>Ga0065711_1029942_pt1 | contig 34273 bp, 19 predicted proteins | sample Hoacrofraction12_FD_59098 | JGI IMG/M metagenome (GOLD analysis project Ga0065711, IMG submission 59098) | Hoatzin crop microbial communities from Cojedes, Venezuela - Epithelial fraction 12 v2 (version 2) | ecosystem: Host-associated > Birds > Digestive system > Esophagus > Crop | place... | reverse complement strand
GTTGTGGAGTCTCCTTCTCTGGAGATATTCAAGACCCGCCTGGACGAGATCCTGTGCAGCCTGCTGTAGGTGACCCTGCTTCGGCAGGGGATTTGGACCAGATGACCCACAGAGGTCCCTTCCAACCCCTACATGATTCTGTGGTTCTGTGGCACCTCAGCCAGAACCGTCTCAGGCCCCCCTCCCTCTCAGAAGCCTCCTCCAGCGGAATCCGAATTGTTGAAAAATCTCGTTAACCTCTCTCGAGCTGGCCGCATCAGGCAGCGGCACGCAGGTGTAAACCTTGGCAGGATTTGTCTCTCATTGAAGTTCTTTATCGCACCGATCCGGCAAAAATGTTACCTGCTTGCAGGAGGTCGAGTTACGTTTCCTGTGGGAACCAAGGTTTTCCTGCCCCGTCTCCTTTAACCACAAAATTACATATACATAGCTATAAGTATCACAGAAACATACTTTTAAAACAAAGCAAACCTGCTGAGCAGAAAGTGTAAGGATAAATTACCATAACAGTTTATGGTGTGCTTCATTTTCACTTAGAGTGTAGTTACAAAGAAAGGAAACTCGGGCCTGGACCGGGCAACTGTTTTTCTCTGCGCGGGAACCTATAGTCATAAGAAGGCAAACGATTTCAAAGGGGCTCGATGCTGGGTCCCTCTGAGTGCGTGCACGCAGTAGTAGGGTCAGGTCTGGGGATGCAGTGAGTTTTAAAAAGTGGATTTCCGCAGAGATTTATTATCAACAGCCTGGTTTGCATTACACGGCTTATTTAACTCTTGCTTTTCTGTGCGTGAGACCAGCCTTGGTAGGTCAAACCCATCGCCCGCCTAGCCCAGCATCCTGACGCCAGAGGTACAATGCTGAGGGAAGAGCACAGGGATGCTTTGAGCACCCAGTAGATACATCCCTGGGGCGTCCTCACAGCCCCCAGCTCTCTGCAGCTCAGGGAGCTCTTCAGCATCTCTTGGTGTCACCACATTTCGTACTCTCTGGTGATTTTTTCCTTCCATTAGATTGCCCATTTACTTTGTGGATTCGTACGTGCTTCTGGCTCTTACAGTGTCCTCTGGCAGGGAGTTCCAAAGATGAGCTCGTGCTTTCTTCCGTGAAGACCACCTTTGTTTGTCGGCTTTGAACCCGCATCTGCTAGCTTGCAAGACCTCCCTGCTGGTTCTCGTGTTGGAAGAGACCACAAGCATTTCCTATTTGTTTTCTCCATTATGTTTTTTTTTTTTTTTAATAGACTTCCTTTGCGTTCCACCTCAGTTTTTGCCAGGTGGCAAATTCTGGTCTTTTTAGCGATACCAGGAATGGAAGCCATTCCATACTTGCCCTTCATTGAACCGTTTCTGCTTCTAACGCCTTCTTTTTAAGACAGGGGAATGGATATCCATACCGTGTTCATACGTTGGGTTCCCCGTGCAGCATCATGGCGATGTCCCAGTTTCCAGCGCTCTCCTGATACTCCCTTTTTTCACTGTTGTTGAGTAGGAAGATGAGGTTTCTGTGGAACATGTCTGTTACAACTCTACAGTCTCTTTCCGTAGTGGTAATACCACCTCATCCATCACTTCTGGATGCTGTGAAGATTTTCAAGCCCAGACTCTGACCTGCAAGTTCTCCGAACCCGATATATAAACACCTTTCTTGTGCCCCTGAAAAATACAGTCTGAGTTTCGTAGTGCTGAGGCTCTGAGCCCAGATACACATTTTCCCCATTATAGCTCCGATGTGGCTCCACCGCGGTGTCCCCTCTCTGCTTTCAGCTTGTATTTTATTGTAGTGGATTTTGTTCTTTGGTTTGTTTTGGTATTATACCGGCAGGCCAATAAGGAAGCAGAAGTGCCAACAACAAGATTGTGAGTCCTTGAAAATTTGCACATCTCCTAACTTTAGGGAAAAAAATAGTTTTCATAAAGCAGTAAATGCCCCAGGAGGAGGTTCCTGCTTGTTCCTGGGGTGAAGCACCGCACCGCCTCACCTTCCTTTCCCTTCCTACACAAGCGGAGGGATGAAAGGGTTGCTTTCTTGAGGAAGAAGTCACTCTGGCTGCGGCCAAAACCACTCTGCTCACATGTTCATCATGCTCTTCATCAGCACAGCATGCTTGCCCAGTTTGGAAAGTCTAAAGGTTAAAAGACCAAACCTAAAACCACGGGAAAGAAGATGAGCGGTCTGTTTTAACTCTTCCTCACAGAGTGAAACCAGCACTCCTGAAGGAGACGGAGTGAGACGGCGATGAAATGCGATGAAAGGCAATTTCAGCCCTGTGGATAGTCACCCCACACACAGAGCAGTAAATGACTGTCTTCTAATGACAAACTAAGTAGAAGCATCAAAAAATCTGAGTCAGCTCCATCTGTTCGGGAGCAAAGCAGGAGAAAGCTGCGGGACCGGCATGCTGCTTTCTGTCACCCTCGGACACAGCTGCGCCCATCCCCGCTCTCTGTGCTCGCAGCAGCAGAGGGAACGGAGGAGCTGTGGTGTCCTGAGCCGCTTCAGCATCCCCGAAGGAGGGAGGCTGAGCCTCCATTTCTTCAGCCATTTGTTCCTGTCCTCTGGGCACCTCGTCCCTCATGTCAGCATAAGCGTTCGTACAGCGAGTGCAGTGAGCCAGGACTCACGGCAAAGCTAGCCCAGGAAAGGAAAGGAATTTTTCATGTTACTATTGATCAGTTCCCCGGGCTGGTCCGTCGCATGCCTGCTCGAGCGGTTGTGTTGACATGAGGGAGGGGGAACAGAAACTGTGCGCAGGGGAGGAAGCGTAACCGTAGCATTGCCTCTTGGTGGTAGCTGTGGCTTAAGCCAATTTCAACTCTCGGTGGCCCCATAAGGGGTAGAACCAGAGAAACTTCCTTCCTTACTGGAAGAGGCACTGTGGGAGCAAAGGGAACCCAATGTTTGTGTTATGACCACAAGAGAAATTCCTTGCCCTCTATTTTGCCCCCCCCCCAGTTCTTTGAAATAGTCTTTGTTTCATTCTTTTCCGCATTTAATACACTTGGGGCCCTAATCACTGACCAGAGATGTAGAGTTCATCAGCTACGTTAACTTTTTAAGAGCTTAATCATCAACAGTACTCAAGGAGATGAGTAAACAGACAGGAAGTTCTGAATTTTCACGTTGTTTCTGCTACTGATTCATCCCGTGGCCTCGGGGCATCTCGTTTCCTGCCTCCAGTCCCGTTCCCTGTGTGGAAAATGGGAGTGATTTTGACCTACTTGATAGAGTGAAGTGCTAGACATGTGCCCCGTTGTACTGTCTAAGGAAATGGTTCTCACCTTGGCCAGGAACGTCCACGAGGGAGGCTCAAGCTAGGGTGAGGAATATCAGAGCACAGAGTAGCGAGGGAGGCTGAGCGAGGCTTTGCACAGTCCAGCTCTCCTACTGCGAGTGGGCTTCCAAGGCCAGACAGAGGTTGGGGGGCTTTAAAGACTGCTTGTTCTCCTTGTGCTGAAGAGTTCTTCTTGTGCTGGTGATTACAACACGCGCTGGGAGCAGATCATATACAGAAGGACGCCACACAACCAGCCTTCCTCCAGCTTACGCTCCTCTCCTCCTCTGCTGCTTCCACCACTGCTATCTCACACCTCCACGCGAGGGCTGCTCCACATGAGCACTGCCGCCACGTCTGGGCTTTTGCATGCTGCATCTGAATGTCGCATAGGTGGAGGTGTTCCCGCAGCTCTGGTCGCCCAGCTGTGCACACGCTGCTGCTGCTGGTGGCGTCTTGCTGCTGGTGGCATCCTGCTGCTTGCCCCCTCCTTGGGATGCTGCCCTGCCTCCCAGACCCACAGGTTGCCCTCATCCTGGCATGGGGGCAAGGCTCCTCGGGCATGTAGCTGGGCCTGAGCGCAGGGAAGCACACGTAGATGTCACTGTAGGTGACACTGAGATGCCCAGGGCCCAAAAGGAGCAGCTTTCCACCAGCTGTGCTCTTTGAGGCCATCACTGGCCACACCCTGGCTTCGTCTGTTAGCAGAGCGGGGAGTGGACTGAAAGGACTCCTGAAACAGAGAGGCTGCCTAAGCACAGCAATCCCACTAGCGTGGAAAGAGTGGCAAAGAGGGGCAGAGCCCTTTCCATGGCTGCTCAGTACCAGGCAGGAAGGCACAGCGCTGTCAGCACCATCAGCACTTGGAGGTGCCCACCTTTCCCCAGCCCCTGCCAGGCTCCACTGCTGTGCTGCTCTTTCAGCTGTGCCAGTACAGCTCCCCTGTACTGTGGTCAGGTAGCTGGGCTGATCTTAGCTTAAAAAAAAAACCACATCTTTTTTCTTTATTTTTTACAGGCTTTGATTTACCTGTTATTAACTCCCTGCTTTGAAGGAGTGGTGGGCAGTAGTGTGAGAGCAGGAATTCCTCAAGTTGTTTTTGCACAGAGATCTAGATACCATGAAACTACATCCTAAAAGTCATTTTGGGGTGAAAGAGTTACCTGAGATGGCATTGCAGTATAGCCTAGGGAAACAAGTTAGCCTGAGTCCTGTAACAGTTAGTATCACACCTGTGCAGCACTGGAGCACCCAGCAGTTCTAACCTGACCCAGATCACGAATGAACGTATGACAATGTTCTTATGAAAATAACGTAGCACGATGTTTATATCATCTTTATGCTTTTATGCTGGCTGTGGTGAAGAAAGAAGGTACCTGGTCCATCTAAAGCTGTAGAACGCAAGAAGCCGGTAGCTGAAATGGTACAAAGTTTGCCAAAGAAATCCGTGAGCAAATCCGAACCAGCAGAGTAAAGTTCAGCGATTTGCATCACCTGGCTGGGGCGTTTTGAATCTGGTTCTGAACATGCCCACACAGGCTTTACATCCGTGGAGCCACAGGCTCCACGAGCAGGCTGCTCCCGTTCCTGGAACAGAACAGGACAAGGAGGGGTGATTTTGTGCTGCAGCAATCTTTCGCTGACTCCACATCCCTAATCGGTCTTCCCAGACTGAATATGCAGCACAGCCCAGGATCCTGCATTTCACGGCAGGCTGCGAATTGTCAGTCCTGCAGCCGGCCTTAAAGCTGGCAAAAATGCATAAACCTGGCATAAAAAATATTGTTGCATGCTTGGGCTGATTGAGAAGATCCTGGGTGTATTTTTGGACACTGCCCATGCCCTGAGTTTTAACAAGATAGCTGTTTCTGGTCCTGCTATCTATCACACAAAGCATGCAATTGCCGCGTGTGGCTGGCTGTCACAGGCTATCTCTGCTTGCAGCTAAGCTGGCTTCCCGTGACCCAGCTGTGACACTTCTTTCACCTCTTATACAGGGCCCTGAGCCGTATCTGTAGTGGCTATGACCAAACTTTTTTCCTCCCCGTCTGAGTTAGAACTCCTTGGGGAGTATTGTTCCTCCTCGCATTTGTCTTGACGTGCCGTATCTCACCCAGGGGTGTCTGGGGATGCTCACCTGGAGTTTCTGAGATCTGTGCTTGGGGATGACGAGCAAGGCAGAGAGACAACCTGCTCATGCCACACTTGTGCCCTGGAATAAGGGAAGCCACTCTACCAATGTGATGGTGGCTGTGGCTCTACAGGCAGTGCTTGTATAAGGACCTCCCAACCCTTCTCCACCGAGCACGTGTGCACATGTCCTGTGCTTTTCCTCCTGCTCTTCGGTCCCTGTCACTGTGCTGTCTCTGTGGTCATGTTGGTGCCTTTACTTGCAGAGCCACGTGATCAAACAGATCAGCATTGGAAGTAACCCTTGTCTTCAGATTTTGGTTTGTTTTATCGAGTTCAGTTATGCTCACACTGTCGTGAAAGAGCAGAAACAAGCAAAGCAATGAGCGTGGAGGTGGTTGGGTTGCTCTTTCATAAGCCTCCAGCTTATATAAACACAGTTCACGTTGAGCCTGCAAGCCTACCAAGCTCTTGAGGAGATAAGTGGGGATTACTTCACAAGAACTTGGGCCTTGTTTCGGCATGGCCGTGAACGTAGCGTTGATGTGCCGTGTACTGAGTCAGAAATGCCATGGAGGCAGGATGCGAAGCACTGAACCTGTATGAATTTACTCTGTCAATTCAAATGTATTCAAAAAATTCTGAAGGAGTCGTTTTGTCCCAGAACGTCTTCTGACGGAGCAGGTACTGTCAGTCCCCATGTAGCCAGCTTAAACGTGGTTAAAAAAAGCATAAAGCTGGCACAGAAATATTTCTGTATACTTGGGCTAACTGAACAGAAAGAAGATTGTTGTGTGCTTACGTAAGATCCAGAGCAAGCTAATCCCCAAAAGCCCATAGAGCTGGTAGGAACCAACCTGTAACCATGGCCTGAGTTGGTACAGAAGTCATCGTGTTACCAGAATGAAGCCAATGCACTCCTACCAAGAAAGCTGTGAGAGCATAAATTCCCATAGTCCCTGGTCTGAGCACAGCTGCCTTTAATCCTGCAAATTTATCCCCGTGTTGAACTTCATGCATTGTGCAAACTCCCTGTGAATTCATAAATCTTTGAGGACTGTGGCTGAAGTGAGGTAAGTCGTAGAAATCAAAATTAAAGTGTAAAGCATATATTTTAAACAAACATTAAGGCTACTGAAGCCTGCCCTTTGAAAGCTTTCTTCTTCAGTTTCTGAGTGACCTTTATTTGAATGTTGAAGGGATTTTAATTTTGTATAGTATTTTACAATGAGTAGGGAGTTATGTTGTGAAAGTAAGTCTAAAAATGTAGAGTGAATTACTGCTAAAACGCAAAAGAAGGAAAAAAAATGCATAGGTGGGAATTAACTGTCCTTTCAAATGAAAAATTAAACACTCCAGTGCTGTTGAAGGAAACTTAGAACAAAAATGATGCCACATAAGGATTTCCACAATTAATACACAGGCTTAGTTTGTTTAAGTTTCCCTTTCATTTTGTACATCATGAGGTCCACGGAGGCCATAATTTTGTGAAACTCTGGCTTTGTCAGTCAAGGTAACTTAAAGTGTTTCCTCTCCTCCCTTCCCTGGCACCTCGTACCTGGTTTCACACCGTAGAGCAGTGCCCTCTCTGTGGGCAGCTCCTGTTGCCAGAACAAGCATTTGCAGGGCTGAGCCACACACTGGCTTAAAAATAACTCCCCCAGAAGAAGGGGTTTTTAGCATGAATCAGTTCTGATTTCTGGCGTGACCCCACAGACGACTGCAGTGGCATCGCCGAGGAGGCTGTGACAGCAAAGGGGAGCACGTGGGAGACTGAAATGCTGAAATGGCATTGGCAACTTCTTAAGTTAGCTCTGACAGCAAAGCCAAGATCTCATGGAGCTGCTGCTGCCATGTCAATAGAAATGCCAGGGAAAAGTCCGTGGGAAGAGACAAAGCCTTTAGGCATCACCATACAGCATATAATTTAACGAAAGACACCCACTGGTCATAATAGATGGTTGAAATGAAAAATATTAGTCACCCTTGGGCTGGTGATTGACACAGTGTAATCCTCCAGGTGTTGTTTTTTTAAATAAAATGTCATCAAAACATAGTAAAATGTTGAATGTTATGGGGTATTGCTGGTCTTGATGTGAGGCAAAGTATTTTAGCTACAGTTTGGCTTGAAAGGGCGTTTTCTGTCCTGTCCTTTTCTCCTAGATCTTTTTGCTTTACCATATGGCTCTTCTACATGATACTTTTACCCTCTGCGATCTAGTTTTAAGTAAGCCAGTTATCAGGGCTGCTGTGACACAGCAGTCTGGTAAAGCTCCTCAAGTGTAATTATTAGTGAAGAACCTCCTAATCAATACAATTATTTTATCTTCCAAAATGTGGAGGCTTTTAGAGGTCTTCTGGTTAAAACAGAAACACTGAATAAATGAGATTCACCTGTCCATTTTGCATGCCTGTATCTAAGCTGCTCACCTGAGCTTCCTTTCACGGCTGACGCAAAGAAGGAAGCACCTCCAGGGTACAGTTCATCTCATCCTGAAACAGGCAGGTGAAGTGGCTCAGAGGAATGGTATCTTAGCACTGACTATTAAGAAGGCATGGTGAATTTGGATACTGAAACCTGCACTGAAGACATCTCTGGCAGGTGCGATGAATCCCGTGCAGCCGGTCAATGCTCCTTCATGCAATGCCAGTTTTTAAGAGTTTTCAGCTGTGCAGTCCTGCATACTTTGGAAGTTATTTACCCATTTGACTAGCAAAGCGAAGTCAAGGGGACAGCTATTTACCTGCTGTGAATTAGCATAACTCTTCTTGTGAAACTGTATGGAAGCTCTGTTGACCACCTTCGCCTCTTTAAGACTGGTGGATTTACTAGAATTAGTCATTATCAGAAACAATTATGCCGTTAGGCAATGGTGGATAGGCAATTTGCCCTTAGCTCAATCGACTCTGACATGGAAAAAGCAGGAAATTTTATACAAAAAATAGAAAACCAGCACATGGTTTCCCAACAGCACTTGAAAACTTTCTCTGCTGCTTTGATCGTTAATATTCCCTCCTCTCACAAGCCCAGACTGGAGCCGTTACTTGGGCTAGGTGTAGATACACAGGGACAAACAATGCGATGGAGGTGTACGCCACAGGATAAAGTCCCAGTTCAGGAGACAGCTGAAGTACTGAAGGCGGTGGGACGTTAATGGCATGCAAACGCGCGCTTCTGAGTAAGGGCGTTCCCCCGGATCATATCCTGAGTACTTGGCAAGAGCGCTTTGCAGAGTTCCCCGGGACGCTGCCAGATGTACTCAAACCCTGCCCGCAGTTCCCTTGCTGATCAAGTCCTTGATTTCCTCCAGGAGAGAAAGGATACCTTGGCACTAACTTGGGGATCTGAAATTCTGCTCACTGAGGATGAGCACCAGCTCACCAAACTGGTTTTCCCTTGCACTTGAACCTTGACAAGGCTGGGGGTAGAAACCTCTGCAGCTGGAACCTTCTTGACCTCTGTGGAGCAAAAGGAGGAAAATAAGGACCAGTTACCTTAGAGTCTGGAGTTCAAAGCATTTTGTAATAGTTAGTCACTTTCGCCACCAAAATAATGTAGGATGGAAACACTTTATGATTTTTGATGATGAAATTTTACACTGGCGAGTTATAAAATTCTATTTAAATATCAACCATCTCCCTGCATCACACAGCAGTTTCTAATGTGTTTGCATACTGCATTTTACAGGACAAGAGCTAAAATCCACACTTAACAGCACTTCAATCTTACATAGTTATCTGACATCTCTGAGCACTTTGTAGAAGAAAATATTACTGCCTTTATTGAAACGCTGAAAAAATGGAGGTCACAAGTTATTTTATAGCAGAAACTAATTTGGGATTTGGGGTACCTAACTTGGGACAAACTGTTTTCGTTCACACTTTGCACGTCCTTTTTCTTGGCAGTTGACTTTCTATACTCTCTCTCGATCCTTTCTTTTTCTACAATCCTAATATTCCAAAATGTTTGCAGATCTCTAAAAGTTGCGGCTTCCCTTGAAAAACCCTGGGGCTAAGCGTCTTGTCCAAAGATGACTGGCCTGATGAAATCTGCAGCTACACTGCCTTTTCACAGAACCCTTGCAGCAACGTTAAGGTCAAGCTCCTAGACTGGCTGTCTAGGCACCCAGGCGCCCAGGACCACGCTGCACCCCAGCACCCATACCACCATAGTGTGTTTATACAATCTGGCTTCCTATAGCATGTGCAGGCATCATGATGCATAGCCACACCACCTCTGCCAAGTTTGATCAGAGTCTTCTGTCCAGATGCTGCCCAGATGTGTGCCAGCCAGTGCAAACAGGGACAACAGTTTTATGCGGTGCTGTCTCATCATATTTCAAAAGACAGAACAAGACAGGTCATGTCATCTTGCAATGCCCTGCAAGCATTTGACACTCAAGCATAGGGTCTATCACTGTCAAGGATGTACATTACCTCCTTGCTGCTCACTATTGCAGGCCAAGGATAGTTAATGAGTAAAAAAGTTCAATCAACAGAGTGATGAAGTGAAGATCTTCTGCCCCAGTAAGATCCTGTTGATGGATGTATGCAAAGGAATCTGGACTAACGACTGCAAAGGAGGATCAAAGATACCTCCTTATTGAGCCATCTTGTCCACAGCGCTCCTCTGTTGACCCCAGATACAGCAGCATGGACTGATCAAGTAATTGGTTCCCTGGAGTCAGGGCCGAGGGGCCCAGCCACACAACGAATCTGTAGGGCTGGGTTTTGGGCCTTCTACGTTGGCCCAATGTAGTAGATGAGGTCCCATTACTCAAAGTGCCCTTCAGCTGTACCCCTAAAATACTCAGTCTTGGAATAATAAACCAGGGTCCCAAACTGCCCCTAGATTGCTTGTATGAATTTTTAATCTGCAGTGCTTTGGGGTTTGCCTGTCCTTTTCAGTTGTCTGTTTGTTTAGTCCCATTTGTAGGCGAAGAGACGTTCATCAAATTTGACTGCATTTTGTGGTGTGTAGAAATTTACCCTAGGCAGTAACAGATAGGCTTCTGCACAAGTATACGAGGTGGGAATCATCCTAAATGCCATAAGATATCTACAGTGTAGAAGTCCAGACTTCACCTCTTCACATCTCTCTCTCTTCGTAATAGTCAGCAGAGAAAGGAAGGCACTTCTTGGGCATGATTCATCTCATGTAAAATAGGTCACATGAATCACTTTCTAGAAATGCCTATTCCTCTGTAGCGACTCAAAAGGGAGTCAACATACATAACGCAGGCGTAAATGGTTATGCTGCAAGGGTCCAGAGTTAGGTGGGATGAATCTCACATGCCTTGTCTGGACTTAACACCCTACAGAAAGACTTTCCTCTTCTACTCCTGTATCGGGTGTGCTTTAATCAGCCACTCAGGTGTCTCTGACTATCTGCTGCGGAAGAGCTAATTTGTGCCTTTGCCCATGAGCGGCAAACACCATGCCATCCAGATGGTTGAGGGAAAACACGAGTTAGAGTAGTGGGACTTGACCGCAGGATATGAGGATCAGCAAACAGGATGAGAGAATGGTTAAGGCTGCGAGGCACCTCTGGGAATTGTCTCGTCCAACCCCTGCTCAGAGCAGGGTCACCTGGTGCGAGTTGCTCAGGACCTCCTACAGCTGGGTCTTGAGTATCTCCAAGGACGGACACTCCACAGCCTGTATGCTTGGTCACCCTTTTGTAAAGAATTGTGGGTTTGTTAATGTTGAAATGGTATTTCTTGTATTTCCGTTTATGCTAATTCCCTCTTGTCCTTTTACTGAGTACCACTTAGAGTCTGACTTCATCTTCTTTAGTCGCCCCATTGGGTATTCATACACATGCATCAGATCCCCCCTGAGCCTTCTCCAGGCTGAACAATCCCAGCTCTCTCAGCCCCTCCTCATATGTCAGATGCTCCAGTCCCTTAACCATCTTCATGACCCTTTGCTGACTTGCTGCAGTAAGTTCCTGTCTCTGTTGTATTGGGGAGCCCAGAACTGGACCCAGCACCTCTGATGTGTCTACTAGTGCTGAACAGATGGGAATAATCACTTCACTCAACCTGCTGGCGACCCTCTTCGTAATGTAGCCCAGGGGCTGCTGGCATCATCCTGAGCTATTGCAACAGACAAGGGCAGAGGGCAGCTGCCAGCATGACTGTAATTTGCTTCCCAGGAATGCCAGAAGCATGTCTTCTAGTTCAAGAGCTACAGCCTTTAGGCAAGCCAAGCACAGCGTGCTAGGGAGGCCGCTGCACAGGGAAACTGTGTGTGGGATGGCAGGTGGGGGCTTCGTGAGGACCACTATTCTGGTACTAGCCTTCAGCTGCTACTGAAGGAAGAGCTGTATGCGTCATTGTCTTGTGGCTGATGGGTGGGTGGTAAGGAAGGGGCACCCGCTCTCCAGGCAGAAGGAGACTTGCCCAGTTGCTGGCAGATGGGGTTAAAAAAAGGAGAGAGGTAAAGCATGAAGAGGGGAGAAGCTGGTAGTCAGGCACAAGTAGATGGGTCCACAGGTACAGGGGAATGGAGTCTCTGACATTTATGCAGATGGCATTGCATGCGGTTCTTCTTGCCCCAGAGCCACATTTCTCAAGGCCATTGCCATGGCTGTTTGCAGGTGGATGGAGGGTCCTTTTAAGCACAGGATCCTGCCAGAGCCACTTGGGTTGGAAGGGGCCCCCACCACCCTCGCTTGGACTGTGAAGAACACATTTGCCATGCTGAATGCCCTTGGTGTTCCCCATTCTGGCTTCAAAGTAGTATCATGCGTGGTACTAGCAAGCCTTCAACCTCTCATAAAGATCTTCAGGAAAGATAAAGATGGAGCACTTACTGCTGCGGAGATCCTCAGGGAAAAACTGGCGAGTACAAAGGATCAATGGCCACGACAGAAAATAATTTCTGCTCTCTGAAGCACACTCCTTTGCCCTATGAGTGAATCACAGCGCACAGGGGGCAAACTGTCTGTTATCTCAAGCATAGGATTACCTAAACAAATACTGCATGCCAGTAACTTCTGTGATTTTTTGGTACAACACTAGCAAAACTGAGAGAGAAGCTAGGTTTGTTACGTTATGACCTTCAGCAGGTCGTTTCGTCTCCACTTGGGCCTTTATTTCTCATCTCTCTCAGAAAGGCGTTGTGAAAAAGAACACCCGTCTGGTGAGCGGCGCTGGGAGGCGAACCGAGGCTGCTGCTCCGCGGTGATCTAACGTCTTCCCAACCAGGTGGGCCCATCTCCTCCCTCACAGCCCGGCAGGTGTTGGGCCAAAGCAGCAGCAGAACACGGCTCGGCGTTATTCATCCACTTAGCGTGACGAAATGGCTGCGGGAGGACCCAGGGAGCACCAAAGCTGGCACCAGGGCAGAGGCGAGCGCCTGGGCTGAGAAGGGCTGGGTGGCGGCGATTCGCGGGCAGAGCGGCCGAGGCTCTTGCGGGAGGGGACCCAGCAAAACACCGCCTTAATTCTTCTGCACACAAGCTATTTGCCAGCGTCCTCTTAGCTCCGAGGGGACGTTTGTGAAAGCTTTATTCACCTGAGTGAGTCACTGAAGAACGTTGCTGGGGGAATATTATTTTTTTTTCTCTGGTTTGCCCAGTCCACTGAAATGAGTCAGTCAGTTACTACTGGAGATAAGGAAGAGAGTTCACTGAATGCCAGCATTCAGCAGGGTGGCACCCCTGCTCAGCGCAGTGCTGTAAAATTCCAGCAGGCGAGGAAGGCCGCTTGGCTCTTGTTCAGGAACCGGCAGGAAACAACCCCCACTAAGCTGTGATTCAACACCAAGAGGAAAAAAAAATCCCTTCCTCTGTAACAAGGAGCGTGGATGAGCACGGCTGGGTTAATAAAGCAACGCTGCCCTGTCACATCTGGAAACCCACGTTGGGGGAAAAAAAAAGAAATCCAATTAGCTCCAACTGTCTGTAGTACAGTGGTCCTAAATCAGTCCCTAGAGAGCCGTTGCATCAGATAACGGCGTCCCGCAGTGACTGACTACATGCCCCACAACATTTGCCACAGATGGCAGCCACCAGCCAGGAGAGAGGGGAGCCCATTAGCGGAGAGGCAGAACTCAGCCGCAAGGGCCTCCCCCAGCCTCAGAAAGGTAGTAATGGCGTGAAACGGGGCTGCTTGCCAGCAGGTGCCCCTCCCATGCAAAAGAGGTTGCTGGTCTAAATTAAAAAAGGAAAAAAATAAGAAAGAAGGAAGAAAGTAAGCATACAGACCCTACAAAATATTCCTTCTTTTTTTTTTCTCCTTTTTTTCCCCCTTCAGTGTAAAGCACCCAGGCAAAGCTAGAGCTTGTAACCTTCCCTTATTCCAGGTGCTAAAGCTTGCTGTGTGCAAAAACAGCACCGTGAGAGTCTGCCTGGGCTCTCGCACTTAGCAGGTGTTGGACGCCTGCAGGGATCTGCAGGTTAATTAATCCTGACTTACCAGGGCTGGGGAGGTTTATTAGCCTCCACCCTAAAAACGAGGAAGGCAAGAGGAGCCCTTTGGGGGGAGGCAGGTAGCGTTTGCAGGGAGAGAAGCGGAGGCAGAGGCAGCCCTGGGGATGAGGCGTTAGGTGGGGCTTACGAGTTCATTGCTCATCCCTTTTCTCTCAGTGAAAGCAAAGCTCAGAAGTATATTTTTACACTTTAAAACAAACATCTAATTTGTCAATGGTTAGCAGGAGCTCCAGTAGCTGCCGTGCAAAAGCCAAATGAAATCTTCCCATGCGCTACCGCGGAGCTGGGCCAGCGCTTTGGTGTTACTTTTGCCATCTCGGGCCCTAAATGAGGAATTCTTAAGGCTTGTAAGGGCGGGGGGGGCGGAATATTTGACTTGCTGTCAGGGCTTGTGAGACCACACGCTTGACTTGATAGCATTTCTGTGCTCGCCCGCCTGCATGTCATAGGATGTATGTTGCTTTCTAATCAAATCCAAAATGTCAGGGAAGGTATCGCTGGCCAAAGCGCTGTTGACTGTGGGGGAGGGAGAGGGGAATGGAAACACCACAGGAGGGGGATGGGCCAACTGTTTAGCATAGCTACAGCTTCCAGCACCTCCATAATTGTTTGTGGTTCAAACAACCGGCTGATGGCACCCACTTGCACCTTCTTGCTCAACATTGCCTCTGCCTCCTCTCTCCCCCTCCTCCTCCTTGCCTTGGAGGTGTTGACACCCTGGCAAACTCAGCCCCAGCCTCCCGGGGGAGCAGGGCGAGGTTTTCCAGGGAGGGCTGGGCCGTGCATCCCGGCTTCCCAGCTCTTCCCAGAGCATCCTCTCGCATGGAGCTGGAGCAGCGCAGGGTGGCGGCCGGACAGTGCGGTGGGAGATGCCCAGGGTGCCACCGCGATGGCGGGGAGGGGAAGGGGAGAGGGACCACCGCCCTCCTGGGATGTGGATTTGCACCGTCTGGGCGAGGAGGAGAAGAGATGCCTGCAGAGCTCCTGCTGCAGAAGAAGATGTAAAGCCCCGCGCGCGGTGCAAAGGGCAACCCAAGGAGCACCCGGGAACAGGAGGGAACAGGAACAGGCAGAAAACACAGAGGTTTGGTATGGAGGGGAGCGAGAAACGGGGAGTAGCCCATTCCTTCAGGGCACCCTTGGGAAAGAGGTCAGAAGGGTGGCAGGCATGGAAGCGGTCCTTGTGGGGATCACCCTTGTCACGCACTGGGCCTGTGAAAGCCCTTGTCTCCCCCAGTAGATTGGACTCGGACCTCTCATCCATGGTGTGTTCTCAAGGCAAACTCAGGTCAAAATAAACCCTTGATGATGGTAACAATTGCCTTTGATAAAGCTTAAAAGAGAAGAATGATACACATTTTTCTGTTAGCGGGGGGGGGGAGCGAAAAGCGTGACTGGTGTTCCAGGGAAGACTGCTAGGCTCCAGGCTATCACTTGTCCCGATTCTCAAGTAATAAATCAAGAGAAAACTCCCGGTGTTTCATTTCACGTGAGAAATGAGAATGAGCTCGTTCCCATTTCAGAGGGTTTTCTGGGATGCCCCTTTCCCTCCTCCGGCATCTGCAACCAAGATCTGAAAATTACAGAAGCGATGAGGGTGGTGCTCACCACCCAAGGATAATTCCCAAATTCCTCCCCCCGCCCCACGCACATCCCACAGAAAGCTGCTGCCTGTAGGGGATTCAATCCTGAGCCACCTAGTGGCATTTGCTAGAAATAGATATTACAGGAGACATCAGGCTACAAGCCCCCAGAAAGGGCAAGAGGTTGAGGAAGAGGTTTAGTGGCAGCTTTGTGGTACGTCCGTGCCTTGGCCAAATGGCACCGAAAGCCCTTTTCGTTGCTGGCTGGGCCGTCCTGCTCCCAGCGCGTCCTTCGGGCCGTGGACCAAATGCTGAGCATCTCAACAGGAGGTGGCAGGGGGTGCAAAGCCATGCAGCCCGCTGTCCCAAGACCCAGCTCCTGTTGGTTTCCTGGCCCAGCTTGTGTTGGTTTCCTTCGCATTGGTTTCCTTTGCTCGGAGCTGAAAGCGCTCACGTGTTGCAGACGCCTCAGATGAACAGAAAGCCCTCTCTCCTGTGTAGAGGACGTATGGGGGACTGCGTAGGGGCCTTCCTGGGGCAAAGGAATTGGGAAAAAAAAAGTGCTTATTGTCCAGAGGCGGGGGAAGGGGAGGTCTGTCTGGTCCCATCTCCCTTCAGGCACTGCTGGGGGGGAGGGGGAAGCCAGCAGAAAGGAAGTCCAGGCAGCCCCAGGGTATTTCTTAGGGTGATAAACTGCCGTGGAATGGACCTTGGAGCCTGGAAGCAGCCAGCCTGCATTGCTAAGTTTTGAAACATGCGAAGCAAAATTAAACTGGTCAATCTGACCGCTACTCCTTGCTTCACGTCACAGAGTAGCTGGAGTAGTTATTTCGCTCTCCTGCTTTCTCGAGAGGGAAACCCAAAGGTGCAGAAATCATAATCCATTCTCCCTAAAACCAGCACACACCAAAAAAGTCATCTCTTTAAATTTTTTCTTGCCTTTTCAAGTTTCATGGCTATGAATCTTTAAACAATGCAAATATTTGTTTTGCCTGAGAAGATGCTAAGATTCTCGCAAAGTCATCGTATGCCACAGTCAGGGGTTAATAAAAGCACCAAATGTCACAAGACTTACAGTAAAATCATGGAGATTCACAATATTGATTTGTTACTGTGTCTTTTGGATTAGTTTCAGCCTTCTGAAAGCCAAAGTTTCCTTTCATATTTGTCTTTTTTTACCTGCAGAACATAACCCAAAATATCAAAAAGCCAAGCGAGAGTCTGGTTTAAAGAGCAAGATACATAATATGCAGAGGCAAGGGTATGGCAAGAATGCTGTGATTGGACATATCAATCATTTCTATGGCAACAGAAGAGGATATAACAATACCATAGAACTAAGCAGAGGAGACTGAGCAAAAAGAGATCATCATTATACACTACCAGTATTTTCATTTACTCATTGTAGAGCTAGAATCACAAAATGCAGAATACCATATGCAAAATATCCCATATTATTATTTATATTTCCACATATATAGTTTACACAAGCAAAAAATATCTTGTATACAATGAGCATATCCTTGTTCTTCCAAGGAGTATTCGTAAATCCATGTGACTATAAACAAAGGATATGTTTTGTGAAAATGTATATAATATAGTATAATCTACTGGGAGTGTGTGATTGCATGTACAGACACAGTGACTGAACCTTAAATATCCACAAAGCTTTTGCCTTTCTATACTTCTCAGATGAAAATCATGATGTTTAACACAGAGAGTGATCATTTTCATATTTTTCTTGTAAATGTATTTATTTCTTCTCTTTCTAGTCACCGTGGGTGGGATTTAGCTTCCCTAAATTATAGTGCCTGGATGTGAGATACAGCCTAAACTCCCACGGCAGCCAAGGACGACCGAGCCCATACAGTCAGTGGAGCCTAGCAAGCCACTGTCCTCCTCCTGAGGTAGACCGCAACGCTTGGTTAGCCAAATTGGTCTCCTGACTCCACTAGCTATGTGGTTTAGATGCCTACTGACTGTGCCAAGAGCTTACACACCTTGCTCCCATACAGGCCCTTATGCGTTAGACACCTGAGGCACAGTCCAGCTGCCTGCCCATTGGTGTCTGACACCGTTTCAGACCCCTTTGGGTAGCTGTGACATCCCCGTGGGGCTGGTGGGGGACCTGTGGGAGACTACTGGAGCAGCAGCTCAAGAGTAAGCAGAATATCCAACATCAAATGGCACCGGAGCTGAGGTGACAGAATCAAGCCCTTCAGTGGGGAGTAGCAGGCAAGGAGTCCAGTGTGAAGTCAGTGTGGGGAGTCCAGGGAGCAAGTCGAGATCATCAGGGGATGAGGAAGAGCGCACAGGTACACCTAAAACATAGCTGGGGCAAGGGCTGGGCGCCAGGGTCTGAGCTCACATGCAGCCCAAGGGGTACAGGGTGCATGTCTGGGGGTCCTGTGCGAGGCTGGTCAGGGCTATTAAAACCTCCTATAGTGCACACAGGACCCTAACACCCTAAAATCAGGGCGAGCTGAATCCTCACCCTTGATGTTTACAGTGCAGACATTTGCGTTTGAGCCCATCACTCACGCTTCCTCTCCAGTAGCTGGAAAGAAGCAGGCGCTGCCAAGAAGCTGTATCATCTCTTCTGGAGATACGCTATCGAAAGAGAGAGATTACACCCTGGAAATACCTATATCTCTCTGCTGACCAGAAAGGGAAACTCAGTGTAGATGGGTTTGCTGTAAAATGGGTCAGAGGAGCCCTACCTTTAAGAAGACCCAGAATGAGCAGAGATGGCAATAGGTATACATGGGTGTAGCCCCGTAATGTGGAGCCTTCCTATCCATTCACAGACATTATCTCTGTCATGATATGGGAAGCAATATTAACATAAATTTCTTAAACACTGATGATGTCATGAAAATGTTTACTGTTGGCTGAGTCCTTAGAGGTTATTCCGTTTCCTATCCAGAGGGCAGAGAAGGTCCCTCACTGCTGTTCCACATGGGTCTGTCCTTGCTGCTGTTTCTCTTTAGCTGCCTCTGCATGGCAAGGCCATGTTGAAATATTGTTACAGATGTCTAATATCTTGAATTTTAGAGCAGGGGCAAGGGGGAGAAACACGCAAAACAGAGATGTGTACTGGAGGTGATAAGCAGCAGACTGACAGCTCTGTCCTGGAGCTCTTCCTCTGTCCAACAGCACAGGCCCCCTCCCATTGCCCAGGCAGCTTCACACCTGAGCTTGTAAGAGGGCAATACAGCCCCATATTCCTGTTCTCAAATAGGCGGTAATTAGTTCAGCACACAGTGGTAGCTTTGGTGATCCTGACACCTCCGTAACAGAAGTGGAAGCAAAAACATCAGCTCTTAGAAGGTTGTCTCTTCTCTCGGAGAAAGCTAGACATGACTGTTTTGAATTAAGGTACGAAACAGCCTCCCACACAAGGCCAGAGATGGTGCTGAAAGTCTCCTGCACACCTACGTATAAACACGTACACCACAGAATAGATCACAGAATAATGTCGTTTGGAAGGGTCCTGTCTGTGTGCCTCTCATCCATCTGGTCCATCCCTTCACTAAAACAGGGTTCTCTCAGATCAGGTTGCTCGGGGCCTTGGGTAGCTGTGTTGTGAGCACCTCCGAGGACGAGGGTTCCAGAGTCTCACTGGGCAACCAACCGCCCTGTGAGGTTTGGTTTTCCTTTCATCTGATCGGGATTGCATTTGTTGCAACCTGTGCCAGTTGGCTCTTGACTTGAGCTTGGCCTGCACTGTAGTCTCTCGTGGCATCCTTAGAGCCAAACTGCTGAAATGAATGAGTGGAGCCAGTCGTCTGAGCACAGAAGGCAGGCAGGGTGGTCAGGCATGATTTGTCCTTGCTAAGCCCGTGCTGGCTGTTCCCAGTTACCTGCCTGTTCTTTGTGTCTAGTCATGGCTTCCAGAAGATATACTTGTAATCTTTCCAGGTACTGAGATTAGGCCAACCAGCCTGCAGTTCCCTGGATCCTTTCTCACCCTTCAGGTGTGACATTTGCCTTTTTCCAGTCATTGGAGACCTTCTCTGACGACCACAGCCTTTCAAAGATGGCAGAAAGCCATAGCTGTCTCCCTCAGCACCCTGGGATGCATCCCAAGTCCCATGACCTCTGTCCTGCCTGTCTTCAAACCACGTACATTTTACAATACCAAAACACCACATACACCTACAATTTGATGTTACACAGCCAGTGCCAGGAAATGCAATCTTCTAGCTGTGTTTTTCTAGAGAATCTTTCATGTTCTTGTAGTTCTGGCTGGGACACTAAACAGAAAACCTTTCTGCTCTCCATAATGCTGGTTTGCAACTAGAAGTGGCAGTGTCTGCAGAAAGACATGTTGAGCTTTTCTTTGCTGAAGAGGCTCGCAACAACCATCCACGCTGGTCTTAGAAACTTTGCAGTCCTTAAAGGAAAAATCAAACCCTCCTCCCTCATAAACGTCTCCAAAAACAACACAACACTCCCTGGAGAACCAGGAACTGGAAAGCAGGTCTGGAAGGTCTGCTGTTTTTTAATTCCTTCACACAGTCTACTGCTGTAAATAAGCTACTTCTTGTACTCAGCCACAAAGGGTGGGATGTCCCATGGCCAAACGGACTGCAGACTTCTGCATCTGAGCACACTGCTTGGATCCCTTGATGGTTGATGGAGGGAAGCAGTCTTTCCCATCTTTCCTTGTAAGGTAGATATCTAAACCAGATCAGATGTTTCTCAGTTACTGGAATGGGACATAGAGGACCAGCCCAGACGTAGATGTCTACACTGAAGGTGCTCAGTGCTAGCTGAGATGGATGCTGCCTGAAATGCATGTTAAAAAGCAGCACAGATCTCTGAAAGCATGTTCCTGGCTCCTGTGCCGGCCCTCCAGCTTTAAGTCACCAGAAGAATCCTGGTAGGGTAACTAAATCTTTTGCTGTATTACAGCAGATCTGGAGGGAAGCAAATTCTAATTCTTCCCTAAAAGCACCTAACCATTGATACCAAACCCAAGGTGCTAGCTTGACTGCCTTAGATGATTTTGAAGACAAAGATGATTTCTCAGAAATTGACCATTTGTAAAAAGGTATTGAGTGGGATGACAGATTTCTCGTGCTAGCTATATCCTTATGCCAACTGTCGTATTGTGTCCACTATGTACTAGAAATTCTCTCCCTCGCTGGCTTGCACATGGTGATTTACAGTTAGAGAATAAGTGTAAAACCCTTTGTGTGTGCCTATAGCCCCATAGCCTTACAGACAGCACAGACTAGAAGACAGTAAGGAATCCAGCCCCTTGCTCTCAAAAAACACGTTCAGAAGTTGAATGCAGGGATTAGCCTAGATACTCCCTACAATATTGCATCAACATCATGTTTGCATAGTTACTCCCAGTCTCAGAACAAACAGTAAGGAAATAGTGAATCAGACCACAGAGGTTTCCAGAAACCTGAGCAGACAGACTGACTGAGGTGCTTGTGCAATGAATAAAAGTACTGTCACTTCTCCCCAGCCAAACTCACTCCGGAGTAATTTACTCAACGTTGCATGAAGCACCTGTAAAAGTTTCAACACGAGGACTTTTATCATTCTGTTAGAGACTTGAAGTTGAAAAAATATTCTATCATTGGAAAACAGTAGATTCAAGAAGGATTTTTGCTTCAGGACAGGTAATTCCATGATTAACTGAAGCTTGTGCTTTCTCAGCTGAACCACGTCTGCATCCCTAATTCATTGTAGGTCAAATTCTGTTACCCTGGTATAAGGGCGATTTCACCAGAGAAGGTACTGATGAAAAATGCAAGTCTAGAACCAACTACACTAGACATTGAAGTGTTTCTGTTGCATTTTGAGGTGAATCAAAATTCCTTCAAATCATAATACTCTAAAAGATAAAAGTATCTCTGAAAATATTGAAAAAAACCACATAAATCATTTGCATTCCATGAAATTAGTTAAGCTATCCCTGGTATTATATCTTGGCTTTTAATGTAATATTGTTAGAGGGCTATAATCTGTGCAGCCCCAACTTTTTATTTACATATTTATTCTCTGGTGGATGAAGCATAACAGATTCAACAGCTCCCTTCTTGCCACCAGAGTTAAGCTTAGACAAAGTAAAAGCAACAGTAATCTGTACCTTTCAGGTATGAAACACTTCCTCTAGAAATAAAAAGAAAACAGAAAACAAACAAAAAGAACCCCCTTTATCTCTATTCCATCATAAATCTATCCGTGAAGGTAACACACGTAATGAGAGAGGAAAAGGTGCCAGTAGACAGGTGTGACCTGGCTTTCATTAGCTGTACCTTTATCTAACTGGGTGGAGACACAAAAGCAACAAAAATCTTTCCATTTAGCTGTGTCATTACGGGGTGAGGCACCCTGGCTTCGGTGCACTGAAACTCTGACAGTGGGTACAGTCATGCTCTCCCACTAGCTTCATTCAGTTGCTACATCTCTTTCCCAGCTCCTCAAATGTCCTGGCTTTCCCCAGCTTTCCTCATCGCTGGAAAGTGGTTATGTGTCCAGAAAGGCATGTCCCTCCATACTGCCAGCACACCACCGCATTACGGTACCACAATTCATAGCTCACATCCTTCCCCTCATCCCCTTTGCTCATCTCACCATCTGGGCAATTTGATTCAACCGCTGAAATGCAGCTTTTGGGTATGCACTCGCTGCTCCCACTGGCTCCAGAAGAATTTGCACGTGCAATACTAAATGAAGATTTGCTCAAAGGAATTTAACAAGACAGCTTGTCACATAATACTTGTGCAACTCTGTCTGTGAGGGAAAATATGCCCATTAATAGCTTCAGAAAGAGGAAATTAACTTGCAGCTCTTTTCAAACAGAAAATAAAACATTTAGGTTCACAGTGAATAAAACCATATAATTTCATTTACTGCAACTTCTAGGATAACGTAATGGCTTATCTATTGGTGATTAGAAGCCATTCTGCAAGTGCTTCATGAATGTAGCATGAATTACCTGCAGAAAAGTAAAAAAATAAGCACAGTGATGCACAAGTCACTGGCTGTCAGCAGGGAAGCTTTAGTCCTACAATCACGCTAAGCAACGTGCTTAGCACTCAACGTGAGCTGAGAGTCAAACCCAATAGCTTGCAGATATCAAATATTTGGCAAACATCAAAAATATATTTCACAAACAAACCATGGTTTGAATATTGTTCCAAAGAATTTGGGCAATACTTTGAAATATATCTACGCAAAGACAACTGGGAGTTTTCAACATTTCACTAACTCCAATGGGCCAGCTCCAGCATAAGTATTATTTTTATCTGTTTCTACCAAGAGAGTACAAAAATTCTAACACTTAATACGTTTAGCAAAGCAATGCTGTAGCTGGAAGCAGCACAAAGGACATAAGGCTTCGCTGTGCTATCTGGGGATTAAAATTGGCAAATGCGTTTCACTAGCCTGGCTTTCCAACAGAGTCATGGAGCGGGAACAAGAGAGGCAGTTACTGCATCGAGGTATCTCCCTCTCTGCATGAAGGCTTGCTCCTTATGGAGCACTTCATGGTGTCAGGGTGAGACCTCGAGAGGTGGGATGTCCACCACCTCCCTGGGCGACTACCGGCGTGCCAAGGAGGCTCTACAGTCTGGTAGAGACCTACCTCCTCAAATAAAACTTAGCTTGTGGGTTAGTTACGGTTCAGGACAGCTTTCTGCATTGCCCAGGGTACGTAGCCGGGCTTAGCCTACACGTACGAAGAGTTCTAACTACCTCTGCCTACAGCCCCATTAGCACAGCTAACGTGTTGTAAATGCAGTTTTATGAATCACTCCCTGAAGCTTTTCAGATGTCACTGAAGGGTCACAGTAACAGAAAATATGGACCATATGGCTTACTCACAAAGGCTTACGCTCCTCAGCCTGGAAGAGCAGACCGGAGACCAACCCCACACCCTCCAACGTTTCACAGCCCTCGCAGAGCCTGGGGGGGGCTGAGGACACGGCTTCTCACCCATGCTTGTGTCTAAGCTGCCTACTGCAGCACGAGCTCCTGGACTGACTTTGATGGCACTTATACATGGCTCCGTAGGAGATGGGGGCTGGCCCCCAACCCCAGATTACAGCTCTGCAGTGTAGCCCTTCATTTGCCCCTCCCCACATTACAGCTCTGCTGTGTAGCCTTTCATTTGCTCCTCCTTGAAAATCTTCCCCCACAGCTGACCACTAAGGATCATTGCTGGTAATGGGATCTTGGCAGCTGCAGCCAAAAACTAACCCTCCATTGGCACTTAGGAGGGATTTTCAATAATCTGGAATACGGGTTGAGTTTTCTATGTATAAATTCTGGATGCAGCACTGTGATTAATGACAAAGTTATCTCCTGTGATGAATAAGGAATGTTTGGTCCAAAGCCAGAGCTGGGAGGTGAGGGGAGATGAAGACTAGGCAGGGAGAAGGGCAGTTACATCTCCTCCCCTGAGCTTGCAGGTGTAACAAGCAACACTCAGGTTTCAGCTCTATTTTTAGGCTTTGCTAGTCAGGTTGAAGACAAATCTCTGTTAGTGCAGCCCAGCGTTAGTGGTCGGAGGTGGTGGTACCGGAGATGCCACAGAGAGGCACTACAGAGAGATACCAAAACCAAAGCCGGAGTGAAGTGTCTCAGAAACTCCTGACAATCTTTTTCTAACACAGGCTCCCCACATCTGAGATCCCATAGCAGAGAAAGCAGGGTGTCACAGCAATTGCCTGGAGACAGAGAGGCTGTCACACCAAGGATGGCCCTTCCCAGACTGGTAACACGATATGTGAGAAACAGGTGGAACAAACTGGAAAAATCCCCAAATTTCCAGCCCTCCCAGATTCATCAGCCCACTGTTAGGAGTGGTGTTCTCTTTCCCGTCTGGTGGAAGACCTAGGGCCAGCCTCTAGCCAGAGGGAGACAAGTCCTTCAGATGAGCTGGCGTGGCACGAGGCTATTTCATATGTCCACATGTGTCCCCTCCCTCCACGGCGCTCCGCATCCTCCTCTCTCACCAGTCTTTCCTATGGGATCTGCTGAGCCACTGGCTTCTCTGCTGCCTACGTACAAAGAGCTTTCCACAAAGCAGGTTCTCTACTTCCTACAGACAAAAAGCTTTGCACCAGTCTTTGTGTTTCCTTTGCGATAGTCGAGCGTCCCTCGTCATCCACTGCTACAAATAACTCCTTTGTAGATCCGTTACGCCAGGGCAACAGCCCCCAGCCCCAAAACCAGCCTGGTGTGCCCCAAAGATACTTCTTTGGGCACGCTGCTCATCTCGTGGCACAGGGGAAGCTGAAGTAGGACATGATAAAACTTGTTTGCCGGAGTTGCCAAAGGTGAGTCTGTTTTGCTTCCTTGTTTGCGGCACCTTGACAAGGTCAGGTCGAAGCATCTGGCAATGAGTGACTAACTCAAGGCCGCCGAGTGAGTCAGCAGCGCAGCCTGGCAGGGCTCAGGAATGCTGATTGCCGGGTCTTGCAGTCACCACTCGATCACACTTTCCCCGCGGTTGCCCTAGCAAAGCTCTCACGGGTGAGTACGGCACAGAAATATCTCCCATAATGAGGATTTCCCACTGCAATTCCTGGCAGAGCTGAACTGCTGTAGATTTACGAGCCTCCGTTCAGATCTTTTCTAATTCCTATTTTGAAACCCCATTACCTCCATCTGTGTTGCCTTTTGCATCAATCAGCCATTTTTACTTGATGGGCTGTTTTTATGTTTGTTTTGTTTCTTGCAAACTCCAGTGGAATTTCGCCAACTGAATTTTGTAGACTCCTTCATTACTCACATCTTGTATGCAAACAAATGCAGCCTGCATAAGGAAGAAACACAAATCAGCACAATTTTGTTTTTCTAAGCAAGAAGAGAAGTTCTGAGTTCTACCCAAAGCAAAGCAGTTTCATTGCTAATGGAGTATTAACTAACCAAGATGGCAGAACTACGTCAAAATGATTCAGAAACATTGCCCAGGAAATAATTTTCCAGCCCCAGAACTGATTATTTTGTGGCTGCCATTTCAATTGCATTCAGTGGCTGAGGTTCAAATTCAGGCTGATGCTGAAGAGCGACCAAATTTAAGCCTATTATTAGGGCTGCTGAGGGCCTCCATGTCCCCTTCAGAGGTGATCAAGCTCCAGTGACAGTTTGCAGAGGTCCAGTGGATAACAGTTTTGCCTTTGTAAATCATGTGGTATGGGCAATAGATGGGTGAACAAGTAGATAGGCGGACATCCTCGCAAATGAGCACCACCCAGGACAATTCTCTGTCGGTAAGGCCAGCTGGGATGGAGCAGCCCATGCCCATTGTGTTCAACCCTCTTGACTTCTAAAGCAGGGTAGCTACTGGGAAGCGGACCTCAACTGTGCTAGCTCCCAGATGCCTTGGAAAAGCGTTAGTCACCCTGGGCCAAACCCTCGGGCCAGGCACCGTTTGACAAATGAGCGGTGGTGATGACCAGGGGCCAGCAGCTGGGAGTGTCCTTGTAACTGTCTAATTAATTAATACAGAAGGAGGGGTGAATTCCAGAAAAATTTCACAGTGTCAGACAAATATTGTAATTTTTTTTTAAACTCTTTATTTAATTACTGCCTATTTTGGGGGACTTGTAGGACTTTGTCTGTTCCTCCAGCAAGTTACATATTTGTTTATTTATGAGAGATGCTGACATCTAGAATAACAGAAAAATTATGATGTGATCACTTTTGAATTAATTTTGTCTGGTGACATGACTTTTCTGAAGTGTTTTTGCATCAGACATTACACTGTAAAATATTCTTGGTCATTTCAGATTATGTGGAAGTTTTGACTTTTGATTGTGGCAACTTTAACCCCCTCGACAAAGGAGATACTTGTTTTTTTCTTTTCCAATTTACACCAAAACAGTCTGATCACAAAAGCTCCATTCCAGAACCTTTTAGCCAAATTTGATCATGAATTGTAGAAATGCATTTCTTTCAAAATAGAACAAAAAATGTAATAGAGTTTTTGTCATATGTTTAATAGTGAATGTTATTTATGATAACTGTCAGAAAAAATAATGTCATCTAATGGTCACAGGAGGTCACTCGGCATCCTGCAGTGTTGCTACTAGCTGGTATCCCTTTTGGAAAGAAACAACAAATTGAGACTGTGGTGTAAATCCCAGCCAACAAAGCTCTCTTTGAAGATGGCTGTGTAGCAGTACTACCACTGTACTCCTTTGATTACACCCTCGTGTTGTAACCACATCATCTTTTGATTCCTTCAGAAAGCACAGCTTAACTAATGCATTTTTCTGTATGCCACAGGAGTTTTGATTGCTTATCTGTTATATTTCTCAGGTGTGGGGAAGGGGAGGGACACATTCTACAAGTAGTGCCACTTTGCCACTTTACTTCATGGGTGCAGTGAAAGTGTCCACTCTGATGTGCGAATGCATGTCTTCCTCAAGGATGGCTCCCAGGCTCAAAGAGCCTGCTCAGATTTGCTTTCCTTCCATAGGAGCAGGCACCGTGTGGCTGCTACTAATTTGCACTCTTTGTGTCACTGCTTTTTAGGGCCAGCTTTTCTCTCCCCCTGCTCCTTGGGGTACTGGAGCTATAGAAACCAATTTGGGCCAGCCTTGCACACTACCAGCCCCACCGGAAGCGACAGTGAAGCCTGGTAGTTTTGAAAAGCTTTGGTCCTTCTCCCTGTCTCTTCTTCCTATGAGTGAAGAAGAACTGGCATTACTGACAACCAGGACTGGCAATGAAGTATTGCAGGAGAAATCTTGCCTTTGCCCTTCAAGCACATGGTAGCGTAGTCAGCTCTGGGTGCATGCTTTCTATCCAGCTAATGCAGACCGTCCAGATTTTCACACCTGAACAAATTAAAGAAGTTAGTCAGAAGCCATCTACAGGCTCATCTATTAGAAGCTGGATACTAACTACGTCCCAGTCTGGATTCAGGACAAAACATAGGATAGAAGCAGTTTAGACTTTAAGTCAGCATAACCTAAGCAGCCCCAGCTAGCAGCATTCCTCCTGCAGCTGAGGAGTCAATTACTCAGCAGCCTTATGTTGGCACAGCCCTGAAGTCTGTCATATGATACAGCCCAGCATGGGAACAGTGTCAGACTGTTCACAAGTGTCACAGGCTGGCCACCCCAGCTTGGATAAATTGGTTTCCATCAGTGCCTTTTGAGCAGACGTCCATCCCCCTCCTCTGGGAGTCAGTGCTGATGCTGTCAGCAATGAGATGCTGTTGCTCTAACTTCAGGAAGCAGCAAGAGTCCTGGTTGCACCAAAACAGTGTAAGCTGTTCACTGCGAGGTGCATCAACGGCGTGTTGGTGTGAAACCACACTTCTGACCTCCATTTTTTTGCATTGCCCCAAAAGCCAGTGCACTTTACAGCTTTACCCAGCTCCAGATGTGGATACTAGCAAATTGGGCTTGTATGTCAGCAGCATATTTACATAAAGTAATTCTAACGCTCTACATCAGTGTCATTACCATCAGCTTGTTCCCAAGTCTTGAGAAGAGCAGATGGAGATAGTTACAAGTGAGTCCTACAACAAAAGATGTTACGCTGCTGTGTGAAGGGAAGAACTCCAGGGACTTTCCTGTAGATTTTGGTCGAAGTTACAAAACCACAACTGGCACACTCGGTCAGCCGCCTGCAAGAGCTCCAGGGCCTCCTGGCAGATGCCAAGCCCTTGCTTCCTAGCACACCCCGCCGCTTCCGTGTTCCAGGACACTTCCTCCTTATTCTGACAGACAATGATTTGTTCCCAATTATACAAGTTTTTGTCAACTCTTGTCTAGACTAAAGCAACGCCAGGTATATGAGCAAGAAGTCATGAGCCCTTAGTAAATTTCTGCAAGTACGGAAGGCTGTGACACTCCTTCTCACCAGCACAGACTAGGACAAGTACCCTCTTGTAGTGTTTTAATAAAATGCTGAGTCCAGCCCAAGTCTCTCGTTTCCAAAGCACGCAGTGGCCTGGGTCCCAAATTCACCTAAAGTTCCTGCATGAAAACTGTGATGACCAGCTTTGCTGCTCACTTGAAACAGAACTTCCCATAATGACAACCTCGTCTTATGGAGAATGAACTCCCCCAGAAACTACGAACAGCACAAGCCTGCATCTTTTGTGCCGAGTGCAAGACCTCTGTTTTAAAACAAAACTTCTGCCGAAACAAAGTAGTGCACTGCAGGTGTAACTTTTACCCAGGAGAAGGGACAGGAGAGGAAGCACGTCACCCATGGTACGGTTGTCGTGATGTTCAGCACATGGCTGGAAAGCCCATAACTACCAAACTGCTCTCTCAGTTTGAGATAGAGAGCAGAGCAGGTGCCCATGCAGGCTGTGCTTTGCTGTTTATAACAGCCTAGATTTTGTTGTTTATAAGCAGTCGTGAGCTTGCTAGGAGAATGTTTGAAGGCTGAACAATTATTTTGGTAAGCCAAGTAGGTCCTCTCATCCCTCATCTGCTGTAGGTGAATGCAGGGCAGCCCTATCCGCGTGGAAAGCTCACCCTAGCAGCGGTCGGTATCGTCCCAAGCAGGGCTCAGGCAGCCAGAAGTCAGCAGACCTCCGGTACCCAGCAGCCTCCCGGCGGATTAAAAGCAAGTAGGACCCTGGTGGTAGCAAACTTTCTGATTTAGACCCTGGATATTCTGATCCATATTCAAATACTTGTAATGTTAAAGTGTGGTGACAAACCTTTTTTTCACATGTGCTCCTGCACGCATCAATGCAGCTGTGACCAAAAGGCACAAGCAAAGGTAACCACTTACAATCTGAGAATTGTTTGCCGCAGGAAGGAGAACCCATTCAGGGATGTTAAAACAGTTTTAGATTGTTAACTAAAAGGGAAGTGCTCTTTTCTCTTTTTAAAACCCTGGATATCTGGCTCAGTCCTATGGAGACTCTCAAAATACATCCTTGTATTATCCCTACTATTAAAGGGGAAGGGGAAGTTCTGAGAATTGATTGTAGAGTCATCAGGGCCTCGTGTTTGCTGAATTAATTCCCCCTCCTCCAAGCTGTAGTATCATGTTCCATAGGAGGATGAGCTTTCATTATGTAGCAAAGGAATAAATGTCAGCATAATTTTTGATCAAAGAAAAAAAAACTTCCTGCTCCTTGATTTTGTGTTTGTATTGTGTATTTTTCCTCCACAATCTCAAAAGACAACTGTTGACTGGAGCCATGAGTGTAGCTGAAGATACTGTTCTTGGGATGGGAGATTTCACCATACTAGTTACTTTAATCAGCCAGTTTTATATATAAATATGTATATATATATGTGAGGGACAAATAGAGCCAAAAGCCATAAATGTTTGCATTTCAAGAACTCCAAATTCTTGAGCAAGCAAAATGGCAGTCAAGTGTCATTTCTTTCAAATAATCTTTGAACTATGACCACCATGCAGGAAGATACATTTCTAATATAACAGTGATATAAAAGGCAGATAGGGGCATGAATAAGAGCAGCAGAAATGGCTTTTCCAGGAATAATTCTGTCCACAAATGGTTGTGTTCTCAACTGTACAACTTGTGCTTCACAACATAATATAATCTTTCATGACCAAGAAGGGCTATATTTTATTCAGATCCCTCCTGTAGCTCCATTGAAAAGGAGGCCTTGACAGACAGAAGTAAACATTATCCCATCACTAAAGCTGTTGAGTAAAGCTTGGATTCTGCTGATGAAGGAGGATTGGCAGGAAATGTCGTCACGTGTCAGGCTCAAGTTTGCCAGTCTCATACCATCGTCACTGGACGGGGACAATCTCCTCTGGCACAGCAAGGGTTATCAGGCTTCTTCACTACTTAGCACAAATTAGGAAAACAACCTGAGACTAAAGAAACCAGCTGACGCAGAAATGCCCTGGTGGTAAGACACTGAAGGTCAAATTCTGAGCCTAGTCTATAGCTCTATTGTATTTGGATATCCAAGCAGATAGCTGAAGTATGCATGAGTATGCATTCATTCATTTATAAGGGGTTACTCTAGTACGTTTTCTCCTCAGCACAGTACTTTCACCCACGCTGAGGTCTCCGGAAAGGTTATACTGGTGTAGAATGATAAAGTCACACAGGTAACGATGATGAGGTTCTCCAAAGAGCTCAGTTTCCATATGGGCTCATACGTGAAACAATCCAAATGTTGCTGAGACTTCACCCAGAAACACGGGCTAAAACCAATCGCTGAGAGTTGCTGAGTTCTGTGTACTAACAAAAGGACAGCTTTAAGGGCCTGAATAAGGAAACATGGCAAGTCCCAGTTGTTTCAGACTGTCAGAAGTTAGCGTAAGCGGCTGTGATTACAAGCTATGCTGGCTTTGCAGGATGACTAGCAGCACCACTGACGAGGCAAGCATTGAAACTGGCCACAGCATTGGCATTTTATCCTCTCTGCTTCCGAGACATATGAACCATGGCTTTTGGGGAAATGCACACATGAATTGTTCTTTTCAGTGGTGCCCAGGGACAGGACAAGGGGCAACGGGCACAAACTGAGGCACAGGAAGTTCCGTCTGAACATGAGGAAGAACTTCTTCCCTCTGAGGGTGACGGAGCCCTGGAACAAGCTGTCCAGAGGGGATGTGGATTCTCCTTCTCTGGAGATATTGAAGACCCGCCTGGACAAGGTCCTGTGCAGCCTGTTGTAGGCGACCCTGCTTCGGCAGGGGGGTTGGACTAGATGATCCCCAGAGGTCCCTTCCAACCCCTGCCATTCTGTGATTCTGTGATTCTGTGATTCTTCTCCAAGCTACAAAGCTTGTGGTTAAACCACACTGAGCTGAAAATGTAAAAATCTCACAAGCCTGAAAAATGTTTTTCACTGTCACACATAGAATTAACAACAATATTTAAGAAGAGGGCTGAACAGACAGAATCTGATGCTGTGTTGTGCTGATTACTTCTGTCCTTGAACAAAACTTCCCATGTCCTTATGCTTCAGGCATCTCTGCTAGAGCTGAGAGCAAGTCTTTTACATCTGTGTTAACCTGCAGGAAGGCCTTTCTACTTTAAGAGCTGAAGCAGACTTTCCTGTTTTTAACCAAACCTGGATATTATGCCTAATAGACAACACCACCTCTCTATTTATCCAGATATTTTTGATTTATTAGAAGCAGTCATCCAGAGTGTTAGGTGTTTTATAATTAAAGACACAAAAGAACAGGATTAACTGGCAGAACATGAGCAGCTACCTACCCAACAAAAACAGACAGGGCAACATACTGCATTTAATAATATTATTAATAATGAAAAATTACTTTTGATTTAACTATGCACAGCTTATTTCCCAACCTTTTATCAAAGGGCTAAGGGTTTTTAGCATGCACTAATAGTTAACAAATTGGGTTTTGGGAGACTGAAAAAGCTTTGTCGTACACACACTCGAATGATCTTCCTTTCTTTCAAACTAGCAGACAGTGAATACTAACCGCTCTGTCACTAATGTGTTCATCCATCCCTTATTTGAGGTTCTTCCTAGTTTCTTTGATTTCTCCCTGAAGATGATAATCCACTCTATAATTTAAGAGTCATGTCTTATTGCACTGATTTTTTCATAAGCAAGAAGAAAACTGAATCAATCAATCAAGCCTGTGAAGAGCAACTAAGCACAGTAACTCTTGAATAAATCTTATTTTAATAGAATTTGGCCCAAAGAAAGTTAGCATTTAAATAATATTTAATCACAGCATTAAAAAAAACACTTGTCTTTTTATGTAGTTCTAAGATTTCACTAAATTGCTGACCTTGAATCAAAGCCGTAGATGTGGCTTTGGTTTTTGCCTGTTAAAGTACGACGTTACTCCAGCCATTGCTTGTATCCTCTCAACCCAGCTAAGGAGGTGACGTACAAGGAATAGCACTACAGAGCTTTGCCAATGGCTTCCGGTGTGTTTTGTTGCGCTGTTCCAGTGTCTCCGCTGAGCAGGGTAGCCCATCTTTCATAGGAGCTGCTCAGGAGAACCCTTGCTGGAGGTGTCTGGAAATTTCCAGACTTCAAAAACCTGCAGGAAAGCAGGCTTCATCTCAATATGGTTTTGTTGTACTATGATGCTTGTGTGGTAGGAACAGCTAATGAAGGAGGACAGCAGAAGGAGGCCCCAGGATGGAATGGAGAAAAGTGAAAAAAAAATCATTTGAATGGCAAGGGGTGGTTGAGGGTTGCAGAGATGGGAGATTCTTCCCAAAAAAGTAGGGTGGAAATCCCTCTTCACTATGGCCTTCTATGAAAATTAAAGAACCCGTGAGAGTGAGCCAAAGGTAAGAGAAGAAAAACTTGTGAATGTATGTTCACCCCTCTGGAGCAGCTGAGGCTCACCTGTGAGGGACCTTGTGGTCCCTTAATCATTCAGCTGCTGGAGCGCACCACTCCCGGCCAGTCCCTGCCTCCTTTTCCTCCCCACACAGTGGGGAAGATAACGCGGGGGTGCTGATACGTGCCCCCAGGTCTTGTGCCAGTAAGGAGTCAGAGCATGGTGGGAGGCCCTTCCCATGTATTTCACAGGGGTAAATACTAGCTGCGTGGGAAACAACAAATGGGGTTTAGGCTTCAATGGGCATTGCACAGACAATTAATACTGCAGTAAGGTTGAATCTGTGTATTATTTATGTATCTTTACTTGGCCAAGCTACGTTGTTACCGACTGTCACCATAACTGTGACGTAACCTGCCATTAAGACACAACCTCTAAAAAGACGACGTTCTGCACTTTGTAGAATTTGTTAAGAAATGACTGTGCGTAGATCGATACAATACTTTTCATGAGGCTTACACAGAAGTTCCTTAGCTGCTTGAATCCATACATACACTACTGCATAAAAATGGACAGGGTGATAAAATAACTCCGGGGTAACTTCTACCAACAAAGCATTTGAAATCTGTTTTGTAGCTAAGGAATATGAAAATTAGCAAAAGACAAGATGGCAGCTGAAGACTCATAAAAAAGTATGCCATCAGATTATCGGAAGTCATTCATATAGATCACTTTGACTGTGATGGCAAATTAAATCATGCTACTTTCCAGGAGTCACTCATAGTTAAAACTGTGTATCTTCCAAAGCCAAAGCTTCGTGCACTCCCAACAATATGATGTTAGCATCTCTTTCAATCAAAAAAACAATTAAAGATTTGATTTTAAAATATTTTTCTCTGTGGCCTCTAAGGCTTCAAATGATGGAAAATATTTCTGGTTCTAACTTATTGTTGTACAGTTGAAAGGGGAATAATCCATTGTCTACCTGATTATTTTCAAGACAGCAGGGAAAATACATGACAAATATTTGAAAATTTAAAAGATATACTAAAATTGAACATTTGAGTTTTTAAAATATAGCATAGTTCGTGAATTTTAATTTGGAGGCTATGCTATCCAGTAATAGGAAACTCTAATTGATGGATAAGTAAATACTCAATTTACTGCATAATATAAAAAAAAAACTTCACAGATAAATTATTATTTCATCCTGAAACTTGTATAGCTTAAGTTTTTCAATAGATTTTCCTCATATATCAAAACATTTCAGAATTACAGGAGAGATTTTGTTTTATCATATTTGAATGTACTGAAATTGTGAAGCACGTATCCACAAGATACTGGCCTCTGTACCTTAAAAGTGAAAAAATCTTTAAATGTTGACTAGGTTTTCTTTTCCATATAGCAAGTTTGGAAAAATAAGTGTCTTTTGTACAGCAGGTTAGGATTCCCTATTTGCAATTTTAAACTTGTTAAAGCTGATACATACGAGGATGATGAAGAGGCATGACTTGCCTTGCACTGTATCCTAAAAATTTCACAGAATCACAGAATCACAGAATGGTAGGGGTTGGAAGGGACCTCTGTGGGTCATCTAGTCCAACCCTCCTGCCGAAGCAGGGTCGCCTACAGCAG
>Ga0065711_1029941_pt1 | contig 34274 bp, 17 predicted proteins | sample Hoacrofraction12_FD_59098 | JGI IMG/M metagenome (GOLD analysis project Ga0065711, IMG submission 59098) | Hoatzin crop microbial communities from Cojedes, Venezuela - Epithelial fraction 12 v2 (version 2) | ecosystem: Host-associated > Birds > Digestive system > Esophagus > Crop | place... | reverse complement strand
TCGATTTGCTCTTGGCATGGAATGTCGTGTCGTCAGAAGCGGGACTCAGCAGTGTGACACGCCTTCGGAGCGGGCATCTTGGTATGTGTATTCGGGGGCCATCTGTGCTTTATCCAAAGCAATCTCTGAAGCAATCCCTGGCTGCGCAGCCTTCGCAGGCGCCCCACAGATCACTGAGTTTACAGTGATGGGCTATCCCCCCTTACTTTTGTCTGATAAGATAAGCACAAGTTATTTACTTCCTTTGTTAGCTCTTCGGCTCTTGACAACCTCAGTCCGTTTGTCTTTTGTCTTGCATTCGACAAGTCCAGCAAGGCCATCGATTACACCTCCCCACCTTCATTGTAAAAAATCTCTTTCTTAAATCTAATCTAAATCTACCTATTTCAGCTTAAAGCCATTATCCCTTGTTTTATCACTACATGCCCTGTAAAAAGGCCCCCTTCAGGTACTGGAAGGCTTCTATAAGGTCTCCCCAGAGCCTTCCCTTCTCAAGGCTCAGCGACCCCAATTCTCTCACCCTTTCCTCGTAGAAGAGGTGTTCCAGCCCTCTGATCATTTTTGTGGCCCTCCTCTGGACACACTCCAACAGTTTCATATCTTTCCTGTGCTGAGGGCTCAAGAGTGGGATGCAGGATTCCAGCTGAGGTCACACCAGAGCCGAGCAGAGGGGCAGAATCACCTCCCTCACCCTGCTGGCCATGCTTCTTTTGATGCAGCCCACAATATGATTGGCCTTTTGGGCTGCGAGCGCACATTGCCAGGTCATGTTAAGCTCATCAACCAGTACCCCCATGTGCTTCTCGGTAGGGCCACTCTCAATCCATTCTCCTCCATGCCTGTATTTCTGCTTGGGATTGACTTGAACCGTGTGCAGGATCTTTCACTTGACCTTGTTGAACCTCATGAGGTTCACGCAGGCCCACCTCTCCAGTCTGCCAAGGTCCCTCTAGATGGCATCCCTTCCCTCCAGCATGTCAACTGCACCACACAGCTTGGTGTTGTCAGCAAACTTGCTGAGGGTGCACTCAGTCCCACTGTCTGTGTCACCAACAAAGATGTTAAACAGCACCAGTCCCAGTACTGATCCCTGAGCAACACCACTTGTCACTGGTCTCCACTTGGACATTGAGCCATTGACTGCAACTCTTTTGAGTGCAACCATCCAGCCAATTCCTTATACACTGAGTGGTCCATCCATCCAGTCCACATGTCTCCAATTTAGAGACAAGGATGTCATTCGGAACAATGTCAAATGGTTTGCTCAAGTCCAGGTAGATGACATCAGTTGCGTTTTCCTTAGTCACCAATGCAGTCATCCCGTTGTAGAAGGCTACCAAATTTGACAGCCATGATTTGCCCTTAGTGAAGCTATGTTGGCTGTCAGCTGCTTAATCTCCACGTCTCAGCATAGTTTCTGGGGGGATCTGCTCCGTGAACTTGCCAGGTGAGACTGAGCAGCCTACAGTTCCCCAGGTCTTCCTTTTTACCCTTTTTAGAAGTGAGGGTTATGTTTCCCCTTTTCCAGTCAGTGGGAACTTCATCGGACCTCCATGACTTCTCAAATATGATGAGTATATTCATCCATCAGTTCCTTCAGGACTCACGGATGCACCTCATCAGGTCCCATGGACTTGTGCACCTTCAGGCTCCTTAGTGATCTCGAACCCGATCTTCTCCTACAGTAGGCGGTTCTTCATTCTCCCAGTCCCTGTCTCTGCCTTCTGCAGCTTGGGCAGTGTGCCTGGAGCACTTGTCAGTGAAGACTTAGGCAAAAAAGTCATTGAGTACTTCAGTCTTCTCCATATCCCATGTAACTAGGTCTCCCTGTTTCCTTCCAGAGAGGGCCCACATTTTCCATAGTCTTCCTTTTATTACTGACGTACCTATAGAAGCTTTTCTTGTTATCCTTGACATCCCTGGCCAGATTTAATTTTATCAGGGCTTTAGCTTTCCTATTCTGATCCCTGGCTGCTTGGACAATTTCTCTGTATTCCTCCCAGGCTACCTGCCCTTGCTTCCACCCCCTGTAGGCTTGCTTTATGTGCTTGAGTTCATCCAGGAGCTCCTTGTTCATCCATGTAGGCCTCCTGACGTTTTTGTCTGACTTCTCTTTGTTGGAATGCATGGTTCCTGAGGTTGGAGGAGGTGGTCCTTGAATATTAAGCAGCTTTCTTGGGCCTGTCTTCCTTCCAGGGCTTTATCCCATGGTACTCTACCAAGCAGATGTCTGATGAGGCCAAAGTCTGCTCTCCTGAAGTCCAGGGTACTCAGCTTGCTATGCACCCTCCTCGTTGCCCTAAGGATCTTGAACTCCACCATTTCATGGTCACTGCAGCCAAGGCTGGTCTTGAGCTTCACATTCCCCACCAGCCCCTTCTTGTTGGTGAGAACAAGGTCCATCATAGCACCTCTCCTCATGGGCTCCTCTGTCACTTGGAGAAGGAAATTATCATCCGTGAAGTCCAGGAACCTCCTGGATTGCCTATGCCCTGCTGTGTTGTCCTGCCAACAGATATTGAGGTGGTTAAAGTCCCCCATGAGGGTGAGGGTTTGTGAACGTGAGGCTACTCCTATCTGCATATGGAGGGCCTTGTCTGCTTGGTCTTCCTGGTTGGGTGGCCTGTAGCACACACCCATTGTAATGTCACCAGTCCCTGCCCTGCCTTTAATCTGGACCCCTAAGCTCTCTGTTGGCTCCTCATCTATTCCCAGATGGATCTCCCTGCACTCCAGCTGGTCACTGACACAGAGAGTGACACCCCCTCTTTGTCTCCCCTGCCTGTCCTTCCTTAAAAGCCTGTACCCTTCCATTCCAACACTCCAGTCATAGGAGTCAGCCCACCATGTCTTCATGATGCCAATGAGATCATAACCCTGTAGGAGTGCGCAAGTCTCTAACTCCTTTTGTTTGTTCTCCGTGCTGTGTGCATTTGCATGGAGGCATTTCATTTGGTCCCCAATGAATCATAGAATCATAGAATGCTTTGGGTTGGAATGGACCTTTAGCCGTCATCTAGCCCAAGCCCCCTGCAGTGAGTAGGGACATCTTCGACTAGACCAGAAGCTGGCTTGCATGAAGTTGACTTCCTGTCTGGAGTTCCTTTGTGCTACCCTTCATGTGCTCTCCTGCTAACCTCTGATCCTTCTCCAGGCTCTGGACATCTACTGCTGGGACCAGCATCAATCTGGTAGCAGTTGGATGAATTGAGATTCCCCTCCCCCAGCATCTTTAGTTTAAAGCCATGTTCACCAGCTTGGCGAGCCTAACCAAAGATGTTCTTCCCCTTCTCTGACAGATGGACCCAATCAGCTCCCAGTAAACCAGGTTTTTTAAAGTGGTTCCCATGGTCTAAGTAACCAAACCCCTGGCTGTGGCACCAGTCCTGTAGCCATTTGTTGGTTTGACAGATTCAACTGGCCCTTTCAAACCCCTTCCCTTTGACTGGGAGGACTGATGAACAAACTACCTGTGTTCCAGAGTCTCTCACTGCTGCTTCCAGGGTTCTGTAATCCTTCTAGATACTCCTCAGGCTGTATTGTTGGTGCCCACATGAAAAAACAACAGCAGATAATAGTCAGGGGACTGTACAAGGCTTGGTAGTCCCTTGGTGACATCCCCGACACAAGCCTATGGCTTGATTTTTTTTTTTTCTTTCCATGTTTATAAATATGGTCATACTTATATATGGACCACCCTCTCCTGTCAGTGCTCCATGAGTGACACAATGACAGAGTAGATGGTAATTCTTGATACTTCCTCTTACGAATATTGCTCTGAATTACTGCAATGAAATATGTTCATAAAGCTGCACATTTGTTTTGAAATGTCTATTGTATTCTAAAGAACACTGCAACAGGTAACAGTAAACCAGGTTAAGGGTTTCATTCAGACCCTTTGAATACCTCAACTTACATGATAGATGTGTCACAGCTGACAGAAAGGCCTGGTGTGAATTCTTATTTTCCGTGTGCTGCATTGTGTCAGTTGGACAGTACTAGACTAGTCTTATCTCCACCACTATTACTTTTTTTTCTGCCTGGGCTGTTTCAGGGTCAGTCATGGGTCAAGGTTGGTCATTTTTCCAAGAATGAGCTGCAAATAAGCACAACTGGGATAAATTGTATTACTTCCTCCTAGTGAATTGTAGCCTGGAAATCCCTGTGTGACACAGTGTATAGAAGTAGAATAAATATTTCAGAGCTCCCTGTTTGGGATAGCATTCTTTGGATTGATTTATATATGTATAATCGCCTTTGGAACTGGGTGAATTGTGGCATATGTCTAATAGAGGAAAATAGAATGTGAAAGCTTTTTAAAGGGATTAAAATGATACACTAAAGTGCTAGGAATTGCCACAAGCCTAACTCATATTTGAAAGCATTATAATTTCATGCGCAAGTCCATACTTCCATGCGAGTGAAGGGAGTCAGCCCTGATCCTGCTTAGGAAGCTCTTATAAATGTCTAGGACATCATCCTTCTGAGTCATGACAGGCCAGAAATGGTTTGTAGGCAAGATTACATGAACCACCTGGAAAGTTCAGATTTTCAAAAGCAGAGAGCCACTGTTTGAACATTTATGGACAACAAAAAGAACATGCTCCTTTGGGTACTTCTGCTTCACTACTTTTAACATACATTCTGTCAAAGTTGTAGTAATGTTTGTAATCATTTGACCCTGGTGAGATTTGCATCAAGGTGAGAGTTAAATATGGGAAGGATACTTCATTTTCTTTTGAAAATATACTGCTTAGATCTTTCTTCCTGGGCAGCTTGCAGCTTTAAATGCTTCAATAATGATGTTTACATAATTTTCTTTGCAAAATGAACAAATGAACAGACTTTTTTTTTTTTTTTAAGTCTTTTCTTTCCCCCTGCTCTTCATCCTGAATTAAATAATTCTGCTTTCTCATTAGTAAGATGATACACTTTTAGGCTATGCTTTTACCAATGCTTAGTCTGTATTTATCCGCTTTCTGAACATTTAATCCTACATCTAAAAACAACCCCAAACCATTAAATTAATGGACATCATAGGAAAACTGTGCTTTTTAAAAATCCATCACTTTCAAATGATAGAGTGTGTCATAGTCCTCTGATTTTAAGTAGGCAGAGTCAAATTTTTATGGTGCTAGCTTTGATTTCATTTTTGGTTTTAGTTCCATTCCACAAATTTCCATATATAGAAGTGATTTAATTACTTATTTTCTTCCCAAACTCCTTCCAGTTTGTCCACTACTTTTTTTTTTCTCTTAGAAGGGAAAGGTCCAAGTATAGAAGCAAGAGGGTGCATGAATCACTGCTGAGGTTCCTCTTCACTATAACTTAGGTCTTTAGATAGCTCATAGTTGCCTGCAACAGGCTAGAGTAAAACATGTTAGCAACCATTCTGTGTGTAGACTGAGAAGTTTAAACAGATTAAAAAATATGTAATAGAGCCTAGACCTAAACAGCAAGTTTGGATTTGATCCATTGCAATGAGTGGGAGGAGTTCATTATCATACTTGCCAACAGTAGAATTGGGTAGGTTGTTTTGTGGGCAGTTTATGGAAGGTCTGTATCTTCTGTTGCCTGCCTTTCTCACCAAGGAGTAACAACTGGTATTCTTTCTGATCTGTGCTCCAATCTCACCATTCACCTAAAATTGGTGGTGGAATTTGAAGTCCATACTGGTCCTGATGATTAATTGTAAAAAGGAACAATTTCAGCCTTGAGATCTGAGGACCTGTACATGTCTTCAAATTAAGACACTGGCAAGCTGTGACTTAAAAATTAGTTGTACAATATCAGTTTGCGAGATGTGATTAGTCTGCTTTTTTAATTCCACTATGTGTTGAGCGATGCAAGAAAAAGACCAGGTTGACCAAACTTCTGTGACTGCTTTGTGTTGTGGATGTATGTAGCACAGAGAGAATTGCAAAGAAAAAAGAAACATAGTTGCCTAAAGGAGGGGTGAGAAATTCAGGTGCAATTCACATTTTAAGAATCCTAAGGTATCTTTTTTTGGCCTTCAGCTGTGACACCAGAAGAGTATGGTCTTCCATGAGCCTTTCCCAGCGTCCTGCATGTTAGATACTGCTTTCTTAAAAAGGCATTGGGTTTAGCCTAGTGGGTTGATTTTAAGAGTGGGCATAGTCTACATTTAAATTGTAGTTTAAGATGTTTTATAAATCAATAAATTTCATCCTGAGTTCTGTACCATATTCACATTTAGTTATACTGATGAACTAAAACCATAACATGGCAAATATATGTTTATTCCTTTTACTTTAGAAGGTTACTTTGAACTGTGCATTTCTATAAGAGCTTTTACAACATGCACAACACACCAAAATGTTTGAATGTCCTTTATATGGGAATAATAACTGTTAGAGCTGGGCAATACTTTAATGAGGAAATACTTCTCAGATAATTTTCTGGGAAAAGTTTTCTGGATCTTCATTTATATTTTTCAATTTCTCAACAAAAATATGCAGAAACATGAAAAAAAAATAACAAAGCTATATTAAAAACTCACATGTTGCTGGGAAAAGGGATTAAGGCAAAAAGAGAATTATTGTGGGGTTTGTTTCCCCCCAAACAAACAAAAAATATGTAATATGCTTTAAATGACATTTCTATTGGTGTTTGTTCTTCAAAACCAAAACATTCGGATTTAAGGGTAACATACCCATTTGTAACAGGAAATTCACAGTAAGCTAATAACCTTTTCTTATCTACTGTGTTTGATGTTTTTATCACTTTTAAACATAGTCTAAAAGAGCAACATAACTGGAAATTTCTGTGAAAACTCTGACAGGTTTTGTCAATGAACTTAAATAATAACCAAGATCATTTGAACTTTATCTTATGAAATTTAGACTTAAATAATCTTATTCTGGGAAGTATTTTGTTTGCCTATTTCAGTCACGAAAATAAGTCTAGGAAAGGAACTCAATAGTTTCTCAAAGTTCCTTCTTGTTCCCTAGAGCAGGATGAACTGTACAAGTGCTATTCCTGACAGATGTTGTCTAATGTTCTTTAAGATGTCTAAGGAGAACTCCACAGCATCCCTATAGAATTTTTTTCAGCATTCTACAGTTCCTCTGGAAAGCTTTCCTGATGCCTATTCCTGAGTAATTCCTACTTCATTTTAACCTCACTGCTTCCTTTTTTATTCACCATGGGCACAGAAATCAGGATTTTTCTTCCTTTTGTAGCAACAGACATTTTGAGTCCATTTACATAGTCTTCTTCTAGTCTTCTATCCCTTAAGTTGAGCAGCTCCAGTTATTTCAGTCTTTTCTGTTTGGGAATGATTAATAGTTCCCCTGAAACTCCTGTCTTCCCCCAAACTGATCCATGCCTAACTTGAAGAGTGAGGCCCAAACTGGAAAATCTACTTCAGCTGAGAGCTAAGAACATGCCAGCAGTGGGAGATGTTACTCTGTTGCAGGCTGTGTTTTCATTTGTGTCACCTAGTATTCCCTTCATGGACTGTTCATAGATTAAAATCAGAGTTATGTGTGTTTGTCAGCTTGTAATATCATTTAATTGTGTTTTCTTTTTTATTTAAATAATAGTTCTAAGGGGTTCAAGGAAAGAGAACTGTTTTTATTGGAATCAAAGGGAGTTTTGTGACTAAATTAATATCCAACTTATTTAGAGATCCTTTATTTCAGAGGTTCTAAACACAGAGATCTGAAATATAAGAGATCACAATATTTCTTAATGTCAGTCTCTACCCTTTGCAAGGTTATATTATTTCCTTCATTATGTCAGTCATGATGACCTTGATAAAATGTTTGTCTTGCTATAGTTTTGTATTCATTCTGTGGAGCTATAGCTAGAAACCCATGTGCCTAGGAACCTTGATTTGACTTGCAATAACCTGCAATAAAGACTAAGCAGTTACATACGTTTTATTTTTATGTTCTTACTATTTAGATAACATGCTCTCACTTCACATAGTTCTAAGAATATCCCTTCAATTTTAAAATACAACTCCCTCTTTGTAGCATTGGTGAAACAGAGCTCCAAATATAATCCTGTCATATTCACAAATGTGGAAAAGTTTCCATTCTTCTTGTGCTATCCTACATGTGGAGAAAAAGTTGTACCGCATCCATCTTATCTTTTTTAATAATTGTATTTTAAATTATGGTTATTTGTCAAATACTTTTAAATCTGTAGCTGCAGATCTATAAGTACCATGACCTGTCTCCACTGGAAAGGGCTGATGTAATTATAAAAAGGCCTATATCAATCACTGAGATAATGGGTGTTCTCTCTCTCTCTCCCCCTCTGTCTCTCTCTCATCATCAATTACCCTGACTATTTCAGACAAAATATCAGACAAACCTGCCTTCTTTTAGCTACAGTGCTGCCATTGCTGTTAATGGCATTTTAAATCTTCTGTTAGACAAAACGTTCCTAGGGATACTATTTTGCAACTGCAAATTAAGGAAAGTCTAATTTATGTAATCTCACAAAATTAGAAATGGATTTAGTAAATCTAGTAAAAGTTGACATGGCTGGTACGGAGTGACTCTTCTGAAATTAGCTGTCTAAATTAGAGTGTTTCCCTTGAAGTCTTACTGTGACTTGTATTAAACATTATGCAATCATCAATGTGAATATAACGTTGAAATAGCCATCACTATCACTATCACTATCTCTATCACTATCACTCTTACTGTTATTTCTAAAAATGCTTCTAAAGATGTTGAAAACACCAGGCCTAGAAAGGTACTGAACTATTGATGGGAAACATCCTACTATCAGTAGCTACCAGAAATGACTCTTCGGCTAACATCTCTAATAAATTGGTCTTTAGAAGATGATTCAACAACACATGGCAGTGTAATAAAAACATCTTCTAGAACTTAATCTGTTGCAGAATAGGGACAAATTTAAGCATAAATGGAAGCATGTCCTTAAGCTTGCTTAAATTAAAGCATGTTTGTCTACACTTGTGGAGAAAGTTGTCTGACTTTTCAGATTGAAGCTGATGTAGCCCTGTTAGCATTAGTGAGAGATAACAGGACTGTACTGAGCAGTTTTGATGATGTACGTCTGAGTTCTTTGAGAACTGGGCCTTGCTGCAAGATAAAAAGAGAAAACGTACTGCAGGAAATTTTCAGCTCTCCTGAGTATAAGAGACCAAAGAATTTCACTCTGGTTTTCCCACATCAAGCCTAGTCACTTGCAGATAGATGTCTTCCCATTTTTAAAGGAAAATAAAACAAATGCTATACAATTTCTGTAATGACTGTACCACGGAGTAAAAAAGTTTTGCCCCAAAGTTAACGTGACTGCAATCTGGTAAAATAAAAATCCTTGTCAGATCTTGCTTTAAAATGTGAGTAGATGAGTACCAGAGATGTCACCAGAGTAGGTTTAAGCTTTAGTATATTTTGTGGGGCGAGCCAGTGTAAACTAGCCATAACAGGAGAAGTATCTTACCTGGAGGTAGCCCAGAAGGCGAGGAAAGAATTGCCCCCAGTGGTTCTTCAGGCAGAAATGGTGTCTTTCAAGTGGATGAGGAGAAGAGGCTGCAATGTATCCACCTCTGTCTGAATTCAAAACATTGTTGGTGATCAGGAATTTGTAGACCAAGAAAACAAAACAGCTGATGGTTTCTCACTTTCCTCACCCACACTTATTTAGTTCACAGGAATGTCCTTAGGATTTGTATTTATTCTGGGAAGTTTTCCATACAGTGACATTAATACATAAAGTCACAAGGAAATACTTTTTTTTTTGATAGATTTTCCTTTTGCAGAGACCAGGGGATTAAATAAAAGTTTCCCTACATTTCTCTGACTTGAGTTGTCCACTCTTCAACAACAGCCAGATAATACCTTTAGCCTGTTGGCCTATGTCAGCTCCAATGGTGAGCCAAATGATCCTTTAACAATCCTAACAATCCAACAATCCTATAACAACAATATAGCTTGATTCTTCACACTCTAATGAGTACAAGTGTGCTACAGCTACATAATTTTTCAAGAGAGATTTACTTATTGGTGAAGCAGTGCTTGACTTTGCTATTGTTATTCTTATCTTTTGAAAATGTTGTACATTGGTAGTAGTCTTTCCAGGTATGCAGAGAAATGCAAAAGATAAAAAAATGCTTGCCTTCTGAAACTCAACATTTCAACCTTTACCAGGCAAATGCTCTTTATCTCTTCCTGGTAATGAGCACATTTGTTACCAAACTGCACAAAGGCCACCCTCTAAAACATACTGCAGAAGTGTCAGAAATTTGCAATTTGTGGCTTGGCTTATTGACCTTATCCCACTTTGAAATTTTAAACATTTTCTCCAAGTTTAGTGCTACTGCTGGTGAATGGATTAATACAACAGTCTTTCTTCCTTTGTTTCTGCTACATGTTGACTTTATTGCTATGACATATAATTATCTTCAAATAGAATTCAAAGCTGACGAAGAACTGAAAATCTCCCTTTGTCTCTCTCTCTTAAAAGTCTTGTATATATGTGTCTGTATATGTCTGCCTGTGTTTCTGTGATAGCTACAGCCATTTAATTGGTTATAAAAAGTCCAGCTTGTTGTAATGAATGGAAATAAACCAAGGGAAAGCATTTGGTGATCTCAGTCCAGTTCATACTGATATTTTTCCTTGAAAAATATATTAATAGCAGCTTCTTAGAAACACAGCACATCTGGAGTTTGGATTGATTTAGCAATGAATCTGAATTTCCCAGCTAGCCTTCATCTTACGAACAAGGGCAGTGGAAAACCTGAATTTGAACATCGCCTGGCAGAATTCATTGGTTTTGAGATTGGCGAGAACAGAGTTGGCTGTAACCTAAAGTCTTGAAGGTAGAAAACATCTGCCTGGCGAAGTCATTTGCGGCTTACTAGAAAAGGGCGTTTCTGATAAATACCAGCTTGGCTTTTTTTGTTCACTCTCAGCACAGAAAGTGTTCTTGCCTACATTTTTGCATGATGGTTTATTAATGCACTCTGACTCTGGATGTTGGAGTGTTTTAATGTTGCTTGATCTGAGTGCTGCTTTTGACAATCTTGATTATAATACCATCCCACTTGATGATATCAAATATACTCTGGGCTTAGCTGGCTCTGAATTTTGAGTTTATTTCAGTCTTAGTCGTCCAACATATCAGGGGTATTTTTTTTCTTTTTTATTTGTTTTTATCTTTTGCCATTAGGAGAGTTCCCTTGACCTCCTTTGCTCAGAAGTTATTTAAGGAAAGGTTCTTCCGCCAGTTCAGTTCTGAACACTTTGTTTCAGCACAAGAGCTGCCACTGAAAGCGAAGGGGAAGGGGAAGGCTGGATGTTTGCAAAGAGCCAAGAGGAACGTATGTGTCTTTTTACAGAATTCCCTCTTGATATTTCACTTTGAGTCCACTGACTTTAACCACATGGCTTTTCTTTGCATACTAATATGATGCATTAGCATAATTTATATTCCGTTTTCTGTGTCATGACTACTTGACTATATTTTTGTGAAAAAGTGTGAAGAACCATAGCACATTATGAGTATAAAAAATTTCCCAGTCATTTCTAAGGGGAAAAATCTGCAATCACAAAAAATTCTAACCCGTAGGAAATAAAATAGACCTGAAAAAAAGGGAATCTTGACAAGACTGAGGATTATTTTGAGCGAAACAGCAGGAAACAAAGGTTTCATAAAGCAAGAAGGGCAGTATATCACACCTGATACACAGTTGACAAGAATATAGAGACAGAGGTTTTCCTACCAAGTAGGTCAGAGCTATGTCTTCCTCTTAGGAGCAAGAGACAGTGCTTATTCTCGGACTTAGGCCCAAAAGACTAAGGGGTAGAAAACTGGACACTCTTCCCTACCAGGCAAATAGATGGCTTATTGCAGTCCAGAATCCTGTTGGATGTGTTATAGTCCTGTACCATGACCTTCTGCATCACAGAATTTTCTCCTAAAAAGATATGAGGAAGGCAAGGAGAAAGAAAATAATGGTTTCTAAAGGGGCAGGAAAGTAGGGTATAATTTGTCTTGGGTAAAAAAATGAGAAGGAAAAAAAGGATTTTATTAGAATGACCACAAAATTAATCATATTCCATATAGTGGAAAATAAAACTTGTGGCATCTAAACACGTGAAAATAGAATCTTAGAATCGTAGAATCGTAAATAAAATAATCTAAAAGTGTGAAGTCACATTAAAAGCTATAAAGCTATCCCACCAAACAACTTTGGGTTCAGAGAAATGGATCAATAGACAGAAGGGAGGCAAGAAAATTCAAAGCCAAGCTGTGAGACAGCCAGAGTGAACCTTGCCTTGTGAACTGTACTGCATCAGCAAGACAGGATTAGATGCTAGCAAGCTTCCAAAAAGGATTAAATCAATGTGATTAGATCAGACCTTTGAACTTTTTGAGATCCTCCTGCCTTCTCTTAAAAAATTGTCCACATCACAGGTATGATGGATTCATTAGTTTTGATGAATTTGACATTGCTATTTTCCAGCTTTATTCCTCCTTACCATGCTAAAGAATAGGCTGGGGCAAATCTTTGTTCCCTTGAAATGAAAAGGGAAGCACCACACTGCAGCTCCATGCTGCAAGTTCTTATAAAGTAGTGAGGAGAGGTGACATTGGAAAGCCAACAGAGATAAAAACTAGTCACAACATGGGACAGACAGTTGATTGCACTTGGCAGCCCATATGGGTTCATACGCAAGAAGTGTAAAACAGTAGTATTGTGGAGCTAAGGATCTGATCGATTTTGATGCACCTCTATGAAGCAATGGGTTCTTCCCCCAGGCAACTGAGTGCAGAGAGGTGAAAGAGTGTTTCTAAGGGCCTCCAATATCTTTAGAAACTAGTCTGTCTTTGTTTCCTCAGGCTGCTCAGTGAAACCTGCTTCATCAGAGAAGCCATGCATAAGGCTTTCCACAGATTACTCTAGTGACTGTTTCTCACTTCAGGTTTTCCAGTTCAAAGATTAACTGAATTTACAAGATCAACATAGAGTAAATTTTCCTTTTGGTTTTAAGACATGATTAATAGTCTAAAAAAGAATTAGACCTGTCCTTGAACACCTCTGATCTACACTGTTATCTTCAGTTTTTAGGTGGCCTAGAAAACAACGTTCATGGCTTAAGCTGCCTCCTCTTGCTGAGTGAAAAAGGCTTTTGGCACCACAACAAGAGATTAATTTGAGCTATTATTTTCAGAAACACAATGAAAATATGCACAAGCTGGATGTCTACTTACAGGGTTCAAGTTTTTACCAAATAAGTAAACTTGTTAGAAATCATGGTTTCACTGAGGTCTTGTCTTGGAAACATATTAACTTTTGGCAAATAAAACCACTTGTAGTGGTTTTGCAATCTGGACCAGATTGTTAAATAGAATTTGTTAAGTAAAAGTACTAAGTCTCATGTCAGGTGAAACAGTCAAGTACCTGAATTACTACTGGCCTATAGGGATACACTCCTCCCCCTATCCCTATCCCTATCCCTATCCCTATCCCTATCCCTATCCCTATCCCTATCCCTATCCCTATCCCTATCCCTATCCCTATCCCTTCCCTTCCTTTCCCTTCCCTTTCCTTCCCTTCCCCAAGAATAGCTTGGCAGAGTTTTACAGTATCTTGGTGTGGTGAGTTGACCATAGTCACCAAGGTGACCACCAAAGCTGCTCTATCACTCCCCTCCTCAGCTGGGCAGGGGAGAGAAAATATGATGAAAGACTCGTGGGTTGAGATAAGGACAGAGAGTGATCACTGACCAATTGCCGTCATGGGCAAAACAGACTCGACTTGGGGAAAATTAATTTAATTTATTGCCAGTCAAAATCGGAGTAGTGTAATGAGACATAAAACTGAATCTCAAAAACACCTTCCCCCGACTCCTCCCTTCTTTCTAGGCTTAATTTCACTCCTGATTTTCTCTGCCTCCTTCCCACCAGTGGCACAGGGGGATGGGGAATGGGGATTGTGGTCAGTTCATCACACATTGTTTCTGCTTCTCCTTCCTTCTCAGGGAGAGGACTCCTCACACTCTTCCTCTGCTCCATTGTGGGGTCCTTCACACAGGAGACAGCCCTCCACAAACTTCTCCAGTATGAGTCCTTCCCATGGGCTGCAATCCTTCACATCTTTCAGGAACAGACTGCTCCAGTGTGTGTTCCCCAAGGGGGTATAAGTCCTACCAGCAAATCTGCTCCCATGTGGGCTCATCTCTCTCCATGGGTCCACAGGCCCTGCCAAGAACTTGCTCCAACGTGTACTTCCATCAGGGCCAGAGCCTCCTTTGGGCATCCACCTGCTGTGGTGTGGGGTCCTCCCCAGGCTGCAGGTGGGTATCTCTTCCACCATTAGCCTCCATGGGCTGCAGGGGAACAGCCTGCCTCACCACGGTCTTCACCACAGGCTGCAGGGGAATCTCTGCTCTGGCGCCTGCAACACCTCCTCCCCCTCTTTGTTCACTGACCTTGGTATCTGCAGAGTTGTTTCTCTCATGTGTTCTTACTCTCGTTTTCTGACTGCTGCTGGTGTTGCGCAGGGTGTGTTTTGATTTTTTCCCATTCTTAAATATGCTATCACAGAGGCACTACCTTTGTTGCTGATTGGCTCGGCCTTGGCCAGCGGTGAGTCTGTCTTGGAGTTGGTTGGCATTGGCTTTATCAGACATAGGGAAGATTCTTGCAGCTTCTCACAGAAGCCACCTCTGTAGTCCCCACACTACCAAAACCTTGCCACACAATCCCAGTACTCTTGGAAGGGAATAAATATGAAAACCAAAAAATTCGTAATGTAATTAAACAAGTGAAAACAGCAGAGAAAGAGTGCAGCAGATGGGCATTCTCTTTGTCCCTGTTATTACAAGATTTCCAAAGACACTTAATTGACTTCTTTTTAAAAAATATATTACTGAAAATTCTGTTATTAAAAATATAGATAAACTGAAAAACCTGGATTTTTTAATTAGGTCTCAAAATATTACATGGGAAAGTATGTAATTTGGAAGTTACACAATGGAGAGACACCATAAGGACCTTGAAAATCTTGCATTGAGAGAACACTTCTTATTACCCAAATTTCTCAGTAATGTACCACCAAGAACTAGGATGAGATCCTCTCTCCTCCTTGTATAATGACTATGGAACTTGCACATTTTCCCCAGTATTTCCCTGTAAGTCCCATGTCCAGTGTAGGCAGGGCAGAGGACACAATCAAACTGTGATCCAAACACAGTAGATCTGTCTTACAAGTGTAGATCACACGGGCAAGATTGCTTGCTTAAATTACACCTAAAAGCCTCAAGCAAAAACAGGTTAAAGCAAGATATAACAAAACGGAACTGAAAATCGAAGAGACAGGACATCATCCCCTTTTTACATTCTGAAGACAGAGCCATTAAATTGTTTGTGGTCAAATGAGGACAGAGAGGACGTCTTTGGCAGAGGTAGAAATATAATCACAGATCACTTTCTTTACCATTAGATTAGCCTTTCCTCCTGGTTTTTGCTAAAGCCATTTTGACAGCAACAGATTCAATTATTCTTTGTGATTAGTTTCCTGGATATATAGCCTTTTTTCATTTATTTTCTTGTTTGTGTACTGTTTTCAGACCAATCCCAGTGTCTATAAATTCATTTTATATTAGTATTACATGAATAGTTCTGTTGAATCATTTTGAGGGAGTAGACAATAATTTAGGATGAACTAACTAACAAAAGGTATGAGCTATCAACCCAGCACAAGATAGAGGGTTGCCTTCTTACTGGGGAGGTACATTTTTAAATGTTAAAACTAAGTGAAAGGCAAAGAATAAATGCTTCAATTTTCTACTGATACCTTCACATATGTCTTTCAATATGCATGTATGTACATAAATCTCACTGTCTATTCATCAAATGCATGAGAACCCCTCCCTTTATTGTCCCAGCTGCTTAAAACATGTGGCTAGCAGATTGGCATTTAAATGAGGTCATATTGCAGAGCTGTACAGCCTATCAGCTGATGAGTGTGCAAAAACGTCATGGTGGAACAAGCAGTTTGCACTAGCACTTATATCAGCTTGCACTTGATAGATTCAAGTTTCCCATGATAACCTGCAATAACATTTTGTTCTCTTTGAGGATCTTTGAAAAATGAAAAAGGACACCTAACTTGGATGAATGTCTTGCACATTTCTTAAGGTTCCTGCCAGCTAAGGATGTATCCATGAAATATTTGATCATCAAACACAAAGCTGAATGGACAAAAATGTTTATATTCTTTATCCTCTGCAGGACACTGGACTTGTCTGGACTTATTGGTGCCAGAAGCAGAAGTTGATGAGGGTCAGCAGGAAGCAGTGAGGTTTGAGTCTGAGCAATATCTTGAACTGCATTCTTATTTTTGCGAGACCTGAGCCACATTTTGCAAGATTTGAGTAACATGCATACCTCACAGAACAAACAGGACGGGTTGCAGTTTAACGCTCAAACAGACTGAGTGACACCTGGGGTGAGGCGAAGGTGTTGCAGCCCAATGTTGCATCAGCAAAACCAGCTAGACCCCCAGTACATCCATACCGAGTTCCCTGCCTCCATGCTGAACCTTTGAGCCTCACGGAGCTCCCATAACTGGCGACCCTTGCTAAGGGTCAATCGGCACACAATGATTGACAGTCCTACCTTGCCAAGAGGACAAATCTGGCATTTAGAATCCTCTGTTATGAGGACAAGAACTCCAAATAACCAGACGGGTTGGTGGGCCTGAACCTCTCTCCTCCCTAAGCAGGGACATCTCTTTGCTAAGATTCGTGCCTCTGATGACGTCAGATGATACCCAGGTGAATTGTTTCTATTGCTTAATTAATTCATTATTGGTTAACCTTAAGACATTTAGCGCTAAACGCAGCAAGCAAATTTATCAATGGGAATTCTGAATTTGTTGTATCTGTTGCCTAAATAAATCATTTATCTTTTCAACTTTGCAAAGCTTTCTTAGTCAAAGTCCTTGAGAGGGCTCTGACAGGCAAATGTTGACTCCGATAAGTGGCTACACACACACTCCTTTAGGCATAAGCCGTTGACCAAGTCTGGGACTAAGACTGGATCCAGGTGCACCTAGACTCCTCTCTAAGAAGGAGTTTAGAAAGCAAGGGGTCCCTTCTGAACCCTGTGACTCAATGGGAGGGCCTTCCCCCCAACCACATGTCAGACTCCTACTCCTAATGTGACATCCTCCTACAAGAAAAAAAAACATTACAGGGCAAGAATTAATCTAATTGAGATTGGCCTAAATTAGAATTCTAATCAATTTCTTTACAGATGAGGTTTATAGCACTGATTTGTTGTAGTCACCTGTGAGGTTGTAGAGGGGATGTACACACCTTGGCAAGGTGTTACCAGGCTGTTGTAAAGGCCTTTTTGTCATTTCCAGTGCAAAGCTTTTCCTTTCTGCCTTCTCCCTTTTCTGCATGCCCTTCAGCCTTTCAGCCTTTCCTTCCTGCCTTAACACTTTCTTTCTCTCTTTTTTCTTTTCTTTCTATCTTTCCTCCCTCTCCCTGTCTCCCTCTCCCTGCCTCCCTCCCTGCCTCCCTCCCTCTCATGTCCCTTGTTCGTATCTTTTTTTCTTTCTTTCTTCCTCCCTTCCATCCTTTCTTCCTTTCTTCATTTCTTTCTTCCTTTATTTCTTGCTTTCTTTCTTCCTTTCCTTCCTTTCTTCAGCAGCAGAGAATATCTGGTGCCAGCTTTATCTAAATCTGGACAATGTTTGCACCCACTGAATGTGCCTGTCATGCCAGTTAGCAGAAGGAGCGCATCAGGCCCACTCAGTTCAGTTCTAAAGGAAAAGGAGATCTCCACAGTGTGGGCAAACAGTTACTCGGGCTGACTCCCACCCAGAGCCTCAATTAACTAGCAGCATCTTCAGGACATCAAATTTACTTACCACCTATGACAAGAAAGCAAAGCTGCAGTGAGCAAGGCTGAACAGTGCTTTCACATCACTATCAGAGAGTCTAGGTGCTGCTGCTGTTTAGTGGGTAAGTGGGTACAGATCTCAATGTTGTGCTATTCTTTGACATTTTTAGAACAGGACCTTCCCCTCTCTTTGCAGGTTCCTGGATGTTGTGCAGAATCAATCTCTTTCATCTTGTCAGAGGAGCTGTGTAGTCTGCTGTGGACAATGGATCCTGCTCCATCTTTCCTCCTACATGCTGCAGTTTTCAAACTGCTCCAGTCTAGTTTACGATGTCTTAAAAATAAGCAATGCATCGCTTGTTACAAGGACTTTCTTTTTCCTCAGTTTCCTGCCTGACAGTTGTGCAGGCACATCTCTGGGGGTCAACAGCTCTGTCTAGTAGCGGTGTTTCTCAACAGTCATGTAAAGCACTGAACTGCAATGTAAAGCAGTTTACTTCACACTGTTCTACAAAAGACATGAGGGAATTTCTATCTAGGATAAAAAAAAAGGATATGAGGAGGACAAAAAAACACCATGAGACTTTGCTCACAGTTCAATATGAAATACTTAAACCACAAAACTCACTCTTCAAGCTAGCAGAGAACAGACACCATCCAAGCTTACCAGGAAGACATAATGAAGCACAGATCAAAACACGTCCATGAACCGATGAGGTTCTTTAGATGTGAGGATAACCCTAAGGTATAGTCATTGAATCCATGGTGATCCGAAGACAAATAATCTGAAATACTTCAATGGATAAGTTAAGATGGCTTTTTGAATAAAACAGGAAGAATTTTGAAAAGCATTTGTAAAATCCAGAATTTTCAAAAAAGGTTGCAAATATGTAGTTTTAAGAAATAGCAAAGGTTTGTTTTTTCTTTTTTTAATACTCAGAATTTTTACTTGGGTTATCTTGTGGGCATAAATCAGATAAATCCATTAAAAAAATAAAAAGGCTTTTGGGAGCATATGATCACTGCCAAATATCTTGATGTTTGTACTATTTTTGGCTATGTAATGAAAAATTCATTCCAGTTATGTATATATCATCATCAATCGATTTGATTTTAATGCCCCAAAATATGAAGTGGGTTTCAGCACCAGCAGCTGAGAAAAAACTACTTCACAATAGAAGGAAATAGGAAAAAAATCCTTTAAACATTTTTGTTTGTTTGTTTTATTCAATTTCTCTAGTACCTCTTCAGGGGAAAAAAAAATCTTGATTGCGTATCTAAACTACTTGTGAAGCTACTGAGGACAAAGATAGCCATTTCATTGTTGATAGTAGCCAGAATACATAAATGATGCTGCATTTAATTTTACAAGCAATTATATATGTGTACAGAACTGGTTCTACTCATGCACAGGGAAATATTTAAGGGGGAAATTTTTGCTGTGTCCCCATTTGATGCCTTTCCTAGAACAGTTAACAGCTTCAGAAACAAAATTCCATTTTCTAAATAATTATGAACTTTAGCGATGGTTACCTTAAATAATCAAAAATTGATTCAGAACTTTCTAATGCAGGAAACTGAAGCTGTCTTTTAAGAATAGCTTGGGGTAGTAATGAAATTATATTATTAGCACAAAGATTAATATGATTTCAAGAAGATATTCTTGGCCATCAGCTTAATATAAAGACATAGAACTGGAAAGTAATCATCTCACTCCGGAAATAACTAATGGCTTTGTCAGAAATTATAATGTCAGCCATGGAATTGAACGACAAAGTCTTAGAGAAACCTAAACGCAGAAACAAAAGAGCTACATATTTGTAGCGTCTGATGATTGCTCTCTATGGCCAGAAGTGATATACACGACAACAATCTGACGTACAAAAATCTATTTGAAGGTATCTGTAAAATACATTTCCTTCAGGTTACCTGATGAGTTTGTTTCAGCTAAATGCTCGTAGTTTATTTCTGAAGAGTTCTCAAGATTACTGCAGTAATATTAGTCAAACATTGGGGCAGCTAGCTACCATGCACCAGCAAACACGCAAGCGGAACAGTCTGTGCTCACAGTAAGATGAGTGAAAAAAGAGAAAAACAATGAAAAAACAGAAAACCTTGATAGTGAAAACCTTGATAGAAAACCTTTAGAGTGAAAAAAGAGAAAATCTTGCTGTTTGTATATAGGCCAGCTCCTCACATTATTATTACAATGATTGGAGAGTGCATATATATCACTACATTTTGTTTTACTGTATAGGTTAAACACTGCTTGTTCATAATTATAAGAAAAGGAATTAGGAAGAGGATAAGGGGAATGAGGAATTTAAATCTTTACTACATTTCAGGAAGTCAAAGGGGAAGTGATTAAGAGACCAAATAATCATCTGATTTTAAGTAAAAGCTCAATATGGGTGCTTCTTCCACCTTTGAAGTTAAAATAAATAGCTATGGTTGTAAAAGACAGAAGTTCTTTCCAAGGGAAATGCTGTCCAGCTGGTAGTAGTAAGGGTTGAAAGAAAAAATGATAGTGGTTCGTCTTGAAAGAGCATCACTAATGAAAATAGATTCATGGAACCTGTATAATACTAACCATGTGATTACTAGGGTTTTAGTGATTATGTCTGAGGAATGTTTTAATGGTTATGTTTAAGGAGCATTTGGGAAATTGTATGCTACATGAGTCAGCTTACTTATTGATTTACTTCTTACATAGCTACTGATGTTCTACCTGTAGACAACTGAGCTCTACAAAACTATATGATCAGGAGAATTTATTTGCTTTCTGATATCTTTGAAACATTTAGAAGTTTGTTTGGGGCTCTTTTTCCTAAATTTTATTTTTTAGAAACAGAAATACAGAAGTCACCGCTCGGCATTCCAAGAGAGTGAAATGTTATTTTGTCATTTAATTATGTCACTGCTTCTCTGCATATTGCAAAGCCTAACACTATATGACATCATGGGCTTGGTGTTAATTCATTCAGCAGAGAAGTTGTTAAATAAAGTACTTAGCTCTCTGCCCTCCTTATGGATCTATCAGCCTTATTTAAGGCAATTGAGCAGCAAAGCCAGGGATGTTTCTACAGATGCCTGTTCTGTTGAAAATGAGACATACAAGCTAAAATTCTGAAAGCAGCAAAATTGTGGGTTTGAAATGCATGGCACTCATGAACTTTAGGAGAAAATGCACAGCTACACTATAAGTTTTTTTGAAAGGCGAAAGCAGAAACTCATGCCTGTGACAAGATGATGTTAGAAGAGCGCTCATGTTAGATTTTTGTCTGGGCCTTTGAAGTCAAATACAGTCTGATCTTTATCTCTAAGTCAGATTTATATTTACCTCTCAAACACTCCTTTTTCTCCTGCTGTTTTTCAAATATCATGATTTGCCTTTACCCCATCCAAGAGGAGGTGTGCATGTGCGTGAGCAAGACAAGCTACTAGACTGATCTACAAAGACTGTTATATCTGGGTAAAAAAAAAAAGAAAAAAGAAAAAAAAAGCAATTTTATTTGCTCTGAGTGATTTTCTGTTAGTTTTCTTTAGCACATTAACACTAGTTCTCTTCGAATGGGCTCAGTCATTCCTTTTAACTGTGTTGTTACCAAACAAGTTGTTTTGAAGAAGTTTAAAAGAGTCTCACTGGGAAGAAGAGGAGCACAGAAAATAATAATAATAAAAAAGACAAAACCAAAAAAACTGTGCTTAATTTACAGTATTTTCATCTTGAGAAAGCTGTCAGATATTTCACCTAATCATCTGACAAAGTGCCTTCATAACTGTTCTGTGTAACAGGGTTGAGCTGATGGTGCTACGGGAGTCATAAATCAGGTTTTCTTTGCTTTAGTCAGTCTTAATTGTGCCTAGATGTTATTAGAGTCTAGTTACTTGTGTGTTCTAAACAAATGTTAGAGCTGTGCAAAACACAGCCTTCACAGCATTTATATGAAGATTTTCTTCGCTTTCCTTATTTGTGGGTTCTCTGCTTCCCCAGATTTGGTTTCTGTCTGACATTTCAATTAGGCTACAAGTGGTAGGATAATCACTATAGTAGCTGGGAAAAAGTACCCTTTCACTCCTTTAGGGATCAACGGTGTCTTCAAGACTATAAATACAGAAACCGTAGGCATCAGAGAGGACTGAACAGAATGTCATGCTCTTCAGCTAAGGAAATGACACAACCACTGAGAACTTCTAGATGACTGTATCAATTGCTGCAGTCATCCAAGAGACAAAGATATGATCACATTTCCCAGGCCTATTAGGCCTACTTGGAAATTTTCAGTAGACACCAGGTAGGGTTTTTCTTTCTCAAGAAAACTGGGTTTTTCAGGAATTGTGTTTTTGTTGGTCAGATATGTGACATTCCTTCAAAAACTCCAGCTTTTCATCAAAGCACACCCACATCATCTAACCTCTAATAATTTGGGGGAAAGAAAAAAATTGTTCTGGCAGAAGAAGGAAAGGCTGACAGATAATGAAATATTTTCCTCAGAAAATTAAGATTAAGGAAGAAAAAAAAAATCTTTCCTTTTTCACTTGCCTCTTGCTAATACACTGGAGTATAACTCCCAGCTCATTCTCTCTCCATATAGCTGGATCACTATTTGCAGTGGTGCCTTGTGAATGGCCTCCAGCTCTGGAACTCCTACATCCAATGCAAAACCAAGTGGATTGGCCTGATTTGTGTCTGCTCAGACTCACCTGGTTCTGAGGAGAAGGAAACCCACAGTAGGAGAAAGAGACTTTGGTTTTATACCACAAGTAAAATTTAAGATACTTGCAAGATCTTTCTTCAAAGATTCATGCTAGAAAGTGCACTCTGCAGGTGTTGTCTAGAAAGATGTTTTTCACAAAGCCCTTCGTATTCCCATCACCTGGTGTATGATATCTCATCCAATGGCAGAGAATAAGTTTCAGAGGTCTGGAGAACCTAGATGTATTAGTGCTATATGACACCTTTATTCTTATCTAGATCTGAAGAAAAGAGAGACTGTGATATCCTTTGAAATAATACTGTAAAGATTTAGGAAACTCTATTTATAAAAAAGATCAATTTGTTGGAGCAGGGACCATGTGTTTGATGTATGTTTATGGAGCACCTACTGGGATGAGTTGCCTGTCTGCTGCTTCTTACATTCTTGTGATTTTAATAGCAGTTAATTGCAATAATTTGTACCTTATCTGACAAGTGAGATGCCTGGGGAATTTAGTTAGGGGAAAAAGCTAAAGCAAATTAAAACAAAAACAACAGCAACACACAAACAATTATAGAGGGAAAAATTGAGAAGCTCAGTTCATCAGAAACTCTCCCTTGAGCGGCACAGTTGTTTGTTTGTTTGTGTGTTTAATGAAAAGACAGAGGCAAACCCACAATGGAAATAGAATGGACTTATAAAATAAGTGATATCTGTATGAAACTATCTTTCCAGTTGCATTACTGCAAAGCAAAGAGTATCAGCTGACCTTAATTGCCAAGAATAACACTTCATATCTCATTTTTGCAAATAATACATTTTGCCAGCACAAATTTCCAGAATTTACCTACATGCATATGTTTGTACTAGATAGATAGATAGATAGATACTGTACTAATTGGTTAAGTAAAAAAAATGTAAAGTGTTGGAAAAAAATAGCTTTTCACCTCTTAAACTCCTTTATCTTTACTGTGGTGACATCTCCACAGCCTTCAGTAATGTCTGAAAATACAAGGTTGTGTTAACTGCTCCCTGAAATCAATGGGAGTCATCTTCAATCACAGTAAAAATTACCTTCATAGGCCATTTGCAATTTAAAACTTAGAGTTTTTCTAATCACAATCCTGAGGTAAAATCTTTCACATAAAACAGTTTCAGAGAAAGAAAAGAAGAGGGGAAAAAAAAAAAAAAGGTATTTCTGAACTGGATTTTAGATTTTTCTCCCAAACCTTAATCCAAAAGAATTAGTGAAAAGAAAACCACAAAATAGTTAAAATTTCCAGGGAAAGCATAAGCCATGTTATTGTCTTTAGTGCCATTCATTTGAATGTCTATCTGTGTACCATTTTTTATTTTGAAGTAAATGGATGAAAAGTATGAAGCATCCAACTGAGACTACAAATGGTGGGCCAAATTCTGTTTAGTCGCAAAAACCAGTTTATCTGAGAACGAGTTTCAGAACATTTTAAGAGAGAAAAAATGGCGGTTTTACATGTGTTTACAGTGCATGTAAAAAGAAATAGTGCTTACTTTGCAGATTTTTTTGTATTGCCTTGAGTAGGTTAATTATTATTTGTGTCATTTCTGGTTGAAACAGCAGTTCCAGCATTTTCCAGTTCTAAAAGCATCAGACCAAGTTGTTGATCTAGCAAGGTTTCCAGTTCAGTAGAAATTCGGCTTCTGATTCAACTGTAACTAGAATAATCCTAATTGAATTCCCATTTGAGTCCATCTAAATTTCACAACAATAGTTTGGGTTTAGTTCCAATATATGAAAAAATACTGGTTTTTGGTCTGAAATCTTTCTGACTCCCTAGCTGTGAGGAATAGTGTATCAAAGACTTTGAAACATTGAGGGACTGTGGCAAGAGTGAGACCTCATGGGCTCTGAAAATAACCAAGTAGTTGTTTTCCCTGAGTAGTGTCAGTGCAGGAGAATATACGAATCCAAGGACAGATCCTTAGCGCAGGAATATAGGCAGAACATAAGACAAGAACTAGGCTTATAAATTGGTGTATTCTATCAGGAAGGCAACAGAAAAGTTTAGAGTCATTAAATCCCAGTAGAGCTGAAACTGCAATTTGCCAGCTCCCAGAAGCACCTGATACACAAAATGAGGAAAACCCAACAGCAATAACAAAACCCACCTGCATTTCTTGGGTATCAGAAACGCATAAGAAACAAAGGAACAGTCATGACTCAATCCAGTGAAGGAAGCCTTTTTTTTTTATACATACACTGTCCACTATAATATTGTATAAAATATTGACACATACATTTAGGCATTCTGAGGAATACTGTTGAATCTAAACTGATTTGGGCAGCTGGAATTAAAAAGTTGCTAAAATGCTATTGTTTCTATCATTAATAGATTCTTTAAAAGGCTCCTCCCTGCCCATGGAAAAGATGTCAGTTTAGAAACTGAAGCAAATAAGCAGAAGAGTGAAATCATAGTTGGCTTAATGAACATTTCAGAGATACTTTATTATACTAGATCTAGTTCTCATGATTTTCTCTCTAGGTGCTGTTATTCTTGAATAAGCAACCTTTAATTACTTTCCCAGGCTTTTAAAGGATGCCGTCCCCCTCCCTTTGCTGCACCCTAAGTTAAACTAGTATCTTATATTGTTGTTACTTATGGTGACTTCTTTCAAAAGGTGACTTTTTTTTTTTTTTTTTTTTGAACAGTGGTTCCCAGCCTACCAGGCATTTCTGAATGACATCAGAAACTCAGACTTTTTAACTGTAGTCACAGATTTTGACGAGAGTGATTTAGAACAGACTTTTTAACCCTGTCTTTCAAAAAAAAGATGCTTAATTGCATTCAAAGTGTCTGCTGAATAGGTGGCTGAGTGTCTAACACCAGGCTATGCTCCTGTGCAGACTTCCAATGCAATGCTGAAGCAAGTCATTGTTCTTTGTTCCCAGTCTCCAGCTCATGGCTCTATTCTGTTTCATTCCTATTTTGGAGACAGAAACCATTATCTTTATTAGGTGCTGAAATATTGTGCTAGCAAGGACAAATAAACACTTCAGTTTTAGCACTGTGTGAGACTACTAGGTCAAATCATGACAGAGGAGGGTAACTCCTTTTTTATGTCTATATATGACTAGAGGATTGAAAGAAATGCTTTCCATAGACATCCCTCATGCTATGTAATTCTGATTAGCAGGAGAACCATGTCCCTGAAGATGCCGCAATTACATAGCCAACACGATATCATGTAAAATCCAATCCTTTCTCTCTCTGTCCTGTTTCAAAAGAAGTGGGCTTATGTATGAATAACATTTCTCTGTTTGAAAGAAAGACGTTCTCTTAGACTTCAGTTTATGAGGTCTCATAATAAGCATTTCTTTTTTTTTTCCCTTAAAAATGAAAGTATTTTCTTGTAAAGTTATCAAAATGGAGTTCATACAATTTGCAAAGCACAAGCAATGTTCTAGTCTTGTTCAATCGCTTTCATCTTACAAGCTCTCCCTGAGGTGTGAGTGATGAAGGAAACCCTTTCAGTTCTGTTCTGAGATGATCTTGGAAAGGAGGGGGAAGAAGACTCCAAATGGATGTGATTGCTCTAGGGCCTGAACTGCAGTTTTCAGAAGCAGCAACTCATTCTGTGAGGCATCAAAGCCTGTTGTCACATACTTTTTAAGCACTAAAATTTCCTCTGTCTGAGGTATTATTCAAAATGTCCTTTTCGGGGCTGAAGATAAAGAACATCACAATGTCTAGACAGTGGATATGTGGCCCAGCAAAATGCTTCTGGCAGAGTATGCATTTAATCTTGCTTTTGACTGTATAAAGAGCTGGTTATTTCTGGAGGAAAACTAGTTGATTTATGTGCTGATGAAGGAGCTGTTTAAAGAGGTTGTTTTTAATTGTTTCTGATGTGTAGTATGTTATACCTATTATGAGCGGAAATGTCAGTGCCTTCAAAAAGAACACAAGTCTGATAGTTCACTTTTCTCTGCAACCTCTTGCGGGCTATAAGGCTCTCGGACACAGAATTTCACAAATAAAATAGTAAAAACCAGTGCTAAGTCCAGCCAATAAAAAGAAGAAAACAAACCCCTAGGTGCATGTGTTTAGAGCACAGTGATTGAACCACTTATTTAGAAAGTAGGAGAACTGAGTTATAAACCACGTATAGGGTCCCAGTTTGACCACCAGGCTAAGAAGCATCACAGTCCTGAAATAACCTACTTTCAGTGCAGGAAACAATATAGGACTGATAGAGAGAAAAAGCTAAAAGAAGCTTCAACCTGAAGCTCACAAAGAAAGACTTTAATGGCTTGGATGTTAAGTAGGCGACTAGTTTGCTGTTTTGATGAATAACAAAACTGTTCTTCAGAAGAACCATACAAAAACATATGGGATCTTCCTGAAGTAGAGGAAAAAGTCTATGAAGATGATGAGGGGACTGGAACATCTGTCCTGTGAGGAAAGACTGAGGGAGCTGGGCTTGTTTCGCCTGAAGAAGAGAAGGCTGAGAGGGGACCTTATAAATGCCTATAAATATCTAAAGGGTGGGTGTCAAGAAGAAGCGGACAGACTCTTTTCAGTGGTGCCTAGTGACAGGACAAGGGGCAATGGGCACAAACTGAAGCATAGGAAGTTCCATCTGAACATGAGAAAGAACTTCTTCCCTCTGAGGGTGACGGAGCCCTGGAACAGGCTGCCCAGGGAGGTTGTGGAGTCTCCTTCTCTGAAGATATTCAAAACCCCACCTGGACAAGGTCCTGTGCAGCCTGCTGTAGGTGACCCTGCTTTGGCAGGGAGATTGGACCAGATAATCCCCAGAGGTCCCTTCCAACACCTAACATTCTGTGATTCTGTGAAGTCAGCTGCCTTGCAAAAGCAAAAGCTACATAAACAACTGTCCATCAAGACCAACTGTCCTTCAAGAGTGAAATGAGTACAGGAGGATCATGCAATAATAAAACTATGCTATTCTCTTTGTTCTGCTGAGACAGCAGCGAAGTCGCTGGCTGCTGTGTTCTAGGAGCCATAGAAAAGGTTACTGATCATGCATGGGGCAATGTAATATGTCTCTGTGGTTTCCTCCTTGAAAAATATTGCAGATGAGGGCGGATAGTGTGTATACAGACTCGATATGTGACAACATGATGCCTGTGTGGGTGATTGCAAACAGTCACTGAGGCAACAAGTACAGACCTCTCTACAAGAAAGCCCAGAAGAATAGGTTGCAGCCTTTCTTACTGAAGTGAATCAGCCCAGAATAAAAGTGATTGATGAGAGTTGTGGATAAATAAAATAGCTTCCATGTTGCAGAGCTAGCTTTGCAGCTCTGTGTTGTGCCATGTATCTGCCAATACGAACACAGGTTAAAAGAAAATAGGGTGTCTTCTGCTGAGGACCCCCAGAATGGGCTTATTTGGTGTTGCATGTTGTTTACTTGCAAATTTTTTTAAAAGCTCCAGAAAAAGATTTTGCTGTATTTGTTCCATATTCTTACCACTGTTGTGCTTGACTGCAGTGCATTCAAGCATATCATAGTTTTTTGAAAGCTGAAGTATAAGCTATAGCTCAAACATGTATAAGGCAACAAGGGAACTGCTCAGATGTGTTCAGGTAGCTACACCAAATTCAGAGGTGCACACCTATTGCTAAGGGAAGCTAACTATGATGGACATTAAGATGCACAGAGTTCTGGTTAAACCCTCTCAATGCTTTGAGTGGTTCCCTCAGTAACCCCTGTGGTGGGTTAACCTTGACTGGCTGCCAGGTGCCCACTAAGCTGCTCTCTCACTCCCCCTCCTCAGCAGGACAGGGACAAAAAACAAGTTCAAAAAACGTGTGGGTAAAGATAAGGACACGAAATCACTGTCATTGCCAAAACAGACTTAATTTAAGGAAGATTAATTTAATTTACTGCCAATTAATAACACAGTAGGATAATGAGAAAAAAACCCAAACAAAAAATGCACCATATCATTATTTCCCCCTCTTTCTTCCTAGGCTCAGCTTCACTCCAGACTCTTCTACCTCTTTCACCCCAAAGGAGTGCAGGAGGATGGGGAATAACACTTTGTTTCTGCCACTCCTCACATTCTTCCCCTGCTTCAGCATGGGGTCCTTCATGAACTTCTCTAGTGTGGGTCATTCAGTTCAAGAGCTGCTTTAGTGTGGGCCCCTTCCACAGCGTAGTCCTTCAGTAACAGAATACTCCAGTGTGAGTCCGCCATGGACTTAGCAGGCATGGTGATGTTGGATTGATGGTTGGACTTGATGATCTTAGAGGTCTTTACCAACCTATGATTCTATGATTCAGTTCCTGCCAGAAAACCTGTTCCTGCATGGGCATCTCTCCACAGGCTGCCGCTTCCTTCAAGGGTACACCCACCTGCTCCAGCACGGGGTCCTCTATGGGCTACAGGGTGGATATCTGCTCCACTGTGGACCTCCACGGGCTGCAGGGGAACAGCCTGCCTCACTATGGTCTTCCCCATGGGCTGCAGGAGAATCTCTGTTCTGGCACCTGGAGCAACTCCTCTTCTCCTTCGCCACTGACCTTGGTGTCACCAGGGTTGTTTGTCTCACATTTTCTCTCTCCTATTTCACAGCTGCTGCACAGTGTTTTTCACCCGTTCTTAAATATGTTATCACAGTGGCACCACCAGTATAGCCAATAGGTCTGTGGCAGGTCTGTCTTAGAGATGTCTGGAATTGGTTCTGTCTGATATGGGGAAGCTCCTGGTGTCTTCTCACAGAAGCCATCCCTGCAGCCCCGCACTACCAAAACCTTGCCACATAAACCCAATACATCCTCTCAACCTGTGATCAGCGACCATGGGACCCTGTTTACTCTTGACTGGGTCAGTTAGTTTATCTAGGTGTGATTTATGCATCAGGGGAGGTTAAGATTAGATATTTGGAAAAATTTCTTTACTGAAAGAGTGGTCAGACATTGGAATAGGCTGCCCAGAGAGGTGGTTGAATCACCATCCCTGGAGGTTTTTAAAAAACGTGTAGATGTGGCACTTCAGGATATGGTTTAGTAGTAATGGTGCTGTTAGGTGGCTGTTTGGACTTGATGATCTTAGAAGTCTTTTCCAACCTATGATTCTATGATTCTATTTCTTTTCCTGTCTCTTGTCATTGATTTTATGCTGAATAAACATTAACCGGTTACCATACAAACCAAGATACCCTTTCATTCAAAGAATCATAAAATTTCTAAGGTGAGAAGGGACCTCTGGAGATATTCCAGTCCAATCCCCTGTACAAAGCAGGATCAACTTGAACAGGTTGCTTGTGCCCATGTTACAGTCCAGTTTTTAATATCTCCAAGGATGAAGACTCCACAACATGTCTGTGTTGGTCGGTTCTAGTGTTCAACCATCCTCACAGTAAAAATGTATCTTCTTAAATAAAATTTCCTGTATTTCAGTTTATGCCCATTGTCTATTATCCTTTCACTGACAGGAGTCTGGCTCCAAATAACTTTTTTTTAGATTGTACTAATCCGTGTTTTGGTGGAGGTTCCTCAGTGTTCCTGCACTGCAGGGCTATTTCTCTTTCCTTTTCGTTTTTCTGCCTTCTCTTGCTTTAATCAAGAGGTGAGATAAGTTGTCCCTCACTACAATTCTTTCAAGACTGATTGTATCTCTAGAAGACAGTTCAGCTATCTTTGGTAGTACAACTGCAAGCTCTTGAGTTTGATTCAGGAACTACTGGGTAAAATTTCATCACCTGGGTTACATGGAACAGACTGGATGATCACAATAGGGGTTTTTTTAGCCTCTGAATCTATGATTCTCTTTTTCTCTCTTTGTCTTATACACTTTTCTCTCCCAGTCTCACATACCTCCCTCTCCTATCGACCCTGACACAGCATAGATTTATTTGGCTGTAATCCTTGTCTGTAGCATTTCCCTGTCTTTTAAATTAGTACACTGGGATCAGCTGCTCCCATTCATCTCAGTAGGAGACCAGAGAGGTACAATACAACTGTACTATGAGAGGAGGATGCACAGAGGGGAAGTATGGCAAAACTCATATAATCTGTTATTTTAGTTTGACTACTAATTAGCAAAGCAATTTGCAAAAGCAGAACTGCAATATATGTCACACTGGCTCCGTCTGCCTCCTGTTAGTGAGGAGGCGATTGATTCATTGTGCATTTTTTCTCTCCCTTTCTCTCACCTCCTGTTGTGTGAGCACCAGCTCATCAGAGCCAGTGGCCATTAAGATGTTTTCTTGGTGAGAGCGGAGATGAGATGCCAGAATCTGGAATCTAATCATCTATATACACCATTCTTCCAGGGCTTTTAGTGTTTATCAGGCTTATGGTGTCAGAAGACTGTTTAGTACTTTAGGAGTATTTGATTCAATCGCATCTGGTTTGGTAGACTTCATGGGAACTGTCAAATTTTCTTTTTGATTTACTGGAGGGTGCAGACCAAGGAATCCCTTCTGCTGCAGTCTGAATGCATGGAAAAGCTCCTTGCCTACTGGCAACCTTAGGCAGATCCAGGAATCAGCCTGTGTGAAACAGTTTACAGCAGAGATGATCTTGGGACTTTGTCAGAGCTGAGTGAAGACAATGAAAAGATCATTGGTTTTTCTGCTTGCTTAGGCTCATTAATAAATGCCTAGGTAGTAAATGCTAAACCCGTTGGGACAGGGACTGTTACCCATGCTGCAGTCAAGTAGCACACAAGGAAAACCTCTGTGGGCCTGGTTGATCATTTGAAATATTCTTCAATGGAAAACTCACTTTTCAAAGATGAAACGCTAATTTTACTAGATTATTTTTTCTCTATTAAGAAACCATTCAATACACCAGAATCTGCTTGATCCTTTCCTAACTATAGGTTACACTCCTCATCCAGGTGAGATCCTACATCGTAAATGCAGAACAATGTCCATCACCAGTGTGTTCCAGTGATTCAAAAATATGCAGCAATGTCGTCCCAAAAATGGGATCATTTACCTCGTGTGTAGTACGCCAATATACACACAGAGCAGAGGTATTGTCTTTATTGCATATTTGCACAGATATGGGTGCTAGGTGATAATTCCACAAACCTAGCACACCACTTAGCAGAGTCACAAGGGCTATATATGTTTACAAAACCAAAGAAATTACTCATTACAGTCTGACTGGTTCATCGCATTATATGCTTATCTTAACGGTATACTCCCTCCTTACTTAATTATGCATGTGTGCAATTATTAGTAAAATTAAGGTTTTACATCTGAAAACTAAGGTCTATATGAAAAACGTGGTAGTGTTCACTCATTGAGGAAAAGCATAAAATCAAAAGGAGTTCTGAGGATGGGACACAGCTGCAGCAGGCATGTGAGGAATCCACTAAAATAACAACTCCCTGCAATATACCATAGAGGATGGAGCAGAGTGAAGATTCCGTGGCCATGCTCCGTGATTGTAAAGCAGGAAGAAATGGTCCTCTAGAACTGACAAGCATCTCATCTGGCCCCCTAAGCCAACGAGTGTTCGAAACCTTGCCAAAGTGCTATCCTCTTGTGAACTTTACTCATTTTAATACCAAAACACACCTCCGTCCTGAAGGCTACCTGCCTCCGAGGTGTGACCACCCCTCTTCGAGTCTGTGCTCTCAATTTTTCGTAAACCATATCTTTAAACGTGAAGCGAGAGAATTTTACACCAATCATGATAAAAAGTATGTGAGACTACAGTCACTCAAACTCCATCTTAAAGGTAGAAAGGATATAAAAATAGCCAGGGAAATCGGGGATTTTCGGAGAAGAAGATAACACCATAGATTTTCGGAGGAGAAGAAGATAACACCGTGAGCAAGTCAAGGGAAACTCCGCCTCAGACTGCCTCCCACAACCAGGATTGGCCGACGGGCTGAGCCTTGCTTCTCCCCCCCTTGGGATGCCTTGGGTGACACTTAAACTAAGCACTTTTCTTGGGAATAGTTACTCCCTAATGTTTACAGCCAGGCTGTATTATTTATAACCTTTTCACATGTTTTATATTTGCACGTGCTTTCTTGCAGACAGTCACTATCACCGGCAATTAAAAAAACCTCTATACCTGTTGCACAAATAAAACTGCACTGTTTAAGCAGCCAGTTGTCACAGTTTCTCACTGAATGCAACAAAATGCGGCCGTGCCAGTTCCTGAGCACGACTGGACTGAAGGTGCAGACTGCCATTAGTGTATCCAGAATCGTGGTAGTTTAACGTACATATTAAACGCGACTGGACTTGTTGTGGCCAATTGGATGTCACCCAAAATTTAAACCTAGCCGCACCTAGCCTCTCACTCCGGTGAAGATTGTTTCTACCAAATTAACGCGACAGCATGCTTGCACACTAGGGGGGTGCAGTCTTTTTGGTTCTGAATTGAGTTGGTTGTTGCGATCTCCCCATGCCACCTTTATCTTTTTCCTAGTTACCCTAGACTTTTGTTAACTTCATGCTTCATCAGAAACCATCCAGCTTTTGGTGCCTTCTGGGATGGATGTTCCCCTTTTATCAGTCTGTTAGCTCCTCTTCAAGGGCGTAATTTTTAGTTAGGCATGCATTTTTTATACAAAGCAGTCATGCCTAAATTAAACAATGTAACTACGACCTATTTCCGCCGTATATTACTACAACCTAAGCATTACTGTGATCTAAATTTTTCTGCCTGATATCAGTAATGGGAGGGACTTCAAACACCCTGACATCTGCTGGGAAGACTACACAGTCAGGCACACACAGTCCAGGAGGTTCCTGCAGAGCATCAATGATAACTTTCTGACTCAAGTGGTGGAGGAGCCAACGAGCAGAGGTGTGCTGCTGGACCTTGTACTGATGAACAAAGAAGGGCTGGTTGAGGATGTGAAGGTTGTGGGTAGCCTTGGCTGCAATGACCATGAAATGGGGGAGTTTAGGATCCTGCATGGTAGGATCAAAACGTTGGAGTTCAGGAGAGCTAACTTTGGCCTCTTCAAGGAGCTACTTGGAGGAATCCCATGGGTCTGGGCTCTAGAAAGTAGGGGGGTCCAAGAGAGCTGGTCGCTGTTTAAGCATCACTTCCTCCTTGCTCAAGATCGGTGCATCCCCATGAGCAAGAAATCTAGCAAAGGAGGCAGGAGACCCACATGGATGAGCAAGGTGCTTCTAGTGGAAATCAGACAGAAGAAAAAGGTCTATGGAATGTGGAAAGAGGGACAGACCACTTACGAAGTATACAGGAATGTTTTCAGAGCATGCAGGGAAGAAATGAGGAAGGCTAAGGTTCACCTGGAATTAAATCTGGCAAGGGATATCAAAGACAACAAGAAGGGCTTCTTCAAGTGCATCAGCAGCAAATGAAAGACTAGGGAAAATGTGGGGCCACTGCTGAATGAGGCGGGTGTCTTGATGACAGATGATACAGAGAAGGCAGAGTTACTGAATGCCTTCTTTGCTTCAGTCTTCAGTGCCAAGGCCAGCCCACAGGAATCCCAGGCCCTGGAGGTATGAGAGAAAGCCTGGAGAAAGGAAGACCTCCCCTTGCTTAAGGAGGACTGTTTGAGAGATCATTTAAGTAATTTCAACACCCACAAATCCATGGGCCCCAATGGAATGTACCCACGAGTGCTGAGAGAGCTGGCGAATGTCATTGCTGAGCCACTCTCCATCATCTTTGAGAGGTCCTGGAGGACAGGAGAGGTGCCCGAGGACTGGAGAAAGGCCAATGTCACTCCAGTCTTCAAAAAGGATAAGA
>Ga0065711_1029940_pt1 | contig 34278 bp, 22 predicted proteins | sample Hoacrofraction12_FD_59098 | JGI IMG/M metagenome (GOLD analysis project Ga0065711, IMG submission 59098) | Hoatzin crop microbial communities from Cojedes, Venezuela - Epithelial fraction 12 v2 (version 2) | ecosystem: Host-associated > Birds > Digestive system > Esophagus > Crop | place... | reverse complement strand
GTTTTTTCTTTTTTTTCTTACAAAATAGAACTGGGTTTGATAAAGGTTGCATTAATTTGAGTCTGTCCTTTTACGTGTTATAATGTTTGCAATATCCTTTAAAAAAGCCATTGTGAGTTGCTAAACAGAAGTCGACTGTTGAGACAAATGGAAATGTGGATATTTGTTTGAGATAATGTGTGTGGCAATTTGGCTGCAACTAGTAATTTTGATTCTGAGATGAATTTACTTTTTGATTGCAAAAGTTACGACAACAGTGCTAAGAAGATGAAAGCTGTTAAGATTACAATATATGAATTTGAAAAGTAATCTGTTTTGACTACATCAAATAAAAAGCTATTGGCGTTTGCACAATAGGTACGTGCTCCAGAACTGAGCTCTGACTGTAATCTTGACCCCTGCTTCTACAACATTCAGCAAAAATGAATTACTTGGAAAATTAAATTCATTGTGCTAAATGAAAGCTCAGTTGCTTGCATAGCTTGAAGTATGTGTAAATAGCTGTACAATGGTGCTACCTAGTCCTCTTTGATAATATTATAATACAAACTTTTTGTAATGGACAGTTTTTCTGAGCTTTTCTTTTGCTCCCATTAACATGCATATACGAGAGAGATTATAGAAGTTGACCTTTACTGCTATTAAACAGTAAATGCCCATTCCTTCTCAAATCTAATGGAACTCTTGTTCATAACTGGTCTATCTACAACTCACCCACTTCATGTTTGGTATAGTGGAGTCTCTTGTGTTAAATATAGACTCAGCAGCTCAGTGCTTTAATGTTAGCTATGATACTGAAATGCAAGTAAGGATTGTGTAGGGACATATATGTTGTCTGGATATGAACCAAATCAGCTCCAGAGCAAATCTGGCCATTTTTTTTTCTGTTGTTATGTCCAAGCACATTGGCTGTGTGAATCACCAGGACTCATTACTTTGGACTCAGCATTGCACTAGAATGTCTAGACTGTACTGGCACAGGCTGGTAAGCTTACAAAGCAGTTTTTCACCTTTTGTGTTACCACAGCGGATTCCTTCTAGCTCTGGAAACTCACAGTGTTCACATCATAGCCTTGTTTGTACTGCGCCTGGAAAGAAGGAAGGCAAAAGCTTTTAGGAAAAAACGGTTTACCACCACTAGAAAAGATCAAGCATGAGTTCAGTTTTAATGACTGCTTCCTCTATTCCAATATCTAAGTATGTCAGTGTGGCAGGTCCTGTTTTCTTCTATTATTTCTCTCCTCCTGAGAATATATACGTATATAGATGTATCTCTCACTGGAAACATGTGTCACTGAAAATCACTTTAGTATTAAGGCTTATTTGGGTGTTAGCAGAGAAGACTCTGTTGTTTTGTGTCTGTCCTAACTATCCTGCCTTACGTATTATTTGCACTGGCAGCCTAAACTGATCAAGGCACCTTGCATATCTTACAACCAACCTACTCTTTTGTCATGTCCCTCTAGATCAGACTGTAAGGACATAATTAAACAAAAAAAAAGCCTCCTTGGAAATAAATATTTTTGTCCCACCTTGATGATTTGCTGATATACATTCAAAGATACACCTTTTTCTAACAGCATGAGAAGTGTGTTTGTTTTCCTACTTCATGACTGACTAGTGCTGTAGTTGATGTATGCTCCTGACTGTGTAAGTACAAAGGCAAGACAAAGATTTCATTTCTGTGCCAAGAAACCTAGGACTAAAGCTCCTAACCTTTCTCCTCTGATTATTGTAACTTTATGCCAGTGAAATCTGTGCGTCTGAAAAAAAAAAACCTCTACAAAAATCCCTTCATCTTATTTCTGTAAGAGGAACCATTAAATTTGCAGTGGTCTCTCTCCAGAGTGATTACTAGATTAAAGACCTACTGTAAGTGAGCCTGCAGTCATTGAGCAGAATGTTTTCCCACAGTGACCTGAGAAAGACAATGCTTTCCCTGTTAGTAGCTTGGCTTTGCTACTTCCCCTGGGGAGCTGCTAACACAGCTTACAGGAAATGAACTTACAAAACATTTGTAAGGATTTGTTTCCTAGGATGGGTAACCATGCAGAATTTGTCTTTCATTGAAGATACATGCCTCAAAAAAGTGTGAAAAACTCACTCTGGAGTACAAGCTAAGATAACTGAGGGTTTAGGCTTTTTTGTGTTTGACTGTGACTACAGGAACAAACAGTGCATGAGGATTCTTCGGTGGCAGTAGGGCAAGCATTAGGATAGCTCTACAAGAAACCAACAACATTTTCTTTTACATCTTCCATTTAGTTTAAGGCAGGTCATCTAAGTTCCCTGTATAGTCCCTGTACAGTCCCTTCCCGTAGAAGAGAATGCTTCCAGATCTCCTCAGATCTGTGATTCCTCAGATTTTACTCATTGCCATTCCACCTCTCTTTCTGTGTGCTCGTTATGGGAAACCTCCTGGAATTGCCTGTCCTTGTCCTTGAAAACTGAGAGAAAGCAGGCTATGAATGTGAGTACCTCTCACTTAAGTGCTTAAAATGAGGCGGAGCCAAGTCACGATCTAATTCCGGAACTACTAGGACATCAGTATAGAGATAACAGCATTAGAAAACTAATATTAGACTTGGGAAAGTGTGCTAAACTTTGAAGATGCTTGTTTAATAAATGACATGTATTAGATTTGATAATATTTTTAACTACTTTATCTAACCATTGGCACATTTGTAACCTTTTGCTCTTAGTAGTTGTTCTGTATTTTTAACGGTTATGTTTTTTACCTTTAATTTTCCCAGCCATTGGGAAAGGTAGGTATGATTTCTGCTGCACAATGAGAAAAGTCAGGCACTGGCTGCATGTGCTTACTCCTATATGTTTGAAACAGGAATGGAAGGGACAGCAAAGCGGAGTTGATATACATCCAGGATGAAGCTGGGCTATGTTCTTAAGCCTGTTTACTTTGTGAGACTGCTGTGGGTAGAAAAACTGAAAAAGGGAGGGAAAAATAAGGATAAAAAATATGTCTGTTAAGTGGGATAACACTTAACCTCCTTTGCTTTTTGCTCTTCTTTCTTCTAAACTGTGGATCTTAAATATTAAGATAAAAGACTATTCACATTCCAGTTTACATGAAAGAAGACTGATTTTGTTTTAAATGCTAGGTACGGGGGATCTAAAATTAAGTATTTGCCTCTTTGGTTAGCTGGAAAGCATTTCCAAAATGAGCTGCAGTTATATTTCATGTTCCTGTCTGGTTTTAGCAACATGAAGCTGTGAGAACATTCAAGTTAAGTTTCGTTATCTATATTCACCTTTGTCTGTTTGCACCAAAGTGAAAAATGCAAGGAATTTTCTGGCTTGTGCACAGGACCCAGCTCAAAAAAGTTTTGTGAGATAACACATTTGGTTTTGCACACAGATCATACCTGCTGACACACAAAGCTGAAAATGTAGGAGGCAAGGAAAAGAGCATAGTACCGATATAACAATTGCTGTTCCAAAACAGGCAAACCAATACTTGAAAACAAGCCAAAAATACCAGAAAAATTCTAAACCTTAAAAAAAAGCTTTATTTCACATATTGAGAAGAATGAAGTGCTCTCCATCGTCTAATGTGGATTTTAAGTGCTCTTGTTACCGTCAACACAAGATAAAGACACTTTTATGGACATTAATTCCTCTTTCACCAGAACCAGCATTCTACTTTGGCAATGATGAATATTATGTTGACGAGAGTGCTGGCTATGTTGAGGTACATGTCTGGAGGACTGGAACAGATCTGTCTAAAGCTGCTTCTGTTACAGTGAGGTCTCGCAAATCTGAACCAGTAACTGCAGAGGGTAAGTCATTGTTTTGCTCTGGTTTCATAATACATCTCAAGAACAAATTACTGCCTCAACAGCATACTCTGGGCACAGAGTTATAACCACTGGCAGCGTGCAGAGTTTGCTCCTCTCATTTTTACTGTAGACAATGAGAAATTATTATCTAGTAACCTGTTCAGCAAGAGGATTGCTACAGCTCTGTGTTTCAGTGATGCTTTCACAGAACTTTTGTCTGCAGAATCAAGTGTCAGTGTACTCTATTTTTTTTTCACAAATCACAATGCTTAAAACAAAGACACTCATATAGAAACAGCATAAAAACTATCTTCCTTAGATGCTTATCCTGAGTGTAAATGGACAGTAGAGTTTATCTTCCCAACTAATTTTCAGTGGGGAAAGCTTGTATAAAAGTTTACTGTTATTTCGGGAATATCTAAACATCTTAGGTATGTATAATACATAACATATACAATAAACATTATATTTCTCACGAAAAAGAAAATTATGAAGTCTAAAAAAGTACATGATTACTTGATTTCTGAACTTGCTTTATATGATCTGATGTTTTTATCTCATCCTGAATACTTATTTTAATTCTGGAAGAAAAAAAATTTCCTTACAGTAAGAATCTTAATTCATTGTGCCAGCACTTCTAGGATTCAAAACTGGAAATGACACGGCTCTTGGCCTCTCTGGTCTGTTGGTCACAGTCTGAAAGTTCTGACATGGCTGGCTGCCTGTAAAGCCGTGAACATGGTTCTTGGTCTTACACAGTGGATCTGCTGCACTTAGCTGCCAGTCCTGACATCCTGCCTTAGAGGCCTAGCTCTGAGGTAGAGCATCAGGGACTCTACCCAAGTGCCCATCTGACAATGGCCTTTAATCTTGCCCAATTTTGTCAAATTCAGAGAATTTCAAACCCTATTTCAATTTCAGTGAAACAGTTTCCCCCAAAGCTTTGTTTCAACAGCTCTGCTGCTTATTCTCCCCCCAAAATGAGCATTTAAACTCAGTCCTTCACTGAGGTCCCACACACCTTTAATGCTTTGGTTCCAAGATACAGTGTCATGTTTAATCAGTATCTTGTTTTGTGTGCTTCCTTTTCATTGTTTTTTTGTGGCTTGGCTTGTCTTGCTTTGCTTAAAACAAAACAAAACATAAAAACAAGCCAAACCCAGAACAGTCTGTCTTTGACAGTACAATTCCAGACCCACCTGACATGGTCTGAGCCAAATTTGATTCTTTTGATTGCCATTCATTATGTTTTGCACAACCCCTCTGAGCAGCAGTCAGCTCACTGGCCTTATCTCCTTCCCTTTTTACATAATAGTCTCAAAACTTTTATCTTAATTACAGAATAATATGAACTTTCTTTCCGAAAGACTTTGCTTCACCTCCAGAATCTCTCTCAAAGCTTTATGCTTAGTTTCAATTCTCACTCACAATAAACTTTATTAGTTTCAGTGGAATAAATGTTGGGTTACAACAGAACAGAATCAGCCCCATTTTGTGACTTGTATCACTAAACAAAAAGTGACTTAATATCGGTTTGGTTTATTGTATAGTTCAACTTATATTGTCAAAAGATATTTTGCTTTACATGACTGCCAAAATCTAGCAAATTTTTAAATTATGTTTAAAAAATAGATTTATCTAAAATTAACTGCCTAAAGACAGATATTTTTTTTTTAATTGCATGTAATGCAGTTTATTAATTTGATATTTTTTCTCTCCTTTTCATTGGTAGCTGGAGTAGATTATGTAGGCATCAGTCGCAGTTTGGATTTTTCCCCTGGAGTCAATATGCAGACGTTTCGTGTGGTAATTCTGGATGACCTTGGACAGCCGGTGTTAGAAGGAACTGAGAAGTTCGAGCTTGTACTAAGGATGCCCATGAATGCTGCGCTTGGAGAACCCAGCAAGACCACCATCTTCATTAATGATTCAGTCTCTGACTGTGAGTCATAATTTTTTGTAGCTTTTCAGATTTATGCAGGAGATGGATGACTGCAATACACAGACAGCACTTCTTCTTTTGAATAACACGTGTTTTGCTATAGACAATGTGTTAAGTCATTTGCTGCCTAGCTGCTTATGCTATATATATGGTGCAATGTAAAATGACTAAATTTAAAATAGTGGAGGGAAGACACAGTAGCTTTTGCAATTATACTTTACACATGCTTTTTATGTTTTTCTCCCCAGTGCCTAAGATGCAGTTTAAAGAATCTGTATATGTAGGCAATGAAAATGATGGACAGATTTCTGCCATGATCTACAGGAGTGGGGATATCCGATACACATCCACTGTGAGATGCTATACAAGGCAAGGTTCAGCTCAGGTGATGATGGACTTTGAAGAGCGTCCTAATACTGACAGTTCCATCATCACATTCCTTCCTGGTAAGCTCTTGATCTTATTTTATAAGCCTTTAGTCTACTATGTTTTGTTTTGTTTTGTTTTGTTTTGTTTTGTTTTGTTTTGTTTTGTTTTGCCTTGCATTGCTTTTGTTGTCTTGTTTTAATTGTGTCTTCTCATAAATAGTGCCAAAAAGACTGCTCTGGAAAACCAAGGTTTCTTCCATACACAGTGGGTAGAGTGCACATAGATGATGTCTCTTTTTGCTTCACTTCTGATTTAGAGGGATAATCAATAGCAACTAAAGGGACATATCTTCACATAGGTCCAGCCTGAGTGCCAGAGTCTTTTTGATCCATGCTAGCAAACACAGGTTCAGAGTAACACAATAACAGAAGCACAGACCTGCTGTCAGAAAGGAAACTTCAGAAGCTCTGCTCTTTCTTAAGATTACTGGTAAATACATTTGACTTGCACTGAAATGAGTAATAGACCTTTCAACAGGTATATAACTCTAATTTCTGTTTGAATTTTTTTCCCTGGGATTCTTTCCTGAGGTAGTTCACCAGTATCACGTACTTAATATCTCACATCAGATATGAAACACAAATAAAACGGGTGCTACTACCTTAAAAGAATATTGCCTGAATCCCTTATTTGTGCAGACAGTTTAAACTTTTAGTCTTTTAAGTTTACACACACATAATATATTTCACAAACCTTAAACAAGCTCTGTCTTCAGTGTGAAATCCTTGGTATGCCCTTATTACCGACATGAGAAGTTTCATATTTCTACAGGCATGTATCACAGTCTTCCTGTAAAGTGAGTTTTAGAGCTGGCCTCAGCTTTTAGTGCTGCCGTGTACTCCATGCCTTTGCCATTGCCTCTGTGCAACCAGGGAAGAGAGTCCAACTTGTTAGGATTAATGGATCTGGGCCCCTTAGGAAGTGACTTTCCTCTTGTTTTTTGAATGTTGCTCTAACATTGCTCCATGAAGGCAGTAGCACGTGGGTCATATCTTGTTTCCATAAACTTCCTAGGCCTGCTAAGATGCAGCAATTTCAGTATAGTTTTCACATTTCCTATGTAACAATGAGCAGGATGAATATTTTGATATTTTTTTTTTCTCCTCCTAATGAATAATTTATCTCTATAGGGGAGAAAAAACACCTCAGAAAATGAACATAGTCGGCATCCTGATCTGGTTCTTCATCTCAAAAAGCCTTGATCATTTTTGCATGCATAATGGTGAAACATTACTGTAAATTGACCTCATCTAGCTCACATCCTATGCTGTTCCTTTTGTAAGGGATGTAGGAGTCATTCTCGTGATGATGAGCCCACTGAGTCTGACACTGGGAGCCTGACACTCTGCATGCCACTCATGACTCTTGCTGCCCTTGTAGAAGGCCAAAGCCAATGCCTTTTTCTCAGAGTCTCAGAACTTCTAGTAAATCCAGGCATGTTGATCTGTGAGTGCTCAAATAGAGCATTTTGCAACTCCAAAGCATTTTAAGGCGATATTCATTCTCATTTGGAACCAGTGGGAGTTTAAAAGACATTAAAATCAAATGGAAGAATAAGTGAAGTTCCATACATTAGGAAAGTGTCTCAAAAGACCTGAAATTCTTGAAATAAAAAACTTCAGGACAAAATTACTATTAGTATTAGTGGAATTTTCTATTAATGTGCTTCCTCATGCAAGTATTTATTTTTTAAATCCGTGCTGTGATGGGAGGTCACTGAAAAGGAATATTTTATTCCAAGACAAAACAAAAGGGATGATACATGCAAAGTGGCTATACCAAATAGAAACTTGTCTTATAGAAGTCCGAGAATGGGAGATTTCACTTTGGTAGTGAGCTTTCATAGAAAGGTAATGATTACTACTTCTTTCACTATTGTCATTACTCATTAACTTATATGGTGTCAAGGTGGATGCCTTGGCCAGCAGAAGCAGCCTGTGGTTCCTTGAGCTTGGAGCGAAGTGCTGAAATAGATCAAAGAATACCTAAGTTCTGCATGATATTACCTTCAGAATGATTGCAGGTGAAACTGACAAGCCTTGTACACTGGTGCTTATGGATGATACTTTCCATGAAGAAGAGGAAGAACTACGTCTGGTTCTTGGCACTCCAAGAAGTGATTCTTCCTTTGGTGCCTGTATTGGTGAACAAAATGAGACACTGATAAAGATTCGGGATGACGCAGACAGTAAGAAATTATTTTGTTATTAATGGCTTTTGGAAGCCCGTTTGTGTGCTCTAAGAACATTTTTCTTCTAATTACAGAGGCTATTATTAAGTTTGGTGAGGCCAAATTTAGTGTGAGTGAACCAAAGGACGCAAGGCAAGTAGCAGTTGTAAAAATCCCAGTGCTTCGTCTGGGAGACACTTCTAAGGTTTCTGTCGTGAGAGTTCATACAAAGGATGGATCTGCTACTTCTGGAGAAGACTATCACCCTATATCAGAAGGTAGGTTCATTCAGATGATTATCGCTTCCTACTATTTGTTTTTATGCATGACTGTAACATAGTGCTTGAAAAATGAAATACCTTTATGAATAGCATACTTTGCAACCACATCCATTAATATGTTTTGCTATTCAAATCCAGTATGGACATGTGGTAGGCAACAGCCAAATTGCTCTCGGAATACTGATATCAGTGAAGATACTTGCAAAAGAATTGTGATTCCTTTTAAAACATCTATAGATAAAATAACTGTGGAAGAAATGTGTGAGTGCCACCTTAGCAGCATTTGCAAAGTGTAATACCGTTACTCTGCAGAAGCATCTGCTCATAGGATATGATTGTGTAGCTGTTTCTCAAGCAATTCATTAAGCTAATGGCTTTTGCTCTATGTAGGAATTCATGTCTAGTTCTGTTTATTTTTCTACTTTCACAATAATTAAGGTTTCTTTCTGTATCTCTGCAATTCACTGCCCACTGCTCCCTACTAGTAATGAATGAGGAGAGAAGTAGTGCAACAGAATGAGAGATTTCTTAGCTGATCAACTTATCTCATTAATCGCCCACCCACATGGTTTAGTGAACGACTAACAGAGTTTGCAGCTCTGAATTTTTTTTCTTCTAAAGTTTATGATAATACATGATACAACCCCTACGATTCTGTGATTCTGTAATCTGTGTTTTAAGATTAATCATTCATTCCTGGAGTGTTTTCACAGCTTTGAAGTGTTTTCACAGTTTTGGATAAACTATTTTAGTGTCCAGTCCAGCTGAAAGAGAGGATTTATTTTTGAACATTCAGCAACAACACTGGGCCATCTCCAAATTCCATAGAAGAAGATGCATTTCCCACTAGTGATATTTGAAGATAAAATTTGTTAGCAATGAAAAGATTGTCAGCCCAGAGCTTGCTAATTCCAGTCACTTTGCCTCCTACATTCTAGAGTTTTGGTTCTTCATCCTCAAAAACCACAGGAATGTTTCATGTCAGCTAATACTTATCCTAGATGGATTACTTATATGCATTGCCTTGCTTACCCTGTCCCTGATGTGCACTGACAGAACATGAGGCTCTGCACCTCTGCCCAGAAGCCTTTGCAAAGTGTTTGTGATCTGCAGGGTTTCCCCACAGGTTTCAGAATATCTGTGAGTTTAGGGATCCTGTGTATTCAGCCATGGGCGCAAACCCCACATCCTTAACTGAGTTATCTGAAGGAAGTGTGACAAGCTGAAATTCAGTAAATTTCTTAGCTCTCACACAGCATGTTTGTTACCACAAAGAGTATTTTCTGGGCTTAATAACACTTTAAGGCTGGAAGGATCATTAGATCACTTAAGCAGACTCACTATGGATTGCAAGATTCTCGCAGTTCCCCCACTTACTTCTGTATTGAGCCCAATAACTTTTGGTCAGAGAAAGTATGTCCCTCAGAAAGGACACCCAGTCTTGGTTTGAAGGCACTGGAGAGGATGAGTGTTTCTTAGTATTTTGCTTCGCTGATCAGTCCCTATCACTTCTTATAATCTGTGCCTTATCTTCCATATATACTTCAGCTCTCATCCACTACTGCTTATTGTGCCTCTCCCTTTAGAGTGCAGAACTCTTTAGCACCTGATATTTTTTTGTCTGTGATGGTGTTTCAATATACTAATCAGAACATCATTTTCTGCAAGTCTTTTTTTTCTTCTGCTCCTCAGTTTCTGTTGGTCATTCCTGTGCTATCTTCAGTTAATTTGACATCCTTTAAAAAATAAAGATAGTAGAAATGCACCTACTATTTTAGTATCAGTCTTATCCATTCCATACATAAATGTTAAATAGTTTCTGTACTTCTGCTTCCTTCAGTAGTTAACACATCCAAGACTCACACTACTCTTCTGTCAGCTTAGAATGAACATATTACAATGACCTCAGAAGCTTTTTCAGAGACAATGCTGTTCAAAATGCAGTACCATTTTGCATAACTCTGACTTTGTGCTCTACCTTTGTTGTATACCATTATATTAAAATGCATTTGTTTGAGTATTCATTGAAAATACTTCTTCTTTAGAATTCTTCATTCTTTTAGTCATGTTACCAATATCTATGTAATAATTAGTCCCAGATTATTTTCAAAATACTAAATTCTATTAGATTAAATCCTGGTCTTTGTAAATCTCTGTTGATGGTGGTAATTGCCTTATTTTCAGTGATATCTGCATGTGCCCACTGCTATTCATTATTATTATTTTTAGCATCAGATAAGTTAAACTAAATATATGAACATCTGTAATTGGAAAAGTGAGTATTAAGTGCCATCTTTCATGGCTGGGCCTAGAATTACAGCTTGTTATCAATGGCAGATTTACTTTTGAGTATCTCATTGTTTTTAGAAATTGAGTTTAAGGAGGGTGAAACACAACACTTTGTGGAGATTGAAGTTCTCTTTGATGGAGTAAGGGAGATGAGAGAAGCCTTCACTGTTCACCTAAAGCCTGATGAGAACATGGTCGCAGAAATACAGGTAATAAATGCATGCAAAGTCCTCAACAACAAATTATGGTAAACAGATCTTCTTCCTTTCTAGCTCATAGCTTTACTCTTCTTTTAAGCTTTATACACATCATCTTGGACAAAGAGCATCATCCCATCTGACACAGTAGCACCTACCTAAAACAGTTTTCTGACAAGAAAATAAGGTTCATGGGGTCATAGAGACAATGAGAGCTTATGTAGAAATAAAATCTTCAAGATACCATTCCAGACACATTGTCTTCATAAAATCAGTCCTAAAAACTGATGTCCTCTTGGAAACACTGGCTGGCAATACAATATAACCACTAGGCTGTAAAAAGAGCAATCAGCTGAAATACAACTTCTGCTGTCAAAACCATGTTAATATTATTCTTCTTGTGTGAGTTGCAGTAGCCACACATGCTTTGTTATTTAGCATTATATCATACATACTTTTAAGATAAACAGTATATTCCTCTGATTCCGCGTAAAATGTTCTTCAAAGTCTTTGGCCCTGTGCTGGTTTCATCTGGGATAGAGTTAATCTTCCTCCCAGTAGCTGCTGTGTTTTGAATTTAGTACGAGAAGAATGTTGATAACACTAAAGTTTTCAGTTGTTGCTAAGAATCAAGGACTTTCTTCAGTTTCTGTTTTTCAGGTAATGAGCAGGTGTGCAGGAGCTGGGAGGGAGCATAGCCAGGGAGCTAGCCCAAGCTGGCCAGTGGAAATATTCCATACCATAGATGTCATGCTCAGTATATAAAGGGGGGTTGGCTGAGGGGCAGGAATCTTCTCTTCCTCTTTTCCATGAGTTCAAATCCTTTCCTCAATAGCTCATCCAGCTGAAGTTTCAGAACTTTTGGGACAATGTTTCAAAGGCTAGACATATGCTGATCAAGGTCCAGCTTGAATCCCCTTGTTTATTTAAATGTTCACAGAGAACTTTTCTGCCTTTTCATTGTCAGACAGCCAAGGCCATTGTTTACATTGAGGAAATGAACAGCATGGCAGATGTCACCTTTCCCTCTGTCCCTCAAGTTGCATCCCTTTTGATATATGATGATACTGCTAGAGCCAAAGAAAGAACCAGTCCCATAGCTGGCTATCCTGTCATCTGTATCACAGTGAGTATCTCTTGTGGAAAGATGGAACAAAATCATTGTAAGAATGTTGTTAAAAGGAGCAATTGGATTTTAGGCACTCAGTATCAATCCATATTGTTGTGAGTCACACATGAGTTCAAGCTAGAACTGTCCTAAGAGCTAATGTAATTTGTCTGGATAGCAAATCAACTTTCAGGAGGACAAAAAGCATAGAAAGATGTTTCACTTGTTCATCACTAAGAATAGTTTAATACTCACACAGTATCTATATTTGCATGACCTTACTATTTCCTGCATTGTCTTGCCTTAATTTGCAGAGTTAAAATCACTGGAGACAACAGATGAGCCATTGTTTTCAATGAGTGTCACAGAATGAAAAATGAGTCCTGTTTGTTGAAGTACTACAGGCTTCTTTCATTGTAATTTTGCAACTGAAAGGTTTGCATGAACATTCATATGCATTGAGGAAGGTTTTGGTCCACCTGCATCTGCAGTTTATTTCTCACACCGTTCGTTACGCACAGGAATGGATCATGTCTCGAATGGTTCTACTAAATATAAAACCAAAAGAAATCTTGAAATGTAAAGTATATTTGCAGAATTAGATCAAAGAGTGAAACTGAAGTTAAAGTAGCATGTGGAAGTGTAGTTTGTGCCTTTATAACTATGTTAGGTTTTCACCCATAAACCATAATTTGAGATAGTAATTTTTATTTCAATAAACATAATCAGACCTGCCTTTTAAATCTACCATATCAATGCTAAAAGTATCACTGTCAAAATAAGGTAATTTCTTAAGAGATTTACTGGGATCGTCAGTTACATGTTGTTGAGTATTGTGACTTTTGATAAATTAAAATTCCTTTGACATCAAGCAATTAAATTTTTAACATATCTGCCTTGTTCTGCAGGCTTGCAATCCTAAATATGAAGACTTTGAAAAGACTGGTTCGATATGTGCCAGCGAGAACATCAATAACACTCTGACACAATACCGGTGGCTTGTGAGTGCACCCACTGGTCCTGACGGTGTGACCAGCCCCATGAAGGAGATTGACTTTGATACCTTCTTCACTTCCTCCAAGATGATTACGCTTGACTCCATTTACTTTCAAGCTGGTTCTCGTGTCCAGTGTGCGGCTCGTGCTGTGAATTCAGATGGGAATGAGGGTCTTGAGCTTATGAGTCCTATTGTAACTATAAGCACATCAGAAGGTAAGACATCATCACCTATTGCAAAACCTCCAGACCTCTTTTGGATCCCAAATTCCATCCTAACAGTATCTGACGACATGATCTGGTGTTTTAACAGTACAGTCTCAGCTTTTCTTCTGTTGTTCATAGAGGTGGTGCAAAAACTCTCTCCTTAACACAGAATAGAATTGTGTAAAGAAAATGGTTTTCATCTTTGCTGGTTCTCCATATCTAATTATCCACATAGCACACTTATATGTTCAGTAGAACAGTATATGATGTGCTTTAGAATTAATGAAATGTGGTTTCTGTTGGCTTTTGAATTCAACTGTAGTAATATAGCAGCTCCTATTAGACATTGGAGAATCCACACAGGAGTGCTGTTATGAATGTCTAGCCAGCAGAAAAGCTTCATTTGGCATTCAGGCATCACTGGACACCTCAGAATCAGTTTCTTCCTTGACTAAGGACTAAAGAAACTTGTGTCCAATAACAGGGCATGGACAAATTTTTTTTCATAGTTGCATGTTCATAATATTCATCCTTCTTCTTTTTCTGATACTCTCTTGGTCTCTTTCTGATTCTCTGATACCTAATCAATACTGAATTAATGCTGCATTCTCTCAGCCAGCAGAGTTACTGTAGTCTACCTCCTTTGCCCAGCCAACTCTTTTAATGAAACTTGTACTGAATAATGTTATGAAGCAGAGATGCAGAACTGACATGCACACAAATACAGTGTGATAGTATACGCTATTTTATTGTAAAAATCACAGATACTTTCGTTTATTGTATAATATGGACAATGAGTAATTATAAGCAATCAAGCTAGATTATGAAAAGTTGTATTTTATTACCCTTCTGCAGCCATTTTACATTCTTTGTGTCATCTCTGCTTCTTTTGTAGCTACATTAACTCTGCTGGTTTTTGTGATGTCTTACAGTAAATAATAAATTATATGATTGTTCATTTGCAATATCATTTTAATTTCCTTGGCCTTTCCAACTAAATGTTTTAGTTAAAACATTTTGTTTTCTACAAAGTTAGGGCTTTAAGCAGCTTAATGAGTGGAATTTCTGTATACCCCTGTCCTTTACTGCACATTTTAACTGTAGACTCCAGTCGCCTTTCTTTGCGCTAGCAGGAATCCTACACCCTAAAAAGGACTCTGTCTCAGGATATTGTCTACAAGGTGCAATGCAGTGCTTGTTAAAGACAGACAACCTTGTGCTGGGTGAGCTAGTTTGGTTATGCGAAACAGACTGGCTATGTAGTGTTATAACACATTATTTGGATTACACTTGACAAATTAGCAGGGCTGATTAGCTCAGGCTCAGGACTGAATTATCGTGCATATGTTACTTCCAGTACCTGAGCTAACTTGTGGTGTGGAAGCCAGTAATGCTGAAGATCACGTACAACATAAAGGGAATTGTTCGATGATATTTTGAAACAAGTGCAGTGATCAAAGTAATCTGCCAAAATCCTATATATTTTCAACTTTGAGGATGCTTGACATCCAATGCATAGACCAAATTTTCAAAAGTAAGTCAGATTGTGCAAAAAATTGTATGTAGCTTCTTTAGCACATCTTCATTGCATTTGAGAAAAGAATGAGAAAACTATCATGTGTGCAGAAGAGAAATTTTGTTTCCTCATGCCAGAAGTTTCCAACTTGGAGCCGTTGAGCCAGACTGAGGTCCACCAGAACCAATAAATTCTCCAAGGGGAGAGCCCTGCCTCCTCTTTTGTAGTAATCCCTCAGAAATGAACAAAGAGCAGAACATGGGCAAAGCGAATTGTTCTTATTTTCCACTACTGCTCGTGTCTTTCTTGGAGGGCCTTGTGATCCTTTGGCCATCACATAACAATGTGCTATTATCCTTGTGGCCAGATTACAGACATTTCTGCATTAAACCATGCAACTGAAAGTTGCATATATCTCTGATTATATGATTACATACCTAATCTGATGTTACAAACCACGGTTTATATTAGAACAGGTTGGACTGACCCTGGAATTGGTTGGCAAAAGAAGTTATAGATTCTCCATCCCTGGAGAAATTCAAAACTCAGCTGAACAAGGGCCTGAGTAACCTGATCTAACTTTGAAGCTGGCACTGCTTTGAGCATGGTATTTCTAGAGATCCTTTCCAACTAAAATTAGTTTATGACATAATTATTCTAATTACATTTTGATCACTAATGGAACAGGAGGCTCATAGAGTCCTACGAAAGCACATCCCAACCCAGTGCCAAAACCAACTGAACACGGGTCAGGTATCCTCTGTAAATCTATGTATGTGTTTAAGGGGGTGCGAGGAATCAAAGCATATACCTCTGAGGACCTCTATAAGAAAGTGTGGCACTTCACACTTAACTCTGCAAGTATGGTTGGCATAGGCCATTGAAAACTTACATGTGCAGTATCATCACCTGGTTTTGAAAATGTGATCCAGTTGATCAAGTAATGATTTCTGTTTGAATCCTCTTTTGCATAAATTCCTGTTCAAACCTCTGGTAAATGCTGCCCAAAGCACTACCTGTTATTCCAGAAAATTATCCTTGTTTTGGAAACATATATAGTGGAAAAATTGCATCTAAAAATAATGCAAGGGAAAGTATAGATGATTTGCTCTGGACTGAAAGTAAAGTTACTTTCTCTTTTTTCCATTAGGTCTTTGTCAACCTCGTATGTCAGGGGTAGTTGGAGCAGAACCTTTCTCAGCCAAATTGCGCTATACTGGCCCAGAAGACCCTGATTACAACAATCTCATCAAACTGACAGTCACAATGCCACATATTGATGGTATGATAAAATCAGCTCTGGAGCTGAGAGAAGTCATACAGCAAGCTGTTATTTGAGCTATGTTATTAATCATGTTATTTTAAACATCCAAAATCATAATATAATCTTTTAACATGTGAGACCTGTGAAAAAATGTGATGAATGTACAAGTGCAGTTTGCAGCAAGGTACATGAGTTACTGTATTGATACATAGTCCTTGATGCAAAGATTAAATGTTTCCATATTAATTGCATAGTTTACATAAATTGGGCTAGGCCTACACTTCACTCCTTTAAAGCCCATAGAGACGTACCGAGGATGAATTTATTCATTAAAAAGATATAAAGCCATTTAATTTCTATCTGCTTCTGAAAAATTCACACAAAATCCTGATTGAAAAATATATTGGAGATTTAGAAATTATATATTTTGCATTTCATAGTATAAAGACATAATTATTGTGGGTGACATTCTTACACACACTTAGCAGATCATCTTTACTTGAATTCTAAAGTACATTGATTACCATGAGTACAAAATACAGAAGCACTGCGTGACATGCTTAGTATTTATCAAACTTTGGCTAAATTAAGCAACTCTGATGACTGAAATTCAGTGACAGTGATAGAAATTAATGTTTTTTAGGAATGCTGCCTGTTATTTCTACAAGAGAGCTCTCCAACTTCGAGCTGACACTTAGTCCTGATGGAACTAGAGTTGGAAACCATAAATGCTCCAACCTATTGGATTACACAGAAGTGAAGACCCACCATGGGTTCTTGACTGATGCTACCAAAAATCCAGATGTGATTGGAGAGACCGTTCCCTATCAATACAGCCCAACTATTAGAGGCTTCAATACCTTACGATTCTACCGCAATCTGAATCTGGAAGCCTGTCTATGGGAGTTTGTTAGCTATTATGACATGTCTGAGCTCCTGACAGACTGTGGAGGCACCATTGGGACAGATGGGCAGGTATGAAACTGTAACTTGATTTTTTACTGTGTTCTTAAAATGAAAGATTTGCCTTATAATGCAGCTATGCTAGAAATAAGTGGCTTTAGAATTAATTTAGTTGAAAAGTGTTGATTTTCTTCTGGACAAAAAAGAGGCTTCCCCTATGGCCAGCTTATTCCTTAAAGCTATCAATGTCCATTAAGTACTATCAGGTTGTAAGTGAGATCTTTATTGGCTTGAAATCAGGGAATCATTTAGTTTGAATTAAAATTGCCGCTATTTTTTCCCAATACCGTTTTGAAGTATTTTAGGACAAATCAATCACACTTTTACTGTATAGTGAGCCACTTTAGTCTTCTCTTAGAATTTAAAACTTCTAAAGGATTGCTGTTAGCACATTGACAGTACTGGGCCATTTAGTATTAATCATGGTATATCTTAAAATAGAGTTGAAAAAAAAAGTGAAGAGCCTTCCTGCTGGTAACAATGGACTGCACTGCCCTACCAGCTGCTTGGCTCTGCTGATCTCTTGATCACTGTGTGCAAAGACTTGCCAGTGCAGACAGCATAGTGGTCTTGCATTACCCAGCAGAAAATTCCTTGGTCAGGAAGCAAAGAGAAGCTGCCAGTATGGGATGGCTGAAGAACAGAGCTGTGAAAGCAGTTGGGGGGGTTAAAACAAAGAGCTTGGAGGAGACCTTCATGTGTCCTTTGGAAAATTATTTCTAGAAATCCATAATAATGTGGAAGTAAATTGTGCAGCATTTCTTCTGGTGTAGTGACAGTGATGTTAATCCCTATGTCTTCTTTGTATAATTATGACATAAGTCTGTCTGGTCTCACTCAGACTCTGGAGTACCAAAGCTGTAGCTAAGAAGATCAATCCTTTATGACACAGAAAAGTCCCTTTGGGGACTAATCCTATAGGCTGGAAGACGGACTGGAAAGGCAGTACCTCATTTCAGAGAAGTCCATAGCATGATAACTGTGTGGTAAAGCTAACTCACTTTCCTGGCTCACTAATGAGTTAGCTTTACCACACAGTTATCACCTGTTGAATCACTGTGGAAAGGATGAGGCTGCTGTGTGAAATGGCCTTAATTGCTCTGCTTTTTACCAGGTTCATTTTGCCAGGGACCCATCTCCTTATCAGACCTCAGTAGTCTTCTATGCATGAATTTTTTCTTTGTCAGTCCCAGAGGACATGAGGCCTTAATAGATGAGAAAAAAGTGTGTCATTGCCCAAAGAAACCTGTGGGCATGTTGAAAAGCAAAGCTATTTTACTGAAAGCATGAGTGCCAATGGACATATAGATATCTAATCAGATAAGCTGATTTTTCTTTTTTTTAAATACATACATGCCTAAACTCCACTTTACTCTGTGGGTGCTCACAGGTGGTCGAACTGGACAAGAAATTGCCCTGGGCTCTCTTTAGCCCTTGATCATCTTGGTCATCTTCCTAAAATCCTGGCCATTTTAACTAGAGTTTATATACTCTGTAAAGTGTAAAACCAGAATAAAATGGAGCTTCTGCTATTCTTAGATACAAAGACCTTCTCCATGCTCTGTCATCCGTCTTGGTTCCTTGTCTGTTATAGAGACCAGTTCAAGGTCTCTGTCTTGACGTTGGAAGTTCACTGTCAGCGCACCTGCTAGAGGTTGCCCCTCTGCTGCAAGCAGATCTTCTTACAGGTACAATCCACTGGGACCATGAACCTGTCAGAGGGAAGGGAAAGGCATGCAAGTGTGGGATGTAAACCTTGCACATTCCCACAAGATAAAAATGACAGCAGTCTTCACTGTTCTTAGAATGATTTTGTTTCTTCAATTCATCATTCCTTTGATTATCTCCTTATGCCTATGCAATATGCAACCATATATTATTTCCCACACAACACAATCATAAGTGCACAAGCACACACAGCTGCCAAGCAGCTGTCTTCTGACCCTGTGACCAATGCAAGCCACTTCTCCCACAGTGAAGATAAAGAAAGAGCTGGTTTGAATCCTTTCCATTTTAAATACTTTTGTGTCCTTTAAGGGAAAGGCTGAAGGGCTGATTTAGACAAATGTGTATCTAAATAAAACCTATATACGTCTATGTGGACATAAACAGAGGAGAAAGTAAGCAGCATTCTTATATTTTAGTAAGTGAAAAGAGCCTGTATATTCAGTTGTGGAGGACATGCATGAATAGTAATGTGGCCGAGGATGAGAGCTGTACTTGCTTTAAGCTCCAGAAGCGTTATATACTTTAAGTAAGAACCCTCACTTAAAAGCAGAGAGGGATGAGCATGAGCTATGAGACACATGAAACTGCTGCTGAAGTCATCCTTTAGTGCCTTGTAGGTTGTGGCTAAAAGGTTATGCTGTGTTAAGTGAAATATCAAGCTGAATTACTTCTAGTAGTGAAGCGCTGCCCCGCAGCCAGTATGCGCTTCACTGCCCTCCCTGTTTCCCCCGCCTCCATTTAATTCTTCTCCAAGTTTGGTCTTTATCTTCACATGACCCCCTCCAGCTGAGAGGGGAGGCAGTCAGTGCCCTATCTCTGTGGTTGTCACCATTGTTGGTTTTTTCTCCTTCAGTGAACAATTAATAATCCTCCTCAGTGAGAGGAAAGCTGGCAGCTATGGTTTTCACCATGTTTTCTTAGCACACAAAGGAAGCTTAAGTTCTATTATACAGACAGAACAGATAAACAACAAAAACACTCTTACCACATCCTGCTACCACTGCAAATTTAACAGCTTGAATTTACCAGGTATTTTGGCTAGGTCTTTAAGCTCAAGATTCCGTTGCTTGATTCTAGCTCTCCAGTACCTGTTTGGTCAAAGATAACACTGTTGATTCAGACAGAGAGATTTCATAAACACAACTGGCAATACCTTGCGTGATGTGGACCTTAATTTTAAGGGAGCTCCTCCTAGGGCAGGGGAAGAAGATGGGCTTCATTCAGCAAGAAGCGAGGTGGGAGACCTGCAGCTGGTGTAGTTCTTCTGGCAGTACTCCTAGTGTGTGCTGCAGGTTGCAGCTGTCTTAGCCAGTTCCCATGAACTCGTGAACTGTCATAATACATAGAGAGCAGGTCTTAGTTTTCTCTTTTTTTCCCTTTGAGGCCTTTTGCTTGTGACCCATTCTCTTTCTCAATTACTCTGTGCATGAGCAAACCCTGTGTGAGTTAGATACAGCACTCCTTTCAGTATACAGCTTGACGCTTTGTTCCTGGGGTCAGCCCATATTCACCACATCTGAATAATAGGGCATTTATGTATCTAAATATGGATCTAGATGTGCAACTTAAGGAACTTATATTTAAAAATGAAGACTTAGGCCTCTTTAAATTGAGCTAATTCGTTTGGCTCTGTTCTGGTTAAAGTTAAGGTAATCTTAGCAGCAATGGTTTTCTTTTGGACAACCTGCAGTCACAGCCTAAAATTCAACGTCAGTCTTTGGATATGTATAGGCCTTGAAAAGGTGGAACTCACCTACCTGAGGGATTTCTTCATGTATTTTCAGGTAATTAATAAAGTTTGGACTTAACTTCATGGGGACATTGTGAGAGTCAAGTACTACAGACATCTCACATTCTCAAGACGCAGGTGCTAGAACAATGACATATTCCTGAAAGGAAGTTAAGAAGTGAAACAGTAAAAGCTAAGGAACTGACTATCCTGCAGTAAAGTATATATAAAAGTGTTGGCCTAGACTTATTTGATAGAATGCAAAGTATCATTTGATCTCATTTCCCACTGTTTTAACTCTTTGCTGTAGCCAGACATTTGGGCTTCTGTGTGGTTCTGGCCAAGTATTTATGTGTGGATGTTGCTTTCCCTAGTTCCAGTCCATTATTAGACTTAGCATAGAGAAGCAAGGAAACTACCATTCAGACAAATCTTATTAACAATGAGTTAAGCAAGTCTTTGACAGAAACATGAAGATAAAGAACATACATTAAAATATTTGAACGTACAGACTGATACCTTGAAGCCAGTGTAATTGAGTACAGCTGAGCAGTTTGTTTTGTTCTCTAACAAAAACAGTTATTTCTGGCCAAAACTGAAAATGTTTCTCTTCCAATGCTCACGTTTATGCTACATGTTATGGCACTGAGGTGTTTAGAAATCCCATCTGAAAACACATTTTAAAATCACTAATGTATTGCCTCAGCTTATACAAGGCAGCTTGCAGAGGTTTTTTATTACATAAGGAACAGTATATTTCCAGCTTTACTAGCTCTAGTTTTACCAAAATCATACTTTAAGGGGAAAAGTCAGCTCACTAGAAGCTGTAAAATGCAAATAGACAGAAATGTCTATTTTCAGATTTTTGTGTTCTGTTAAGCTGCCACAATCAAGTTTAAGAAAACCCTGGAACTTGTATTCCCTTAACATGGAAGCTCACTAACAGTCAAACTTTTTTTCTCCAGCTGCAAACACATGCATTTAGTAAGTGCCGTGAAGAAAATACTCTGTTATAAAGTTAAAGCACCAGCTGTGTAACAAAGCCAGAGGTTAAACATTTGAAGGAGCTGGCATTTCAAGACTGTATTGCCTTCTCCTTTCCATTCGGACTTCTTTAAACAAACCTGCTTTGCATTTCACCTGTGACCTACCTGGCTGTGTGCCTTCTCGGGGTGAAATCTTAGCATTACCATACTGTTATTGTGTAAACAGTTAATTGATAACATTGTTAAGCCTTGTGACTCAAATTCACAGACATAGCAAATCAATGCAATAGAAAATTAGGCTTAGGGCAATTTGGAGGAGAAAAATACAGTTTTCATTAAAAGGTTGTTTCGTTGGAAGCTACCACATAAAACATGAACTCGTGTTATTTCTAATTTTTAATTCTGATTTTATCAGTACTAACAGCGCACACACACACACTGCCAAGTTTTGCCCTCTGGAAATGTAAGCCAGATAAATAAAATACAATATAAATGTAGAACAGAGCGCATGCCCTAAAGCCTTAACTGAAAATATTTTTTGTTGTAGGTATTCGCACTTGTTACATGACAGATTCAAACTAATTATATTTTTTTAGTTAATGAAGTTTGACACTTTGCATCAGAAAGAGGAACAAAAGAACACCTACAGAAAGTCCCATTAATATTTCCCAAGACTTCAGTGGGAATTGTCAGTGTTCAAAAATAGACCTTATGCTCTGTGATAACTTATCTTGCAAAGAAAATGTAGGAAACTCTACTTCTTATATCAATGTCCAGTATAAATCATGTTCTTGCCTCACACATGAATTTTGAGATGTGGTATTTGAATGACTGGTGATCTACATTTTTTCAGATACTAACTTTAAGAGTCTGTTCGCTGCTTGGAAGAGTTATTACCTTCTGTCTTCTCGGGTTCTCCAGACCTGGCATTGTCACAGACTATTAGACACAATTTCACCAATCCAGCTCAGGTGTGGCTGTAGTCTCTATTTCTCTCCTGGTATCACAAAGCTAAAAGTCACACCCATTTATTATTGTTTAAAACTAATGTTAATGAGTATAATTTTGACAGTACAACTGGTAAAATCTCCTGCACATAGGATGCATAGATACATAATGCACCTGTTCTGTCTCTCCACAGCAGTTAAGCTGATCCTGCCCTTAACACAGATCTAAGTTACCATTTTGGTTTCATCAGTGTCACATTGAGATAAAATATGAACAGCTGGCTACTTTCAATAGGCTTTGCAGGCAGTGCTGGGAAATAAAGATAACTCAATGGAAAGAATGTTTTCTCATGTTTGCCTAAACGGCATTATTAAGAAGGCTAGAGAAGTAAGACTCCTCCATCTGTGTAACACATTCCATTGATTCATTGGTTGGGGAGTTCTGCTCACTTACTCTGACACAGTTTTCCTCTGCAGTTAATTCCCTCTTTTTAATTTTATTTTTATTATATCAAAAAGATCCTCTGTATTTTAAATAGCATGTCCTGAGATTTTCTTTTCTGTGAGTAGTTTTCCCCCCATGGCATTTTCTTTTTCAGCAAAAAATGAGAGGGCCTTGTAAGTTTTAATTTACTGCTAGAAGAGAGAGAAACATCTGTTCAGTAATTGTCTGTCTATTAGTATTGTAGGTTTTCGTCCACACTTGCAAATCCGTGAGTGCCTGAAGAAGGGTTTGTGTGCGTGAAAACTTTATTTATAAAAATATTAATGTGTACATTAATGAATTCCCAGGCTGGGGCAAGCAGCCCTGCTGCTCAGACATCTCTTACGGGTTTTTCCAAAAGAGAAGAACCTTCTAAATTCTAGGATCCTAGAAATGGAGAAGATTCTTTGGCCCCATGGTTTCAGATTTTCCCACAGAGCAGCGCCAATGTATAGCAAAGGAGCAGTGTTTCAGGCAGACTTTCCCCAGAAGGGATGCTACTGCTAGATTTCCACCAGTACAGATGAGTCAAGCTCATTATGATTCCACTGAATGGAGGCAAGAACACCCTAAAATGTGGTCTACAAACCCCATTAATGGATTGCTTTATATACAGTATACATGAATAACCAATGACACCTTGCACTTGAAAATCAAGAAAAGCTTTGACAGAATTTGAGGTGCACAAGATACTGAACTAGCAGGGGTTTTGTGGATCACTCAGTCCAGGCCACTGCCTTAACAATGTGGTTCCAACACTAGTAAACTTAATCTAAAAAGCAGTAAGATTTCTTGGCCTCACTATTCTTGTTGAATGCCACCACACTGATGGCTAAAAATTCTTCTGATTTCTGGGCTGTATTTGTCATGGCCATCCTGTGCCCGTTTGCTCCTATGTCAGCACCATCTTTCATCAGCAGTGGCCCTGCTCTGCTGTTCATCTCCTGATGTGTATAGACAGTATTCTTATTCCCTGTCAGCCTTTGTTGTACTAGGCTAAACAACCCGGCTGTTTTAGTCTCTTCTCATCAGATAGTTTTGCCATTCCTGTGATTGTGTTGATTTCTTTTTCTACGGTCTACAATGCAAATTAGGCTTTTTCAAGCACGGATGATCAAAGCTGTTCCAGATAAGCTCTCACTAGTGCTCTGTATAATGGCATGCATGCTTCTAATTTCCACCCCATTCCTCAGCTTATCTTAGGATCATATCACATGGAGAGGGTAGGAAGGTCATCGTTATGATGTGATCAACTCCCATACCAAAATCTTTTTTCCACTCTATTGTTGCTAACCAATGTCTTTCATTTCTACCAGAAATCCCTGTCACTAGTTTCTATTACCTTATACTTTATGCTACAAAATTTCATCTCACTTCTATTGTTCTAGTCCTCAAGGTCATTAAATTCTCCCTGTGTGATATTCCAGTCCTCCTCTACATTATCGTTAAGCATTATGTATGCTTCTTTTCAAGAGGATAATGGACATACATTAAATCTTCTTCCACATACGTTTCTCCATTTCTCATACGCAAAATGAATTTCAGATCTTTGACTTCAATGCCAAATTCTTACTGTACAATGTCAATTCTTACTGTACAACATGCAGATGTAGAATAAAAACACACAGAGAAAAAGCAACATAGTTTCTCTGGGATCACTTTTTAATAGGAACACATTTTTTATGCTACCAAATATATTCAGTTCTTGATACCATTCCAGGAAATGACAAATGTTCGAGGTTACTCCTGAATCAAAGGCAAACCATGATGCACTGTAGAGTTGCATCATAGCTGTAGGATTTGGATTTTTTTATAGAAGTGAGAATTCTGTGTTGTTATTTGGAACAATTTATAAAATCCATGTCTGAAATAATTGCTTAGATACCCATGCAGGTATCCCAAAGGTAACCTTGCAACTTAAATAGGACTAAATAATAATATTTTTGTCTAACGTCAATTTTTCATCCAATAAGTATAGAGAAGTAAACCCTTTTTTTGTTCCAAATAGAAGTTCTTGATTGTGTTTATGTAAAACCAACAAAGAAGCATTAATATAAAATAATCTATAACTATAGCATCTTATATTGTCTACCAGGCTGCTTTACTGCGTGACACTGTGTGTGTTTCCAGACTGTGTACTGTCTACATGCTAGCATATTTTATGGAATAATGTGAACAATGTTAGTGGAAAGGCTTTTGGTAGCATAGTATGTAGATCAAGGAGTATCACATGTAAAAGTGAATTGTGGCAACTATGAACATTTGCCATAATGAACTCCTTAATTAGTATAGTATTTAGTCAGTGCAGGCAGTAAATTTGCGGTTTCATAGCATTACTAAAAGTTTTGTCTGCCATTTGGAAATGTAAAGCAGCTGTAAGGTAATGGACATTCAGCCCCTTGACGTGCCACTGGATGAAATCATCAACAGTTTGGTTTTTACACAGCTTGCAAAGTTCTTTGAATGTTGAGGTTTTTTAATAGTGCAAAACACTCTTCAAAAGCTTGTAAGGTAATCACTCCAGGGAAGTGTTCAAATGTACAAATTTACCTATGCAATTTCTATTGGAAGTAAATGGGAGTTCAACACCATTTATACCTTTGAAAAGTTTCCCTCTGGGAGATGATCTCAATGCCTTTCCTTCTGTGTCTTTCTAAGAAAATCCAGAATGTTCTGAAAGGATCTGGATTGCACATTTCTAATCAGAGAGATATGAATGAAAAAGTATTTGTAACAAAGCATACATGCAAAGTCTCTTCAGAAAGATTTGGATCCATGTATCATGTAAGATCTATCTTAGGAGGTGACAGTTTATTAACATTGTTCTTCTTGCCTTTTATCATCAAAATACATAGAGGGAATAAGTAATTACCTGACTGATAATACAGTGCTATTGTTTTGTACAATATGTGCATAAAGAGTCTACTTTTAAATCTGTATCAACTTGCATACTATTTTGAGTTCTTCCAGGCAGTGATAAACAGTGTTATTTCCATGTTTGCATGCAGTACGTTAGCTACTACCCATGCACAAAGGAAGAAACAGTTTCAGTGATGAACAAGTATAGTCCAAGGACTCAGTCTTGCAGTGACGTCTGAGCAAATTCAGGGTCTTCCTGAAGAGCTTCTTACAGGATAGTACCATAACAGTGTAAGCAAAAGAGTTGGTTAAGGCATAAGGATAGAGCAAATGCAAAATGATATTTGAAAAATTTCTAAAGCCTTCATTTGTAGCTACGTTGTTTATGTGCTTAAAAAACCTGAACAAAAATGATGACTTAAAATTGAGGGATTTATGTTTTGTCAGAACGCATATTCATTTTGAAATACGAAATGGAACTTGAAGGAGTGTAAGCTCGGCTGAAATCCATTGAAATGTGATATTACACACTTCATCTGTAATTAGCAAAATGAGAGAATTTAATTCAGTCGCAATATTTATTTCAAGTTCTGTCTTCTCTTTCTGTTACATTAGGATTATATGTACAGTGCTGCCCTTCGTGACCCATAACCTAAATACATAATTTTCTTTTCTATAGGTTCTCAACCTAGTACAGTCCTATGTCACGCTGAGAGTTCCCTTGTATGTCTCTTATGTTTTCCACTCTCCGGTGGGTGTAGGAGGCTGGCAGCATTTCGACCTGCAGTCAGAGCTCCGGCTGACTTTCGTGTATGACACTGCCATCCTGTGGAAGGATGGGGTTGGGAGCCCACCTGAAGCAGAGCTCCAAGGTGGGTGTTGGATTTCTTTGCTTCAAATTTACGTTCTGTAACTAAGAGTAAAATTTGCATGCAGTAGGATGATTTTTTCAATCATTCTAATACTAAAAAAAAAAAAAAGAGTCTATCATTTATTATCAGTTGCAAACAATCTGTCATTTCCTAGCACTCGCAGTTCTTTGCTGGGGTGTTTATGAAATCCAGGTCAAGCTGACATCAGTTCTTGTATTACAAAGAAAGATAACTGTCTCCATATGTTTAAAATACACATACAAAAATTAGCACATTTATTTCTACTCAGAAAATTCTTTCAATATAGTGGCATACAGGTGTCTGTGAAAGATTAAAATGTATAGTTAAACCTATGTGTTGTTCTGTTCATTTATGCAAATATCCCAGCATTAAGCTTCAGGTGTTCCACACCTGTCTCAACATAAGGTAGAATACAGACACCAGCTATATATATGCGTGTACATTTACACAGCTTCAGGACTCGAGTGAACGTAAAACCATTTGTTGTTTCTGCTGACTCTGTATATGAACAGCAGAAGTCACTGTGATGCGATTTCTGTCCTCATGTTAAGAGCAGGAAATGAGGAGTGACAAGGGGAATCTACACTGCATGAAGAACGAAGCACATGTCATGACATGCCCAAAGAATAAGATGCATGCCATGATTCATATGATGTACTAGTCACCAAATAACAACCATATCTAAGCCTCAGTCTCAGCAGTTATGTGGCGTATCTATACCACCATTTTCCTATCATTGATGCTATAATTTTTTATTTCTCTGCTTAAGAAGCTGATGGCCAGGTCAGTGGAGATGCTGAACATGAGCAGTTCCCATTGAAAACAGCCAGTACAAATCACGTGATAAACACAGTGGGGTAGTGGAGGGTAGACCCCCAACATATCCCGATCTGATTTGGGCAGTATTTTCTCACTCCACAGCCTTGCGTAATGACCATCTGTTTTCTGGGCAGGGAGGGGTTCACTAGCTTCCAGTTTATTTCCATATCTCTGGATACATAGAACTGTTCTACGTAAATTCTACCTAAAACTGTGAAGCAGTCAAGGTCTTCTAAAGACATAATTCATACATATATATGTATTTCTAATGTACCAATAAATGTCATTACTACAGGTGATTTTGTACAGGTGGTATACTTTCACAGGGTTAGGTCTACAAAACATTCACGGAGGAACAGTCCTGCTTCCTTCTTGCCCCTGGCAGGCAGAATGATAGCACATCATTGGCTCTCTGTAAAGGAGCATTGAAGGAAACAAACTCTTAAGCTTTGCAGAACTCTAGAGAAAAAGGGACTTGGCTGCAAGCTACAGCAATAAACTGCTTCTGACTTATACACAAGATCTTGTAATCTGAAATTAGGAAACATTAGGCTGGTGTTTTGGGCCAGGTTCATGCCAGAAATCGACAGCAACGCAAAGCCTGTTAAAATGAGTTTCGCAGATTCACAGGCAGATTGCCATGAAAGCCACAACCAACTGCTACAACTAAATGCTGCATTGGTAGGAGTCAGCTTGAACACCTGGTGAAAACAAAAGTACTCATTCGTCTACAGACCACCCTGGCAGCTGACCATGCTGTTGCCTGAACACAAGCGCAGACTGGGCTGTGGACTTTCCTCAGTCTACTAGAGCAGCTGTGTGGGTCCATGATAATATGTAAAATCATGACTTTGCAGGGAAGTGCTGTATGTGCTTTGGAAAGCTGAAGCACTGTGAAAACTCTAGGCCCCACTGTGTAAATTCTTGTTTGAGGAGAACCTTGAGTCAACCCAAAAGGTCCGCTCCCAAACAGCTGACATGACAATGGGAAATGAAAGAGTGGGGCTGGTGTTTCAGAGGAGTGTGATTTATTTGTTATCTGCAAGTGGAAAAAACCATGTGAATTGGCTTCTGTTGCCAGGTTCCCTGTACCCAACCAGCATGCGTATTAGTGAAGAGGGGCGCTTGGTTGTCAACTTCAAGACTGAAGCCCGGTTTCATGGTCTGTTTGTGATGTCCCATCCTGGTAAGCTTAATCTACACTTTAGCACTATTATAAAAACAAAGATACCCCTCCCAAATTTTATACTATTCATTTTTTCTTATTTCTGCTACTGATACCAGATTTTTTTTATGTACTGTACTCTTCAGACAAGGATTTTTCCTCTACTAGGGATTTCTTTCACTTGTCATTGGATGACTGTATTCAGATTATCAGATTTCATGAAATATGCATGAATCTGATGGAAGGCAGATAGTTCCACTTAATCAAAGCCTGAATTGTGAAGGATGAAGATCTAGGCCATTCTGTCCACTAGGATCTATAAATACATGTTTTTAATCTAAAAACTATGATTAGCTGTTTACTTATGTTGCCCTAGGAACTTACACAACATTAAAATTTCTTTTATAACTTGAAGCCTTTCTAGGTTATTAAGACATTTTTCAGAGAGTAAGAAAAGCTCTTGTATGAGCATTGTATCACTCTGTTAATAAAAAGTTCTCACTGCCATTTAATTAGTCATTGCTAAGGACATGATCCTGCATTTAATCTGTTTAAACCCTACTGCCTTTATTCAGAATAATCACAGGTGTAAGACTCTGTCTACAGACACAGACTGAACATGAATGCTGGCCATGGAAAAGATTATCTAACTAAATTAATTCTGCTGAACAATAATAAGGGAAAAAATCATTTTAAGAAATGTATTTTAAGTTTTATTAACCTATAAAACTCCTTCATAGTGCTTCTGCTTTTTCTCAGCTGTCCTCTAGCATGTTAAGTTTTGCATATCAGGCAGAGCTGAAAGAGTTACACTGCTAAGAGAAATTACTTCGTGTTCCCTGGGCTGACATTCCAAGTTTAAAACAGAATGGAATGTAGATCTTTGCCACTCCACTCTCACTGTTTTGCCAGTCTGTTCAATTTAATCTTCATACAGTTCTGGTTGTGTAGCCCTAAAGCAACTGTTTAATACACACTTGACCAAGAAGCAAGGGGGCCCAGCTGTATTAACTGTAACTGGTTTTGTTAGTTTAAGTTAATAAAACCCAGTTCTCTGTAAAGGTATTAACATCAACCATGTTATCTTCATTTAAGAATTATTGGGAATGTGTTTCAGGCTCTGGGTTTTTGCAGTGAAGCACTAATGGTGACAAATCTGTCTCTTGGCATGTTTCTAGCTTCATCTCTAACTTCCATGGTTATGTCAGCTGATCACCCGGGCCTGACATTTAGCCTCAGCCTCATCCGAAGCGAGCCAACGTACAACCAGCCAGTACAGCAGTGGAGCTTTGTTTCGGATTTTGCGGTAAAACCTCAGCCTTCACTGTATTTTCTCTTCCTCCAGCCTGTTTGTTAGGATGTTGGCAGAGCAGCATTCTGTCTCTCTGCAGATTCGAGACTATTCTGGAACATACACCGTGAAGTTGATAGCTTGTACCACTGCTCCACATCAGGAGTACAGCCTTCCAGTGATCTGCAATCCCAGAGAGCCGATCACCTTTGATCTGGATATCCGATTCCAGCAGGTACTTTCACAGTGATACCTTTATTGTGTTTTCTTTTAATTTTAATTCCCAAATTGCCTTTGTCGGTCTTTTAATGATAGTGTTAAAAACTGATTTACTTGCTTATCAACAAACCAGTTCCAAAATTGGTGGGACAGCACATACTCCTCTCCTGTTATTTAACCAGCTTCACCCAACTGGGAGCACAAATGGTTTTTTGTCCTCAATGCAAGGTCAATCTTTGATATCCAGTAGGAAGCTCATTGACATTGGTTTGGGTGATAGGTACAGTGATAGGAGCTAACCTTTGGGAATTCTTTACTTACCTGTTGGCTTTAGTATGAAGTATTTTTATCAGATAATTAGAAAAATATAAAACTATTATCAGAAGGTTTTCATCTGACACAAAGATCAGAGCTAGGTCTCTGGTATTAAAAGTGGGACCTCCAGAGGAAGATTCATTCAGTCCTAAGGTAGGACTTCCTTCACTGCCTAGAGAGGAAGTGTAGATAGCCAACACTGGTAAAATCCTTAGCTTGAAGACTCATGAGAGTGAGTGAGACAAACCCCACGCATAGCAATATGGATCATATGGTAATGGGGGAACAAACAGCATGCCTTTCACAAAGCCCAGCTGTAAAACTCTGTAGCTGTGAACAAAATATGGAGAAATAGACTCTAGTGTAAAAAGCATTGATTGAAAAATGTCTGGGTGTCATGTTGGATAGTTAACAGAATATAAACTGCCACTTTTCAGTGTTATCAAAAGGGCTAGCATGATCTTGGGATGTGTAAGGAAGAAGTTTTATCATTTCTGGTTTTTGAGCCAATACAACTAATACCGGAACAGTGTGGCTGTGATTTCATGCTCATTAATAGTATAGACGTATGCTATTAGATCATGTTGCAGTATAAATCCAATCCAGTTCAGTCAGGGATACACAATCACTTTTCTGTTGGATTAGCCAGAGTACACAAGGGAATGTATGCCATCTTTATGCTTTCATTTGGTGTTATGCCAGCTATGAGAGAATCGATGATTCCTGATACGGCGATAAGTCCTGGTGAAGCAAAGAGGTGATACATGAACTGACATGAAACCTGCCTTCTGAGAGTTAACCCAGCAAAACTTTTAAAAAAAGTTTGAATGGAGGGAGGTATGGAGACTTTATACTAGTTCAGCACTTTGGCTTTTGTTTGGCATTTCTAATCTTCCAGGAACTCCAAAGCAATTCGTAGCAGTGCTGAACAACAGCTTGTGTCTGGTCCTCATATGGATAAGATAATGTTGATAATTTGAAGAAAATTCAAAAGACCTGCAAAAATCATTGCAAAATTGACAAAATAGCCTGGGGAGAGACCTAACCCTTACCTGGCAGAAACCTGTGTCTAAGAACTATGACTAAGACTGAGAAGTACCTTGGAAATAATAAATGGGTACTACAGCGGTCATTATATTAGATAAAGCTTTAATAATACAATATATGGAAGTTTCAGGTACATCAAGTCAAAAAAGGGATATGATGCAAAACTGCAACAGTGTCATAATCACCAAGCACTATGGCCAGTTAGTCCCTTATCCCCAGCAATTTTCAAATGAAGATCACCTCTCTTTCTTGAGATACTCATACTGAAAGGAATTCAGGAAATTCTGTGGCCCATGATATTATTCCCTTTGATGATAGAAAGACTATGTGGACTTAAAGCAGGTCCAAAAAAGCAGCAGTAAGCAGCAGTACAGTAGCACAAATTCACTAGGCAATATCTAGCACTTTACCTCTAAGATTTCTATATGTTCTGTAAAATTGAATGACAGCTAGTATCCATGTTTTAAATGTAAGAAAAAAAAGGCAGAGAACTGAGCATGAAAGGTCAGACTGTGATGCTGGTCCTTAGTCTAGGCAACACCCGATACCTTGCACGGGTTCATTGCATCCAGCTCTGGGGTCCCTAGCACAGGAAAGACATGGACCTGTTGGAGCAGGTCCAAAGGAGGGCCATAAAAATGGTCAGAGGCCTGGAACAGCTCTCCTATGCGGAAAGGCTGAGAGAGTTCGGGCTGTTCAGCCTGGAGAAGAGAAGGCTCCAGGGAGACCTAATTTCAGCCTCTCAATATGTAACAGTGGCTTATAAGAAAGACTGAGAGAGACTTTTTACCAAGGCCTGTAATGACAGGTCAAGGGGCAACTGAAGGAGGGCAGATTTGGATTGGACATATGGAAGAAATTTTTTAGGATGAGGGTGGTGAGGCACTGACACAGGTTGCCCAGAGGAGCTGTGGATGCCCCCTCCCTGGAAGTGTTCAAGGCCAGGGTGGATGGGGCTTTGAGCAGGCTGATCTAGTGGAAGATGTCCCTGCCCATGGCAGGGGGGTTAGGCTAGATGATCTTTCAGGTCCCTTCCAACCCAACCCTTTCCATCAGTCTGTGAAGTCAGTGAGTGCAGGTGTCACAACTAGACCAAAATGACTTTCCCTGTAAAGTCTAATGATGAAATGATGGGACAGGAATTGTTTTCTCCCAGTTCTTAGTCTAGTGCCCCAGATGCTGGACTGAATTATCTTCTTAGGCTTTTTAATATGAGACTTTTCATTTTCTTTGAAACTTTTTATTCTAATTTGCTTCACAATTGTTTTCACTGTTCCTGAATGAGGGGCCATTTTAAGAATAAAATTCCAAGAATACAATATATTTGGTGTCTCCCCTCTGGAGACTGTGGTTCAACATTTTCTTCTTTAACATGTATCTGCCCATCTCTTTTTTCCTTTCCCTGTGGCCCATGAAGAGGGAAGCAGGTAGCCTGGATCACTAGTGAGTATTGTATTACCACTATCTCACTCTGGGATTTCCTGTTCACGCACAGCATTCAGCCTCCAAGGTCTGCATTATCGCAGTCCTTTCAGCGTCTCCTTTCTTTAAATGTGCATGACTATTTCCTTACAGAAGCACTTTCATAATTAGGTTACTTGCTGCCCTGGAATGGATCAGTCTCATGAGCTCTTTGCTGCTTGAGGTGCCAAGTATCTCTTGGTCCCATGGAGGTGAGGATGTCTACCAGGAGTAATCTGCATTGTCCCCAAATCATCTATATGCAGAGCTGATGGGCATGGCAAATAGGCAGAATAAAGCGACAGTACTACTCTCACCCAGCAGATCCTCACAGATTATTTTTCTAAGAACTCTTGTTTAAAATGCCTCAAATGCATATGAAAATAATTACATTTAAACTACTTTCATAAATTACAGCTATGTGTCAGCCACTGGAAGCACTGAGACTTACATGTAAAACAGGAATAACAACAATAACTTAAAATAGTATGCATAAGAGACATATTCACAACTATATGCATAGTATTTACCCAGACCATTGCTCTGACCATTGTTGTAAACTGTGTGGCTGAAGTCTAGTGCCTTTAGATGAGTACACACTTCTTGTTTCCTATTCAGTGGACATTTACTCTGCCCAGTAAGACCCTAATGAGGCCATACTTGATTCTGTTTCAGAACCACAGCTGGAAACCAGTTGTGTCCATCAGGTATTTGAAGCTGTGGGACTGCAATCCAACAGCCTGAATCCCAGACATTTAGAAGGAAGCATTCCAAAGAGAATGGAAATTATTTTTTAAATTATTATTTCTGTGAAAAGGCTATGGGAGTAGGATTCCTCTTTCTGAAGAGTAGCAGTGGGTTTATGAAAATATTTCAGCTACACATTCTTCTTGCCATATCCTGTTGCTTTGATAGTTTTGGGACTCTTTTGTGAAAAAGGGATTTGAAGACAAATAAATGTGTCAGCTGTATAACTTGCAGCAATAGTTTCTATTGATATTGTTATATCTCCTTCCATCAGCCCCTTGTCCGTGAGCCAGCAAGACTGTTTTCTTTTCTGTTTTCCTTCCTTCCTTTCCACACACATACACATATTTATTTAATGCATAAAAATACATTAACATTTCTTTGTCTAGTGGCTTCTTGTTCTTTTCTCTTTTTTTTTTTTTTTTTTTT
>Ga0065711_1002584_pt1 | contig 34278 bp, 22 predicted proteins | sample Hoacrofraction12_FD_59098 | JGI IMG/M metagenome (GOLD analysis project Ga0065711, IMG submission 59098) | Hoatzin crop microbial communities from Cojedes, Venezuela - Epithelial fraction 12 v2 (version 2) | ecosystem: Host-associated > Birds > Digestive system > Esophagus > Crop | place... | reverse complement strand
TTTTTTTTTTTTTTTTTTTTTTTAAACCACTCAGCGGTAGCATATATTTCAAATACCCATTGCACTTCTTAAATTGAGAATTTGGAGGAATTAGAGATGCAACTATCAATGAATACAAGTGAACTGTACTCATTTAAAGTAAACCAGATTATCTGCAACAACATATGCATAACCCATGTAGTTTCTTTATTCGTGAAGTCAGCACAGAAGACAATTTCCCAACATCCAGCTTGCATTTATGAGTAGTTGAGGATGCATAACCCAGTAGTACCATTTGCTGTGAGTCTGATGTGAGCTCCTCATTGCAGTCTGCTGATGCACCGAGTCCTGGAGGGTTCCCAGGCCGGTGTCCAACCAGATGTGATATATATCACTTCACCTGTGGAGGTGGGCATGCTTTAACTGTTTCATGGGCAAAAACCTGCTGAACAGGCAACTAGAATGTGTCTTTTCTGCAATGATAGTTTGCTTCCCCGTGGATGGAGGATGGCTCCGTGTGCTTGCAGGACTCTGGCTTGACCATTGTGTCCTCATGCTCCTTAGACTTGTTTTCTTGTTCAGTTCCAATGTTGCTTCATTTGGGTCCACGTTCCTTGTCACAGTAAATACAGTGAACACCTACAAACCAGCAGCAGCTTGTTCAGCTTAGTCCCTGTATTTCCCAGTTATACCAACGTGTGCTGGCTCGGCTTCCCGAGCTGAGCACGGTGGCCACAGAGACCAAGGATGCTGCAGAGTAATCTTCCAGGGCTGTCTGGTGGTGGTGGTAGCCTACTGTCTTGATACCCTTCAGGTGTTACCTGTGAGTCTCTTTGTGATGCTGTTTTCTTGACTTGGTTTTAGCACTGTACTGTGAAATTTACTTAGAAAGAAAATTGCACATGGAGTTTTTGTCGTCAGAAGGAAAAGCTGGAAGGCATGCCAGAAGAGTATTGCAAGGGTTTAGAAACCAGAAGCCAGTGCAAAAAGATTCTAGTGTTTGCCCCTCTATCTCAGAGGGTTTTTCATTAAATTATGATTTTTTTGTTGAAGACTTTCTTTTTTAGGAATTGGTGGCCGTAGCCTCTGTATTATGGTGATGATGGCAGGAAAGTTGATAATGAGTATGGCTTTCAAGAAGGTGCTTTGTTCCAGTAAACTAAGCTCCCCTGTAAGCCTAGAATCACTCAGCAAGAATAAATGGGAAACTTTCTTTTAGACTTGTGATTGCAGATGCAAGCCCTTTTTCTGAACCTGGTGTCCTCAATGTAAGCGTAAGCTGCTACCTCTTCTGGAGAGTATAAAGTTGACATATCTACGAAAAGTCTTTCACTGATCTAGTGAGAGTCCATTCTAATTTTTCAAGATGTGGTGGGCTTAAAATGTGTATGTCTTATCTACCTAACATGCTTTCATCAATTAAAGGCCTCTAATTGAGGTGTACTGTCTCTTCTGATGAGTTGTGCATTCTCATACCCTCTTTTCTTAAGCAATGTGTTCAGCTCTGGAGAGCGAGCTGAAGAGATGTTCTTTTCAAATGGAAATGGTGTCACTTCCATTTGGTGCAGACAGACTGCTTGCTTGCTTCTCAAAGCAAATAGTAAACTGAGAGCCTTCTACCCCACAGCTGTCCTACCTCTACAACCATATGGTGGCCAGATAATATAAGGAGAAATTTCTGTTGATGGTGCAGTGGGCTGCATTAAAACCCTTGCTCACAAACCAAAGCAACCTTCCTCAGCAGGTTCAGGGCAGTCGGCAGTGTATTCCTGTTTTCTTAGGTGGGGTGTGTATGGGTTATGGCCATCTCAGTGTTGTTTACAGCAGAGCCAGGTGCTAGCTGCTAACCTGTCTTTTCATCCCCAGCTATTAAAGTTGCCTTCAGTCAGCTTTGTGACTTTCCCAGTGATGTTGATTGAGATGGGTGCATAGGGGTCCAAGCAAGAAAATTCTCAGTTGTAGTCTTGGGTGTATGTTTTGTGGGGAGGGTGTTCTCAATTTTGTAACAGAAGTTATTCAGGTTGCTCCCAACTGAGTAAGTGGAAGCTACTGACCTCTCTTCGTCTTACATCTGCTGCATTTGCCCACTGTGTGTTGTCTGACAGTCACCTCAGGGCTGGGGACGGGGCTGTGCTTCTGCATTAGAGCAGCAGCAAGGAGGCACATCTGAATGACCTCTGGACTTGAATAACCAGACCAGTGACGAAGACTGCTGATCTCCCGGTGGGTATTGCCAGCATCTATGTCCGACTGAGGAAAGGGAACAGTCTTCTCTCACCTAGATTTGGAGCTGTCTTGTTCTTTGCCTGCACCTAACACCTATCTGTACTCTCCTTTGTCTTCCCGTAGGTAGATGCAGTGCGGGTGTATGTGAACAGCAGCTCTGAGAACCTCCAATATCCTGTCCTGTTTGTAGTTCGCCAACAGAAGGGAGTGCTGTCGTGGCAGGTCCCGCTAATTTTTCGAGGCCTGTAAGTACTGGAGTCTATTCCTTGCAAGACGCTGGTCTGCCAGCTGTATTCAGCATTTCTGTGTATTTAGCTTACTTTGGTGCTAAATCTTATGTAGACTGCAGGGCTTGGTTGCAAAGCATGCTTGCTCACTGTCAGCTGAACGTAGGAAGACCAGGATTTGGTAGGTAACCTCTTACATGGCAGCCTGCTCTTGTCTCTTAGTTTCTCAAATATGTTCGCAGAGTACCAGGAGGCTTGTCTGCTGGGGATCTGCCTGTGTCACGAGTCGGGGAATCTACCAAATGGCATTCTTGTTGTTTCCACAGTTGCTTACGATGCGTGCAAGTAGTTTTTGGGCTCTGGTTTGCAGCAGGGTTTGAACAAGCTCTCGAAAGAGCACCTTAACTGCTGGGTTACAGAGCTTTTGGGGAGTAAGGGCTCTCCTCTGTTTCTCACCCCAGGTACACCTAAGCTGAGTCTGTTCTGGGGGTGGTGATTGTTCTGGGGGTGTTTGTGAAAGTGATGCTGCTGTGTAGCTTCAGCAATCTCAGCTAGTTAGGCTGCAAGTACTGAGACTTTGCAGACACTTAAGCTCATCTGAGATGTGAAGCTTCATCCTGTGACTGAAATGCTGGTGCCAGGCAGCAGGTGTCCTGCAGTGTCTTGCCTGATGCAGGGGATGATTACAGCAGACTCTCTGTCTCCAGCAAATGGCAGATGTGCTAGATGTGCAGGTGACACAGACAGCCTGGAGGGAAGCAAAATGCTGGGGATGGCCAGTCCCTTGTGCAGACCACAAGAGGCAACAGAGGTGGAGTTTGAGCTCTGAATAAAAAACTGAATGGTCTTCGCCTTTCAGATTAGTATTTCAGTTATGCAAGCAGGGGAAAAATTATGTCATTCTTGGAACTGCAGAACAACTTTTTAACTGCTGTCTCTCTCTTCCATCTGACTTTCCTTCCCACCTTCCCCTGGCTGTTGTAGCTATCAGCGGACCTACAATTACCAAGAAGTGAGTCGAACCCTCTGTCCCTCCGAGCCAACACCTGAGACAGGACCATCTGACCAGATTATATTTGTGGATGTCTCTTCCATGGCACCATTTAATATTGCGTATGAGCTGCTAGTCACCAGGCTCAAGAACTTCCAACTCGAGTAAGCTGGGATGTGAGAATACAAATGTAATTTCTTCATGTATCTGCTATACAGGGATTTGGTCCATCTGCCTACTCTTCCCTTCTTTTTCCTTCCCAGGAAAAAAAACATTATTTTTTTCATAGAATCATACAATAGTTTAGATTGAAAGGGACCTTTAAAGGTCATCTAGTCCAGCCCCCGCCCTGCAGTGAGCAGGGACATCTTCAACTAGATCAGGTTGCTCAGAGCCCCATCCAACCTGACCTTGAATGTTTCCAGGGATGGGGCATCTACCACCTCTCTGGGCAACCTGTGCCAGTGTTTCACCACCCTCATGGTAAAAAACTTTCTTTTTTATATCTAGTCTAAATCTACCCTATTTTAGTTGAAAACCATTACCCATTTTCTTTTGCTTAATCTGAAGGTACTCTGTGTATATTCCAACTCTGAAAGTTTCAGACTTCAATATCTGGCATTTCTCTTCTAGGACCAACAAAGCCTTTAACTTCACTGCCAGCCCTTCTCAGCCCCAGGTAAGGAGGAGTCCTGTGTAGCATTGTTTGTATGTCTTACCGCATCCAAATGGTTGATGTTGTCCTTTGTTAAAGACGGAAAAAGCCTTATAGGACTAGGTCATTTCCCTCTTTGGATGCAGGGAAACTTCCTTGCTGTTGAATTTTCTGTGGATATAGTGAAGAGGTAGCAGTGCCTCAGCCCCTCTAGGGGCACATTTGGGTCCTCTTGCAAAGCAATTAGGTGAAGCAAAATCCATGGCCAGAGGAAATGAATGGTATCTGCAGTTCAGGAAATTTCAGAAAGGTACGGAAGTCCAGAGGCCATTGGACTGCTGTGCCTCACGGGAAGGGAGATGGTGTGCTCCAGATGGTCTTGTTCCAGCCAGTGCTGGTTCAGTTGTCCTAGCGTGACTAGCCAAGATGCAGTCTTTACTGGGGAAGAATACATACATAAATAAAAAAGTTTCAAAGGTACAACAGACCACACTGCTATTCCTTGCTTACGGCAGCAAGTCGAGTTGTGAGGTGATAAATAAAATGCTTTATAAGCCTGGCTGTTATTTCAGAAGAGAGCACATATGTACAGCACATCCAGCTGAGCAACCTTGTTTAGAGCCCTGCAGATACTACAACTCCTCTCTTGAATGAAAATGCTGTTGGCAGTAACTACAGTGATACAGGAGCTCATAGAGCTGGGAGAGGATGTAATTTATCCAGGCTGTCTGGTACTCCATTTTTGTAGTTGCTATCACTGTTAGTAACACCACTTAATTTTAGGTTTCTTATTACCACGGATTGCAGCTGTCTTTTTTGTTGTCAAATGTCTTAAGCTGGTTTGCAGATGCACACACTATTTTATACTACAAAAGCATGGGGAATGGTGGTGGCTTTTTATAAACCCACATTAATCTTCTAATTTGAATGTAGAGTATTTAGGATCTGGCCTGGAATTAACTTTGTGACTTTGGTCTGTTGTTTGTCACAATTAATGAGATTGGTGACTTTTAATTATAGGCCAGATGTAGAGAGTAGAAGGTGAATGCTTCTTAAATGGTATAATGCTGAGGTTTTTGTAAATGAAAGTATTAAATAGTCTGGAGGGGGAAGAAAAAAAAAAGGCAATTCAAAAATCTAGATGAGTAGTGGAATAGCCCTAAGACTGGAAAAATGCAAGTGTAACAACCAAGGGAGGAGCTGTTGTCCAGAACCCAGCTGATGCCTGAGGGCAGAAGGACATGCTCATATAGGTCAGGAGTGCTGCCTGGATGTCTTTGTACCACTCACAGTCTGTGCAGGAGAGAACTGTAGGTCTCAATGCCCCTTATGTTGATTCTGTACTCTAAGTGTGGCCTAAAAAGAAAATTAGGTTCTCATGGGTGACTTACTGAAGGACATAGACCTTTCCAAGGGTAGTGCACCTGAGACACCAAGGAGCTCAGACCGCCGGTGTCCTTACTTGGCGGAGATAAAACACGCTCCGCCGAGGTAACCGGCTCAGTGAGTTTTCAGTTTGCAAGGACTTTTTGGAGCTCCCTTAGCAGTGAAGGGACCTTGCTTGGAGCGAGGTGGCAATAAATGCTTTAGTAGAAATGGGCAAACTTGGAAAAAGTCTGGGTGATTCCTTGCTTACCCCTGCCCTTCCAGCTGGTGGTCCTGCTTCCTCGGAAGGGTGTGTGGGGGGGATGGTGGACAGGGAACACCTGGCCCTGGCTCAGCACTAGGGTGTATGTGATATAAAGGGAGCTCACCCATTGGGAATGGGTCGGGTTATGGTTCTGGGGCAGGAGTTGCAGTGGCTTCTCTCCCTGTGGCCTGTTCCTGCCCCAGTGGCTGCCAGGTGAGCATGAGGAAGGTGGTTGGTGGCAGTCCTCAGCCTTGCACCCCCTTGAGGAGGGTGAGGTGCCCCTCAGCCCCCCGCGGTAGGTGTGATTGAGCCTGAGCTCTCAGGGTCTTCAGGCAGGGCGATGGGAGCCCTTGCAACAGGCCTGCCTGCTGGGGCGGGCATGGAAACCCTTCTTGTCCAGCAGCTGGCTGATGTAGTACATCATTCTTTTACTGGGAAAATATGCAAATAATGATGTTGCCCGGGACATCTTTTGCCCAAATCTGAAAAGGCCCTTGCTAGAACAGGGAAGGGCGTCTCCTGCCACCACAGACTGTCCTGTGGGCCTGCTCAAAGCGTGGAAGCACAAGAAACGCCATTCCTTGCCTCCAGAGGAAAAGTAGGAATATTAGCAGATGTTAGCCTCTCCCAATTTTTTTCAGACCTATAGCTGAATTATTTTCAAAGATGAATTGAGAAGAGAAACCCTCATTGCCCCTTGCCCTCAAAACCAAACAAAACAACCCCCCCGAAATCCTACAACTAATATCAGGCTTTTATTTATGAAACTCTTCAGAATTCAACCATTTGACCTCATACTTTCCACAGTCTGTCTTTGAGGCAACCTGTATGAGAAACTCCATCATATGTTCCATGTAATAAAGTACAGCCAGGAGTTTGGAAACATCTGGAAATTGCTTATAGAAACATAAGATGGAGTAGGCCACAAAATGAAGTCGCCTTAGCTTGATTCGGTAGAAATAAGCTTAAGGGGAGCAGAAGCTGGAGCTTGTATGTTGAAGATGTCTGTCTAACAGCATGCTCTGCAAGGGGGAGGGTTGTCTGGACATACTTAGTCTGCTTTTCCGTAGTGTAAGGTCCTAATATCTGAAATCTGAATTTTTGTGAAAGCCTTCCAGACCCACCCCAAAGCCCAGCTTGGTCTGTGCAGGTACCTTAGGGAGGCTCTGAAGCTGCTGGCAGGTATGATTTCTGGACCGTAACTCTTGGTACTCTGATTTCTCCTCAGTATTTTCTGTACAAGTTTCCTCAGGATGTCGATTCAGTCACTATTAAAGTGGTGTCTGATGCAGTCTATCCGTGCTCGGTTGTCTCCGTCCAGGATATCGTGGTAAGTCTGAGCAAAGAAGGGTAAGGAGCTGCCTGCTGGAGCTGTGCGCCCTCCTGTGAGGGGCTCTGTGCCCCAACAGAGAGAAAAGCCCTAGGAGGGGCTTCACCCTGGTGTTGTGATGGTGAAGGGGACCCTGAAAGAGGAATGAAAGTCCTGCAAGAAGAAGGCAAAGACAGATGCTGAGTTCAAGCAGCTCATACAGAGTTTTTTGTTGCAAATAAGTGAGCAAGCTGTTCCTCTCCAGCCTGTCCATACAACATTTGTTGTCGTGTTCCTCTTGTGAGGCTTAACACCCTGCTGCCTTGTAACATGGGTCTGTCTCTGTATGGAGTGGTGTTGGATGGGATGCTGGTGGCTGAGGGAGGGGACAGTGCTTGTTCACTTGACTCTACCCTGGCTCAAGGCAGCATGGGGAATTTCTGACTTCCAGACGTGAGGTCTTTCCTCCTTTCCAATTCAGTTTCCTCTCTCCACACTTATTCATCCGCTTTCCCAGGAAGGGGAGAGCAGCTGCACCCTGCTGTGGAGGTTGGCTGTAGCTTGCAGCTGGGAAATAGCCCCGTATTTCTCTTCCTGTCCCACCTCCCTGAATGATGCAGGGACCTGCAGTGCGGGAGCAGCAAGATGGTGACAGAGGTGCAAGAAATGCAAGATGCCTTGGCTGCTGGCTCTGAAGTCCTGGCAGTCGCCTTTAATACCTGGGGTGAGGAGAGAAAGGGGTGATGTGAACTCCTGCCCACATCCCTGTGTTTGAATGGTAGAAGGAGAGACCGTAACATGAGATTTTCAACCAGTCAGGTACTAAGAGTAATGGGGAAGAGTAAAATGAGAGCAGGCACTTGGCATATAGTACAGACTGCGAAGTGTGTGATGCAGGCAGTGTGAAGCTGAGTGCATGCATTGCCCTGTGAGAATGGTGGAGTGATCGATCTAGCTGCATCCTCGTCGGACTGAACTGCAGCACTCTAGTGAGAATGGCGAGATCAGTGAGTGCGGGTCACAACTGGTGTATTCAGAGCAGCTTTTCTAACTTCTGAATGGGTTCTGGCTGTTTTGTTACCTGTGTCAACCCGAGCAGGGCTTTTTTCTGTGGCTCTGCACTGTCTGTTCTCCTGATGGCTCCCTACAAAATTAGTTTGGATTTTGTGCCTGGTTTAACCCTTAGGTGTGTCTGTTTTAGTGCCCAGTGTATGACCTGGACCATAACGTGGAGTTCAATGGTGTTTACCAGTCTATGACAAAGCAAGCAGCTATAACGGTGCAGGTGAGACACTGATTTTCTTTTTTGTCACAGTGTGTTTTTTTTATCTTCAGTGGCTTGTCTTGTGCATCCCTGGTTTTGTTTTGTTGATTCTGGTATGGCTGTGATTATTTTTATCAGATCAGCTGATATCAGTAGAAGAGATGTTACCTTTTACTACAAAACCTTGGTTGCATTTGCTTAGGTAGGTGTGTTATGTCTTAGATGCAGAGGCTCTGGATTAAGGTGGCTGCAGCCAGGTGTCTTCTGTTTGAATCTTGGCTCTCCTACCACTGAGTGGTGGTAGTAGGGCCTTATAACGAGCAAAGCTCAGGTAGATGGTTTGCACTAATTAAAAGAAGTGCATTAGCATTGGTTTGCTTGTACTGGGATGCTGTTGTACTGCATTCTAGTGAACTCTGCTTATTGTCAGCAAGGATGCGGGGAACATCCCTGGCAGCCAAACTCTGTCCAGAACAGGCAGGTCTCTGTAAAGGCTAGTGAATGTGTAGCAGCTCAACTGATCTCTGGCCCGTTGGAGCACTGCATCTGCTTTGTGTTGGAGGGGGAGGCTCCTTCACTTCTCATGGATTCTGTCGTCTTCTTCTGTCCTCCTGTGCAGAGAAAGGACTTCCCAGGTGAACAGTTCTTTGTTGTGTTTGTCATCAAGCCAGAGGATTATGCCTGTGGAGGTTCTGTGCCATCCTCCATCCATGGTAAGTTGTGCTGGGAGGCAGGTTGGGTTGCCGCATCTTGGTACTAGAGCAGTAGGAGCCCTTTAGGACCTTCCTGTGGGATGTCATGGGATGGTCATATAGCTCTATCTCATCCAGGTAGCTGTGAGGAAGAGTGAAGTATAAATTTGATATTGTTGGGTAGGTTACAAGTCTTGATCAATCCAGGATGTGGCTGGCTAGTACAGTGCCTGGCTTGCTGGGGTTATGTGCTCTGTGGAGGAGCCACTGGTGTCTTGGGGGATACTGGAGACACTGAGACAGTGCTGCTTATAGCTTTTTTGTTTTGGTTTGGTGTTTGGTTTTTTTGGTGTCCTCTCCCCTGCTGTGTTATCCTTCCGCATGCATGGAGGCCCAGATGGCAGTTCCTGCAGAGACCATCTTCTCCCACTGTTATCTTGGGATCTATGTCAGCCCTGGACTTGGGGGAACAGGAAAAATTAGTAACGTTAGGGGAATAATTTTACAGGAAACTTGTTCTAGTGCCTTTCTTCACCAGAAAACAGTGTGCACTTACTAGGCAGTGGTAAAAGCAAAGTCTCCACCACTCGTGGTAGCTGGAACTGAAGTGGGGACATTCCTATCCTGAAAGCTGGATGGCTTCCTCCCTGTAGGAGAAGCAAGACTGCAACCAACAGATGTACTGGGCTCCCCCAACAGCCTCCCCCCACCCTAATTTCCCCACTAAAAAAGAATTGTCACCTTCTGGGTGTCTTATCCTCGAGCTGTCAGCAGAGCTGTACTGGCAGGGTGTGCTAAGCCCTGCTGATGTTGTCACTGAAACATAACAAGTTGCTAGCGTGGCATCCTGCACAGAAGTGTTTTGCCAGCAGAGCTTTGTCCAAAGGCAAAAATGGTGTCCCAGTGCCTGTAGTGAGAGAATCTTCCCTTTGGGGACTAGATGAGTAGGAGACAAGATGCCCTCAGAATTCAGGCATCCAAACTTGAGCAATGTCTGGAAGGCCCAAACAAGGCTTTCTAGTCTGAAAAAGAGGTGGTGGGTAGAGAGAGGTGAAAAAAAACACGTGGAAAAGGCTGTATATTGGCAAGCCTGGGAAAGGTTTAGAGCAAAACCACACACAGATTATAGCGAAAAGCCAGGCCCTGGTGTTTTTCGAAGTGTAGAGAACTAAGATCAGGGCCAGAGATCATTAATGTGTGATAGTTTTTACACTTACTGTAGACTTTGCATCTCACAGGGAATGTCAACCGTACCTGGAACCTGCAGCGGACGAAGAACCTTCAAGTGACTATTGTGCCCTCTATTAAAAGTCAGTGTTTTTGGGCAGAGCAATGCAACTTTACAGGGGGGCTTGGCACTTCTACACAGAAAGATGTGGCTGGGCTGGCAGCCCTCTGATAGGATGGTGCAGAAAGCACCAGTGAAGGAGTCAAAACCAGTTGGAGCCCTGGTCCCTTCCAGGAGGTGCTGTGTGGCACGGGGTGGTCTCACAGGCACACCAGCTAGCACTGGGGGGGGTGTGAAGAAATGGGAGGAGACGTTGCAACGGGTTCTGGTGATTCCTCTTCAAGAAAGCAGATGGGTTTTGAAGGGTTGTTTGGGGCTGGGCTTTGTCACCAGGTGGTGTTGGGAAGAGGAGGACTGGAATCCTGGCTCTAAGAGGAGCTGTCTCTGCTCTGTGAGCTGACTGATGCCTTCTTTGTCCTCAGAGTCTGTTTATGTCCAGGCCATGTTCTTCAGCTTCCTGAGTTTCCTCTCCTTTTACCTGGGCTCGGTGGTGGTTGCTTTTGTGCACTACATCAGGTGAGTCAAGGGGTTTTACAAGAACAGCATTTCTGTTTCTCTTTATCCTCAGAGATGCCTCACCCTGCAGTGAATTTGGGGCGAGTAGGGTAGCAAGCATCTGAACAGAGCAGCCAAAGAAGTCCATGGCTACTCAGTGGGCTTCTATTGACCATCAGCCAGAAACCTTTTCTTTCTCTGCTGTGGGGATCATGGCAATGATGAAAACCTAAGACACTGGCCTCTGACTTTTGAAGTGCCCATATTCCTGAGTTTCCTTACACGAGGACACTGGGTGGCAGGTGGGAATTGTGGTGGGGCCAGTATGGGATATGGAGTGCCAGAGCATTGGGGACCCAAGATACTTCGCAGAGTGCTGGACTGTGTACTGCAATAAATGGCAGGGACCCAAACAGGGCCTTGGAGAGGAAATTGGAGAGGTGGACAGCAAGCAGTCACGGCTGAGCCATGCCTAGTCCAAACAGTATTTTTTGTTTGTTTCTTTTTGGGGTTTTGTGTTTTAGAGCTTGCACCATGTTTACCTGTTGGTGTCCTAGGTAATCTTGCCATGGCTGGCAGGTGATGGGGTTTGTTGGCTGTCTCATGAGTGCTGCCTGTCCTTTTTCAGGGTTCAGAGGAAGGCTTCAGCTGGAGGACTGAGTCCTGAGGATGGTAAGGTCTCTTTTCTGTTATGTGGCAGCTTTAAGTGAACAGCACAGGTCCCAGGCCAGGCAAGGGACAGGCTGTCACTCAAATACCTTCTGTCCCTTCAAGCCGCCTTCCCTTTTCACGTGCCACTTAGTCTCTGGTGCTGATGAAAGATGTTAGAGCTTTGTCTCTGCCCTCACAAGAGAGGGTGTTTGAAGCAGGCCCCCCTGAACCTAACCTTGACCCCTGCCCTGAGGAGCTGGCATTTAGAGGGGTGGAGGAAGGGCAAGCCTTGGCTAGATCTGGCTACAGGCTTATGTTCCTGCTGCCAGGTCTGTTCATTCTTAAGCAAGGCACTTTGAGATTGTCAGCTCTTGTGCCTTAAGATTTCCTCTGCCTGGTTTAAGCATGGGGTCTCTAATTTTTTAATTTAATTTAAATTTTAATTTTTTTTAACTGGGAATTGCAGACAACCAAGTGAGTGAATGACTAATACAGCTAGGTAGTGGTGTTTGTGTTATTTACTTTGGTGTTAGATTCAGTTTACTTCATGCTGCGCCCACATTTCAACACGCGGCAGCTTTCTGCATTATAAAGACATAGCTGCATCTAAGAGACTACCAGGGAAAGATGGAAATTTTTGTTGTGTGTATAGGGGGTGGCACTGGGAGTTTCTGCTTTCTGGACAAGTGTGACAGGCTGGCTGTTTAATTTTCTTTAAATATTTAGTGCCTGCAAAGTAGTTCAAAGCATTGATCTGAGGATAAAGGCATCATCGTTTGTACCTCTCCCCTGGCGACAGGCAGGACATGATGTTTTGACAGCATTGAAAGGTTCTTGGTGTGCTGCCTTTTTTAATCCCCAGCTTCAGTCTCTCTGGCCTGCTACATACCCCCAGATGAGCATACTAGTATAACTGAGCTGTGCTTAAAGGGTCAGTTTTGGAACTTCACTCTGACCTGGCATTACTTGGGTTAACACTTCTGCTGAGGACCTGGGGGCATTTGGCTTCTCAGGAGTGGCTTCTTCAGCCACTGAGATTCACATAGGCATCCCTGTATGTGGAATGTGTGAAAGGCTTTGCTCACAACCAGGGGAGCAGGAGACTGTAAAAATGTGCTTAAAAGTATTCTAAATGTGAAGAATTTGGGATGGATCCTGCTGTGAGACAACAGTAGGTCTTAGGGCACTGGAGAGATGGGAAGGGCCTGTGTGTTGGGAAGTTTGGGGAAGCTGAAGGGACCTGGCTGAGGCCCTGGAATAGCTCCAGACTGATGACAAGGGATCGCTGTCTGAGGCAGAGGCACAGTCTCAGCCTGGGAGTGCTGCTGGTGCTGCAGCTGAGGGTGCAAGTGCTGAAGGCAGCTAAGAAGCTGCTTTCCAAACTGACCTGTTGAGAGGAAAAAGTTAAATTCGGGTGCTTGGGAAGTTCCCAGAGAAGCTGCAGGACGCAGATGTTGTGCTTAGCATGGAACCTAGAGGGCAGAGGACTGAGTGCCTGGGCAGGGAGGATAGCTGAACAGCATCCCTGTGAAAGGGCAGAGGAGTGTGGTTCCTTCACAGTTTACAGGCTTCCTCCCAGAGGCACCTCCTCTTTCCGTGACCTGTCCTCTCCCTCGTACTCTATACCACATTCACGTGCCTGGCACTGCATGTCACAGCCACGTCCTTCCCTCTGGGGAGGAACCGTGTCCTACCCATATGCTGTTTCTTTATTGTGTCTCTTCAGGGTGTGTGTCTGACTGATGCCTAGAAAACGGTAACTGGCGTCTTCCCTGTCCTCCAGATCGCCCAAGACATGCTGGCTTTCTCTCAATTTTTTGCTCCTCTTTCCACCCACTGGAATTTCTCTCCCTCCAAAGTAGCCCTTGATCTTGCCTTCTCACTTGCTCCCCATTCCTTTCTGCTTCCCCACTAAGAAGGTGTGGATGGAGGTGCTGAGCAATCTGTCTCTGCCCGTTGTCTTTGAACGTCCTGCAACTCCATGTGCCCCTTTGCTTCTCACCCATCTTATGCCCGGCTTCTGCTGTTAACTTTTTTTAATCCTATGGGACACTTCCTATTCCATATCATCACTATCTGGTGGAGGCAATAGCTGGAGGAGCCACACCTAGGGCGGTACATTTACTTTGCTGACTGACTCATACTGGGAAGTGGGACTGAAATTAGTGGGTGAGCTGGGTCTGGAAGTGGCTGTGAGGGACAGGGCAGAGCGCCTCTTCTCCCTGATGTCTCTGCTTTGTCCAGATTTAAATCTTCCCTTGGTTACTTGGGGGAGAAGGTTGACAGGTCACCTGAGAGCATAAAGCCTGGTCTAAAATAAGGAGGGAGCGTTCCTTTGGGACAGGACTGGCAGGAGCAGGAAGAGTGCATGTGCCTTGGTGTCATAAATGTGGGGAAAAGCTTCTTTCACGCTCTTCCAAGTGATCTGGATTTCCAAGTGATTTTAAAACCACAGGAAAAACTGCCACGAGAGAAGGAGGGTTGCTTGGCAGGTGGCAAGTAGAAGGTGGATCTTGTTCCTGCATCAACCTACCACAACATCCTGCTAATCCCAGCTCAGATCTGAAGGGCTGTCATGTTGGGGCTGCGATGTGCCAGAGCCTTCCCTCTGGTGTTCAGTCCATGCCATATTGTCCACTTCTGATGCTGCTCCGAGCTCTTTATTGCCCTGTTAGAGGGATGGGGAAGGAGGATAGAGAAGCTGAAATGGAGACCAAGTCTTAGCCCATAGCCCAACAACCACAGTGAACATGGCAAAGGAAAGCAGTAATTTGCTTCAGATGTCATTGCTGTATGGATGCTCCCCTACCGAGGAATTAGGCTCAGCCAGGGAGAAGTCTGGGGGCTCTTTACATGTGTGGCTAGTGGAAATGGTATAAAAGCCTATGCAAGGTGTTACAGAAGTGCCCAGAATTGCTGGCTGCAAAGAGGAGTCTGCCTGTGCCTGTCAGTTTTGGACAGATCAGATACTGGGAAGCCAGAGATGCAGCTTGGGAAGCCAGGCCATTGCTAGGCTGCAGTAAGGTTTCTTGGCTTTAAATACTGTCCCACGTCCTCTGTCCCTTTGCTGCTGACTGGCCACACGATGTTGTTGCAAGGGTGAAGCTTTACAAGCAGCTGGACCTGTCTCGCTGTTTGCCACCACTGGAAAACATGGTCCTGGTCCTGCTGCTTTTGCTTCCCTCCCTTTTGGGGAGATGGGTGTTTGACCCCTCAGTGAGTGGATTCAGCTGGCTGTGCTTCCTGCCATGTCTGTCTGCTGCCCGTTCAGCAGCTGAGCCCCACCATAAAGGCAAAAGAGGGAAAAGACCCAGTGCAATCTGACTGGGAGGTGCAGCCTTCCTTGCTTCAGAGGTATGGGTGGGAGGCAGGGACTTCCCAGCCCTCCAAGGCTTGTCCCTCTTGTCATCAGCACAAGATTGTGACCACTTTTTGCAAGGAGCATTTTTTGCTTTCTCCTTGCTTGGTTAAAGCTGTGTAGCAGCTGTCTTGCCAAAGGCTGGCTGTGACTCTTCCAGGGATGACTGGAGGTAGCAATATTTGAATAGAACAGTCTGTGAGGATGGGAAGGAGGAGAATTAGAAATTCAGAAGGGTGCTCTGAATATTATGAGACTTGCTCTAGAATTTGCCAAGTCTTGCAGCCCCATAATGTGATCCCTACAGTGTGCTGGAGGGAGGCTCATGCTTTTGTGAGTCAAACTGGCAGCCTCTGTGGGAAGGCTGAAGGGAATGGGTTTGCTTCACGTGACAAAGCAAGGGTTTCCCCTTTGCACAGTATGCTCCAGAGGGAGACTGACATCTGTTTGGAGAAATGCTGCTTTTTCCAAGCTCCTCCAGCTCTTCAAGCTGTTTGTATTCACCTCGGAGATGTGCTTCAAAGCACTGACATGATCTAACTGTCCTTTTGGGTCTGTTTCCGTTGCAGGATCTGGGATCATGACGTCTTCGCACCCCATCACAGCCAGCACCCCTGAGGGAAGCAGCTATGGTGCTATCGGTACAATATCTTCCCGAAGTGGGTGCACGGGGAGGGTTCTGCCTGGGGCAGGGGAAAGCACTTTAAGGTGCCTTAAAGCAAGAAGGGAGTAAATCTGCAAGCTGCTTTAGTAGCAGCTTGCAACTACTTGAAAAAAAAAAAAATTGCAGTTTGAGATGTTTGGGTTGCACTTTAGTGAAAAATACCTACACGAAAAAGATGTCAAATCTCTGGAAGAGGTGCCTAGAGTGTCTCTGTCATTGGAAATGGTCAAGACTCAACTAGAGGAAGCTACAGTCATTTGATAAGTGTTGATGACAGTGCTGCTTCAGGCAGGAGGTTGACAAGGGACTGACAAAGGTCCCTTCCAACCAAGCTTCTAGGAGTCTGTTATTAGCTCACCAAGCCTGCCTTCAGACCAAAGCATGCCTCTCACTGGAAGGCTGAAGGATTGTGTACCACAAGGCAAGACAGTCAGAGCTTTTTGCAGTCCAGATTTTCATGAGGGGAGGAATAATGTTAGACCGGCAGCAGAGGAGAAAAAAAAAATTCCCAAGGGTGTTGTGAATGTGAGATGAGAGAAAATGCCTTTCTTTGCCAGAGTATTTCTGAGTCTGCTTACAAGAGTTTTCCCTCCTGTGGAGGGACTGGTATCGAACAACTCGGTGCTGTGGACTTTCAGGGCATAATCCTTGAATTTGGTGGCTTGGGTACCCAGGTGCAGGGTGATGTGGTGCAGGTCCAAGGCACTGTGAGGGACCTGCTAAAATAAGCGAGGAGAGCAGCTCTGTAATTTTTCGTCCATTCTCCGGACACATTTGCTCACTGTAAAGACAGCTGTGATGCTCCAGATGTCACCCAGTTGTTGGACTGTGAAGGTGCGGTATCCCTGAACACCTGATAAAGAAACACAGAACTGGTATTTCTTGAGGTTTGGAAAAAAAATCAGGAGGAATTAAGTCCTGGAATAGTTGAGGGCTTTAGCACCAACCCCGTCCCCCAATTCTCAAGGGAGTGCTTCAAAAGCGCTTGGGAAATGAGGAAGAAACTTGTGTTCTGCTCATGCCAATATGGGCAATGGACTGGCTGGGAGCTTGGCCAGCCGGTGAGAAGTGCAGGCAGGTCCTGCTGACCTGCAGGTGACTGATACTGTGCATGCAATGGGAGCAAAGCTGATGCTCTGCCTGCTTTGAAAAAATTACTTTCTTCCTCTTTGTCTTTTGTTCTACAATATTTTTAGGAAAGCTTATATGTAAAGCTTATATGAAATCTGGAAATTAAATAGGTCAGCCTGTTTCTGACCCATGAACAGTCTGCTGCTTTCACTAGAACTTTCTGGCTTGTCTCAGGCTTCCCAATTCCAGAGCCCAGGCTAGTAGCGAGTAGAAAATGTTAGAGATGAAAAATAATAGAATAAAAGCAGGGAAAAACGAAAATGCTGTAGAGGGGGGTGATGGTCCTTGAAAGTGCTCTTAGCTGATGTCTGAGACTTTTAGGAAGGTTTGTGATCATGGAAAAACTTGTTCCCTGAAATGGCCGCATAAACTTGTCCCAGCAGATTTGCTGCTGATGTCTGGGGCAGTTTTCTTGCTGTGCCTAGAGGAACTTAGCCTTTACCCTGCCTGTTCCCTTCTCCCCACGCTTCTCCAGACGAATCAAGCTCCAGCGGTGGACGGCAGTTGTCTTCCCCGGAGCGTGGGGTGCCAGCTGGTTCTGACACAGACAGCTCTGTGGAGGAAGAGAGCGACTTTGACACCATGCCAGAAATTGAAAGTGATAAGAATGTCATCCGCACTAAGGTATGGCTGGCGTTGGAGCTGTGGCTGTGATGCTGTGCCATGGACACGTCAGGGCCAAGACCAGCACTAGTCATGGTTTTCCTGCTGTGCTAAGTGTGCTGCTGAAATGAGTGATGTAATATAGAAAATTGGAATGTACTGGAGACTTTTGAGAAAGGAGGAAGAAGCCCAGAGTGTCCCAGAAAGTCCAAGGAGGTGGGAGAGCATAGGGAGAAAATAGTGTGCAATAGCAGGTAGTTACCTGGTACGAGTAGTGTGACTGCAGTGGATGTACAAAGGGCCTTTAAGCTGGCAGCTCGTGGACTGCCTCCTTTTGTCATGCCGCACTGCTCTGCAAGGTCAGACCCATTCCTGGAGATCAGAGGGTTTTGCAGAACTCATTCCCCTTAGAATCAAGGGGCACAACGAGCTCGCTGGGTTAAAAAAAAAAAAAGTTCCAAATAGCACCAAGCTGCATATTGTACAGATAAGTTAAGATCTGCCACTGGCTCCTGTAGTCTTCATTAGTTCTTTTCTGTTTTCTTCCCTCTTTACCCACCCACTAATTTTTTTAGGTGTTCCTCTATCTATCAGACTTGTCCAGGAAGGACCGAAGGATTGTCAGCAAAAAATACAAAATCTATTTCTGGTAAGAACAACACAAACTGGTAAAGCCTGGGCTCTGTACCCAGTCTCTGGTTGTGGAGTCTGACTACATGCCCTTCTGAACCACGCTTCAGACCTGAGGGTGTTCTTTGAGCCGTCCCGTTACACATTCTGACCCTGTTCCAACCAGTAACTGCACATCCCACATATCTCAAATACGGATATTTGTGGCCCAGTGCACGCATGGTCCTGGCAATGAATTCTGGTTTGCACAATTGCTTTAAAGTGTGGTAACAACCGGTGTGCTGGAAATTTGCACTTAAACACATGAGCTTGTGGTCTACATCCTGGCGTTAGTTGTGTCCGTAGCATTTGCCTCCTGTTTGCATTAGCACGTTTGGGCTGGGAGAGCAGGGTCTGTGCCCTTAGGCACCAGGGTGTACACATTCCTCCACAAGCACTGTGGGGCTCTGTCCTGGGTGTGAACCAGTTGTTTTGGTGTGTGTGTAACTGCTGCTACGGTCTCCTCTCCGCAGGAACATCATCACCATTGCAGTGTTTTATGCCCTGCCGGTCATCCAGCTCGTCATCACTTACCAGACGGTGCGTTGGGCTCTCTGTGGCTGTCCCCTGTGCTGGAGTCCTCTTGCCTTTAAACTTGCCCTGTGGTTGCATGGTGTAAAGATGACGGTTGCAGTGAAACTGGGATCACCCAGGAATCCTGCTCTGTCTGAGAGGCAGCTTACCTTAGCTGCTCGCTCTGCACCACGTGTTGAGTTTTGCTGCTGCCTTGGCTCGCTGAGCCTGCAGGTCTGCTGTTTTCGCTTGGGAAGCGGGAGTGCAGCTGTCTTCCTGCTCATCTGATGTCTCATTTGGGGCCCATTAAATTTTAGAGGCAGGAGGAATCTGCTGTTATCTCTAAAAGACAGCTGAAAGCAAGTAGGGTTTGCTGTAATGCAAGTGATTTTTCTTCCTCCCTTCTCGCTGCCCTTGCTATCCTGCTGTTACTCAGATATCTGCAAGCATATCTATTAGTGATGAGGTGGAGAGTGCACAATGTGTTGCCTCTGAAGATAGTAGTCAAGTTTGTAGCCTGTGGCAACATCTTGTCCCCTGCAAAAGCTTTGCTTGCAGATGTCAGTACTCCCCTGTGCCCCTGCTAGAGCTGGACTGTGTCCTCGTACACCTTGTGTACATACAGTGTTTGCACCAAGCAAGCCCCCCAGAACAGGGAGGATTTGTTAATACCGAGTCTCCCACCTCCTCTCTGTCCAGGTAGTGAATGTGACGGGCAATCAGGACATCTGCTACTACAACTTTCTGTGCGCTCATCCTCTTGGGGTGCTGAGGTGAGTTAGCACTGGGTCACTGCGTTATTGTCCCCTGCCTCCTGAGTGTTGATGCTGTGCCCAGGTCAGGATTTTATCCTTGCCAGTGACTGTGTTGGTAAGACCACCGAGAGTTTAGGACTCTGAACTTTGTTTTGCTCAGCAGTAGCTTTCTGTTGCAGTGAGACACATTCATCCAGGAATTTACAGTACCTGGGTTCCCCCAGCACAGCAACTGCACAGCGATGAAGGGCTCCCGTGCTCTTTTGGACACTTTCACTTGTATCCAGGAGCAGAAGCTCTGCAAAGACGTTCAGATCAGTCCTTTCAGTGCAGCATTTTTCTGAACTAAAATGGGAGTGCAAAGAACGCCCAGAGTTGGGAATCTTGCAGAGAAAGTCTTAAATCCCCTGGGGCAGGTGGACTACTAATCTGAAATTGTCGTCCAGGGTATAAAACTGGCAGATGTTTGGCAGCTGCCAAGGTGGAGGTGGGGGGAGGGGGAGGAATGGATTCAGCTTTTTGTGGCCTGTGATTCAGCCTCCTGCTGCTGTGCTGCCCTTATCTTAAACCTTTCTCCCTCCTGCAGTGCCTTCAACAACATCCTCAGCAACGTGGGCCACGTGCTGCTGGGCTTTCTCTTCCTCCTTATTGTCTTGCGCAGAGACATTCTCCACCGTCGGGCCATGGAAATGAAAGATGTCTATACCCTGGTAGGAAACCTGATTGCATGGACCGAGTGGAGGGAGGGAAGGAGAAGGAGAATTTGAAACCCAGAGCGATACACAATGGGTTTCCATTTTCCTTCCTTGCCAGAGGATCAAATCTTCCTTTTTCCTCCACTGAAAAAGGATGTAGGTGGGAGACACATGTTCTTGCACGTGCTGGTACTTTCCTGCTTGTGTGTCCATATTGCTGTGGTGACCCAGCCTGGACTTGAAAAGACAGGGAGATGAGTAGAGCAATGACTTCTTTGGCTGTGGCTTTTCCTCCATTGCTGACTGTGGAGGAACTGGGGTGGATGAGCTGGGTGGGAGCATGTCTGGATCTCTGCCTTGACCCATGTTATGAGAAAACAGGCAATAAGGAGAAGCATCTGCTTTCTAGAAAAGTTAGGAGGAGGCTCCTGTGGACAAAGAGCTAGGCATGGGTTTGTAGTGGGACTTGTGGAAAGCGCAGCCTGGTAAAGAGTGTTCTGCTCTGTGAGTGTGTGTTGCTGAGACCTCTTTTGGGAGGTGTGCGGAAAGTAGGAGTGTCCTGAGATGCTTTTGTTTGTAGTGAAGTTTGATTTGTCTTATACAATCAAGAGTTCCTCCTTGGCACTCGTGTTAGCAAGAGGGAATAGAGCTGGCTATGATAGCCCAAAGGAATTTGGTTGCCTCTAGCTCTGAAGCAGAGCTGCTTGTAGCCGTAGCCTCTGCAGTCTCTTCAGTATCTCCTGGGAGAGGATGGAGGAAACCTGCAGCCTTGCGGGCAGCAGCACTGGTGGTTTCCAGAGAGCTGTTTCCACTGGCTTGGTAGCAAGTAAAGGACTTAAAAGTTTTAAGGGTCTGCTGCTTATGGACTTTCAGATGAGATCTCAGCTGGATCCACAGTGGTGACCGAAGGACATGCGCAGGGTTGAGGAGGGATGAAGCTATGCAGAATGGAAGCTCGCTTGTCATCAGGACAGCGAGGGTACTTACTGTACAGCTCTGCTCTCTTCCAGGACTACGGGATCCCAAAGCATTTTGGTCTGTTTTACGCTATGGGTATTGCTCTGATGATGGAAGGTGTGCTCAGTGCCTGTTACCACGTCTGCCCTAATTATTCCAATTTCCAGTTTGGTAAGCTGAATTGCCTTTCTCATCTTGAGCCAGAGGTAGGATTTGTCATGTTCTGTCTCCTGCTGAGTTGCTGGTATTTGCCATCCCTCTACCACTGCAAACTTCCCTGGAGCCTGTCTATTCCAGGGCTCAGTCAGGAGCCAGTGAAGCTTTGGATGCTGGGGACCAAAGCATTTCAGCCTCCTCTCCAGACCTTGGAACTCTGGTAGTGCACGACTGGCAAGATCTTCCTTTGCTTTTGCAGCTCAGTGTTTGAAGATAGTAAGTGCACAGCCTGAGTGGCAGAGTGCTGAAGCCTAGGAAGTCTGTCTGCCGTCTCAGTGGAAACTCTTTCCTCTGTGGGCTCCTTCGCCTTACAGGGGAAGAGAAGACGCGGGTGGGATCTTGTCTGTGTGTGGAAATAACCAATGAGGGGGAATGAAGATGAGTGAGCCAGGCTCTTTTCAGTGGTGCCCAGTGACAGAACAAGAAGCAACAGGCACAAATTAAAATGGAGGAAATTCCATATGAACACAAGAAAATGTTTTGTTTGAGGGTGATCAAAGACTGAACAGATTGCCCAGAGAGGTTGTGAAGTCTCCTTCTGTGGAGATACTCAAAGCCTGACTGGGCACCATCCTATACAACCCTCTCATAGCTGATGCTGCTTGAGGTGGTGTTGTTGGACCAGATGACCTCCAGAGGTCCCTTCTAACCTCAGCTATTCTGTGATTCCCTGCCTGTTTCTGTGCTGTACCTATTTTCTGAGCCCCTTTAGTTTTTGTTGCCCCAGAGCTTGGCAGATGTGCTGCAAGACAGCAAAGCACAAAGTGCTGTACAATGTAGTGCAATATCAGGGATTTGTGCTGGCCGGCCTTGGGTTTGACCCTGCTCTATATGCACTCAGAGCAGCTTTCTCAGGCTGCTAGAAGTATCTGTTCTCACTGTTTCTGTTGTGCTCCCTTCCTAGACACCTCCTTCATGTACATGATCGCAGGACTGTGCATGCTCAAGCTCTACCAGACCCGCCACCCAGACATCAACGCGAGCGCCTACTCTGCCTATGCCTCATTTGCTGTGGTGATCTGTCTGGCTGTCCTTGGAGTGGTATGGCTCCCTCTTAGCTACTGCTTCTCCAGGAAGGAGATGGTGTGGCCAGGAACATAGAGCTTAAGTGGGCATATGACTGGGGAGAGCACCAGGGTAGGATAAGAGTGTGTTAAGCAGCTGCTAGTGTTTGAATTACCAGTACTCTTGGGCTTTCCTCCTCCCTTCCCCTGGGCTTGCAGGGAGGGGAACAGCAGAGCAGTTCCTGTAGGTGGCTCCTTTTTGGGCTTTGCCCACCACATGCCCTCCTTAAGAGGAGAAATTCGTGCATCTATGTGTCCATGTCCAAGCATGAAGCTGGTCTTCTGTGGGGTGACTCACTTTGGAGGAGGGGGGTGAGGCTGGCTAAGCTTCCAAGACAGGTGTCCTCTACGTAATTGCTTGTGCCTCTTTCTTCTCTTTGGAAAAGTCTGTGTTGCTGGGCACAACACCTGCAGTTGGCCTTCCTGTCTTTGGAGAGGTGCAGGGCTCGAATCGTGGCTGGGGGGTTCCCAGGCACGTTGCTGGAGTGCCTGCCCATTGAAGGGCACTGGAACGGAAGGAGTCACCAGAGTCGCTCTTGTGCACCAGTAGTCGCTGACAGGTCAGACTGGTGCAGGGCTTTCCCCGTTTGCTCATAGCATTGCAAATGCCGAGCTGGGCTTGCCTGAATTCTTAACCTGTGCTTTACCTTGGAGGTCTCTGCTTCGCTTCTTTTGAAGGACTCATTTTCATTCTGCACTAACCAGGCAAAATCCATTAAAATCTTGCTCTGAACTAGAGATTCCAGTGGGCTGTCAGGCCCTCACTACCTCACAAATGCAGAATAGCAGTGGATGGTGTGAAGGTCTCTGGGTGGGAAACTCTTTGGGATAAGGCATGCAGGAGCAGCAGTTGGTGAACTTGGGACTTTGCAATAATCTCTTGATAACTGCGGTAGATCCGCACATCCAAATTCAAGACGCTGGGTTTTATTATGGGATGCTGTATCTTTTCTTGTGGGATGCTTTGAAGCTGTTCAGTGGAGCTTATGAACTGCATGTCTCCCTTGCTCCATTCATGTAGAAGTAGCTTTTCTGCTTGCTTTTTGTTGGGCTTTTTTTTGTTGTTTTTTTTCTTTTTTTTTTTCCTCCCTACACAAAAGGAAAAGTTCAGTTCAGTGCTGTGCCCCAGGGGAGGGGAGTGCGTGGTCACAGCCTGATGGCAGACCAGAGTTTCTGGGCTGCTTCATGTAAAACTGGAAAAATTAAGGTTTTAATATAAACCTGCATTTGTAGGTCACTTAAAAGTGAAAGTGTATAATAGGAGCAATTGCCTGCAGAGCAGTTTTGTCCTTTTTGGTCTACTACAGTGTGTTTCTTAAAGTGACGGTTGGTTCCCTGACTGCCTTGCTAAAAATCCAGCTCCTGGCCAGAGAGCTGCTGCCCAGCTCAACAGAGAGAGCTTGTGGGTCCTGGGAGTCCCAGCGTTTCTGCTCCCTGCACCAAATGCCATCCTTCCAAGCTGCTGTCCTTGTCTGAAGGGGCGTTCAGAAAGAATGGTCCCCTCTCCAGGCTGCTGAGGTCCTCTTGCTTCTCTGGACTTTGATTTGGGTTTATAGATCTGTTTTCAGGTTGGAAGGTTTAGCGGTTTCTCTTTCACATTCAGTGAGGTTGTCTAATGCCCTACGGAGACATAGGGTGGGAGAGGATTAGCCTGCTGATAAGAGGGCTCAGTTTGCTTTTAACGTGTCATTGCTTTCAGGTGTTTGGGAAAAATGATGTGTGGTTTTGGGTCATTTTCTCGCTGATCCATGTTTTGGCCTCGCTGGCTCTCAGCACCCAGATCTACTACATGGGCCGCTTCAAGATCGGTAAGTGCTGTGACCGAACCGCCTTGCTCGAGGGTGTGCAGTTGCCTCCTGCCCTTAGCTGTGTGTGTCAGCCATGCGGAGTGTCTGGGGTACAGTCCTGTGGCCTGTCCTTGTGTTCTGGGTTATCCTGTCCTCTCACCCCTCTGATGCTCTTCCTGGCCCCCAAAGTCCTCGTGCTGCTGCTTCCCAGACCCGTGGGAGTCAGCAGGACCCGTCTGCTCTGAGAGAGACGGACTCTGAGCAAGCCTGCCCTGCAGCTACATCTCTCCCTAGCACTGTGCTCAGAGCGGTGAGCTATGTAAAACCCTGTCGTGCGGTGAGGGGGGGAGAGGGTCTGGTGGGGAACCTGGCTCTTGTGCTCTGCTTACAAACATATTTCTCCTTCCTCTTCTGCTCCTGTCTGCCTCAGATGGCCCTGACTCAGGTAACCGCCAGCAGCTCTCTTTTTCCTCTGTTGAACTGATTTGAGCAGCGGCGTGGCAGCCGGGGATGCATGGATGTGTGCGGGAGGCAGGCTCACGTGCCACCTGCGGCTGGCTCTCCAGAAGTGAAGTCAGTTTGCCAGCAGCACAGCTAGTCCCCTTCCTTGGCAGGACGGGGGTGATACAGCACAGGAGAGCTCTGGTCTTGGCGCGGGAGCCTCTTCAAACTCCACTGCTGTTGCTGAAGTGGGGCGCGTGTGCGCATGCGTGTCTGTCCGTCCCCACTGCCATTGATGGCTTTCCAGTGAAGCTTCTGCAATGATTTTTGAGAGCAGAAGTGTCTCGAGTGTGCTCTGCCACTCTGAGGGTTGAGTTTCTGCTGTTTCCCTCTTGTGGCAGCTTGTTCCATGGAAGATGCTCTTCCCCTCCCTACCTGCACACGCATCTCTCCTCCAGAGATGCGGTTGCAAAGCCAGCCTGTTTATGCATACATGTGGGGCCTGTGTGACTTCTGGGCGGTGCCAGTGGCAAGGGGATGAATCTGGTTTTTTAACCTGTCGCTCTGGCCGGACGCCATCCATACCCTGTGGTGCCTGCCCTTCTGCTCCACACAGGCTGCTCCCAAAGGGCAAGAAGTGAATCCGCTGGCACCCGGACTATCCACAGGCTGGGTCCGCTGTTGTCAGCCAGTGGGTGTCTGCATCTTTCCCCACAGGCATTTTAGTGCTCACGCTGCTGGCTGTTGTGGCTTTTTCTGCTTTCCTTTGACAGACTTGGGGATATTTCGACGGGCAGCGATGGTGCTGTACACGGACTGTATCCAGCAGTGCAGTCGACCGATGTACATGGTAGGCGATTTCTCATCTCAGCACTTCTCTCGGCAGTTGCTCACTTTCTAGGCAGGGTGCAGGGGAAAGAGGTGTGGCTGTCGGGGAAAAAATGATCCTCCCTGCTTCCCTCCTTCCCCCTCCCCCAGAATGTTTGGGTAAGTGTAGATCTCTGCTGGACTGGTTTACCCCCCCCTCCCCTGCCTCCAGGCCTCCCCTGATCCCAAGCTTGATGAATAAAACATCAGGGCAAAGGTGATACAGGCACGCTAGGATTTGCCTTTGCTCTTGCTCTGTGGGGGCATCCCCCCAAGGAATGGGTATGAGGGTCTGCGCGGCCTCTCTGGGGAAGGCAGCGACTGTTTTGGCTCTGTGGCTTAAGCAACAGCTTTTGCTATTTCTACAGCACCTCAGGGCAGGCAGCAAAAAAGTAAGAAACGGTAGCTGTTACCTTGTGTCCCACTGATTACTTTCCTCTCGACACAGAGTGGCTATCAGGACTTGAAGCCAAATTAAGTTTTTAATCCTTGAGCATCCTTTTTATTATTATTTTTTAAAATTTATTCTCTCATCTCTGAGTGTCAGACTGAGTTTTGCAAGCAAAAGGGCGCACTCAGGCATAAAGTAAGCCTGGCCAACCTGAAATTGCTACATCATGAAAGCAGCTGTAAGTATAAATGCACAGATGTAACCCTTCTGCCTGCTGTAGTTACAGTCCTTCCCCAGCTAATGGTGAGATGGGTGAAAGAGGGCCCTGTGGACATGTGAAGGGACGCTATCCAAAGCTTCCCCTACTGCCTCCCTCAAGCACGTCCTTGCTCTGTGCAATAATTTTTCTGTACAGTGGTGAGAGGGAAGGAGTCTAACTAGAAAAACAGTGGAAACAGTCAAATATTTGGAGAACTTCCTGAGGCTGATCCTTTAGTGCTGGGCTTGTCCTTTTTTAGATGTTTAGTCTCCTTCTTGCAACACTTTCTTCAGATTTGTGAGGGCCAGAGCAGTTTCCATCTGGCAAAAGCTCCTGCAGAGCAAACTTCAGAGCCGGGTGTATGTGGTGTTTGCAGGAACCAGACTCCAAATCCTCACATAATGATATCCTGAATTTCTGAGGCAGAGGCCTCTCTTTGCGTTTTCTTCTGCTTCCATATGACCATCAGTGTCTTCTCTTCAGGACAGGATGGTGCTGCTCATTGTTGGAAACCTGGTCAACTGGTCCTTGTAAGTAGTGGGCTGTTGGGTGTCTTGTGTCCTTGTGCACATGGGCAGCAGGGTTCAGCGTTGATGCACAGATGGTCTGAAGTGGTGGGGAAATGCAGCAGTGTCTGCAGTAGTTCTGTGCTGGGGCCTTTCTGGCGTCTTTTGGCAAGGAGCTGGATCCACTGGGTGCTGAATGGTGGCAGATCCGTAGACGCAGTGCAGCACTACAGAGCTACGTGAGGCGTCCCTGAGTGTTTCAGCTGGTGCTGTCTTATGGCTCGTGTCTCGGAGAGCTTGTGTAGGGCAGGCCGGGCGCCGCGTTGTGCTGTACGCGTGCTTCCCATGCAGCTGGGAGGCCTCTGGCACAGCCGAGGTGCAAGAGACTTGGCAGATGTTCGTTAGTCGCAGAGCCTGGCTCAGCAGTGACGGTGAGGATGGAGGGATCAACTCTTGGAAGAGACCTAGAATAATTGCCCCAGGCTCTTGTTTTTCACTAACGCTGCTTCTCAGGGATATGTCTTCTGCTGAATGTACACATCTGGGGCCAATTCCTACCGAGTGAGGTGCGTTTGGCCATGGGTGGGAAGGAACCCAGGGTCTTTGCCTACCCTCTGGGATCTCTGGTCACCCTCAGTTGCTGACCATGGCCGAGTTTGCTCTGCTTGGCTTCTCAGCAGGGAGCAGAGGTGAACGGTGCGTTTCCTCCAGGGAACTGGGAGGCTGTGGCAGTGTTGCTGTGTCCCTTGTAGTCTGGGGGTAGCAGTGGGTGGCTGCCGGTTTGGGAATGTACCCTGTCCCCAGTGAAGGAGGCTGTCTAATGTCCCTTCTTCCCTCGCTCTCAGTGCTATCTTTGGGCTGGTATATCGGCCCAGAGACTTCGCCTCCTACATACTGGGGATCTTTATCTGTAACCTGTTGCTGTATCTGGCTTTCTACATCATCATGAAGGTAAAGGAGGCAGCTGTAGCTGTCCCTGGGGTGTCTGTCTCCAAAGGGAAAGGGATGGCTCTCTTTTTTGGCTTCAGTTTGGGTTCCTGTGGTGTTGCAGAGGGATGTGGAAGGGCCTTTGTGGGGCTCAGAGTGGGACACGGTGTTGGGGAGGGATGCTGTGTAGCCATCTTGGGGGTGGCTGGGCTGTGTTTCCCTGGGGTGGGCAGCCCTTCGCAGACGCAGATGGTCCAGGCTGGTATGTCAGGCCTACACATGGCTCTGGCCCCTGGGAAGAACTCGGGGCACGTTGTGAGGCTGTGTCTGTCTGCAGCTCCGCAGCTCGGAGAAGCTCCTGCCCATCCCCCTGTTCTGCATCGTAGCCACGGCAGTGGTGTGGGCAGCCGCCCTCTACTTCTTCTTCCAGACCCTCAGCAGCTGGGAGGTAAAGTTTCCCTTTCATTGTCCTTCTGTCCATCTTCCTCTCACATCGTATTTCCTTCCTGATGTTTGTTTTACGCAAAAAATACTCTGGGGAAGAGTCTCTTGGGCTGCTCATGGAGAGCTGAAAGGGTTTAACTCCTTCAGCAAGACTAGGAAGGGAGCACGGGAAGCTGTGCTGAGCCAAAAATGACTGTATGCTTGCAACTGTGGAGAGACTATTTGTGACCCAGGTGATCCAGAGGTGACTGGTCATCTCTAGGGGACAGAGGAGCTGGGGATCTGAAAGCAAAACCGGGCAAATCCTGACCAGTGCTGGATGGAAGACTTCTTGCTGGAGCAGACGGCCATTGGGGAATAACCTGCCTGGGGTTGTGGGGGCTCTCCATGGCCTGGGAGGCTCTTAAATCCTGACTGGATGGATGCCTTCTAACAAGATACCATGTCCATCTCCATGGAAGTGAGGGGCTTGCTGCAGGGTGGTCTGGTGGAGGCTGTGCAGCTCATGCGATGCAGGACCTCAGATGTGAAGACTGGAGGGGTCCCCATAGCCGTGGGTTGTGGCCCCAGATCCACCTCAAGGTCTAAGGATGGCAGTTGCATTCCTGCTCTGCTCTCACCAGGTGTCCAGCCAAGCACAGCGCTTTTTCCGGGTTCCCGCATGGAGAGTTAAGACAGGGAAATCTCCAGAGGGTCCAGCATGGCCAACCAGGGCCTTGAGTGAGTGGAGATCAGGTTCTGACCCCCTGCCTGCTCCCCTAGGAGACTCCAGCAGAGTCCCGGGAAAAGAACCGGCCGTGCATCTTGCTGGGCTTCTTTGATGACCATGACGTCTGGCACTTCCTCTCTGCGGCTGCCTTGTTCTTCTCCTTTCTGGTGAGTCCTGCTGAGCCTCCCACTCTGCTGTACAGCCTCACCCTCTCCTCTTCCTCTTTGTCACTCCCTATCCACATGGAGCTGTGACTGCCCCAGGCCCCCCAGAAGTGCCCTAACTCCTCTGCATGGCTCTGCCTCCAAACATCCTTCACAGTGGGATGCTCCTTGTCAGCAGGATCAGGCTTTCTCCTTTGGCTTGTTGCTCCCTGGGCCTCCTGGCCTCAAATTCCCTCTGGGGCTGTGGATCATACAGCTGTTGTGGGGAAGCTGAGGGGCTGCTGGTGTGACCAGCCCTCTCATGGGTTTGTGAGGACCTCCCAGGAAGGGACCCTACACCCCCAGGCAGTAGGGTTGCTGTTGTGGAGCTTAGCTCGCTCCTGGGCTTTGTCACTTCCATAGTTGACTCCTGTGCTCCTCTACTTGGTACCTCTTTTTAGGCCTGATGGTCTGTGTGGTGGCAAAGGTGGAGGTGTCCCCTGTGATGGGGTCACAGCACAGTGTTTTGGGGAAGTGGAGAGGGAGACCTTAACCCTGGCTGTGCCGGGTGCAAACTGTTTGTGAAGGAGCTGCCTGGCCATGTGCAATGTCTGAGCTGTGGCCAAGCAAATCCCATGCTGCCGCCTCTTGGGTGGCTCTTCGGAGGCAAATGATGAGGGACCAGTTTACAAGCAGCATCTCCATCGTGGTTGGGGCAGGATTACCTGCTCAGGTCCTTGCAGCACTGTAGGCAGAGCTACCTGTGGGCTGTGTTGCCAGAATGGCTTGCTGGAAGCGTTTCTGAAACAGAGTTCAGCTGGCACTGGGTTGCTGTCATGACTCTACACGCTGGAGATGTGGCCCAGGTGGAGCACCCCCTGTGATGGGATGCCATCAGGAGCTGGTCATTCTCTCCAGCGAGACCTGAAGCTGCCTCGCACTTTCCTCCTCAGGTCCTGCTGACCCTGGATGATGACCTGGATGCGGTGCGCAGGGACAAGATCCCGGTGTTCTGAGTCCCCAGGGGACGGGGGCGCGGACTGTCCCAGATTGCTCAGCCAAAGGCACTGGGCCACCGGCACCTGTGGGGAATGGGCCTGCTTCCGTGGCTGACAGCCCCGTGGGAGCAGGGGAGCTGGATGCCACAGCAAGCACAAAAGGGTGCTGCAGTAACTGAGGTGGGACCAGGAGGGAAGATGATGTCTGCTCCTTTCCCGCTGCACCTCTGGGGCCAGCGTGACCTGGTGGCTGAGGCCGGTGCGCAGCCCTCTGGCTTGTGGGTGCAGCGGGTGCTGGAGCCAGTGAAGAGGGAGGAAGCTGGAGGTGCGTGGAGACCTTTGCACTTCTTCCTCCCTGCTCATGTGCTCCTCTTCCTCTCCGGTGAGCAGGCTTGGGAAGCGCGGCGCAGCTCCTCCTGCACTGGCAGCCAGCGCCTGTGCCCTGCAGGCTGCTGCCCACAGAGTCCCTTCCGCAGCGTGGGGACAGCGTTTGGTTCCTGACCCACAGCCGCCAAGTGAGCAGAGGACTCCAAGCTGAGGTGGCAGTGTTTTTGGCACTGTTTTCTGGTTTTTGTTGGAGAGGCTTCTTCCGTAGCTGCTGGGGAGCCATGGTAACAAGAAACAGGTCCAAGGGACTGCGGTGTTGGAGGGAGATGGTGGACTAGAGCTGCCCACGAGTGCTCTGCCGGAGACAGAACCTCCTGCCTTGCTCTGGCAGCCTCTCACACGTGTTGAACTGCCTCCTTTCTCTCTGGTGGCTCCGTCGCTGGTGCTTGTCAGCATGATGGTCTCCTTCACAGCACCAGAAGTGCTGTCCTCAAGCGACCCTGAGAAAGACTGTGTGGGGAAGCTGCAGCCTTGCGTGCTGGGTGGCTCCTTGGCAGCTCCTTGGCTCCTGCTGCGTGGCCTTGCTAAAGGGGCAGGGTGGAGTGGGGAGGCTGCCCAGCAGCCCCAGACTTTCTCCTCCCACAAGCTTGCTTTGGGCAAACGTGGCAAAGCAGGTTCCCTTATGGGCTGGGGGGCTGCAGGAGGTTTTGAGGGTTTTTTTTTTTAGCTAAAGATCTGGACCAAACTTCTTTCCTGTCCAACTTTTCTGCATTTGAAATGAGCTATAAAATGGCTTCTGCATTCTTCCTGAATTCTCAATTATTTAAAAAAACAAGAATAAGGTGTGAGTTATTGCAGGCCTTGCATCTAAAATGTGACCTGTTGTGCTAATTTTGAATTAAAAAGTATTCTTTGAGGCCTGCTGTCCTTATTCTTGCCACTGTCTGAGCCTTTTTCCTTTGTATGTGCATGTACCCAGTGATGCAAAGGCTCCGCTCCAGTTGTGCTTAACGAAGCAGAAGACCATGGTAATTTTCTACTCCAAGAAGTCTGCATCTCCTAAAAGGTTTTTCACTAGCTGTTTTTTTGGTTTTTTTTTCTAAGCTGGAGTTTGTCAAGATGGTCAATAAAATGGATTGGTTTTGGCTCCCTGCTCTGCAGGTTGATCTGAATTCTTCTTGCTCCAGCTTTCAGCAGCAGCAGAGAGCACTTGGGGCAGAGGGTTGCCCAGTGGTGTCACACAGCTGCTGCCATCCTTGGGACCCTCACAAACTGTTTCCTGAGCATAGGTACAGATGACCTGCTTGTTCTGTGCACAAAATTGTCTTCGTGAAGCTAAACAGAGTAAAGAACAGACACTCTTGTCTGTCGCTGTAGCCCCTTTGGCAGAGTGAAGAGAGGGCTGGAGGAGGAACGACACAAGAGGCTGCCAACCCTCACCTTCCCGAGCAGAGCTGCACTGCTCCGGGGATGCAGCTGTGCTTCAGGCAGGGCCTGCCAGGAGCTGCAGGGGAGCTGGGGGTCCCTCTGTGCTGCTTTGTAACACAGGCTTGGCTTGCAGCTTTGCAGTGCAGATGGAGTTGTGAATGTTTCATGTTTGAAATAGGGGCTGGTTTCTCAGGCTTGTTGTGAAGCGTGAGCTTCTCTTCCTTCACATGGGCCGGGGCAGGAGATGGCACTTGCGTTTGTCTGAGTAGCACCAGCAGAGGAGTAGGAAGAGAGTATCAAGCTGCGGATAGTCCACGCTTTGCATTCAGCCTCCCCGCAGCCTTGTTCTGTGTTCTTGGTGTGTCTAAAATGGCAGAATCCAATGTTAGCCACGTGGGCTCGCCTGCAGCTGCCTCTTTCCTCCCGTAAGGAAAGGCTGCCAGGAAGCATGAGGTGCAAAAAACAAAACAAAAAACCCACCCCCAAAACCCCCCCCACAACCCCAAATCCTTAATGCCTGGTGCAGTCAGGTGGAGCTGCCCCTGCCAGGGACTCCCGGTGAGGCTGGGGTGCTCTGTCCTGCCCAGCGTGGCTCTAACCGTGCTGTGCAGGTGGAGACCCCGGGCTTCTGTACCCAGAGGTGTACAGATGTTTGACCTGACAGCTTTTTTGCACCGTGTGCTCTGTGCTGCCCTCTCCCCCTCCCTGCAAACACAGAGGCTGCTGGAGGAGCCCAAGCACTGCACTTCCAGTTCTCTGACCAGTGAAACCAGAACTCGCTGTAATAATATCTGGGGTGTGCAGGATGTGCTCTTTCCAGAGTTCTACTTGGAGGGCAGGTGGTTATGCACAGTGATAGCATGGCTGCCAGCGCCGTCCGTTCCCGTGCTTCTCTCTGCCTCTCTAGTCCTGGCTCCAGCAGCTGGAGCAGAGGTCTGCGGCACGGCTGCGCGGAGCCCTGCTGCATGGTGGTACCTGGAAGCTGCATGAAGAGCTGCAGCGGTGGATCTGGTGGGAGGTCATGTGCTCGTGTGATGGTCACATCATTTGGTCCTGAGGTGAGCTAGGGAGCAAGTGGGGCAGTGCTTTTGGGCCGGGATGGGGGGAGAAGGAGGGGAGAAAATTTCTTGGTGGAGTCTTCAGCACAGGCCTCACACCAACAGTCTCCTGCTTAGAGCAAGTGCCTGGAAAATTTCAGGCAGAGGCCCCATGTGCCTTCAGGGTGGGTTACAAGGCTTTGTGTGGGGAGATGCTCACAGGACAGCAGTGCTGCCATGGGCAGGATAAATCCCCGGGTGCTGGGAACATGTGGGATTTGAGCACAGCGTGCTAGCACCATCTGGTTAAGCACCAAGTCCCATGAAGGGCTAAACCAGAAGAACCCTCTAATTGAGGCAAGGCCTGCCTTGCTCCCCTGGGACTTGGAGGGAGACGCGTAGATCTCGTCTAAGGTGGGAAGCTGTGCTTGAAGTGGAGATACTGCCCTGCTGTTGCCTGAGGCTCAACAGTCAGAGCGTCTCCCTCCTGTAGGAACTTCACCAGCCTTTAATCTTGTAACTGCCTGGGTTCTCTGGTGTCCATGCTGCAGTCACACCATGCAAAGTACTCCAGAGCCCATGGAGTATTTTTCTATGAAGTGGGCAAGTGTGCCCAGAGACTCTGGTGCAGCTTTTTACTAGAATTAGCAAATGCTGCCTCCCTCAGTCCACTCGAGCCAGAGACATGGGGAGATACTGTTTCAAAAACCTGTTGATCTTGGCAGATTATCAGCATTGGTGTACAAGCAGCTATTTGGGGGGGGGAGTGAGACTTGGAGGATCCAGTGTTGGATCCGGCTGTCTGTGAGTCTAACCTGGTCTGCTTTGCTCGCTGCGCTGCCTTCACACCCTCTGCGTAGTCAGGTGCAGGATGGGCTCTTGCCTTGCAGGACTGCCCTTACCCCGTGTTTAGGTGTGGAGAAGGATGAGCAGCTTTTCGTCTTGTACAAGTGCGTTCTGCTCGGGGTGTGCAGAAGTCAAGGACATGGGACAAGGCAGCGGGGTGGTAGGGATATCGCTGCTTTGCCAGACTGAAGAAGGGCGTCTGTGCCTCAGTCTGCCTAGTTTTAGACACGTTTTGGTAAATAGTATTCCTTCTCCCTGTGCCTTCCACAGTCTGTAGTCTCAGTCCTTGTTCCAAGCTTGTGTTTGTTTCTAACCAGGAAGCTGGTTGTCTCCTCTAAATAGGAGTGTGAGAAAAACCTAATGTTGAACAGCAGGTGGAAGGCTCGGTGTGGGAGGTAGAAGAGCAACACGTGGGCTTGCTCAGCTATGCAGAGATGAGCACAGTATGCGAACGGCAAGGTGGCAGCAGCAGTGAGGGAGAGAGTGGTTGGAGAAGGGTGGAGAACAGCCCAGAACAAGCAGAAAAATCTGAGAGAATTAAATACAAGGAAAGGCACCTCAAGCCTAAGAGACAGGAGGAAGGGTTGGAATGGTCTCCCTGCTGCTTCTGTGCCTCCAGCTTGATGCATCAATTTTTAAAAGTTTCCTCTTAGCTTTGTCCTGCCTGCTGGCTTCTGCTCATACTCCAGTTCTTCCACCTCGCGGCCACAGGGCCGGGCCTGGTCTGACCCGGCCGCTGCAGGGGTGCCTGGGCGGCCCTGGCTGCTGGGGTCCCAGGCTGGGCGCCTGGGTGGCTCTGCATCTCCTGGCCGTCCCAGCCCGGCTCGGCCATGCAGCCCCCCGCACCCCAGCAGTCCCACTGCCCTTCACTGGGCAGCTGCCCTCGGCGAGGGGGGAGCTGCTCCCAGGGCAGGGGGGTCCCTGTGGTCCCTGGCTTGTGGGTGTCACGCTGCTGTTTCACCTTTCTGTGCTCCCTGAGGGAAGTGGTGTTGGTCGGAGGTGTGCAGGGAGACAAGCGGTGTGGCCGCTGTGAGCTGTGTTGGCAGGTGGGGGCCCTTCTGCTGCCCAGGGGGCCGTAGCGGGGTCCCCACTTCCCCCGTCACGTGCTCGTCCCTCATGCTCAGCACAAGCTTCTC
>Ga0065711_1029939_pt1 | contig 34280 bp, 25 predicted proteins | sample Hoacrofraction12_FD_59098 | JGI IMG/M metagenome (GOLD analysis project Ga0065711, IMG submission 59098) | Hoatzin crop microbial communities from Cojedes, Venezuela - Epithelial fraction 12 v2 (version 2) | ecosystem: Host-associated > Birds > Digestive system > Esophagus > Crop | place... | reverse complement strand
AGCCTGTTCCAGTGCCCTGTCACCCTCAGAGTGAAGAAGTTCTTCCTCATGTTCAGCTGGAACTTCCTCTGCTTCAGTTTGTGCCCGTTGCCCCTTGTCCTGTCGCTGGGCACCACTGAAAAGAGTCTGGCCCCATCCTCCTGGCACCCATTCTTCAGATATTTGTAGGCATTTATAAGGTCCCCTCTCAGCCTTCTCTGCTAAGGAAGACTAGAAGTTGAAATCCTGTTTATTACCCAGAAATTTTTGACTTTGGAACCACACAGTCAATGTGCAATGTCAAAGCTGAAGCATGCTGCAGGTCAGGCATGTTTGTCAAGTGCCATGTGGAGTCTCACTCCACAAGCAGTTGCTCTTGCTAAGCAGGAGATTTTGTAAGGGAAGTAAATCTTCACACAGCACGTGCCGTTGAGTCAGGGGTCCACCTGCTGTGAAGGGGCACAGGAGTGTAAGTGACCCCTGAGCCAGAAAGGAAGCCACAGCACAGGGTCAAGAGGGCTGGAGAAAAGATCAAGCAAAAAACCTCCTGTTATGAGGACTGCAAGAAAGGCAGGAAAAACAGGACATGAGAAACAATCATGGTAAAAGAAAGCTGAAGGCAACATGAGTCAGTTGAGAGGACAGAGGCCTAGAATAGTGGCCAGCATGAGCTATGCTGTGAAAAATACAAATTGTTTGTGACTGCAATAGGGCCTCTAGTCAACGGCCTTTGCAGGCTGAGGGAAGTAACAGCATCATGCAAAAAAAGAAAAATATATATCAGTGAGGGCTGGACAGGAGTTAAGATCTTATCAAGGTCATTGGATAGATTAAAAAGCATGTAGAGAAAGAGAGAAGATTTGGAGGAAAGAGAGAGCCAGCAGAATGGGTAAGCTTTCTCTAGAGAGCTGGGAATAGCTTTGGGGTAACAAGGCTTACACAAGGGACAGTGCTGTAGCCTCTACAGAGAGCATCTGAAGGAGGCAGAGCCATCAGGGTGGAAACCAAGGAGCCTCCTAAAAAGAAATGCAACTCCATTTCACACCGCTATGTCCATGTTCAGCTCTCCATGCCTCATCTTCCTGTGGTCTCAAAGCCTGGCTTCCATGATGCTGATAGTGCTTTAGTGATCCAAGGCTGAGGGGGTATGGGAGTCCTACCATACCTTCTTCTCTCTCCAGGGCGAGACAAGGAGGTAGGGAAGAAGAGCTGTGACAGGGCCATCAATAGAGACCACAGCATGGTAATGTGAGGACCTGGCTCAAAGAAGAGAGACATCCCTCCTTCTCCCGGACCCATCCTGGGATGAGGCCCATTTCTTCCTCTCTCAGCACTCTGCCCACTGCATGAGCCCTCTTACTGCATATCTTTGGAGAAAACCTCAGGTAGACTGCATTCATCTCCTCCTCCAGAGTGCTTTTTCCCTTGTGCTTGCAGACTACTTTTATTGCTCAGCTTCTTTAATGCACTCTTCCCCAGTCTGCTGTGGTTTTGGATAGTTTTTGGCAGATAAGGTCACCATCCTTATGCTGAAGGGGAAAGCTCCCCGGCTCAGCTGCTCTCGCATGATGCATCTGACCCTACCTCCCAGTAGCTGCTAGGTGGGCAGTGGACTGCATAAGAAATGGCTCACGGAGCTGGGGTGGAATGAGGCAGCGGGAGGTAGGGCATTTTCTTAAACAGCCTTAAAACCCATCAGTGATTTGATTTGCTTTCTGAGAATGGTTTAGCTCAACAAACAATTGCAAGCTACACAGTCACAAGGTAAAATGAAAAGCCCAGGGGCATTAATTATATATATAGATATTAAAAAAGAAGCTACTGCTTAATTATTGTTTGCAAATCTCGGTATTTAAATTGACTTATTTGCAAATGTCTGTTTAGAAATTGACTTTGTAATTATAAAGTCGGTGCAGGCATATCACAGGCCCTGGAGGGGTCTCTAACGAGGAATGATAATGTACCAGGCAAAGTGAACTATCCTGAGCTGCATTTTAATAACCAAGAGGTGCTCGGAAGGGGGAGCAGAGGGTCCGCAAGAAATCTCAAAGCCAACAAAAGAAGCAAGAGATGGAGGATATAGAAACCTGGCTCCACAAAGCAGAGGGCTAACGTATTTGAGAAGGGGCTTCAGGGGAAACGCCATCTCTTCCTGAAGCCCCTGCAACAGGAGTGAGTTGGCAGCATCCTCGGTTTCAGCTCTTGAATGAGAATGAAGCAGTCTGCTGGCAGCAAACTGCCGGCTGCTGCAAAGCTGTAGCTCCCTACCAGAGGAAAAGACACCGTCCAGCATGTACCCAGCCATCTCTGCTCACCGAGCACACCCTGCAGCAAAGCACAGTCTCAACTGGACTATCCATAAGACCCTCCATGGGCAGATCTGCGTGCAGGACTGAGGGCAGCTCACACTGCCCATTCTCCAAGTTAATAGTAAGTGAGGTGGTTCCCAAAGCTAACACACCTTTCTTGGGGTTGAAGCTGTGTTAACCAAACTCCATTGTTGAGGATCATCTCCAAGAGTGTGTGGAGAGTGTCTCCATGTGCCTATGGCTATGCTCTGTTATGTGAAGCAGGTGACCTCTGATGTGATACAGGTTTTCTGGGTGAAGAGTGGTATATTTTACCAAGCTACAAATCCTTGTCAGTCCCATAGCGTGTGCAATAACTCTCAAGATTTACCTTCTGCACGTGTCCAAGAGGTAAAAGTACACAAAAGGTGAAACAAGACTGTTCTGTGACCTTTTACTCTCAATCTTCTTTGACAAAAGTACTAGATCATCTTTGACAACAGTACTGATATGTCTCCAGACCTAGTGGTCTAGAGCATTGCTTCTTTATGGACCATGACTATTAGCTTTAAAACCAGCCACTGACCTGTGATTTCTTGTATAGTTCATTAACCAAGAGGGAACAAAGCCTGGCTGCTAAGCAGCACATTAGCAAGATCAACAGCTGGCAGGGTGCAAAAATAATAACCAAAAAAAATTATCATAAGCAAAAGCTCCGGGTTTTTGACTTGGCTGCTATGCATAGTCATGTTATCCCTTATTCGTGAGCATTCAAATGGCACCAGTATATTCATGAAAATGTGGCAGCTTAAGACAAGGTCTGAAAGCTAAATAGGATCCAGTATCCTACTGGAGCAGAATAATATTACTCTTTTGAGTGAAATTATGAGCAAAAGCGTGGTCCTTGTGAAATCAAAGGCAAACATCCAAACACATCTTTTTACATCACTGTGAAGGCAAAGGAACAGTGTGAATTAAAAAACAACTTCTTCCCTGATCAACATAGCTGTGCCAGTGTAAAAGCACAGTTCTGATGGACTCACCACCCTCCTGATCTGTCTCTCTAAATGCTAGGGGCTGCTTGGTGTCTGTTCTACTCTGCAGCTTATGCCTATTAAACACGGAACAAATTCTGCTTGGAAGAGCAGTATATGCCTTGTTTGAGAGAGATAAGAAACCCCACCCATTAAAACCAGTGATATGAAAGACCAAAATTCCTTTATGTCTGCTTGAGCTGGCCAGAAATAAGATATCTCCCATCTGGAGGCCAGGTAGCTGTATTAGGACAGAGCTGTAAACATAAAATCACCAGCAAGCGATCTGTGCGCAGGCACATGACCTTGGAATTTTTATTCACCCTGTACGGTGAAACTAGCCTGGTCAAGGATACTTAGATTTTCTGGTTGCCCTGCTCACCAGTCCAATGCAGCTTGGCTTTCGGTCATGCCAGTGAGGCACTAAAAAAAAAAGGAAAAGAAAGAAGCAACTTGTGTTGAATTAAAAAGGGCAAAAAACTTCCAAGCAGCTTGATTAGATTTGAAATGGAAGCCTGAGTTACTTGTCTTGTCAGTTCAAAAACGAAAGGATCTCTTGTCCTTGTGCAACTGCGATGTTTCCTTGGTAGGCCTTTGTGCTGTGAAGAGATGTGTGCAGTCACAGCAGCTTTCCCAGGCTGGAGACTCAGGCTGCAGGGTCAGGGCAGAACCGCGTGAGCCTGCACCGACCCACGCTTTCCTCCCCAGGTAGGTTCTGCTCAGAGTTCTGTAACATTCCATTTGCTTTTATTTTTTTTCTCCGCAATCCTTTAATTCAAGGGTTGTGCTAGGACAATAATTGTTCAAACAAGAAGCATATTACATCTCATATTCATGCATTAATTAAAATCATCTAAAATCTCACAAAGTTTGTCACTGATTCAGAGTGAATGGGACCTGCAGATAATTAATGACTCTCAATGACAGTTCTTGAAAAATTGGTTTCTGGCAGCAATCAGCATATGCTGGATAGGTTTCTATTTTGCAAGCCTGTTCTGTTCTTAAAGACACAAGAAATAGCAAAAGCAGGCTGTTCTTTTCAATATTAATTAGACCATTATTTATTTGGAAAAGTGCGGGTTTTTGTTTTAGATACTTCAGCTGCTGAGAATTGCACCCTAAGTCACTTAATAGCCCATTAAGAAATTGCTGTGATGACTAATTATTTATTACAAATTCAGAATCTGTTTACTAGATAGCTTTAGTTTTATTAATTAATACGATTACCTCTTAGATCCCAAACTTGTGATGCTTATTCTGGCATTGTCTTGAAATACAGCCTATTTGAAATATGATACGTCATGCATTCTCCTATTAGGGTGTTTTAAATTCTGTCTAAGGAATATGACTGTTCTGTGCTTCACTGTGGACATATCATTAAGCCTGATTACATCTAACAGCTACTAATAACAAACAATAATGAAGGGCTTCATTTTACCTTTAGGAGCAATGGAGCTGTAGATGTACTCTGGCTTTGCATATTTCTGTGCTACCAGCCACAATAAATGGTGACAAGTCATGATGCAGCGTGGCTAGCCTGAGTTAGCCAACCGATGAGGTGAAGGCAACCTAGATCTTAGCTCAGGTGATCTACTGGAGGTCAAGTCCACCAAATCAACCTGAATTAAGGTTGAATCAGGGGCCTGATGGTTTCCTTTATCCTCTGATTAAAAGAGGAATTTATTTTTCTTAGGAATTTATTCTCAAGTTCCAGTCCAAATCCTTCTCCCTCCACACAGCCATTTCCCATGCATTCAAAGGATCTTTCAAACTTTCACACCTAGGCTAGGTACTACAGTGCCCTGCCCAGATGCCCTAGCTCCACCGTAACATGCTGCTGCAGCACTGAGACAACCAAGGTCTCTGCCCAAAGAAGCCCGCCGTCTATACAGCGTTCGTCAGCTTCAGCGGGCTGACCTTGAGGAGAGCACCTTGGACGCTCTCTGTGTGGAAACAGCACCACGTCTAATGAAAATCTATACTGAGAGGGTATGCAAAGATCAGACTCGATTAATTCTTTCCAGAGGTGCCTCCACAATGTCAACATTGATCTGCTTCCTAAGTCACACGGTTTTCTCTTGGCTGACAACCGTATGCCAGTCAGAGCTCTGCTGTATTGTAAATTTTAACAGATATGGAGATAGGATCATTAAAATACCCTGAGAATACACACCAAGTCATTGTTTTGCTGCTTTTGCTGAGAAAAATCTTGCAGTAACACTGAAGAAATAGATGCTATAGGCCAATCTCATGGCAGAGAAGTTAATCCTACAATGAAATTGGATGAAATGCCTGAGGATAGGGATCAGTATGTGGGTGTCTTGTGCTGTCTGTGCTGGAAAGTTGCTGCTTAATAAAGCAGCCTTGTAGGACAATTGCAGAAATACACATGCATTTTATTTCTAGCCATATCCGTGAGAAAATAAAAACAGCTTAGTCTCTGTAAGTGGTCACTCACAGTGTGCCTGCGTTCCAGCCTGCCCTCAAATGTTTTCTCATTAGAGATAGCTTAGGAATAAATCATTTCATCTTACCAGAAGAAGGCAAGCTCAACCACCATCTGTCTTCCTACATATGCAACAGGACCTTTTGGATTCAGACTGTATTTCTGTGAGTCTGGAGCCATGTAGACACTGGCTTCTCATTCAGTCCTGTAACACACCACTGAAACCAGCAGCAGCCATTCAGGCTACCTCCTGACAGACTTCGCTTGAATCGGGGATATAGGTTTAGCCCCATCTCCAGTCAGCTATGAAGTGGCTAATTGAATTCAGGTGCCACCAATCTTTGCCAATGGGCCGGGCATCTTTTCATTATAAATACAGACCTGGGAAGATTGTTCTCTAAGGAGGTCTAGTTAGCATCTCTAAGTAATGATGATCTATTTTAACACTGATTATTGTTATTAATAAAATTCACAAGTCAGGACTGTTGCATTTTGGTGTCCTTTTTTAAGGCCAGCTTCACAATTACTCAGAGATCCACCTTTATTTTTCATCTTCTATTATTTTTGGCTTAAATTTAATTTAAATTAAGCTACAAAATAAAATAAAAAAAGAAGCTTCCTAATAAATAAAATAAAAGAAAAAATATCAGAGAAGAAATTAAAAAATCCTTTTTGTTGGGGCCCAAACTTTGAAATCAAAGCTGTTTCACCCTTGCAAATAATCACTATATGACAAAGACAACACATGCACTGAAGATATATCGAGGGCCCTCCTGTCCTAAAGGCCACAAGCATACATGAAAGATCTCTTTTCCAGGGTAAGTATTGCCCAAGAAAAAATGCACCGAGAATTATTCACCTTTCAGAGAAGTTGCAGACAAATGAGTACGGCCTTTCGAAGGGGCGGCATGATTACAACCAGATGCCTTCCTTAAAATATCTCTGAAGGCAACAGGAAAAAGAGTCAAATTAAACCATCAATTCAGCAGCATCTTTGCTACTCCTCATGCTGGCATTTCTAGAGAAAGAAAGGTTGAAAACAATCCAGAAAGGGGTATCTGTGCAGAACTCCGAGTGCTTTCCACGTGCTGATCTATTCCAATCACTTCTTGTGTCTCACCTGCACCGTGCCTCTGCGCTTTTCCCAGCAACGCATTAACCAACACGTGCACGTTGCTGAACCTTCTGCTCTGACGCTAGCTGCTTGAACTTCCACAAACATGCCAGCCAAGAAGGCATCACAGAAGTACCTAACCTCATCTTGAGAGTGGGAGAAGGAGAATCATCAGAACAAGTTTAAAGAAAGAGAAAGAGAGAGAGACAGAGAGATTTTATTGCTCAAGGGGAAAAATAGAAATTATAATTGAACTGCAGAAAATTCTCCACATCACGGGTAATGGTGCCTGGGTTACCTCTCTTTATCTGTGCAATAGAGATTAGCAAACGGGGTCATAAAGGGAAATTAAAGTCAAATAAATTCTGGGCCAGCATTTGGTAAGTACCAATTTCCTACCATTTAGAAAAAGGAACATCGGGGCAAATGAAGTGGCACAGCATAAGGTAGCAGTCAGCAGAGAGAGCCACCCTGCCATCAACGCTGAACGGAGCGGGGACAGACCGCTCCCTCGCCGCAGTCTGCCTTCCTGGAGGATTGCAGGCGGCTGCATCCAGGAGTGAGGGACAGCTCAGTGTGAGTGCTGGCAGACTCAAGCCCCGAGAACTTCAGAAATTGAGGTGTCAGGCAAGGTAGACATCAGAGACGACTCTGGAGACATGAGATTTCATCTCCCCATTGTTTTTTTATTGCCCTTGTCCTGCAGGTTCCCATTTTCCCCAGAAAGATGGATGAATGTAAAGCATGTTCGTGCTGTGACCACTCCCATGAAGAACTGGAGACTTAACCTCAGTCCCCCTCGCTGCCCAGACCCCCCACACCTATCCTCCTCCGACAGCTTACACCGAGCCCTGGACCTCGCACTGAAGCAGGTGAGGAGTGCCCACACATAACCACTTTTCCCACTCTGCCACGGTGGTAATCTCCAAGACCAAGGGGAGGGAGGCACTCCAGGTCCACCCAAGCAATCTTCAGTCTTTGTTTGACAGACTCTTTGGGACCGCAAGGCCTACTCCTGACTCGGTGCTTCAGCTTTGCCGTGGGGTGTGTTGGATGTCTGTAGACAGCACTGTCAGACATGACAGGAGGGTTTGGAGACTGTTACTCTAAGATTTCCCAGTCTGAGACTCCTTCAAAAGCTTGATTCTCCAGAAGTGCTGGAAAAAAAAAATCTGTGGAAATTAGGTGTCTGAAGGTGTCTCAGATATAGAGTAAATAAAATACATGGGGAGAAAAAATAGCCCAAAGCAGACATTACTACAAATCACTTTGGATCTGTTGAAAGCTTCTTCCTGCGCTTTTTAGAGGTGTCTGTTGCCTGTTATGAATGTTTTTCCTTGGCTTGCTTAAGTAATTTTTACTGACCTTCACAAAAATATTACAGCATTGCTGGCCAGTAAAATATGCAGGAAACTTTATGAAGGAAAGATGATTTCTGTATTGAGGTATCCTTATTCTTTTCTTCGAGTGCCAAATTAAATCAGTGTTCACCTTCCTACCCCTTGCCTGGATGGGCAGTACATGGTGAAGAGGAAGAGGGTTTGGCTGTCAGAAGCTGTCAAGTGGTGAGAGAGCTGGACAGCCCACCCCAACCTGTCCACTGCCCGTTACTTTGACAGCAAACTGGACCTTACATCTCCCTGGCAAGTGTTGTGCCTTGCAGCGTTGTGGGCAGTTGAGCACGAAACTGGCTCAGCAGCTGATAGCACACTAAGCTTTGCAGCAACAGCCTCATCCTTATTCCTCAGAAATGGGGCAGTCATACACATCAGGGCTGCTAGGCTGTCTTTGCAGTGCAAAGAGCTAGTTAGGTTGAAGTGGGGCAAGGAAATTGGTCTTGCAAGAGAGAACTGGGACAACTGGAGGAATAAAACTGGTGGTGTGGGTAGCAAAGATGGACAGAGATCGGAGACAGAAATAAACCCGTCTGCATCCTTCTCCGCTCGCCCCTTTCAAGGGAATGTGTTCCCAACCATTCATTCTTTTGCTCCCTCCCTCTTCCCCCACCACGTCTTCTCTCTTGACTTATTTGATGCTGTTTGAAATCAAGCACTTGGTTTACCCTTCTCAAGCGGAGCTGATCTCTCCCAGCATGACTCTGACTGCAGCGGGAGGCACAGCGGGATGCTGGATATGGAAACCTGGCATTAGTATCACTTTCAGATGACAGCAGATCAGAGAGCTGGACTTGGGAGTGAATTAATATAGGGCTAGAATTCACTCGGAGGGTTTGCTGCTGTCATACTCCTCTCAAGAAGTGAGAGAGAATTAATGCGAGGGGCTGGGATTCACCCCGAGTGCTGTGATGGCTGCCTGTCATCCTCAGGGAGCAGGGGGACCCTGGGCACGAACAAACACAGGGGACGGGTTTTCTCCGGAGCCTGCAGGTATCCCAGGGAGCAGAGGGGAAGGTCACTTAGCTGCTGCTGACCTCCTGGGCTATCAACTAACCATCATATCCAAAATCCACCAGTGAGTATGACTGAGTGTTGGTTTAATCTCAAATAAATAACGAGTTGGCACAGGGTCTTCTTGCTCCGGTGTGATCCTGAAAGATTCATGCTCTTCACTGTGGACTGATGCAAATAGGAGTCTCGTGGAAAATCATAGCAGTGCCCCAGATCTCTGACCAATCAGCCAGCCAGGGGACAAGACACACTCAGATTCACTGGAACTCATCTTTCAATGTCCTTGCGTTGTCCCAGAACCTGAGGTTCGTTTACCCAGTACGCAGTACGCCAATATACACACAGAGCAGAGGTATTTTATTGCATATTTGTGCAGATACAGGTGTGCTGTCTTGGGACAACACTTGGACAAATAGAGTAGCTGAATCCAATGGGCCTCCTAATAACTGACCCTCTGTACAGGCAGGAACAGAGCACATCACTCTAGGGAAGGAGAACAGCAAGTAAACTACCCCCATCTCGGTAACAAAGTTGGCTTCATGTGCAGGAGTTGCTGATTATCCATATCATAGAATCATAGAATCATAGGTTGGAAAAGACGTCTAAGATCAGGCCTTTTCCTCATCCCTGAAAAAAAGAGCATCAGGTTTCATTACACAATTTGTCTTCTCCTTTGAATCACAGAGGGCCTACCTACGCTTTTTGCCTGCATGTGGTCTGTCAGGAGAGGTTATAGACCTCCATCCTCTCCCCTTCCGATGTGGCTGACAAGGACTTTGACTGGGAGCAACCTGGAGATTATCTGGTGGCCACAATCAGCCTGCTTTTGTTTGCTGTGGTCCACAAAGCACCTCCCCTCTCATGGTGAGCTTGTTTGCCCAACAGCAACGCAGAGTCACAAGGACTTGTGTACAGGTGTGTTTGTAACAAGCAGGAACACAGAAAAGGGTGCAGAAAAGATGGAGAGAAAGATCTGTCCTTGCAATAGAAAGTGACCCATGGTTTTGGGGAGGTTAATGGTTATTTAGAACAACGCATGCCTGAGCCAGTGGCTCTGCGGGGCAGGAGGCAAAAGCAGGATTTGCTCCCTCTTTCCAAAGGGAGAGAGAGGTTTGAAGCCTGGAGCATAAACACAGCTGAGGATTCTGATAATAGACAATATCCTTCAAATGCAGCCCAGGGACGAGATCGAATCATTGTGTACACCCGATCTCTTGAGAACAGAAAACAAAACAAAACAAAAGAAGGGAGGAAGTCGGCCCTTGGAAGCAAAATAAAGACAGAACAACGGAAATCTGAGCACTGGAGGAGACAGCTTCAAATAATTACATTGTGCAAGCATCACGCTGGGGAGTGGCATATGCTGGAGGAGCCCTCACTGGGGACACAGGATAAGCAGGCAGGAGGGAGGCCAGGCAAACCGTCGACTTCAAAGCCACACACGCCAGGCCAAGCTCAGAGCCACTCCAGCTCCGGTGAGGTCAGCATAACGATGCCAGAGATGAAAATATCCTTGTGCTTAAAACCAAATCCCTTCCTTCCATTGCCAATAGCACCTGGTAATAAGCAGCAGGCAAGGGACTAATATTGTAGCAGGTATTTGGGTCACGGGCTGTCATTTAGTATGGACGAGGTAGGTGTACGTCACTCAGTGCCCCTGCTAAGAGCAGTGAGGTGGCTCAGCTCTGCAAAGACAGTTGGGGAGTTGAGAAATGGCATTGAATTGTTTAACTGAGATCAGAGGTCTGGTCTCAGCTCACACAGCACTGAGCACAGGGGGTCTGCTTCTTGGTTTCCAGGGATCAACATCACTGTGTTTAAGTTGTTATTTCCCAATTTAAAAGATTAAAAGTTAGGAGCCAATGCCTCGCAAGAGAGTTTAAAGCAGTTAGTTGGGTCAGAAACTATGTATTCCGTGGGCTGCACTGGGAGTGTACCCTGTTTAGGAAGCAAGGCTGAATCAGGCCAATGTTCTGCTTGTGGTTGCATTCGTATTATTGTTTGGAAAAGCCTGACAAATGCTCTTTTGCTTTTGTTTCTGACAGCCCTGTACATTTTATATTTAAAACTTCAGTTTCAAAAAGTTTTGAAATGTTTGGGTTTTTATTGGAAATATCTTGGTCTTGTTCTGTAAAGATAAATAAGTATGTTTTTAGAGAAAAAGAAATTTCATCTTCTGTCCTGAAAATATTAATTTTCTTTTAATTTTCCGTTTCCTTTGGTGGGGGAAGGCAGTACATAGGAAGCAACTGTATGTTCTGTAGATTCAGGGTCCAAATTATGCTAAATTGTGGGACCATGACTGTAAAGCCCACCTGGACATGCCCGTAAGGGGCAGGACTTGGCTGTTTAGAAGCTGCCCTCAGCCCAAGAAGTTCCCTCTTTCACCTCTCTGTGAAGAGACTGCCACAGGAAAGCGATGTCCCTATAAATCTGTAGTCCGGTGGTTTTCAGTCTGGAGTCTGTGAATCCTTGGAGGCTCTCCATTATTTTGCTAACAGATCCATGAGTGGTAACTACAGAGATCAAGTCTGTTGTGACAGAGCTCACATCTGCTACACGGGGTCTGCACCTCCCCTGGGGAAAAATTGAGGGAGTCAACAAATTGCACGATGTGAAAACCATTACTGCAGACAGGCATGGTGTCTTCACACTTTATGCAATAAACACAATGAACCTACATGAGCACAGAGGCACCTTAAATACCTATGTTTACTAACTCAACTCAAACATGCCCAGCCTATCTACATCTTTTTATCTGCTCTGGCTGGTTGTGACAGCTTTTAAAAAACAAAGAAAAACAACAAGCCCCACTAGAGGCTTTGCAAACTGCACAGAGAAATACTCCATTAGCAGCAAAAAATGTCCCCCACCAGCACATTAGTGATACATGGGGTAGCTTGTTGAGTTCGGATGTTTAATAAAATTCTCTGAGATGGCAAATGTCAGTATGCATCTCTTCCCAGCTTCCATCTCTCCATGCCTCCCCCCACTCCGACTCATCCTCCATGCCCAAAAAATGAGAAAAATGTCATTCATACAGAACACTCTTCAGTGATTCTGCTATTGATCCCCAAGCAGTTTCATTTCAATATCGACCGGCTCCATGATGATAATTGATGAAAGACGCAAGTGATGGAAGAGTGAAGAGAGCAGAGCTGAGCAGATCTTCCAGTCCAGATGGTAGGTAGCCCCTTGCTGTGCCTCATCCACACCCCATTTGGTTTTTCAAAAGGGAAAAAAAAAAGCTTTTTTCTTTTTTTTTTTTTTTTAGGAAAAGGACACTGCAATCTTCAAGATTCCAGTTTGCATGAATGGCCCAAGCCAATCAGCGTATTTGAGTATTTGAGCTGAAAAGCCTTTCCCTGAGAGAGAAGAAAGAAAAACAATGAAGGGCAGGAGGGTACAAGGAGGGCTGAGCATGCCATTGAAGATAAAAAACCTGAGCAACTGAAGCTTAGTGCCTGGAGGGATTTTGTCCTTTTTTTAAATATAAATCTCTCCCATAGACATCCTACTGGTGAGTGTAATCTGGAAAGCACAAGAGACAAAAGGTTAAGGGTTAAATTCCCCAGCTCAAAAAGCAACAGGCCGTAGGAAGCAAAGGTTGCGCTGAGATGTCCAGGAGGAATAAGAATCCCTGGAAAGTCTTCTCCATAAAGTGCTTCATTAAATGGGGATTGCTGCAGCACAGTCAGTCACTTGTGCCCATGCAGACGTCCAGCACTGAGTTACTCTCCTCACTCACTTTTAATATCCCAGCCAGCAATGGATGTGTTACTTTATATCCCTAGTGCTGCTCCTCTCCAACTGCTCAGTGATGGACTCTTAATATCACCATCCTAAGAGAGCCTAAGAGATACAGCTCCCACGGTGCACCAGGCACAGGGCTGAGTTGTGAGCTACCAGCAACCACAACAGAGTAAAACATATGCATACTAATGCAGACCGTGTCATGGAGGTCACTGGATGTAGCAGCTTTCTCATGCCTGCCTCTGCTGTGCAATTAAGCTCATAAACAAGGGAAAACATCCATACATAAAAAATGTGAAGGAGGGAAAAAAAGAAATCAAAGAAAACCTAATTATCTTGTCAGGGAGAGCAGTGAGATGCTTTACATCTCCTAGTTGTACAAGTGGTCCATGGGTAGAGAGATGTCAGGTTCTACCCCAGAAGTGGCTGCCTTTCAATGAGGTGATGCACCTGCTTCTCCTCCTTAGGGAAGGCTTCACAGAGGAAGCTGAGCTGCACTAACAACTTACTGATGTCAAAGAGGGATGGTTATAAATCTTCTCATGCTGTCCAGGACCTCCTGCATCTGTCCTGGTTGGGCACATCCCTTTCCTTAGCTCTGGAGCTCACTAGACTGTTCAATAAGCCAACTTAGCTCTCTAACCTAGCAGAAGACTAATTCACTCCCTCAAAAATGTGTTATATTACCTCATTTAATATGATATCACTCACAATTTTTATAGTTAAAAAGAGTTCTCATTTAACAACCTCCTCCTCACTTCTCTTTCTCCCTATAGACCATGTGCCCCATTTCACCTTGACTTCTTTTTCATATTGTCATCCACACTGGGGATAACAACTTAGTCATTCGGCAGCATTTCACAATCGGTTAGCAGAGGTAAGAATGACATTTGCAGGAGTCCCCAGATAGTGCTGTTGCAGACTGCGTTATAAGCTCTTTTCCTTAGCCCTTGTGCAGGGCTCAGTCCTAGAGAGTGGTGGCGCAGCCAGTATGAGGTGGATCTTAGGTTTGCAGTATCTTAGAACCCAACCTCTGATGTGGACTGCTCTCAAAGATAAAAATCACTCTGGGAGTGGGGTAACAAGAAAATTATGAGGCTTTATATAGTTAGCTTTGCACATACACGTACAACTTGAGCTTCTTGTGTCTGCTGTCAGAAATGGCTCTGAAATATCCCATAAATAGGAGCAGAGTAATTGCAATGTATATTCTAATAACTACAGCTGTAATAACACCCCCTCCTCCCCATTTTCCTCTTTAGGGGTGATATGCCAAAATGAGAAACAAAATTACTGTGTCTGTTCAGCAAATTCTTACTGACAAAATCTTTAAGAGTTGACAAGAGTAATATACTGAAAATTAGTTTAGAAGTGTTTCAAGTTTCAAAAAATCAATCAAAATCAAATTAAGTTCTGAAGACACTGTCTATAGAGTTTAAAGAAAATAGAGATCAGCTGCAGCAACATGGGATCACGGGCTCAACTTTTGAGCAGGAGACTTATGTCTGCTCTGCCACCTCTTCTGGCTTAGGGTAGAGAGCTACAACTGTCACAAGGGTTTGCTGATGCGCTGGCTAATGTGGTGAGCTTGGGTACCAGTAACAAGAAACGCAGTCTAAGCAATCCACAACAGGGTCCTCAACATGGTATCTCCCCCCTAAGGCTATACCCTAACCAGTGGGCCATAAATCAGGGGTCAGAGACACAGAAAAGGTTTCCCCTGCTGCCTCCTCGTTATTTCTCTCAAGATTTGTTCATCCCAATGCCAGATAAAAAAAAAAGAAACTCCGAAAGATACCCATTGAAGAGGAAAATAAGTTGCTAAACTAGTCCTATTGCATGGGCTAACCCAAGGTAGGGGCAGGGGCAGAGTTGAAGTCCATTAGGTATTGCTCGTGGACTTTGTCTCCTTCTTGGCTGTGTGATCTCAGATAACCCAAGTTGCACTGGCCCCAGTGTCACTGAAGAAGGCTGGGACTCACTGTCTTGTTGAGAATATGCACAAAATTGCATTAGAGTTTGTCCTGTTTCTGAGTGATCGAAGCCTTTCTGGGCAAGCAGAGTGGATTGCTTGCTCAGATATGCTGTCTTTTTTGCCCTTCATCCATATGGTACCCTGACCCCATCTTGGCCCGGCAGATCCAAGAGCTACTGACCTACAAATCCTCAGCCATCTGCTTTGCAATTCAGCCTCAGCCCAGCTATTCTGGCTTGCTGTTTCAGCACTCACTCTGAGTGGATGGGGTTGCTTTAGGTTTCCAATTATGTCTTTCTTAATTATATTCCTCCTTGGGGTCCTAGAGGCCCCGGAAATTTTCCCCCACTCTGTCTTTTCCCAAAACTGTGAGTCAACAGTTCAATTATAGTCTCTTTATACAGGCATGAGAATTTGTTTCTTGGGCAAAGTTCCTTGATAAGATGATATGCTACATAAATGTCTCTAGCAAAACACATTTCACAGTGAATTTATCTCTGCACAACTTCTCCGCCTTATAGCACCTTATCATTCCAAGACGTCTCAAGGCACTTTCCAAAAGGTGTACAATAATAATACTTCACAGTTATACACAGCCTTTCATGGGAATATCTCAGAGTGCTGTATGGAGAGAAGCACTCGGCTCCATCAAACAGCTGGGAGTGCTGTGGCAAGGGATGCAGAAGACACTTGCCCAAACGAATTAGGAAAATGCAGGCTTGTGATGGAGTCCAGGACCCCACAGAAACCCCTTTCTTTCCTTCTAATGTGCTTCCCACAAGGTCATTGCCCACCATACCAGTCTTGGGGACCAGCTGCACTGTGGAGAGGAGATAGAGCTTTGTCCTCTGGTCATGCAGTGGGGACTCAGTTCTGGGTCTATGCTATTTACTCTACATCCAACGCATGCGTATTACGCAGGGAATAAAACACTCCAAAGCTGCAAGTGGTAAAAGGTTTGTAACATGCCTTCTGTCTATTCCTGAGATGTTGTCTGTGCTCAGCTGAGGATCTCAGACTGGAGCAGAGCTAAGTAAAGACCATGTTTTCTATGTGGGACAGAGCTCTAAGTGCTGCTGTGGTCTCTACAGGAATGGGATTTCCTAGGAGAACTAGCCGGAAGCGCAGAGCAGCTAGGTCCCTTTGCCTCTTCAGAGGCACTTTCATGAATACTTTCAGTTCTTTAACAATGACCCTAAATCTTGGACCACAAATGTTCTTTAAACTTTATTTCTTCCTGCCTGAACTCTCGCACTTTGCTTGGGAATCATTCCACCTTCTTCCACTTTCCCGCTATAAGGTTTTACTTCCTCTGGTGCTTTTCCTTGTTTGTTTGAGATTGAGCTACAATCCAAAAACAGCTGCATGAAAGACAGCTGTCCTCTGGAGAACATCATGCAGCTGGATTTCTGATGGACTGCTGGATTTGGTGTTGAGCCACAATGCTTAAAGCCACTGCTTTCCACCACTCAGCCTGCTGCAGCCATAGACACAGATGCAATGCCACACATATTCAGGTCCCATCAGAAGCATCTTCTATTCTCAAAATCTGAGGTTCCAGTGATGTTAGAGCTGTTGCTTGTCTTCAGAGGAGTACCTACTCCAGTTCCCATGGATATGGGCACTACTGGTACTCTCCTCCATCGCTGTGAGCAATTGCCCACACACCTCATGCTTTGGGTCCCCCTCTCGCTGGCTGGCAAGTGTCTGAAAAGCAGGAGAGCCATGAATTAAGAGAATTTGCCTCCTCAGGGATGAACTTCCAGCCAAATAATCAGTCTTCTTCCAATATGTGATGGGAAACAGGCCAACAGCAATGCACTGGAGTCCTGGTTATTTTTAAGTGTGCTTGATGACTACTCAACAAGCTCCTAAATAACTAACCTTTCGGAGGCACAGCAGCCTGGATGCCTATGCTCTATTTAAGGAGGAGATCTCCCTATCCAGATCCAGCTCCTGGCATTGACCACTCCCTTCCCAGCCTTGCCTTGCACTGAGCTGCCACGTCTCCCATCACCCGGTGTCCTTGGCTCCAGCCCCGCCCGTCACCTTCCCCTGCATTTTATCATGTTCAGCAAGCTCTTCTCTCCCTCCTCCCCTCCAGCCCAGCTTATATCATCAAAAAATCACTTTGGCACCTTCACTGTCAGCAAGCGGCTGTTTATCTGCTATATCATTGGAAAGATCTCTAAAGCCAGGCTTGGAAAACAGCCCTTCTTCTTATTTGGTGCAGGATCATCTGAAAGGAGGATCAGAAGCAGTGAGATTATGTTTTCCTTGTACAGATCAATATGACTTTAACCTTCCTCCACAGCAGGGCCTGCCTGCCCACCTCCTTAGCTCACCATCTCTTCCCTTTCCTCTCCCCTTCTGGGGCAGAAACAATAGTGTCCTTCTCTCGTGCACCCTTCACCTCTGACAGTGGCAGATTTACTCCTGCCTGGCTTCCTGGCAGCTGCTGCAGCTGCAACCCTGAATGGGGGCTCCAACATCTTTCGGTCCTGCTCCCACTGTGCTGCTTTCCCGGTGGGATCAGAAATACAGCAGGCAGTTGTTGAGGTCCTACAGTGCAGCTCTGAAGACCCAAGGTCAATCTAAAAACTGCAAGCTCACTCCTGAGCAACCTTTATAATAGACCAACATTATTATTTTATACACAGGGAAATGGAGGAACTGCTTGGTGGAAGGACCCAGACATGTTAGCACAAGAAATGAACGGGAGATCCCTTTCTCCTGGCTCATACATTAGAGATGGCTTTGCTAAAGGGGGAGAAAGGCTGAAACACAGCGAGCAGGCAGGTCACGAGGATAGCCTGGGCTGCTCACGCTTGGCAGGTGTCTACGAACTGAGAGCAACCACCACTCGCCAGGGCTTAGTCTGCCATTGCCAACCAGTGCTAAATTCATTTTGAAAGAAAAAGGGAGAAGACTGAGTCCTTTCTCAGATCGAAATCCAGCAGCAAACGCCATTCTATTATTCATACCCAGAGACAGAGAAGCACTTCTCAGATGGAGATAGGAGAGGGGAGACAGGTTGTTACTATAATAGCAGTAAAGACGCCCACCACTGTGCTAAATGATATATTTATATGTACCTATGTAATGAGAGACTGTTCTTGTTCCCAAAGCACTGGCAGCCTGAAGGAGAAAAGCAAGCACCTTCTCCAAGGTCACTGAGTAGCAGGGAGTGACATCCTGGTTTCAGCCAGTGCAGGGAAAGGATGCTGTCCCTCTCCACCTCCTCCCTTCAGAGGTAATGTGCTTAGCTGGCCTCCTGAGCCCCTTGGTTAGCTAATCCGGATTCCAAGGCCTGACACTGATTCAGACAAACAGACAGGGAGTGTGACCAATGCATATACAATCTGGTCCCTCATCCTCCACGCACAGCCCTCTTCCTGAAAGAAAGGAGCTGCAAAAGCATCGCTGTAAACTTAAAAAAGGAATAAGAGAGATCCCAAGAGCCGAAAGGCACTTTAAAATCTCACATAAAAAAATAAAAAATACAAAAAATAGAGCTGATGTGTTCTGTCCACGTCCAGGCAAGCACCAGGTGCTGTCAGAGATTAGACGCTTTTGCAGATAAAAGCAGGTAATAGGGCCTTACTAGATAAGGACAATAAGTCGAGAATAAAAGGGAGGGGGAAAAAAAAACAGAGGTGAAAAAAAGGTGAAGGGACAGACAACAGAACGGATAGCAGCAGATCAGACTGACAGATCCACCGCCGGGGCTGTGGGAAACCAGGGCCCTGGAGCCAGGAGCTGAGCAGAGGCACTCGCTACCCTGCAGGGACGTGCCCTGACCCCCATGGCCACTGGCTGTGGGGCCTTGTGCCTCTGTGCCCCCCGCCTGTGCTGCTCCAGCACGGCGTACACGTGGCATCAGCAGCAAATTCAGGACTGCTGCTGTGCTGATCAGTAAAGTGAACAAGCGTCACTGATTCTGGGTGATCGCCCTTCCCAGATGGCCCAGCATGATGGCCACGCTGGGACTGCTGTAAGCAAAGGATGCTGAAAGCAGCCAGGGAGACAGAAGCGCCTGGGCTGTAGCTGTTTGGCTGGGAAATATTTGTCTCCTCACCACGGAGAAACAGCCATCAGTCAAGGGCGTTATTCTGCACTGACTGCAACAGAGTTTCATCAAGGATGACTCTGGCCTTAGAAGTCAAGCATGATCTAAAGAGTTTCCTGCTCTTCTCCAATTCCCCTTCTGCTCCTGCATGTTCCCCTGCTCTTCACAGCCTTGGCTCGTTCTGCGCAGAATAAATACTGCTAGCGTGCACTGCCAGGCACCGCACAGTAACAGAGCTTTGAGTCTCAGAAGCTGTGATCAGCGCCTAAGGGCAGCTGAAATGCCTGAGGGAATTTGGTGTACGGTAGGAACATGGGCAGCAGGTAATGCTGCAGGATTGCTGTCCCTCAGAGGGGCCTGCAGCCATTTGTTTGAGATGCGCTATATAAAGCCGCAACAGCATTTTTGAGACATCACCTGCTGCTCCCCAGGCTGTCCCTGGTGTTGCATCACCCCCTCCACCCTGTCCTGCACCCGGGGGGTCTGCAGGAACAGGCTGATCTTTGTTTTCTTCTGCAGAGGGGATCTGGATGCTCTCACTTGCTTAAAACCCGTAACAATGACTGAAGGCTTAAAAAAGCAGTGTCAGCCTGTCTTTGCTTTCCAAGACCTGCCTCCCCATGTGAAGAAAGGAGAAGGACATTTGGCCGCTCCCTGGGCAGCACCATGCTGTTTGCAGCATCCAAGCACGCTGCATCCCAGCCGCTTGCCTGGGGCCCCTCGTGAACTCCTCTGAATAAAAGTGGGCAAGTGGGAAAGAAAGGAAGAGCAAACCTGCAACAGCATCGTCCCTCTCCTCGCCTCCCACCTCTGAAGCTTCCCTGATCTGGCAGCGCCGTGGAGCGCATCAGGACCTCTGCGCACCTTGCATTAGAGGTGGCCCAGATCTGTAACAAATGGGCTCTCAGCCTCCTCGCTGCATGTGATGCATCAGCACAGGCAGCTCATTTAGCTGCCATTAATTATACTTTGTGAGAGAAAGGGGCATGTTCAGGTTGGCCGTTCCTCTCTCTGTTTCAAATGCCTGGTGCCTAGGCGGGATGAAGAAACTTGGCTGCATCCTGCAAGCTGGGTAATAAACCCCAGGCTTCAGGCACAGCAAGGTGCCCATAGGGAATGGTCCCATGTGGAGGGCAAAGGCTTAACTCCTCCGTTACCCTGACTGCTGCTTCCTCTTCCTTGGCAGCTCTCAATTAATTCGCCTCAATTTTCCTTCTGCAACAGGCTCCCTTCAGCTGCCCCTTGAAGGATTCAGCAGTGAGCTGAAACTATTTGTGACTAGCCTGAAAAACTTCAGCGCTAGGCATAGGGACAGTATTGCTCCCTCGGACTCGGTGGGAGCTGAGAGAGCCCAGTGCCTCATGCTGCTCCCCCAGCACGGTGCAGCATCGGGCTGTAAGCCCTGGCTTTGCATTTACACCCGTCATTCCCCCTGTATGCAGCCGCTACTGCTGGGGAGTGTGGTCTGTCCCTAACAGAGAAATATACGCCTCTTTCTATTATTTATCTTCTGTTTCAGTAGCCTTATAATTCCCAAATCTACTATACTTCCTCATAAATGTGGAGTCCTCCTCACTTACCAGCCTCCTTGTTGACAACTTAATATCAGGGGCTCAGAAGAAGATTCTGAAATCCTGGAAAGATCTTGAAAACCTGGAGTCTCGCAGCAAGCTGAACACTGTGCCAGCAGCCACAGTGGAGAAAACTGCTTTCAAAGGAGGTTTAAAACCCAGTCCTGGTCATTCATGGCTAATAAATCCCCCTTTGCAGTTTTTCAGAAGTTGATGCTGATGTCCACACCCCAGTACAGTTTCCAACTTTCTTTACTACCTTTTTGGTGGCAAGAAGGGCTTGGCAATTTGAATATGAAGGGTGCTTTGCACAAAACATCCTTTGCCTGACACTTAGTCCCCACTGTGACATAGAAGTGGCTACGCTGGCACTTCAACTGATATCCCTCGCATGAGCTAGTGCTTATTATGAAATAGGAAACCATCCCTGTACCTGTCCAAGAGGACTTGGAGGTTTTGCCTTTATAGGGGCAAGGAGAGCAGGAAGGAGAGGGGATGGTGGGGGCCACTGTGGGAGTAAGGGAGGAAATGTATAGGTCTACAGGCTGAGCAAAGGCTATAGCTACCAATGTGATATGCTCATGAACTCTTTGACACAGCCCAGCTCCTGCAGTGAGAACGTGAGGGTACCGGACTGAGATATTGGTAGGCAAGTATGACCCCAAACCACATCCAAAGCAAACCTGCTTTTGTCGCTCCGTTAAGCAATCACACCTCAGTACTCTGGAAATGCCTCTGTAGAGAGGCAGAATTTCCTCTTTTCTCCCCACCATTTGTCATGCACAGGAAGAACTCACACCTCAGGGTAATCAGGGTCCTTGATCCACAGCTGGAGTCATGAGCAACAGGGAAGAGGAGAGAAAAAAGACTTCAAGGATTGTCATTAACCATCCCAAATCTACCAAGGGGTCAACACCATTCTGAGTCAATCTGGGCTTCACGCACAACTGGAGCCAGAGTCCAGATTTTAAATTACTTTCCCCTTCCCATGTTCACGTACAGGCTGCTCTAGCTGGGAAAGACAGAGACCATTGGCACGTGCAGCATTTGACAGGAGACCCAGGTTATTGATTCACAGCTCTACTTCCCTGAACTTTTCTGGAGGAAAAAGGGGCTGCTTTGCATAAGGCAGGCATATGTTGCAGCTTTGGCACAAGGAGAGCCGGTTGGCATTTCCTTGCCAGACTTTTCCCACCCTCCTCTGATGCCATCTGCCTCCGTGAAACGCTGAAACTCCCATCTGTCAATTTTACTGTAAACACACAATTATCCAGGCTGCTGGGGAAGAAAAGCAGCACAGCCAAACCTTGGCCCTTCGTGGAAAGGATCGAGTTGGGATGCGTGGCCTTCTCACTGTCCCAGCTTCATGGAGGGAGCCATGCCTTTTCGTTTTCAGGATGGCACCAGCAGTGGTGACTCTCTCTCCCAGTGAGGGATGAGCTGTTGGTGCCACCAACCATTCCGTCCATGCCCTAGTTCTCCAAGAGCAGGATGCAAATCTGGAGCTCAGCCGGAGGCTGGTGTGGAGCTCCAGCCATTTGCAGCACTGAGGTGGTTGCAGCCAAGTCATGATGTTTCCGCTTTCTTCCTTTCGTGCCATGCCATGCCAGGGAGGACAGCCCAGGCATAGCCATCTATGACCCCTACCCAGATCTGTGCTGTACAAAATATCAGCCGTGCAAACATCCCAGTGACACCGTCCACCCCAAAAACAAGGTCAGCACTGGAGAAAAAACCTTCTCTTGCTAGTTCACGTCAACAGTGTATTTGCGACCATCTCTGCCTCTGGGTTTCATCACAGCAATGCCCAGATCCTGCAAGCTTAGATGCCAGAACTGGAAGTCGTTTTGCTGCCTTCTCCCTGGAAATCTTCCTTTCTGGCTGGGGGCAGCTTTCTCTGACCACAGCAGACAGCAAACCGCTGACAGCAGCCCGTGGCATCCGCTGAGCCCTGCCAGCGCAACCATCAGCAATCGGAAGTTCTCCTCACCGGTGCTCTCAGTTACTCTCAACCCTTCCAGGGGCAGCGAAGTCGACAGAGCGTCTGAGCCGAGTCGACAGGAAGGATGAGCAAGCACAGCACGAAGAGAAAGGGGAAGAGAGGAGGCTGCAGATAAACATGAGCTGGGGGCTGATTTAGGGGGGCTGGGAGGTGGCTATGTTTTGTTTTATTAAATATTGGTCCCTGTGTGGTGTCTCCAGCCCAGAAACCAGCTCCACCACCTGTTTCGTTTAGCTGGGAAGAGGGAGGGGGCCATGGGGTGGTGGAGGAGCTGGCAGATGGCATCTGTTCCCGGAGATAACACAGGGCTAGTTCAGAGGTTACTAATTGGGTTTCTGCTTGCCTTTCATACTCAATGCGAATCAAAATGAGAACATGTGGTTCAACACATGCACATCGTCCTCCTTCCCGGAGGATGCTGCCCTCCGCCCCGTACCCCTGCCGGCTCCCTGCACGTCCTTACCCAGAAAACCTGAATCACAGAGGTGTTTACCATTCATTCACAAGCCAAAGCAAAAGGGAAAGGGGGAAAATAGCAATTAGGTTAGTGAAGAAGCAATTAACACATTTCTCACTCAGGATGGACCCTCAGGCCTGCAACCAGCCCTTCTGCACGTGCAAGGCTATTTTGGCAAGATGCTACTTCATGCAACCAGCATGTGTAGGAGACCAGACTGATGGATCCTGCCTTCAGGCAGCCCCCATAGGTTCCTCTCAGTGCCCCACCCAAGGTGCCACATATCTCCCTTTGGTGGCTACCCCTATGCGCTCATCTTCTTGTTGCTTGTGTCCTCCTTCCCCTATGGCATGGAACAGGCTTCCAGAGCAACATCTAGAGATTATGGCAGAGCTGCAAAGGGGAATCCAACCATGGCACATCTGGGCAGAGCACATGACCCTGTCATCACCTGTGTCCATTCCAAACCTTCACCTCTGGCCCAGAGCTGCCCTGATGGGCTGGTTTGAGGAAAATAGACTCAAAACCTTTAAAGGCTCAAAACATGCCTCAACCTTGAGCTAGGCAGAAAGGCTCACACCCAAAGAGGTCAGTTGTTACCCAGTGAGGTAACATAGGTAGAGGTATGGGGCAACATATCTTCTTTGGGATAGCTCTCCTTTTTCTGCAGCCTCCTCAGCCCACGGGGTGCCTCAAGTACTTTTTGTGCTGAGATACCATCTCGCAGTCAGAGGCAGGGAGAGGGAATCAGGAATAGCAAGCAGGAAGCACGCACACGTTCTTGGAAGGGGGAGGAGGATGGAAGTTAACTGAGGAAAACAGAACGCTCTTCGAAAAGTAAAAGGAAAAAAGAAAACAAAAAACCCAACTCTTTTTCAAAGCATTTTGCAAATATTGCTTTTTCTTCCCTCCCTCATTTTCTGACAAGCTGCAATCAGCATTCAATATTGTCGCTCAGTGCCCGATTTCACAGGGGATAGGTATCCACAGAGCGCTTTAAATGAAATAAATAAATACATCTGGCCACGTATCGCAGGGGTTTAGCCGGGAGCTGAGCTCTTCTGAAAATCTGGTCAATCACGGTGACATTGATTTCAGGACAATTACTCCTGATTTACACTGGTGTAAATGAATGGAATGGCATTAAACTGCTGACTGGGGAGTCCGCATGCAGGCAGGGCTCATCAGAAAGCTGAGTTCCTGTTCTGTGAAAGATTGAGATCAGCTTCCCCATCCAAATCAGGACAAAAATGGTCTATTTTTCTTAAAATGGAACAGAAAGAGGGTGAAAAAAAGCCACTTGGGTTCAATAAAAACTTTGTTTTTGAATGCCTGGCATTTACCAGTTTCACTCTTCAAAATGTTATTCATATAGAATAAAAGCAGGTATGCCAACTTTTGCTGGTGTCATAATGAAACTATTGGCTTTGAGTTTTCTTTTTGCCCAACTAAAACCTAACTGGGGCTAGAGAGGACAGAAATCTGTTTTTTACCAAACAATCACGCCTGCACCCCCCTGTCCTTTTTCCTCCCGCATTTTCCACCGTCAGGCTGTGTCAGTGAAGTTTCCAAGCCCATTTCTGCCCCTGCCAGGCTTTGAAAGCCCTTTGCAAGCACAGCCCCGCACCATCACGGTGGCAGGAGCAGGCAGCTTGGAAAGATGCACCCTTAGCATCACACAAGGAGAGATGGAGAGGCAGGCTGAGGAAAAGGAGAAGTGTCAGGAACCTTTGAAAGCCATTTTTTCAGGGGTAAAGGGTCTGCTCAAATGAAGGAACTGCCTGTTGTAGCATTGAGGCGGCGAGGACAGCCGTGGAGAGGAGGGAAGGCAGTGTCACCCCTGCATATTTTTAACTGTGATCAGTTTATAGGGAAGGAGAGGAGGGGAAGAGGCTAAAGCTCTTTGAGAGCCCCTCCCCTAGTTTTAAAAATACTTTTTACCTGGATATATGCCCCGGACATAAATCACTGTTGTTCAGGATAAATGGAAGCCCGTAAGTGCCACGAACACTAATGACAACATTCATCAAACACTGAACCGCTCCATATTGCACCAGTCTCCAGCATGCCTGCGGACATATGGACTGAGCTCGCTCCAGCAGTCCCCACTCCCCCCTGCACCCATCCGCTCCCCGGCAGCAGGCAATGAGCCTCAGCCTTGCCACAGTCAGCTTGGAGCAAAAGCAGGAGCGACCATCAGGCAGTCCAGTACTGCCTCCTCAAATTGAAAAAAAAAAAGACCCTACACAGAATAGCTCCCCTTGGAGCCCCATCTCTCAGCACTTTCCCATCCTATTGCTCCTGAGCCAGTTGCACTCCAGCTTCCCCAAAAACATTTCTCCACCTTACAAGAACAAAACATCAACCCTTCGTCAAAAGTCAGCAGCACGGGGCGTGTTCTCTGAAGCCATCAAGTTATCGAGTCTCCACGAGATAGTCACTTGCTGGTAGTCCTGCTCTCTTGCAAAGTAAAATGCATTAGCTTAATTGATAAGGAAAGCTGGGAGAAGCTCTGAGAAGATGGTTTGAGCTACCAAGAGCTGCTCTGTAGTGGCAGCAGGCTAATACCAGGCAGAGAGTTGGCTACTGCAGCTCAGCTGGCTGATGGGAATTGAATCATGTATTTATCCCTCTCGACACTAAAGTGCCTCCCATGGGACAGGACAGTTTAGGAAAATAAAGTTTTCACAATTCTACATCAGCATTTGGGTTCTGAGGAGACATTTAGAGTCCTCTGGATCCAATTCTGGTCAAAATCCCAACCAACCACAGAAGCAATGATTTTTAAAAAGAAAGGGAAAAGAAGACCTGTCTCCAAAGGCATGGGCAGGGGGAGTTACGTGCACATGAAACACATTCAATGCTGCTCCGTGACAAGTCTGAAGAGAAACACTAAGTTCATGAGTCCAAATTTCACAGCACAGCCTGAATCATGGAATAGATCAGTCTGTAATTACTCTTATTTATTGAGGAATTTATTAAACTGAGATTTTTCTACAGATGTGTTTCAGGTTCAAGAGTAAATGTTCCCAAGGTGAAATTACTGCTCAAAACTCAGATGAAGGACCAGAACGCTTGCAGGAGAAGGGAAGCCAGGTAATACCCACTGCATGATTCACGGCAGGAATCTAAAACTGGGTCTCTCTCGCACCCCCGACTGAGCTGATTTCTTGCTAGACCAAACTCTTTTCCTCTGAAAATTCTGAAAGAACAAGTTCTTATTTTGGCTATGGATGATAATAAAAGAAAAAGCGCAGTGTAGCCTTCTCATTTCCTGGCTTTCAGCTTTAAGAACAAGGTGTGCAAGAGATTTCCTCCATTTCCTAATTTAATTAAGTAAGTTGCAAAAGCTGGGTTCAATTTAACCACAGAAAGTGTAGCAAGATCCACAAATGACATGGTTTCCCCTAGAAAAGAGTGTAAAAAGTACAGCTCAAATAATTTCCTAGGGAGAGAGCTAGACATTTTATTTGCTTGCTTAGTTGTTTTCTTAAAACCTATCAGAAAGTTAATTTTGAGTTTGAGCTAAAGCAATTGTATCTGGAGATGTTTATTACAGTTATCTTGCTGCTTTCCCATGGGCATAGAGGGAGGAATATCAGTACAGATCGAGAGGGAATATAGCTTTACCCTAGTGAAAATCAGGATTAGTTTTGGACAGTGCTCTGAATCCCTCAAAATATTCATGAACAGGAACATTCACTCAAATGGAAATAAATAAAAGTTTATTAAAATATGAAACTACAAATAGAAATGGCTGGTTTAGGCCCTTTGCTGCAATTATGGAGGAGATATTCATTTCCTAGCTTTTATTTGCAACTAAAAAGATGCTTTAACATAATTTTATAATTTATTTACTCAGGGAAATCCCAGCTTAGATGCAGCATCTGTTTTCTTTTGCCTTCTCTTTCCAAACCCAAGCGCAGAAGACTCCACTTGTTTCTCACCGAGTTTCTAGTTATGAGCTGGAAGAAGGGCAGACGGCGCTCCGAAGTTCATGGTGGTAGCCAAAATCACCAGTCAACTTAGAAAACCCCCATTGCCAAGGTGACTTTAACATCTTCTATTCACATTTTATTGCCTCGAGAGTTGTCACGCCTAGGAAGGGCTTAGGAAGGGGATGGTGTGTGGTGGCCAGGGACACCGGCCATGGTTAGGGAAGGCACGACGGGGTGGGGGATCCCGCCGGGAACCAGTGGGTTCGGGGTCTTTTGGAGATGCATGAGGGAGGAAGAAAGTGTGGCCTGACAGGACAAGATTAGGAATTGAGGGCCACCTTTTTCCAAGTGTTGGGCAGAGATCACATCTGTCCAGGGGAGATTACAGTTTAAACAGGCAGGGAGGAGCAAGCGGAAACAAAATGCTAAAGGCTGATCCAGGACGATGCACATCACTGGTAGAGCTTGAAAAGTGGCCCAGAAATCCTCATGCAGCAGCAACTGCAGCTTCCACTGGATATCTCCCAGTGAGGAGCTGTAACAGCCGTGTATTGCCTGGGGACCAGACACCAAAAATCAATCTTCAGAGCACAGTCAGTGGGAAACGCGGGATCCTGCTCTCGCACACTTACGCCTGGGCCATGCTGCTTTTCCAAGCCAGAGATCTGGGTTTACAAAAAAGGAGTGATTATGATACATGTCCTCTTTCATCAGAATTGCTGCTCAGGGAGGAGTTAGAGTAGTAAGAGATGCAGCATAAGGGTTCTCCAGGTTTAAGTGCAGCTGCACTGCACAGATAGTTTTAAAATATATATATGTATGTACCTACTGTGTACCTTCATCTTATTAGACTGAGCCAAGTCAAGCTGAGTTCTCAAGACAGTTAATTTCATAATTTTCTCATTTCATGGGTGAATTTCATGCATAGAAAAGCAAAGAATTAGTGGTATGAGTGTGCTTTACAGGTGTAAGACCAAATGAGATTTGGATGGGATACATCTTCTTCCATGAAAAATGTCAAGTTATTTTTAAATTTTTAAGGGGAAAAAAACCTTCATTCCTTCATCTTGGAAAGTCAAATATTTTATTAAAAAGTCAGGATAATAAATTCTTAGAAAAAGAATGGGTTTATGTTTCTACTTCAAGAAAAGTGTAATAACTTTTTAGCCCCACTCCTCCCCTGTCCCTCCGAGTCCCCTGCTCAGAGTCCGCGCGTCGCCAGGCCCACGGGCTGCAGAAGGGCAAGCCCTCCGCAGGGGTCTGGGCTTGCTGTTTGCTCAGTGAGTCCATCCGGACAGACACACCCAAGGCGGCTTTGCAGACGTTTAGGAAGAGCGAACGTTGCAAAGGTTAAGGTCTGGATAGTCGCAAGTTCTGGCCCTTGGTGCAAGAATCCCACTCCCATGCCACTCACCTCCACTTGCACACTTTCTATCTGTTTGTGGCAATTACAGTGTGAAACGGCTGCTGAGCTGCAAAAAAATCCAGCTAACTACATTCAGTGCAAATTTCAAACAGGCAGCCTTTCAGACTCGCTAGTATTTCAGGGGCCATTAATCACACACAGCTCACTGCTGCAGTAGGTGACTACAGGTTAATAAAAAGGGGCTTGAAATCAAACCTAAAAGTGAAGTGTGATGAGAAGCAGACGCTCCCTCTCCTCCTCAGGTGACAGGAGCTGAGCCGTTTTGTTGGGCCAGAATAGAGACTTTTGTTCCTCAAAGCCTGTGCTTTTCTGACCACCAAAGCATCCGATCTCCTGTCCCCTCCTGCCAAGCTGGATGGGGCTGTCACTGTGTCCTGAGCACCCCTCACTCCCGTCTCTGCCCTCAAACCTCTTTACATCAAAAGGAGATATCACTGAGGCTTCCTCTTCTAGTTTTGTAGGTGTTTCACATGACCAGGGGGCTGTTTTATGTTCCCCTGCCTTGCCATGGCCATATCTCTCTATCCAAAAGATCTCCTTCCAGTGCTCGTGATCCCCAGACCCCTCAGATTGCATCCAGCTGGGTGGGGATGTCCTCTTCTCCCCACCTCTCCCTCCAGCCACAAACCTGCCCTTCTCCCAGCTACCACACCTTTGCACGTTTATCCCATTTCAAGCAGCTCTTCGTCTTATTTCACATTCATTCAGAAAGGGTTCACCAGGGGAAAGTCAGAGATTTTCCGTGGGGAGCCTGACCCGAGCGGGAGCCGTCGCTGGCCCCTGGCCGATGGTGTCTGACCAGGCAGCCTGCAGAAGAAGCAGCGGAGAGATGACAAACGGGGACAGGGGAGGTGACGCTGTGTGTGCGTGTGTCAGCTCACGTTTGTTTCATTGAGAACTGAGGAAGAGAGGAATTGAGAGGAAGGGAAAAAATGCATTAGTGGGAGTGAAAAAACAGATAATAAAAAAATAGGTGCAAGTGACTGAGCGAGCACATGCGGGAGAGACGGCACTTCTGAACAGCATGGACTCTAATCTCATTACCGACTTCGGTTCGGGAGGCTGATATACCCCTGAGGACAGGTTGGCATTTTGATGCTCCTAGTTAGGGCAAACATGAACTGGGAGAAGCTGCATTAACAAGCAAATAAATTTATGGTCGGCTGGCACCAAAATGAATCTCATTGTTTGTTGGTAGCATTTTCTCCGTGATATATGAACAGGGTGAGCTCCCGTCGAAGTGTCCCTCCCTTCTGCCCCTCGGAGACAGTGCTTGGTGGCAAGGGAGAGGGAAGGCCTCGGGATTTCCAGTGCTCCCACCGTGCCAGGGAATGGGACTGAAGAAAACCACCTCTGGGTGAGAACTGGGGCTATGACAGGGTATTTTACACAGCGCACTGCTGCTGACCCGGCACCCCGGCCAGCCCGAGCCGAGCGCAATGTACCCGGCCAGCGAAGTATCATCATCACTGAAAGGAGATATCTCTGATTTATAAGCAAAAGCCAAAGTGCCTGTGATTTCAAGCAGCCTCGCCTCACTGATGGGGGAATAAAAATTAAAATCTCCCGGCATCTGCATGAGGCTGATGCTTGGAGCAGCGTCCCAGGTGGCAGGTGCGAGGGGTTCCTGGCAGACCTTGGGAGAGACACTGGGACTCATCCTGCCTTCGTTTTCCAGGCTCACACACCCCACAGTGGGCTGAGGGGGGGGGGTGCTTTGGGATCTCTCAGGGGAGAGGCCTTTCCAGGGTGGGAGCGGGGATCAGCGGTCAGGAGGAGGCTCAGCATTGGTTTGAAAATCCCTGTTTTTCTCCTGAAGTGGGCTGCTCTCTCCTGAAAAATAAAACTTCAGAGGCTCTCATGTCTTTACACAGCAGATAGGAGAAAAAAAACCCCGAAAAACAAAAAAGCTGTGAAACCTGGACTTTCTCCACTCCCCCTCCAGCAAAGGAAACCTTTTGCTCTAAAAGCTTCCTCCAAGGCACCTCGTGCAGAACAAGGGTGTCAATCACAGGGTTTCGTCTTGCTCTTTCAGGATCCAGATCAAAACTTGCTGAAGACAAAATTCTTTTCACAGACATCTGTGAGATTTTTTTCATTGCACTTTTATTTTCCATTTAGGAATATGATTGAATTAAACCTTCCAACCCCTCCACAAGGGAGAACGAGAGGAACAGCGAGTACTGAACCGCGCGCTTCAGGGAGAGCGACTAGCAGCAATTTAGCGCTATCCATTAGTACAGAGAGCAGCGGCGACGGGGTCTGATTCTCTTCCCAGCTGCATTGATGCTAGTCGGGTGTAACTCCACAGACGTGACTGCAGTCCCATGGGCTAAGGGAAGAGTCAGGCCACTCTATCCTTTCTACCTTCATAGCCATTGACAAATACCCTCTGTTTTCCAAGTAAGCTGAAGTGGGAATTTATAGAAATAATAATAATGATTAATCACGATTTGCACTTCTCGAGCATTTTGCTTCTTGGGAACTCAAAGCTCCTTTAAAACTGAAATTAATTATGCTTCATAACCCCCCTCTCGAGGTAGGTCAAGGACAGTTAGGGGCCGTTTCCACCTCCCACAGAAGCAAAGGGAATATGTGAGCAGCTCAGAGCCGCCCGGCCCTGCAGCGCAGGCTGAGACGAAGGACGTAGCACCGTGCAGAGACTGCGAGGGGCTCCGGGGAACAGCAAAGCATCGCGAGCTGGGGCTGGGATGACCCTGAGATTCCCAATCTATTCCAGCAAAAGGAGCCTTGGACTATAGTTGGAAGCAAATCGTTCCTCTTGTGAGAGATGCATAAAGTAATAATATTAATAATCATAATATTTATTTGCTTCCAGTGTGGAAAATAATGAGACCTTTTTGATTTTCTCGTAACAATTAAGGGGTAGTTATCTACACTGCTGATCCAGTTTACTGGTGATACAGAAGGATAGGCTGAGTTGTGAAAGATTCAGATTCATTTCCCCTCTTCTTCTAATTAAGACCAAGAATTTGAAGCAGGTTTTCTTATGTACCAGGTGAACATCTCCCTCCAGAGCTTCTCAGCGATTCTGCTCCCTCTTTCTTTCTTCTCCTTCAACATAAATTTGACCCTAGACATGAGAAACCTCTTGCAATGAAAAGTCAAGTCCCCCATGAGCTTTGGACCCGGGAGCCTGCATTCCACACCAGCCCAGAAACACTGAGCCTTTCCCAGCCATTCCTTCTAATCAGGCCCCATGTTACTTATTCTGCAGGAGCTGAAAATACACTACCAGACTGCAGCTTATTTCACAAGTGCTCAATTCATTCAGAGGCAGCCTAAAACCAACAGAAACCTCAAATTTCACTGGTCCTGTTGGCTGCAAAGGAGCTTAGGAAAAGCACAGCGATATGAAACCAAGGCACGCAAGCGAAAAAGTGATCAGCGGGCTGAGTCACTGCAGGAAGCCTTCTTTGTGCCACAGCAGCTCAGCAAACCCCAACTTCTCTTCTCCGCCGAGATTTTATCTCCTCCCTCCTCATCCTGCCTCCTCATTTGCAGCTTGCAGCAAATGAATCCGTGGTGATTTTATTCAATTTGAGTTCATTTTCCCCGCTCACTGGAAACTCAGGGAATGGGCGAGGTGCTGAATTCCAGGTTTCTCAATATCAAAGCCCTGGTGAGTTCAGCTGGGTCACAGTCTTTCTAAGCATGAGAAGTACAGGAAAGAGAGCAGAGAAACGAGGCGAGAAGAGGGAGTTGCAGTCCCAGGGAAGTCCCCCTGCAGTCGGTGGGGTTGCTGCTGGCGATGGCACTGAGGTCCCCATCAGCCCTCCCTGGGGAACCAGCCAGCAGAGACAGCCTCCCTGTGAATTAATGGCAGTGTAAGGTGAAAAGAAGAGCATTTAGTGAAAAAGGAAATCCCTCCTTCTCACGAATCTCGAGGCATTCGCAGGGATACCCCCCCAAATCCCAAAAACGTGATAAAGCTCCCCTTGGCAGCCTCACCAACAGCTCAGCACACCCACCTGGCCGAGGAGCTGGGGTTTAAAACGGGTAAATACGGAAATAATCACACTGAGCCTGCACAAACTCGGTACAGCTAAGGGTGCACCAAACCTGCATCCCAGGGACGGGTGCACTCGCACCGGGGTGGCATGGATGTGCAGAACCAAACCCCAAACCAGCTGCGCAAGTAGGAGCACACTGGCATACCCCTCTGCAGCGGAGATAAATTCTCCTTTGCACATACACATGTGCATGCACACCCTCAACGGACCTCACTTCGTGAGCAGACACCGGCGGTGAGAGCTGAGGCACACGACGTGTCCCGAGGAAGAGGAGAGCGAGATGGCTGACGGAGCTGGAGCTGGCCGGTGGCAAAGCGGGAGAGGAGCTCATCCCTTGGCAGCTGCCTTCCCCCGTGCGTTTGCACCCTGCAGGGAGTGGTTATTGCTGTCCTCAGGCGCAAGAAAGTTCCTCAATAAAATTAAGCTTACAGGTATTAGGGCACAGGCCTTCATTTAGTTAATTTTCAAGGTCCTTCATATCTCTTGCCAGCAGTGCCAGGGCCTCAAAACTCCTTCAAAGAACTGCTCCTGGGGAAGGCGCAGGCAGCCTCTTTCCAGCCTTATCTGCATGTCTCAGACCAACTTATTTGCCTAATGGCATGGCTGTGTCTGCCGTGAGATGCACCGTGTACCTGAAGGAAGCAATCGGGGCTGAGCAAGGGCTCCCCGAAGTCCTCGCTTTACACAGCAAAACCTCAGAGCATCCCTGCGGGCCCCTTGCACCCCTTTCTGCCTCCCACTCCAGTATTGCTGTCTTCTCGGGGAGGGGCTGAAGCAGATGAACCCACGGAACAACTGACCAGCAGGATGTCCCACAGACACTAGATCTGATGTTAAAGCATAATGGAGCAGCTGAAAAAATTAAACCATAAATTAATCTATAAACACATACAGGTTTATATGCAAATATTTACATATGAATATATTTGAATTCATAAGTAATATTATAAATTACAATCTATCCTGACGTGAAAATCACATATGCCCAGTGCTCTTTCCATCGCAAATGAAAATCTAAGCACAGCTGGGTCAAAAGTTACTCCACAGAAGATTTTTCAGGCAGAGGATGCTATTCGATGAATGCAAAGTGGCTTGCAGGAGTATGACTATTCTACTTCTATTTTATTGCTTTGATACAGTTCTACTTTGCCATTTATTTTGGCTTTCTTTTTTGGACTCTTACCACATTATCACTTGTAAAAGACTCTAAAAGTCAAGATGGAAGTGTCAGAGTGAGCTTATCAACTACCAAAGCCAGAACAGTTCAATGCTGACGATAATCATTCTAAATGCATATATTTCTCTCCAGATTATTCTGTTTTTTACGGAGAAGAAAAAAAGTTTTATTTTGCTTTAGAATGAAATAAGCCCCAGGAGTTTCACGGGACATAAAATCTGAATTCAGCTCTGCTCCACTTGCCAGCTCCCCGCACGCTGACACAAACTTCCCCGGTGCATTTCAGAACACCGGCCCCAAGTGCCACCCACATCTATCCCCGGGAATATTCCGCTCCGCACAGAGCCAGCGCCGGGAGGAAACCGCTCCGGCTCCTGCCAGGACGCACCCGAGCCTGGCTTTCACCCCAGACTCCATTTCTACGTTGAGTTCTGGTGCAATTCCTGCTGCAGTGGCTCTGGCAAAGTCCCGGCAGCTTTGCTGAAGCTGACAACCGAACCGCGCTTAAAAGCAGCAGAAAAAGAAAAAATAGTAAGAGTAGGATGCCGCAGGCCCTGGCTGTGTGCGAGCGCTGCGGGGCCGGGACAGAGCGAAGGTTGGGGGGGGGGG
>Ga0065711_1029938_pt1 | contig 34281 bp, 14 predicted proteins | sample Hoacrofraction12_FD_59098 | JGI IMG/M metagenome (GOLD analysis project Ga0065711, IMG submission 59098) | Hoatzin crop microbial communities from Cojedes, Venezuela - Epithelial fraction 12 v2 (version 2) | ecosystem: Host-associated > Birds > Digestive system > Esophagus > Crop | place... | reverse complement strand
TTCTTGCCCTGTTTGAAGATTGGAGTGACATTGGCCTTTCTCCAGTCCTCGGGCACCTCTCCTGTCCTCCAGGACCTCTCAAAGATGATGGAGAGTGGCTCAGCAATGACATCCGCCAGCAGAAAATGGTGATTTCTTCAAAATTTATTTCATGGTCATACTTGATTGAAGTCTCTGAAGATGGCACAAATTTTTTAATCTGTCTGCAAAATATGGAACTGCAGACATACAAGTTCAGCTATGATAGTGTTAGCAAGAATATTTGAATAAAGTCATTTTCATTAGAATGGTAGACTTCTTTTTGGGGGTTGTCATGAAAGGTCTAAGAAGCTGAGTTAAGTAGCTATTGGGAGCAAGCATTTAGAGAAAACCAAGAGAAAAAAAAAGATTAAGTAGCTCGTATTTATCTAAAGGATTAACAAGTACGCTGTCTGATTGCAAACACTTTCTTCCTTTGCAGTACACCTTGCCAGTGTTGTTGGACACAGCTGTACAGATTCTTCGAGGGAAGGGCAGTATTCCTTTCTCTATGCTCCAAACACTGTTGAAGCTCATAGTCCTAATGTTCAGTACGCTGCTGCTTGTAGTTGTCAGAGTTCAGGTTATCCAGTCTCACCTTCCGGTGTTTACAAGGTAATCGTAAAGTGTGCCTTATTTACAGACATTGATCAATAAAATGTGTCTTAATGAGGTCTGAGTGAAATGTCCAGAAATACATCAACTTAAGTGTTTATTAACTTATTTTAATATTGGTGGGCAGTGACTGTACAATATAACATTTTTTGTGAAATTGATAAATGGTATATTTAAGTAGCTGTTGACAAGAATGTCCAAAATATTGATCTACCTGAGCAGGCATTATTTTTTGAAAACTTAAGGTTGTTCGTTCATCTTAGTAATTCAGAAATTAACTGTTTTGTTACTGAAGTAGTTTTTAGTGGCTATGTGTTTGAACCTTGGCTGAATACTCCAAACCTCTTCATAAGTTTTTGCTCTTCTACATACAAAATACTTTGTTTTAGGTACGTACTATGGAGAAAGCATGGTTGACTTAAGATACAGTGCTTGAAGACGAGTGTACATGAATACTGAACTGAAAAACTGTAGTTTGTCTTAAAAGTGTGAGCAATGTAGAAATACAGGAATCTAATATTTTCCCTGAAATATGAGGCAAACTATTAAAAGCATGAAAAAAGACCAAACCAGTTACTTAAACTTGGAGGAAGCTCCGTCCCGTGCTAAGATGAATCATTGTGCATGGTTCCCAAGTTACACACCTGACAAACGCAGGAAGATTAGGATATTCTACATGTCTGTAATGGGTGGTTCTACCTATGAATCTAAAGTTTGCTGGTTTATGAGCACAGAGTGGATCAAGATTATATCTTTTCATTAAAACCTCCTTTCTCTCCTTTCTTTTGCTTTAGGTTTGATAACCCAGCTGCTGTTAGTCCATCCCCAGCAAGACAGCTGACTTTCAACTACCTCCTCCCTGTAAATGCTTGGCTTCTTCTCAACCCCTCAGAGTTATGCTGTGACTGGACAATGGGAACTATTCCTCTCGTGGAGTCTTTGTTAGATGTTAGAAATGTTGCCACCCTTACCTTCTTTTGCTTTCTGGGATCTTTGATTGTCTTCAGTCTCCGATATCCTGGGGATTCCTCCAAGACTGTATTGATGGTATGAATGATGCATTGGGGTTTTTTTCCGTTTTTTAAGAGTGTGTCTCAGGTTGTTTGGTCACATGTCTAGTCTGCTGTGATCTGGAAATACTACATGCGTCTCCTTGTGGGCTAGAATGAACACGTAAGAGGAAAATTGTTGTAGCAACAAAGCTGTTAAATTGTAGTTAAGTATGTGACTGTCAGGGATGAGATGGAGAAGAATATACAAGAGATGAGAAATATGCCCCTTGTTATGTATTTGCAAACTGTATTGCGGCCTTTCTCAGGTATTCAGAACTCAACTAGCAAATGGGGGTTTTCAGTAGAATTTAAATATGTTTTAAGGATCGGAATGCATTTCCATTCCTGCAAACTGTCTACCTTATTTAAATGCCAGTACGTGCTGCATATTTAACAAGTGACTTGATTTTCTTTCTCAGAGGTATAAAAGACATGTTTAGGAATAGAAGTTTTCCTCGTTGTTCTTTTAACAAAAAGGCACTCTTCTGTAGTCTTTTCCATATGCTAAGGAAAAGCTGCTTTTGTCAACCTGTAAGATCAGTTGCTTTTTTTCAGTAGTAGTATATGACCTTAAAACTGAAATGGATTAACAGGAAAGAATATTTTGGAGCAAATGGAAAGGAGAAAATGAGCTTGTATTTTTTTCGTCCAAACCCAGTCGTCTTTTTGATTGTTTCCATTGCAAGTTTCACAAGATTAATGATTACCTGGTGCCATGTTTTCTGTTAAATCAGTGGTGTAATTATGCGTACAACAAACCTGCATGCATAGATCTTAGTCTGCTTCAGAAATACTGTATTTTACTGATACGTAACTTAGCCAGCAAAAGTTTCAGATGGGTGGGAATATTTATGCACAATTTAAGACTAAGGGTTTCTTTGCTAATCAGCTGACAAACTTTGATTCGCTTCAAAGAGACTTAACATTATAGTTCTGACTCATGTTTTTTCTTGTCTTGTCACTGGAGCGAGGCAGTTTCTTTCACTAGAAAATCTGTGGAAATGATCTGTAGTATTGCTGATTAAGCCTCTTGTCCAGCTTTTGGAAACTGTGTATGAAGAAAAGAAACTTAGCTTATTCATACAATAAATATGCAAGGTGACATACCCAGAAAAAAAAGTGTTATAGTTTTACAGCATTTAAAAAATGTGAGGGAGTAGTTAAATTTTCCTTTTTCCCTAAGCTGAAACAAGTTTTCTGTAAGTGCACCAATAGCAGTAGAAATGTGTGTGGGAGTGGTTCACTTTTGTTCATAGGACAGCTCTTGAACTTTAAGGCCCTTCATTTCCCTACATTTCTGTTTACTTCGTACCCTAGAAAGTGCAGAAGAGGAAAGGGTTAATGGAATTGTTAGCATACCTTGTTGTAAGTCAGTTGTTTTTTGTTTGAGGATGGGTTTTTTATATTTGTTTGTATTATTACAAGTTTTTTTTGTAGGAGGGGTGTTCTGAGATCATTCACTCCAGCATATGAGCCTTAATGTCACCTAATACAGTATAATCCTTGTTTAATGGAAGTTGTTTTCCTTTAATATATAACTATGTTGTGTATATAACCTTCAGTACGATGCTAATTTTTTTCAGACATAATGTCTAAGTGCCTGGAAGCTAATTTCTTAGGAAATGAGAATGCAGTATTTTATATTAAAAATTAATTGTTATGTACTGTAACGTGCAATGACACTGTAGGCCAAAGCCTATTTCTGCCTTCCAGTAGGCCATTAGTGTCCTGATGCAGACTGGATAGTCTGCCAAGGGAGAGAGGGAGAGACAGCAACTTCTTTCTGATGGCTTCTCAGTCTGACTGACTAGAGAATTCATAGTACCATCTTTAAAGTGAGGAAAGTAAATTTTTATTTAGTAATACAAGTTACTTTTCTTTATGAGATCAGAAAAGGTACAACTTTAGACCTGCTGCAAGAATTAAAAATGTTTATTTGGACTTTGCAAAAAAAAATGCAAAAGAGAGGGATCGAAAATGCAAAGGAGAAAGGAGGTCGCAAGTATGTCTGAACATACCTTTCTGTATTTGCTGATGTGGATATGGATTTGGTGCTGTACTGCTTGAGGGACAAGACGGAAGAAGGGATTCATTCTCCCACTTCCTCAAGTGCCAGTGGACGTTCCACAGTCTCACAGGATGAACTCATTACTGGGAGATGAAAAACCTGAAGGACTCGTTTTCAGTCAGTTTTCATCTGTTTGATGCCAGTCACCTCCAAGGAAAAATAACTTTGGTAAGTGGGTACATTGTGTTTCATTTTGTCTTATTTGAATTTTTGCGATAGGTTCTAAAATTGTCTTTTCAAAATAACAGAATTAGGAGAGGACAAAACAGATAAATTGCTTCTTATTTTTTTAGCACCTGACAATATTAAACTAACAAAAAATGGGATTGTATATTGTAAATCAGAACACATGCTTTGGCAGGTTGATGTCATTATGGTGCTTGAAGTAATCAATTATTCTTACATTAATAAAGGACATGCCCTGGAAACAATGTATAAGCTGTTAAATTCTCTTATATTTTCTGTTTACTTTAGCCCTGTGAACAGTCAGATCACTTATAACAGTCAAGTTACCTTTATAAATACGTTATGCTATACATATTGAAAATGTTGAGTACTAAGAATACTGGCTTTTCAGTAGGTTTCAGAATCAAGCTGTGATCATGGCCCTTGTTTGTTCATGGAATTTCTTGGGTATAGACATTCCTTCGTTGGATCATGAAATTTAATAAAAGCTTTTTAGTGTCTTTTGATATTTGCTAAGTGTACCAAACAAGGGTACTTCACCTCCCTTCTGAGAAGACAGCACTTCATGCTATTCAGCCGCAAGCTTTGGTGACTTGTTACTGTGCAAATGTCAGGAACAGACAGGTATCCTTAGACTTCTTGGAGTGAGCTTTTAACGCTTTTTTTAAGTGTTGTGCCAAGGCATCACTACTTCTAAATTTAACAGTATTTATCTCTCTAGTCCCTGTGCTTGCACCTCACTTAGGCCTTGAAATGTTTCCTTGTGAACTTTTGACTGGGTACTTAGCAGTTCACTCTTCGTAACTTAAGGTTGTATTTTAGAGTTTTGTCATATGATTTTTTTTCTTCCTGCATACTTTAATGATTTCTGTCTTGTTTTTGTTTTTCAGTTGCTTTGGCCAGGATATTATTTAGACAGTGAGAAAAAGAAGGAAGAAGTGAACAGAAATTACATTTTTATCTGCACTAGGGCTTGGAGTCTATTGCCCAAGAAATTGCATTTGAAGGACAGTGTACTACGGAGAGGCAAAAGGATCTAAAGAGAAGTTCAGCAAAACATTGTGTAATGTTTGTCATCAGAGGAATTGCACAGAGAAGAACATGCAAAAACCTTTTTATTAGATGTCTAGCTCAGAAGTGTTTAGTGGAGACCAAGCACTTGCTTTATCAGCTGCAGAATCCTTTCCACTCAAGCCCATTGGAAAGAATTGGCTTTCGCTATACATATGTTGACGTTGTGGGCCTGTGAGATTGGTGCCATGCTATATCAAAACAAACCAAAAAACCTGTATTTTTTGGACAATAATATAAAACAATAGATTTTTACAATCATAAGAGGTGATTTCTTTGAATCAGTTTAGCAGAAGATTTTTAAAAAATTTATTTAAGCCTGTGTACAAGCCTTACATACATTATAAAGCTAAATACAGGTTATTCACATTGCAGTAAAAACATTTGCAAAACAGCATGTTGTTTGCTAAAGCACATTTTCAGTGTGCTTTTGTGCATTTGCTTTTGTACTCACAAATGCTTTTGGCTGCTCAAAACAGAATGAAATACAGAATGATACCCTTGCTTCTCATTATCACCTCCAAAGGTGAAGGTATTTGCTATAACTAAATTAAAAACTGATACAGACGACTGGCTTGGGGATAGCATGATGAATCCTGCATTTCAAAGTGGGTTACAGAAATCTGTAATAGAGTTCTGTGTTGAGGCTTTTACTTTTACAGATTGGTAGGTGCTCTATAAGGAGCACGTACCATAAAAATGTAAAGGAGAAAGGGAGAGGAATGTGAAATGGCATTAAATCAAATTTTGTCCCCAAGTAATCAACATATTCTCTATATTGTGCTTGTGATTTCTTTGAGGCTCAGTTATGTATGCACTTTTGTGTAGCTTACTGAATTGCTGTGGATCGGCTGAACCGTGTTAACCCCTAGAAATATAAGCGAAAACCTTACTTGAAGGTTTAAATCAGTATTGCATTTTTGTATATGAAATCCTAGACTGACTTTCAAACTGGATGTCTTAACTATTTTAGCATGGAAAAGGCAGTTATAATTATGCTTAAATCTAGACAGAATGTGACAGCTAGCTGTATTGAAAATTTCTTGAGAATTTATCTTTTTTTCTTCAAAGAAACATTCTGTTTCTGTAAGGATTTTGTTTTTTGTAACTTGGAGGTCAGATATTTTGAAATAATTATTTAAGCCTTTTCTGGTACCAGAGATTGTAAAGTTGCTACTTAACAGTCACCTATGACTTCACGGTCAGGTCCACTTTCTTTGCAGCAGATGGATTTCTCTGTCTTTGAGTAAACACAGCTTTTGTTAAGGTGTCTGTCACCAACCTAAAAGCTGCAGTTATGCAGTTCTTAAGTTAATTGTAATTTTAAATATTTCAGGGTGCCCTTATTGCACTATCTAAATGCTGATGTTTATTCATTGGCTGAGTCTGGCTTTCATGTTATTTCTTCACATTTTTTTACAGAAACTAAAAATGGACTTCATTGTTTTGTAGAAATAACTGGTTTATGCATCGTGCAACCTGGTATAAATTTTTAGTTGTTATAAAAGATAATGTCCAAGGTTCTCAGACTGTCATGGTTTTGTATGTGGAACTCTTTATTAAAACATTGTTTTGAATTTGATCCTTTGATCCTAGTGTTTTGTCATATACTGCTCCTTTCTGTAGTATAGAAAAGCAAATTCACTTACAGTGGTCTCAATGTAAAACAGGTTTTAATGTTTAAAAGAACAAAACAAAAACCCAAAGATCTACTACATATGTATGTTTTTCTGGGTTCATTTTTGTAATCTCTTCATAATTTATTTCTTAAGCAGTTAAGAAATAAATCTTAAGTTTAGTTCTTAAGTCTCTAATCTTGATTACTAATTCATTTGCATTTCTTTTCTAGGCACTCTGTTTAATAGTGCTACCATTCATTCCTGCATCAAACCTCTTTTTTCCTGTTGGATTTGTAGTAGCAGAACGAGTGTTGTATGTTCCTAGCATGGGATTCTGCATTTTAGTAGCACATGGATGGAAGAAACTATCGAGTAAAAGGTAAGGTAGTGTTACCTGTGACTGGTTTAACTCATCTCTGAATTTCATACAAGATAACCATATTTATAACTGCAAGCTTTCCAAGTAGAGCTTTTACCAGTATGAATTTATTACATTATAGCTCTTACTCTGTTTCAAGTTCTTAATGAACACAGAGTAATGACCAAGAAACCATTTGGCATTCATGTGAACAAATGACAACAAGGAAGTTCTTAGGAGACCAGTGGATTATTCTGAGGGTGTTAGAACATTTATTTAAAATACATACATATACACACACATACATGTATACACATATATTTTATACATTTTTCATTTTTTAGGTACGTAAAAGCATGTGTGTGTATATTTAAAAAAAGCCTCAGACTGCAACAAACATTCTTGTAATGTGGTGTAGCTTACATTACACATTACTACAAAATGGACTTTACCTATGAGCCTAGTAGTATAACTCAGCTCTTTTGTGTAAAGAAACACAAATGTTTTCTGTTGAAATCCTAGAAGTTTTTAAGGATTAGGCAAAAAAATTTCTTGGCCAGATTTGGTTTGTAGTTTATTCAAAGGTGATTACAGACTCAAGTTTATATAATGCATGTATATCAGTCTGCAGCATATTAAAATATCTTTTTACTGATTACATTTGCAGAAATGCCATGCTAGGAATGGACATCAGAGCCATTCAGTATTTGTTAAACTAAAGAATTTTTTGGATACCAATTTCTGCTTAGGAAATTGTGCTTTAAAAGCATGTTTAGTGTGCACCTTTGTTTTTTCTGCTGTCTTCTACATTGAACTGCACATACCTCCTTCTCACCTGGATGCTTTACCCTTGTTAGCCCGGTGGAATACTAATGCTAGTTCAGACAAACGGAAAGGCAGCAATTCCCAGTCTGTGTTGTCTGCTATCATTAGAGGTGAAGCCTTGCAGTATAACTTATGCTAACTGGTGCTGCCAAAGCTGACAGCACTGGATAATGAGAAATCAGTGATACCTTGTGGGAGTCAGGAGAAAGTATTATCACAAATCCCACTACGAGGCAGTAAAAACAGAAGTGATATGAAAGAAAGCAAGGAACCAGGAGAGGATGGTTGGGGAGTAAAATTAGGCAGCAGTGTCGTTTACTACAAAAATATTGGGAATCAGCACTCTAAGAAGTGTTATGAGAGAGAAGCTTCCTTGCTTTAGAAATACGTGGAAAGAATAAACTTCTTCATAAGGCTGGTGGAGATACAGATTACTGTATATGTCAGTTCTCACTAGTCGCTTTGCTAATGTTTTAGAATTTCTTTCAATTCTGTTTTTTTAAAACCAAGCACACGGTAGTCTAAATCTGCACAGCATTTTGTAGATCTTGAAAAAGGGGGTGAAAAAAAACCTTTCGGTTTTTAGCGAACCCCTGTGAAGTACATAGAGGTGTGAACAGCTGTTGCATAAGTCAAGTATAAGAAATATCTGGCAATGGTGAACAGCTTTATGTCTGCTCAGGAAGGAGATTTTTAAAAACAAAAAAATACTCGTAATTGTTGGAAGGCTGCTGAGTGTTTAACATGTTTTTTCATAATTAAATTGGAATTCAGAGACCAATGACCAGCATGTTAAAGCGTATGTTTTATATCTGTTCTATTTAAAGTCAGTCATGTTTAAACTCCAGAAAAATAAACTGCACAAAATTTAGAAGATTGTTCCTGACAAGCTTGTGACAGAGTGGCTGCTGCCCCAGTTTGCAGCTTTATAAGTATAATTGCTACAAAGATGCTAAACCTTTCTCCTATTTAGATGTTACAGTAGCACTTGGATTTTATTTGCTTATGGAAGATTGGGTAGTCTCCACAGCAGGCCTCTCTGTCAAGATGTGTTCTACAGTGTGGCAAATATAGGTGATGTGTGCAGTAAAGAATTTGTGTGGAATTGTCTAATATGAGACAAAAGGATGGGATGATATTTTATTTGCTCTTTTCATTTTTTAACATTTTATACAGTGTTTTGAAGAACCTTACTGTTGGACATCGTGATCATTTGCATTGCCTTAAGTTACAGATAGGCTCTAACAGAACTATAATTTTTGTGTATTTTTTGTTTACATTATGTTATGTAGATTGCTTTTGTTCTCAAGTGAAGTGTATTGCGATAGCAAAAAAAACAGGTAAATAACAAAATTAACTTGAAATTGAACATTATTTCCTGTCAAATTTTGGAGTGCACTGTTCGGTGATGAGGCAAATAAATTGGAATATAACATTCATTAATATGGTCCTTAGTTTATTTGCCCCCTAGCATATGAGATACTTCTTATAGTATGAATTAGATTTGTTTGTGTAATTATAACAAATCTTTCTTTGTTTTATTTAATAGCGTGCTAAGAAAAATTTCTTGGGTTTGTTTGGTTGCGGTACTGTTCACTCATGCCTTAAAAACACTGCACAGAAACTGGGATTGGGAGTCAGAGTACACGTTGTTTATGTCAGCTTTAAAGGTACTGTATCCTATTTGAAAAGGATAATGGAAAGCTTGTGTTGCTGTTCATCTCAAAAAGCTGCAGTAGGGCATGATAAAAATGCAGAGAGATGTTGCTTGTTTTGCCACTTTTATTTCTTCATTGACAGTATTAACCTCTATTAACTGCTTTTGGGAATGCTTTAAAAGTAGTGTGATGCACACATGGGAATTCATGTGCAAGAAATAAATGATAGTTTTTTCTTGTGTTCAGGAAGTTGAATGTATTCTCTTACCTGGATGAAGGCACAATATGTTTCAGTACATAAATCTACAAAAAGCTTGATGCATAGAGTAATTTTGCCTGGACAAGGTCCTGTGCATCCTGCTGTAGGTGACCCTGCTTCAGCAGGGGGGTTGGACTAGATGACCCACAGAGGTCCCTTCCAACCCCAAACATTCTATGATTCTGTGACTTCTTCAGTGTGCATATGGCATGATAGGATAGTTTGTACAACATCCCATAAAAATTATAATGAATTTTAAAACGTTTGGTATTTCTAGGGGCAAATAACTAAAATAAATGGATGGTGAGCAACAAATTCAATGTGATCATTCTGTATTCAGACTTTTGTTATTCCTTACATATAGCAGCTTGATGAAATCTGTCACTTGCTGTGTGGTTTTACCTCTTTAAGACAGTTACAAGAAAATCAGTTGTTAGGTAATTTCAACTTAATACCTTTTTTTCTGGTTTTAGGTAAATAAGAACAATGCGAAACTTTGGAACAATGTGGGGCATGCATTAGAAAATGAAAAGAATTTTGAAAGAGCTCTGCAGTTCTTTATACAAGCCACACAAGTGCAACCAGGTAAAAGCTTTGACTAGTTGCCGTTGAGTGGTGTCTCCGCACTCCTAGTATTTCAGTATGCTTAGCTTACCTAACAATGTCTTCTCAATGACCTGTTTTTCTCCAGCTGAACATCAAACAATGTCATACGCTAAATTGATCCATTGTTTTTGGAAATAAGTTCCAAAAAGGCCTCCAGAAAAGTTTCTGTCTATAAAAAGATGAAAAGACTTTCAATTTTAAAACTGTTATTTGGTTGATATTCTTTCTGAATTAACTTAAACTGTAATTTCTTATGAAACAATCATTATTTAGTTTTCTTATTTAAAACTAAAGATGTATAAAAAAATTAAAAATCTAGATAGTATCAAAGTGCACATTTACTCTATTTTACATATTATTGCAAAAGAAGTTCTAAGTAGTACCGGAAAACCTTCCTTTTGCCTTTCAGAAGCCTAAGAAATAACCTTCAATTTATGCACCTCTGCTATAGGAAGAGATTAAAGATAGATATCTAGTAGTGTGACCTCCAATTTTTTACCATTTCCAAAGTAACTTTATAATCCATCTTTTGTTCATGGTTAAATTATTGGCTTCATAATTAAGATGAAAAGTAATATAGAATTGCTTGGTGGTGGTGGTGGTCTTTATGCAGTACCTGTACTTCACACTACTCTGAAGGCATAGGTATTTATTTTCATGATACTCAGTGCATGAAAGTATTCAAAACTTCATTCTTTTCTTTATTAAGATGATATTGGTGCCCACATGAATGTAGGAAGAACTTACAAAAACTTGAACAAAACTAAAGAAGCAGAAGAATCATATATGATTGCTAAATCATTGATGCCACAGGTAATTATAACTTTATTTTATATACCACCACAGGAGGGAACTCTTTCAGACCTATATTCGTGATATTTTTTTTGTATTTTTCCTGAAACTCTGTGTTGCCGTATACTTTAAAGTTGTTAGGGTTTTTTTAAAACCTGTTGAAAGAGTGGGTTGTATACAGTCATGTCTGTTAAAAAACTTCTTTGTTGGACCTTCTTTGTTAAAGCTATTTTAAGTTACTTTTTGTACTGCTGTGGGGTTTTTTTTTTCTGAAATTGAGAATGTAAAAGAAAGCAGCAGTTAAAAATGTACATCTACAGTTTCTAGTCACAGTGGGTTTATTTTGATTTACATCTAGTACACTGATGATGTCTGAGTTTGAGCCCTCAAGAGAACACTTAAATGCAGCATTGGAGGTGGGAGAAAGTAGTTGCAGTAGCAACAAAAAAATCTTTGCCTGAACGTACTTTTAAAAACATGTGCTTGGTTATCTTTAGCATTTGTTAAGTTACATTCATACCTAGCAAATACTGCTTATTCTAGCACTTTAGGAGAAAGAGAGAGGAATATTTTGGACAACATACAAAGGTAACAAAAGCTGTGGGTAAAATAAGATTGACCACGAAAATCAGCAGTCTGTTGAGTAGAAGTGTGAAACTATAAAGTTTGTATTGTGGAACATAATGAAGGTTTTAGACAAAAAAAGTATGAACATTGCAACAGTTACAGTGTTATAGCATTTTCATCTTTCCTGACTACTTTTCTTCTGCTGTATGAGTGGCTGGTAAAATCTTATTTACACTTGTCTTAGGCTGGAGGGTTAAAAAGGAATGAAAATATCTCATAGAATGTCAGTGTAGGCTTTAAGAAATATTCTTTGTCTGAATGGGGGAAGTTTTGCAAGGTCTGTTTGGTTTCTAATGGCTATCTGGATTAGCCCAGTTGGGTATTAGCAGAGCTTAATTGTCTGATATTTTAAATATAATGTAAAAGTTATCTACAACTTCATAGAATTAAAGAAGAAAAAAATACTCTGTTTTTATTTTGGTATGATTTTCTGGGAAAGAAGAATTGCTATTTGTAATCATTAAGAGCCTACTCACTAATGTCCGTTGATACCCTGAAACAAATGTGGAAGAGTGAAGAGGAGATCTGTACTGATTGTCTTTCATACTTTTACTCATCTGTGTTTGGTACATGTATTCTATTTGACAGATTATTCCAGGTAAAAAATATGCAGCAAGAGTTGCTCCTAACCATCTGAATGTTTATATCAATCTTGCAAACTTAATTCGAGCAAATGAATCTCGCCTTGAAGAAGCTGATCAATTATATCGACAGGCAATTAGTATGAGGCCAGATTTCAAGCAGGCTTACATCAGCAGGTATCTTTTCTAATTTTAGAAATACATACTCTTAGGTAAATATTTATGTATTTGCAGTGCTATGAGCAGTATTTAGTTCATACAGGTGAATTAGCTGCTGGAATTGATGAATTTCCAAATGAGAAGGTAAAGATTTGGGGCAAACTTTTTTCAGTAGTGCCCAGTGACAGGACAAGGGGCAACGGGCACAAATTGAAGCATAGGAAGTTCCATCTGAACATGAGGAAGAACTTCTTCACTGTGAGGGTGACGGAGCACTGGAACAGGTTACCCAGGGAGGCTGTGGATTCTCCTTCTGTAGAGATATTCAAGACTCGCCTAGATGTGGTCCTGTGCAGCCTGCTGTAGGTGACCCTGCTTTGGCAGGGGGGTTGGACTAGATGACCCACAGAGGTCCCTTCCAACCCCTACCATTCTGTGATTCTGTAATAAGCAATTATTCGTTACAAGCCCTGTTCTTTTAATTCCTGCTTCAAATGGTGTGTTTCCACATAGGCTGTATATTCAGACATTTTATAGCAGGGTGCTTCCATTAGAGTTCTTAATGAATCTCAAACTCAAGTTTCTAATCTCCTAGTTTAATTTTGAACTCAAAAGCTTTTGGTTAGTCTGAATCATGGAGCTTTCTTTTCCTTTTTTGTTAAAGGTGGTCCAGAAAATGCAAGACTTAACATAAATGTCAGCTAAATAGATAAGAGTATGTGACTGTGGGTATTGAGGCTTCTGTTCACTATTTTGTTAGTTGTGATTGCTGTTGGGACTTCATGGGGTGCAAAGATGCCTGAACTATCGCTGTTGCAGTGTAATTACCAAGCCAGTATCAGGAACCCTTGATAATTTCTTTTATGGTTTTTGTCCTTGATGTGTGTGTTGTATACAGACTTTTGAGAGCTGAAAGCTTTGGGAAAGGTATGTCAAAAGGCCCTGTATTGTTCTGTGTGTAAAACAAATTAACAAAAAAAAGAGAAAAAAAGAATGTTATATCTACTGTCTGTAGGAAGGCAAATTTTGAAAAAAAACCTGTCAATTATTTTCATACTAGTGTGAATAAAAGTTGAAGGTTGAATCTTGATTCTTCAACAGGGGAGAATTACTCTTAAAAATGAACAAACCTCTGAAAGCTAAGGAAGCTTATCTTAGAGCTCTAGAACTAGACAGAACCAATGCAGACCTGTGGTACAACTTGGCGATCGTTTACATTGAACTGAAAGATCCAACAGAAGCCCTAAAGAATTTCAATCGAGCGCTGGAACTCAACCCAACACATAAACTGGCATTATTCAACTCAGCACTGCTAATGCAGGAATCTGGTATGTTAGTTGTCCGTTATATAAATATTTGTGTTTGCATTATGGGATATATATTTTTTTTTTATGAACTCTTTAGTTTTTGGAAAGCAGAAGTTCATAGCATCATCAAAGAAGAAGCTGTTTATTGTAGTAGCCAGCTTTGTAATTTATTGGTAGTGTATGGAGTTTGTGCAAAGTCTACATATACCTTAGCTGATCAGCATCTTTAATACAAGTACTATTTTACAATATAACATCTTATACATATGAGGAAGTGTTACACAAACATCTTCAAAACTGTGCCTATATAATATTAAAAAAATTCATATTTAGTAAAATATGTGTAATATCTATGTTTTGTATTTAGAGGCTTCAAACAAGCAGAAGCATTAGCTATCTAGTATTCAGTTATTCATACTGGAAGGTGCAGGTCTGTGCCTGGAATTCCTTACTAAAATACGTTCATTTGGGTATTTGGAAAAATAACACAGGCTACAAGCCAGTCTAGCTAATCCTGGTATTATCAGATATCTTTTTCAAACTTGGATGCAAATTAAAATATGGGAGTTACAGATTTTATTGTTCTGATGTTAGAAGATACTTTAGCCTGGCTACATCTGAAGTCACCCTCTGTGGCCCTGTCTTTAAATTCTTTCAATCTACCTTTAACAAAATGAGATCTTCCACTCCCGAGTTTGCCTCTGTAAGAGCTAGTTTGACAGAACAGATGTCTTTTCTGCATTCCCTTTGCTCATCCATACATGAAAATAACTTCTCTTAAACTTGTGGAGACACCTTTTGTATCTGTTATACCGAACCTAAATACAATTCAACAGATAATAGAATAATGATGTTGACTTTGGCTACAAGTCCACTGTAAGTAGTTTCATTTTGTAAAGAAGGTAGATGTCATTTAATTTGGCTGTTACACAGCAATGATAAAAAGTAGCATTTTAAACCCTTTGTCTTTTACAGTTAATGTTAAAGATGTTGTGTTTTAATTTGTATAAAAATTAGCATTTTATAGGCCTGGTCTAAAAATCCTTCGATCTAGAATTAAACGCGTTTTCTGTCATTTAGGTGATGCTAGGCTTAGACCTGAAGCTAAACAAAGACTGTTACATTATGTAAAAGAAGAACCTCACGATGCAAATGGGTACTTCAATTTGGGTATGCTGGCAATGGATGACAAAAAAGATACGGAAGCAGAGGCTTGGATGAAGAAAGCCATAAGGTTACAGCCAAACTTCCGAAGTGCTCTGTTCAATTTGGCACTGCTGTATTCTCAGACAGCGAAAGAATTGATGGCTTTGCCCGTCCTGGAAGACCTGCTAAGATACTACCCTGATCATACCAAAGGTCTGATTTTGAAAGGAGATATCCTTATGAACCAAAAGAAGGATATCGTTGGAGCAAAAATGTGTTTTGAAAAAATTTTGAAACTGGATCCCAACAACGTACAGGGAAAACATAATCTTTGTGTGGTTTACTTCGAAGAGCGAGACTTAATAAAAGCAGAAAAATGTTTGGTTGAGACGCTGGCACTGGCACCTCATGAAGAGTATATTCATCGTCATCTAAACATAGTTAGGAGTAAAATTGCATCACTCAGTGCTACGGAACAGTCATCACTTCCAGCATATGGGACTGCAACTGAAGCTGCAGAAGAAAAAAAAAAAAAATTTCAGAATTTGAAAGAAGTAAAAACTAAGCAGACCGCCACACACACAACAGTTGATAACAATAAAGGGCACTCAAAAAATAGGAAACGAACAGAGAAAAATAATATGGACAAAGAGACTCCCAAAAAATCTACAAAAGAAATCAAAGACATTGAGAAAAAGAGAGTTGCTGCTTTGAAAAGACTAGAAGAGATTGAACGTATATTAAGTGGTGAATAGTCTTTATCATGTCACAACAGATTAAGGGGAGGATACTATCTTTAGTTATTGTTTAGTATGTGATCCAAATGGAAAGTGGTCTCAGTGCTTTGAAAACAGAAATTATATTGACTGCGTATCACTTAGCAAGCAGCAAAAGGCATTAACAATGCTTTATGTGAGAAAACTGCAACTTTTAAATATGATGTGGGGGTTGGATGGGAATCGAAGGATCGGGGTTAATCTTAAATGCAGAATCCTAATAGTGAGAAAATATCAAATATCATTGGTAGTCAAGGATGTTCAGTAATGCTACTTTCAAAGAATCAGTGTCAGAACTGAATGAACAATCAATGGGATAAGCCAGGCACTGCTGCTCTCCCCTATATAAAACTGTTTATATTAACATTATCTACATTTCAGTTTACACATCGTCGGTTTTAATCTTTATAGATCTCTGCTATACATGAAAAATAGTTTGTCTTTGCATTATCTGTTTCCAGGACTTAACAAAAAGTCATCAAAATGCCACTGGTTGTAGTATGGAACGATGCAACAGCACACTAAAATTTTCAGTTGTGTTCTAAATGTGGAATGATACAATAACCTTTAAATTGTTCTTTACTTACAATGCTAGTGGTTTGTACTATTTTACCTGGTAGAAATCTTATGGTGCTCTTAAGATCTTTAGACTATGCTTTTACTTTTAAAGGAAATGTATGTTTTTTATTCAACTGTCAATCATCTGGTTGTTTTTAAAAAGTATATAAAAAAGGGTGGTTTTCTCACTTTTTCCCCAGTTCATTGAATGCTGATAAATGCACTTTTGGTACAGTTAACCAGTATGCTATGCAGTAGTCCTTGTTGACTTTGTATCAATGGCTGTGGATCGACTCTTGGTGTAGTAAATTCTTCCTTGTTTATAGCAAACTGGCTTTATTATTTCTGTTATTGGAACGGTATTTCTATTCTCATGACTTTTTACAACACTAATATAAGCAATGATTGCTGAAGGCATTGTGATAATAATTAAGCCACCGAATTTAGCAATGTTTAACACAAGGAAATGTAGATAGTATCCTTCCAGATACTGAGTTCTGTTGTTTTGATACTTTCTCATGGGTGTGTGGTTTTTATTAAATATTTATTTTGACTACTAAAATATTCCCATTTATACTTTTCCACTAATGGATTATTTTAATTTCTTACAGGAAATGAAAATCTCTGCAATTTCAGTGTTGCTATTATCCTTTTGCAACGCATACACTTTTGTTTAAATGTACTACTGATTACCTAAACCCGATCTTTTCCTTAATTGTGAGAAAGAAAAGAAGTGTAAGAGCTGGGTTCAGTAATAATTTAATTAATCATTAAATCTAACTCTTACCCTTCATGTTTTTTCGTTATTTCATGATGTGGAAGTATTCCTTAGCAACTCTACTGTTTAAACATAATCCTTTCCGTAACTGCTCAACTTTCTGCCTTGGCAGTAATCCAGTTGTAAGATGTAATATTTATCTCTGTGGGAGGGAGCTTAAATGGTTGAAGGCCTCGCATGGAACTTTTCTTTATTCTGTATTCTTGTAATGTTACCACAACAATTGCTTGCATGGTAATGATTAAGAGGGGAAAAAAGTGGGGGTTTAAAAGCATGATTTCAAAAGCTGCAGACAGGAATAGGGACGTGGTGTGCAGCCGTTCTTTATACAAAAATTTGAAGTGCTGCTTGTAGTGAAGTGCTCCCAGGGATCTGTTGACCACACCTTGAAAATCGCTGTTTTATCTTGTCTGTGAATAACTCAGATACTTGTAGCCAAAAGAGCTGGTATGTTGACCTTTGTAGAAACTTTAACGTGCGTATTAAGTGTTCCCTGCAAACTCTTGTTTTATGAAAGAATTAGTCATTGTTCTGGGCAATACAAAGGAGCATTCATTTGAAAGTGGAGGGAATAAAGTAGTAAGAAAAGGTACTTTCTAATGGAGCAGGCCAAGACTCTCCTCACTTTTATATTAAGAGCTCCTAGAATCCCGTCCACACCGCTTTCATTCGGTCTGTAAATTGAAGAGGGGAGGAAAGGCATGTTCTTGATTTATGTAGTTGAGCCTTTGCCACGCTGCTCTCATCTTGACTGTCCAAGTAGCTCTTCTTTAGGGATGAGCAAAAATTTTTAGATTTATTGATGCTAAGAGATGCCATCAGGTTTAACTGACTAAGATCAGCAGACTGATGTAAACTGAAGGATGCTGGACATGTCTTTCAGTCTGCTATCAGGTACTATGCCCCTTTGTCTCTTTTAAAGGAATTTTACTAAAAACAAGTATTTTGACTAATTTCAGTGTGCTGAGTTGTATTTACCCTATTAGGATGTCAGCCGTTTTAAAATTAGACTGTCATGAGATAAATGGTTCAATAAATTGAAGTGGCGTAACTTCTGAAAAATAACAAAAATAGCATTTGCTCATAGGAAAACTATCAGAGATAATAACGTTGGCTTTGTATCCTTGCAGATGGAACAGAGTAATCAACAGGTGTTTTTCCCCTTTCAATTGAACCTATCTTTTCTCCTCTCCCTGCTGTCCTCATGTGCAAGAACACCATAAACGTCATCCCTTTTCAGAACTCCCAATTTCACTAATACGCAAGAAGAGGCATACTGAAATAATGTGTAGCTGCCTTCTCCTACAATGCAATTGCTGTGGTTGCCGAAGAAACCTAGAGATGTCTTACACCATCTTTGCATACATACACAAATTGTTCAAACTTAACATGTACAGCTGCAGTAGGCATTGTGTTATACACATTTGTGCATATAATTTCAGTGAAGACTCATGCATTTATCAGATTTAATTTTTAGGTAATTTGCAGGTGAGTATATGCATAAAGAGTTAGAGGTAAATACAGATAAACAAGGATTAACTGGATATGCATGCATATAGTTGGGACAACTGGATGCTTACGGCTTGTGCAGTTGCAGAAGGACAACGTGCAATTTGTACGTTAATCATTGAGTATAGAAATTTTTTTGTTTTGCACAATATGTCTGTCCTAGGACTTCATTTTCGAAGTATTGCAAGTATTCTTTATTTTCGAAGTATTATTCTTTGCATTACAACCAGTTAAAAACATGATTGTTCAGATCTGATTTCTTTTTTTTTTTAGTCTGTTGGTTTTTATCAGCTCTGTCAGGGCAATAGTCAGGTGTTGTGAAGAATAGGAAACATTTTCCTACAAACAGGCACGTACCAACTGTTGGAGACTGAAGTCACAAATAATGAAGTGGGGCAAAAATTATTTTCAGTGTGCAGTGCAGTTTGTGCCTTGATTAGGCAATACTGGAAGAGAGAAAGTTGAGCTAGGAGTAAACATACAGGAATATTGCTGTGGATGGAGGGTTTCATCCAAAGAAAAGCAAGAAAGCATGCAACAAGCGTGCTGCCAGAGCCTTTAACTGAAGGAGGGAGGAAGCCTTAGGTTTCTGCTCAGTTGTGAGACTTGCTGAACTGCACCTTACTTGGAAGATAACAGCAATTTCAGTATATTTAAAAGGAAAATTACATGCTGAATTCTTGGGTGAGTGAGTCTTGGCTTCAGCCTGTGAAAGAATACCTGCATAGCTGTTACACCTACAGCAACTTCTCGTCCAGGTCCTCATTCCCTGCTGGCTCTCTGGCGTGAAGCAGATGGGCTCAGAAGATTCCCCCTGCTCTGAAGGGGACACAGGTTTGTTCTGTTCCCCGTGGGATGCGAAAGATGTGTATGTGCTTTGTTTTCCAGGAGGTGTGACAGTGTGGTTACAGAGTTCCCCCTAAATGGGTTTAAACTGCCAACAACAGTATGTTTATTGCTCAGCCTTCATTGAGCACAGCTGGCTGAACCATAGGCCTGTGGGGCAGGCAGCCTTGTGTGACTTCAGAGCAAAGCACTGACCTGCGAGCAATGTCAGTTTGCTGAGAGGAGTAAGTGCTCTCCCGGAACAAAAGCTGCTGAAACCTTTTGGCACTGTGAATGTGGGTTGTCCAGCACAGCTTCTCAGCAGCTTTCCCTTGCTCACAGCTGTTGGGCATTCCAAGCCTAAGGGGCACAGAGGGCAGCTCTTTAGGTGCAACCATCCAGCCGTATGACACTGCATTGCCAGGCGAGGTTTTTGCAAGATGGAGGCAAGCCTTGTAGCTGTAAAGCTGCTCATATACCTGCTGCCAGGGTGTGGAGCTTTGGGCTGAATATGCAAGCATTTGTTCCTTCCTGAAATTTCCCTTGGAAAGACTCAAGATCAAAACAATTCTGGGAAGTTGGCTGCTTGCCCCAGGCTCCTGCGAACTTTGCATCACACAGAAGCACCAGGAAGAGTCCCAGTTTGGATGAGTGTATGTGGCTGGGCTTCTGCTTGCAGAGGCTCTGTAACCCACCTCTGCCTGGCAAATGTCTGGAACTGCAGCAGAACCTGCTACTCCTGTAAAGTCCTCCTTCAGCTGCTGCCCTGTAACCAAAATTATGCTTCTCCGACTTCAGCCTAGGAATCCTGCTTTGCTTAGACAGAAAGCTTGGGAATGGAAAGGCTGGAGGACACCTCTCCTTCCACCTGTCCTTCACCTCACTTGCTCTCCATACAAAACTAACACTTTGTATAGTGTTTCAACTGATCAAGAAGAATCTGTCCCCCAAACCTCCAGCATAGCTTATGAAAAGGTAAGACATTCCTGCCTGGGATCAAAATAACATAGCTTGCTATGTTGCATACATTACTATGCTACCTTTTTTTTTTTATTTTAAATAATCCTTGATATAGAGATCATGTTATTTTTATAGCATTCAGTGAGTGGTAGCGCATCTAGTATTCTTTGAAAGCTTAAAAACTGCCTGCTTTCTGCAGTCTTAATGTTTAGTGCCTGTCTACAAGCTGGTGGTCCTGCATGCAGGATATATGTCGTTTTTGCGAACAGCCAGAAGAAATTGTATACACACATCAACAAACAAAGCAGTGATGACAAAAATGAAGCAAAAACAAAACACAAAACACCCCAAGCCAAAACAAGACAACATCACAGAACTTTCCAGGTAATTATCCTGGGACGGGAACAACATAATAAGCCATGTAACTTTCTAGGGCTAGGAAACAGGTCCAGAAAAACATGTTTAACCTTCCCTGGCACAGTGTCATATTTTCAAAAATTGCTAGAAAGTGAATTGGACTTTATGGATACCATGCACTCTGAACTAAGGAAGTCTGTTTAAAATAAAATATTAATATAATGTTAATACTCCAGCCTAGTGCAAACAACCATTAGCTGCTGCATCTTTACAAGTATAAGAAATATACTATCCCAAAAAAGTAATAAGTCCCTGTTCAGCTGGTGTCTTCACCGGTGCTTACGGAACTGTAAATGTCTTCTGTTAAATGTCCATGCAGAGGCAGTAACTTTCTTTATAGCGAGTTTAGAGGTTACGTGCTTGTTTGGGTGAGCTCAGCCTTTCCCAGATGTGGACAGAAAAGAAAGAAATGAAATGCTTGTGTTTGTGGGGCTTTGCATGCCAGGCTACACCTCGGCATTGTGAAAAACTGTATATATATTTTCCAAAATTTTAGTTACTGGTAGGTCAGCATAGCAGACAAATTGGTGTATTTGATACAGTTTTGGAGGGTGATACAATTTACCAACTTTATATGAGGTTATGAATTCACTGTGTCTTTTCTATGCTGTAACTGTTATGACTGTAAAGCCATGAAGGATTCCAGGTAGAATAAAAGTGAGCATTAAAATATAGCATGTAGTTCAGACTTCCTACCTATTCAGCATATACATTTCTTTCTTACATGTAATTATCAGGGTTTTTTTAAATACACATAGTAAGGTATTTTTAATTATATGTGTATTCATCCACACACAATGAGGGTAGGTGGAGGAGGAAAATACAACAATTACAGGATGTCTTACCGAAAGTAGAAGTCATAAAACTTGAATTTTAAAATACCATGTTGAACACATGCACTCACCTTTATTTCATTTGCAATTGTTAACCCAGTCCTGTGCTTTTGTTGTACGTGATCATCATTCGAGGGCGATGCTGTAGCGCTGACTCCCCGGTACTGCGAGCTCAGAGGAGGTGGTGACAACTGATGATCACGGAATGGGGGATTAGTTGTTAGCTCTCCTCAGCCTCAAGCGGAATAATTGAGGTTGGCTTGTTTGTTTGGGCGCACTGCTTGTTTCAGCTACAGGAACATCAGAAGTTAGGGATGACTATCTCAGTTTGCAAGATACCATAATTTCTCTGAATGTGTGCCTCCCCATTAGCAGACAAAGATGGCATGATAATATTGGGCCCACCTGAAAGCTGTGGAGGGAGCAAGTGAGGGAAGCCAGATTAAAAGAAATGTTAAATGTTATTGAAATCTCATAAGATAGAAGGTATGTGATAACTGCTGTGCTCTGAAGCTATGCAAAAATATGATTAAGTCTTATCCAGTTTAAACAAACAAAGACAACAATTAAGAAGTTTAAAAGGAGCTTCTGAACACCCTTTCTACCCCCTTGAACAAGTTTTAAACAGGTCTGAAATGGTGGGTTTTCTTCAACTCTATACATAAACTTTTATCACTTTTCCAGTATAAATAGCTACAAACAAATAGATAGAGACAATGAAAGGTGTGTGAAAGCCTAAAGCTTGTGAAATTCAAATGCTGTGCAGAAACATAAAAGAAGCTGAATGGGTAGTACATCTTTAGGTGTATTTATATGAGTGGGTTTGCATCAATTTAAAGTATGAGCTGCATGAGGATTATTTGGATGAGTCATATTTTATTTCTGCCCCTTACTTGGGTGAATATAGTCAAGGTGCTAGTACAAATATTTAGGTTTAAATTTAGGTTTAATTTACCTTTCCAGAGATATTTCTTCAGCAGTTTTTACAGATATTGCAAAAGAACTGTTTTGCTAGAATATTAATGAAAAGCAAAAATAAGAAACATTATAAAGTTTTGGAAGTAACTTCCTTCTGATCAATATACATCAAAAAGTATAGATTTGAACAAAAATATTGTGCATTGCACAAGGGTAAAAGCAGCACTGAAATTACAAAGATTAAGAAATTAAAATGATGCATAAGGATTTTCCAATTATTTGCACTGGTTTATCTTGTAATAAAAATAACAAAAGGAAGATTGTTTCCATTGACTTCCTTTACCTTTTGATATTCTTACTGTCTGTACAACCTCTGCCCCTAAAGAACAGGGAAAACAGAGCAAACTTTAACTCATTGATTACTGACCATCTCGACGAAAGAGTTCAAAAAACATTTCATACAGTTGTTTTTAGTAGTATATTGTTCCTTCTTCAGCTCTAGATGAAATGGTATAAAGGGATTGAAGGTGAGATTGAATTTCAGTTGTACAGTCTCTGTATTTCTGCAGTACTTTTGGGTTTGCTTTCCTTTGTTCTCTTGTGTTCTTTTGTTTCTGTGGCAGTGGTGCCTACTCCCACTGCCAGTGTTCCAAGAACAGAAGGCTGTAAAGATGGAAAAGAGAAAGCAGAGAAGCTGACTGAAGGCTTTTAAGTCTTTATACACTTATTACTAATAAGCATCTTCAGTGTTCTGCTTTTTGCTTCTGATTTAAATATATATTTATAAAGTATATCTGTATATAAATCACATAACGTAAGTCTTTGCTAAAGAACTGGAACAATTATTTCAACATTTGCTAAGAAGAGTGCTCATTTTGCTTTATTATTGAAAACTATTATTATTGCTGTTTCAACCAACAATGCAGAAAAACACCTACAGGCAGTGATGACCAAGTTACTGTTTCAGGTAATTACCTAGTATGAGGCTGTTGCATAAATCCCACAAATGATCAGCTAAGTGCAGAGACACGTAAATAAATCTATAGAGTTGTATAATATGTAGAGCATAACACTATGTAACTGAATTTTGATGCTGTATCTTGTGATGGAGTTTATTTACTGCTCGGGGTCTGGCAGGGTTTTGAGAAGTTGAGTGGTTTCTGCTTACAGGAGCAGCCACTGTTCAGACTGTTCTTCATCTGCTGTCTATTATCACTTCAGAGGTCAAGGCTGTTATCTTTGTGTTTGACCTCTTGGTAAGTATCTTGTTAAAAGGAGGAGCAGAGGAGTAGAGTCAACAAGCTAAACTAGAACAAGACTTCAAGAAGATCATGATTTTATCAAAACTAGCTGATCTATGGAGAAGGATGAAATTGGCTAGCATTGTTCTATATTTCTGTCCTGCATTTAGCTATTTGCAGATAGTATTCCTTGTAGTCCTAGCAGCAACTTTGGTATAGTTTAGGCCAATAGCAATATAAATCTTACGCAGCAATCCAACTCACGTTCTCCATGTGACAGGATAAATTGCAATGCTCTGAATAACACCACAGGAAGAGGTGGCCTCTGACTTGAGAAGCTTATCATCGTGGAAGCATGTGATGATCTAAACTAGGAAATAAATAAAAATCGCATTTCCATTATATATTGGGGACTAGCAATAAAGCATCTAGGGTCTTAGAAAGCTTCTTAATTCTACTGAAATATGATGATCTTCATGATATTGCTTGTTAAATCCCTCCAGGCCTCTAGTTTTCTTCTTAAAAATTGATTGCTTTTCAGCGATTGCATCATTAGAGGAAAAATAGTAATTTGCTTTTAAACGTTACTTTGAAATCCCATACTCACAAATTTTTAATTCGTGGTGATTATGCATACATCCTGAAGAGCCTGTGTGTAGAATTGCACCGAACAGTGAAAGTGCTGTGAAGGCCCTGTTTGGCATATTGCAGGTACAACATGACTGGGAAGGGTTAAGAGGGGAAAACAAAATTCATCCAAGATTTTTGAACACGAAGATACAATCAGTGTGTCAAGGCATGTTTACTCCACAGATTACTGTGTGCTTGAGTACATACTAGAGAAATATTACTTCCAACTTGCTTTTCACTTCTGTTTTACTAAGCATTCACTTTCAGAGACTGAAAGTGGGTTACATAGACTATGGTCTAATTTGGTGTGGCTGCTGAGAGAAGGAATTCTGCAGTGTACCCAAGGTGGTCGGGGACTGTAGCATATGATGTGTGAAGAAAGGCTGAAGGAGCTGATTTTGTTTTGTCTGAAGAAGACAAGACTTATAGGGTCTTCTTACTGCAGTCTTCAAGTCTCTGTAGGTATTTGCACAGAAGCTGGAGCCAGATTCTCCTCGGTGACACGCGGCGAAAGGTAGTGGACACAAGTTGCAGCAGGGGAAATTCTAATTAAATGCAAGAAAATAATTCTTCTCAGCAGTCCTGTTTGCAGATGATCACACTGTTTAAAGGTGCTTCACGCCGTTGGCGTGTTGCCTCTTTCAGGCTCCTCAGCAGTCACATCCCTGTGAGAACAGGACTGAACTGGCCAACCACTTCAGCAGAGCTGGAGCAAGCAATTTTGCCATGCCGGATATCGTCTGGGCTAACTCCAGGCATACGCGTTAGAATACAGAAAGGTACAGAGAAGGATAACAACAACTAAGTCAAAGCAAAGGCATGGCAAAGGTCATACATTACTTTTGCGAGGGTTTTCAAGGTAGAAGAAATCCAGGGAAGAATCATAACATTTACAGTAAAGGTGAACAGGAAATAACTTTATTTATCTTAATACCAGGCTCAGAGACTTACATGAATGAAGACTTTGTTGGTAAAAATAATGTCTTCACAGAATACATAATTGAATTTTATTGTTCATTGCAAGCTGTAATGGTTGCTGAGGTATAGAAGATCCCAAGAACCAAACAGCTACAGTGATGAAAGTGAAGATCTATGAAATATCACTAAACACAAGGAAATAGATGCAACTTCTGGTTTAGGAAGATCTTCGTGCACAAACTCCCCAAACCTGATAGGATATACCAAGAGAAAAAAACACTGTGTGTTTGCCCTATTCCTAAACTCGTCCCTAAACTCTTCCCCTAAGCGTTGGCAGTAGACACAGTGAGAGACACTGTAGCAAGGTAAATGTGCTTTTGGTCTGACCTATGCCATGAGAAATACTATTCTTCACTTCAAAATCGTTAGAGAAAAAAGTAGAAAAGTTTTGTTTGGAGTAACATAGACTAAACAATTATCCGTTGTAACCCCAGTTTTGGATATATAAATATAGATTAAGATCTTGTCTGTACTGTTTTTGGATGCATAAACGTTATGGGATCTTCAACTTTGCAGATACAGGCTAGAGAACAAATGCTAAGAATATGGTAAGGGTATTTGGGTGCGTGCTGGCCAGCAAATTGTTAGTTAGATAGGCTGTGAACCTGCAAAAAGGTGACATTAATTAAAATGAGTTTTGATAAGTAGTGGGGTGTTTGAGAGGATCTGGCAGTAAAAAAACAGCTTTGCTGAAAAAAAGAAAAGGTACACAGTAATTTATTTTAAATTAAATGTAAAAAATAAGTAGACCTGTTATTGGAGTCTGGCTTTGCAAAGGGCAACTTTTTATATACAGATGTACTAAGACAATTAAAAGGATAAATTAAATATAAAGAAAGATGGAAGTAAAATACCACAAAGTTCTCAGATTGAGACACTATTTTGTAGTTGAATTAACAGATGAAGAAAATGCGTATCTTCTTTCTGAAATTCAGCTCTGCAGAAACTAATAATTGAACTACAAATGACAAGAATTAATGGAGTTATTGGAGGGTGGATAAAAGCTATCCAAAAGAAAAAAGCAACAGGCAGTTTCTGCAATACCTGGTAGCACAGTAGTTACTAGTGATGTTCCTAAAAGAACTGGGCACTGAAATACTTTAATATTGTCCATAATTGCCCTGGTAGAAATACAGTAAAAATGCTTATTGTGTCTGTTGACAATATAAATCTGTAAGTACTGTCAATGCAGGGTAGGGTATTGTGTAAAAACACTTTTTATGACTAGATTAGTAGAAATGGGATGAAATTCGATAATAGATAGTATAAGGTGATGCACCCTGGTACTGCCATCAAACTTCTGTTGAAAGCTACAAGTTTGCAAAGAACTAAGGTGGAAATGCATTTGGCTGTCCTATATAACAACAGGATTATAAATTGCTGAAGTCATTTAGCTGGAAAATGAGGTGACTATGCTGAAAAGGTAACTGCAGTAGAAATAGAGATGTTCCTACTACAAGACACTGGTGATGCTTGTCTGGAATACTCGCTTAGTTTTGATTACCTATGTCCAAGATCAATAAATTCAAACCAAAAGAATTACATAAAATCTTTGCCAGGTGAATAAAGCAAGCAGAGGGCTTTTCTTCTGCAAAGAGCTAGAGCTTGTTATCTCAGCCTAACAAGCCAAAAGGGCATGTGGTTGTCAAGATATTCAGTAGGAGGATAAAAACTGGAAGAAAAATTACCATTCAGGCTAAAAGCCAATGTTTGTACAAGAACAAAAAGGGAGAAAACAATTATAAATAAACTCAGGCTGGAAATGAGGCAATAGGCCCAGACTACTGGAACAATATATTTTGGGACTATCTTTCAAGGAGAAGTGGGGGAAGGGAAGGGAAGTTGTTTTAAGCTGAGGCCATGAACATTTTTGAAACTGGATGCATAAAATGCTACCTGTAATAATAAAGAACTAAACTCTGTGATCCTGGAGGTTCATTTTAGTTATGTGCTTGCTTAAAGCTCTCTAAGCTAAGTAATAATAGGAATTTCCATCTCATCTTCTCTTTATTCTAGAGTGTATGTTTAAATTGGAGGGACCCTTGTGAAAGCAACAATGCCTATTGCAAGCTGACGTATTTTGCATGTGAAATCTTTCTGTACAGAACAGTACAAAATTAGATCATATTAAAATTGCCTGTTTTCAGTGGTTATAATCTTACTGAAATCTTAATGCAACAGTGAAAATAAGTTCTGAAAACTTTACATTTATTTCCTTCCTGAATTTTTAATACTCCTTAGGAGTATTAAATACTCCTTTGAATTAAGAAACTCCTACTATACGTTAAATAGAGCAAGTTTTAAAGAGCCAGCTCTGAGATATGAAGACAGATCCCTGGGTGTACAAGGTAGCACATAGTCACGTGTGTTGTGTTACTGGTGCAGTTTGTGGAGGAGTACATGAAGTAACTGGAAGTTTGCAGCCTAATACAGTTTTTATGGAGATGCAAATGTTGCCTTTTTATATCTGTTAGAGATGGTGGTGAAAGCCTCACAAAACACTGGAGTGAATCAGTATTATGAATAATATGAAGCTAGAAAGGCATATGCAGATCTCTCCCTTTCTTTTCTCATTTGTGTGTCCTCTAGCTTGTAGGCCAAGATGACAGTTTGCTGCAACCACATCTATAATAAAATGTATTTATTAGAAATTATACTAATCATTAAAATGAAAAACTGATGATAAATCGAAAATAAATGGAAAATGCATTATTTTGTACTGGATTATATTCTTGTTTTTTAATATGATTTATAGTTCTGAGTTTATACGTATGTGAAAAGTAAATCGTAGGGACAGGATTATCTCATGGAAACATTTTAACCTGTTAAGGTGATAAAGAAGTGCACAAAAAAATGCAGAACCTGCTTTATTCTTTTATTCTGGAAATATGGAAAAAGTGGTCACTGAAATAATTTGTTAAATTTAAATAAAAATAAAAATTGTTTCAGATTCATCTTTTACGTGTTAAAAAAAAAAAGGGAGTAAAACCAATGCTAGTATCACAATGAAGCAATGATAATACAAAGGACATAGAGAATGTATGCTTAAAAATAAAATGAGGTCCTGGAGTTTCCAGGTTTCCTTTTTTAAAATTATTGAACAAGTTTTTGGAAAATGTGGTCTGATCCTCATCCAAACTTTTTGTGTGCCTCCCTTTTGTTTCTGAGAGAACAAGGATCTAAGGAATGTGCTTGCACTATGTTAAAATGAATAATAATTGTGTAATTCAGAAAAGATCCAAATGCAAACATAATTATCATATTTTATCTACTTTATTTCCCATCAGTTAACAGGTTCTTCCAGCAGAAGTCATACGTTTGAAATGCCAAGTCAGGGTCTATCTTGAAGGTTTTGACACCCGAGAGGCATAAACACATTTTTTTATATTTATACTGAATCAATATTGTATCACCTTTATTAAAATTTTGGTGGTGACAATTTGTATTGTGAAGTGTTTCCTGTTTGTGTTTCAGTAGAGCTTTGACACTGTAGTGCTAAAGACTTTGCTGACAAACATGCTTTGGCTTTGGCACATTCACAAGAAGATAGCTGCAGGCAGCCCTGACCACCTCTACTGCTGCTCTTGAGATACTTGAATACGATAACCATGGGCCCGAAACAGGACAAATCACTTGCAGGGTGGTGCCTGATTTAAGACATTGTTTCTGAACAGCAGAGGTTTAATCCAAAACCTAGGAGCCTGTCCTAGTCCCCATCCCTCAGTGCCTTCTCAGTGTTGAAACACCTCTTTTCCAGAGCTGCTTCCCACTGGCCGCAGGGAGAGACCCTGTGCCTCCACCCGCTATGCTGGTGGCCCAACCCTCACGCTTCTGTTTTCAAGGGAAAGGATACAGGCAGTTTGTCATCCATCCCTATTCAACAAACTGTTAAAAGTAGGTATAGCTCTATCTCAGATTCCCCTTAAACAAAGATTGTTTACCAGACAGTTAATTTAAAGATCAAAGCAGAACAAAAGCTTCTTCTGTTTTCTACCACATTATAGCTTTCCCTGCTTTTTTTCTCCCCTTTCCCCCCTTAAAGACAATGAGATTCATTCTTGTCACGCCTCCAGTCTTTCCAGAAAGGCTTGACTGCCTTCAAAACTTTTGCTTGCTAGAAGATGTATAATTTCACCTATTTCTGAACAGCATGGGCTAGACCTGTGAGGTTCTTAAAAGTCTGGCTGCCGCGTGGGGGATGCAAGGCTGAGATGCAGATCCTGGGTGACCCTGCTCAGCTGTCATCTCATGCCGAGGCGTTCCTCACGTGCACAGGACTCACTGCCGCAGCACCCTACGCTTCTGCTTGTCGAGACCTCACAGGGCTCAGGTTTCTATCACTACATGTACGCGCTGTCCCAAATCATTAAGGCACCAAAGAGCTCGGTTCTTGGTCTTCAGGAGATGGGCACGCTTCAGCTTGTATTCTTGTGGAGACTTACTCCCTTTCCCATTCTTAAAATGCATTGGGAGGATTCAGCCTTGCACAAAACATAAATCAAGAAAAAGAGGTTTAATCTTTTTTGGGGTGTTTTTTTGTTTGTTTGGTTGGTTTTTGTCTGACCATCTGTTATTACAGTTTTCCTTTGTATGCAGAAGTTTTGGGTTGAAAGCTAGCCTCTTGAATTGAGACTGCCCTCTGACTGCACAGGGGTGACATTTTGAGGCATGCTTCTCATACTCTCCTCTGGGGAATATTCTGCTGAGAGCAACAGAGGTTTAGTTCAGATCTTCATTGGAACCCAAGATGTTAGGAGTTGGGGGAATTCCCCTGACACTAGACCCATTCACATTACATCTGAGAACTTGCATTGTCTTTCATGCTGCTTTATCTCATCTTTATTGAAAATGACAGTTTTGGTTTTTTTATTTAATTCTCTCCTGTATTCACAGAGAAGAGCTTGTTCGTGTGGAAAATTTTTTTTTTCCTGAATGGACTGATTTATTTTATAAAGAAAAAAAATAATTTTTAAACAATCTAACAGATGACTATAAGGCTTTTGCTTTTTAAATATCTCTGATTTCTGACCTACAACAGCGAAGTGCTCAATTGTTCCATTCTGAACTCAGACCCCAGATATGTCTCATACAAGGAAAGGATCTTGATTAGAATTATCCCAAGTGTGGGATAGATAAGGCTAAATGTGGAAAAAATGTCCTCCTTCTCCTCTTGTCACTACTATTCCAGAGTAGGTTGTTTTTTTTTTGTTCCGCAATATGAATCTGGTAAACACAGCTGTTTTGTTTTAATTTTCTTTTAGGGAAAACTGTCTGTTGAAATAAATGCTTAGAAGTTATCTCTTAATATAGAAGACATGCACACTCAAACAATTAATCCAGGAAAAGGTTTATCAGATTTATGAAAAAGATCTTACATTCTTTTATAATTATGGAAAAAGTATGAAATAGTCTGGATATGGGCAGCCATAGTCATGGCAAATAATTCTATTAAGATCTTAGCAGCAATGTAACTTAAAGGTAACACAGTGTACAATGACAATGATGATAGGGTAAAAAAGTAACAGGTAAAAGCAACTCTCATAAACATATTGAGTTATTTTTTCACCCAAAATGTCATTGGAGTGAAATTCAAAATTAGCATGATGAAAAAACCCATGGAGGGGATGAGGAAGAGAAATTATATATCTATATACACACATATGTTATACATGTATATGCAATATTTATATGCACGCACATATATATTAATATATTAATATATTAATATATTAATATATTAATATATAATATTGCCTACTAGATATTAGATGTATGTTATATTATATATGGACATAAAAGTTTTATGGCTGTTTTATGACATTGTTATTCATACATTTTAATGAGTTTCTTAGGAGAGTCTGTGTCTTTGTGTGTTATTTTTAATAGCACTGTTAAACTATCTTTTTCTTTCTTTTCTACATTATTTTCTTTAAAGGCAAAAAGCACATTGAACCAGGGAGGAGGTGTCTGAAATCTTCAGAAGGATTTCTAGTGGCCACATGTATAAGCTAGTGTATGACTAAAGTAGGAAATGAAGTGTAAGGAAAGATATGGATTTTTTTGCAATGTACTGGCTGCACCCCAATAATTGCTTGTGCCAGTGTTTTCATTTCACAGTAAATGTGCCGAAGGTGGAAGTTTGCAATCAAACAGAGCACTGCAGATTCATAACCTGCCTTTTTCTCACAATGAAAGAATGAGAACCATGTAACCTGTCCTAGATTTTGTTATGGTATTTCTCAACCTGCCATGTTACTCAAATTAGTTATAAAATAAACTACAAAAAATATCATTGTAAAATCTGAGTAGAGTAAATACTGTGCAAGAGGTGACTTTGATTAAGTGTTTTTTTGTACAACTAATGTAGATTTTTCACTGTATTCCGCATTCAAACAACATTTCCAAAAAAGATTTCTTAAGCCATAATTATAGCTACTCTCACAGATACCTCATTTTTGCTATGTAAACAAATTGAAAACATTTGAAATTTAAATTGTTTCTAGTTACACTTTGGTTCCTCTTTTCTTCCTCTTGAGTAATTGCAGCTGGAAATAATACTATCTAAATAGAGGCACTACTTATAGGAATTTTCGTATATATTTTCAGGTAACTTGTGTAAGCATATCACACTGAAATACAAGTGTAATATAATATATTAATATATATGAAAGATAAGGTGATGGAGGGAATATAATTTTGATAATCCTAATCATAAATTCTGTACACCTATGGTTTAGCAGGTGGGTTCTTTGATGACACCAATATATAAGAAGGAGAATGTTTGTAAATCCTTTAATGCTATTATGCAAGTTTTTCTGTGTATGTAGAGGTACATCTCAGAAATTCATCCTTCCAACAGACTGAGAATACGCAGAATGTTTTCCAAAGAGACCTGAAAGATGACTCATGAAAATCTGTTGATTCATAATTTGTTACAGTTAGCCTGTTAATAATTAATGCTGCTGATGCTACATATTTCAGAACAGTATGCAAAAAGTTAAACTCTTCGGAGTATCTTTATAATCCCTGTGTTTATTTGACCTTACTGGAGATTCAGCTTTTCTGCTGCGTTTGTAGAGGTCAGCAATTCTGATTGTATACCAGATTGTTTTTATAGTAGGTCTATAAGATCCCAGGTTGTTAGAATAAACTAGACTGTTTATTCTAGTCTAATAAAAGACTAATAAATAAACTACTAAAAGTAGTTAGACTACTTTTGGTTGAGCAGAAGCAAACACTGAAGATTTGACCTTTGGTTTTCTTCCTCATTGCACTTTTACGTGACCAAAATAAAAATTCCTAGCTTTTAAGGTCAAACATGTTAAAAAGTTAGTGTGAAATACTACACTCCATTAAAATTTTTTGTGGAGTATTTTCCAGTAGATTTATCTTTGATATGCTGGCTGGTGAACTAAATGAAGCCCAAATTATGTTTTTATGCTGAACAAAACTGAATTCCATGCACATATTGTGTGTGCAACTTACATTGAAGACTTCAATACTTTTACAAATAATGAAGTTGTTATGGCTTTTCCCTTCAATATATTTTAGGAGAGATAATTTTTCTATTCACAATAGACTTAAGGAGCAATTATTGCACTTCTAAAGAAATGTCAGCTTTGTCTCTATTGGTGTCAGTAACCATTGGTCAAATGTTAGCTTGTGAAACTTCTAAGCCTTCAAATATGTTGGCTACATCCATATTTTATTCTTTTCTTTCATTTCCCCATATTCCTTTTTTTTTTATTTGAAGTTTAGAAAAGAATATATACTCCTGTCTACTTCAGACAAGAGCTCTGATATACTCATAGTACACCTGCCAGTATTGCTTTAAACAATCTGACAAACAATAATTAGGTCATTTATCCTTTCTGTTTTAGGACAAGAAACACAGTTAAGAAGCTTGCTATGGAAGTACTGCTCTTCATTTTTAATGTCAAACAAGGTAGTAATTTAACAAAGATAATAAAAAATTGTGTAAGTGAATCTTGTCTTCAGATCAGGTCCTACCTCCTAGAGGAATTTACCCCAGGATTTCAGATCAACTGACAAGAATATTGCCTTTATTGAGTGGACTGAGAACCTATATTATTCTATACCAATTCTCTTGTGCCACAGGAGCAGAGTTACCTGTCCAGGATGTTAGGCAATTTTGGCTGCTATAGGCTATATAGAAAAGGAATGATGAACCCCTGCAAGTTGCTGATTTTTTTATTTAATTTTTTTTAAGAGGAAGCTGGTATGGGGCGTAGATGGTAGATCTGATCTGTGTTGAACCTGTGAAGCAGTGTGCTGGCGAGATGTGTCTAAGCAATGAAATTTTCTAGTCTAACTGTATCGGACAGGTGTCATCTGAGAAGCAATCAAAGCCTGCAGTCCACCTGAATGAGGCAAAATTTGCTGGCTAAACATTATTGCCAGTGACTCTGTTTGAGATTTACTGCCAAGAGCTGTCTAAACTTTCTTTAAGAAAGCTCTTTTTCCGCAACCTTCTGTAGTGAGAGAGGACATACATCTACATATGTAGCTGCCATGCTTGTAACCTGTCTCGTCACGCCGTGAGATATAAAGAGTTGGGCAGGTTCAGGTACATGAGTCCCTTCATGCATCTAAGGGCATGCTCAAGTCTGAGCTTGCATATGCATTTTTCTGTCTTTATGGACCTGTCTGATTTGTGAGAATGGGACTGCACGATAAACCAAAGCATGTTAAAATGGCAATAGGAACCTTTCAAAATTATTTCCTTTGCTAACTATGTTGCTGCTTTACTGCTGGGTCCAGTTTCAGACCAAGGTTTTTCATTTCTTCACTGACCATATCAGGTCAGCACATTTTCTTTCTTGTAGTGATGCAGGTGTGCATCTCAGAGAGCAGGAGCCATGCATGAACCTGAGGCACCAACATTCTTAGT
>Ga0065711_1029937_pt1 | contig 34286 bp, 30 predicted proteins | sample Hoacrofraction12_FD_59098 | JGI IMG/M metagenome (GOLD analysis project Ga0065711, IMG submission 59098) | Hoatzin crop microbial communities from Cojedes, Venezuela - Epithelial fraction 12 v2 (version 2) | ecosystem: Host-associated > Birds > Digestive system > Esophagus > Crop | place... | reverse complement strand
GTGGAGTCTCCTTCTCTGGAGATATTCAAGCCCCGCCTGGACAAGGTCCTGTGCAGCCTGCTGTAGGTGACCCTGCTTCGGCAGGAGGGTTGGACTAGATGACCCACAAAGGTCCCTTCCAACCCCTACTGTTCTGTGATTCTGTGGTGCTGCGGGTACTGAGTTACTTGCAGGGGCTTTTCCAAAGAAGAAGTAAGCTGTTAAAACAGTATTGTCAGTAGAGTGGGGTTATACGTGCACTGCTGCAATTCTTGAAGTGTTTTTTAGTGAACTGCATTAGCTCAGTGGGGTAACTAGACTGTCTTTTGCGTAGTGAAAAGCAAACTTGGGAAGATTATATCTCTTCTCACATGCCTGTTGCTTTCTTACTACATAACTTTGCCGTCTTTAGTGTAAAGCCTCTAGATACCTGAAAGTCACCTCTTGCAGCAGTGGCTTGTGTGGTTTGTGGTTATTCTGGGATAGTGTTCAAACTACTGATTGTGTCTACTTCCTTATTGAAAGAGCACAACATAAGATTGCGCGATTAAGAAAATGGATCATCCAACGGCTTGCTACTATCATTGAAAGTTCAGCACAAAAAGAAGAGCGCCTTGTGATGGACATTTCCAGGTGAGAATGATTTAATGACTTAATGCCACATGTGGTTGGAATAATTCTGTTTAGCTATATAGCAATATTCCAAGTAAGCTGTCCCTATGACACTAGGCAAATTCAACAGTGGAAATATTTCATAACAGAAGTTGTTCAGGAGACTAGGTTCTGTTTTTAAAATACCTTCTGCAAACTTGGACAAACTCTTGTCGTAAGTAGTTTAGGCACTTAAAATCACCTTAGTCCCATGTTTTCAGTAAATTTTAGGTTCCTAGACTGCTTGAAGATACTGCTTTGCATCAGATCTTAACAAGTATTTATCTGGTGGTTCAAAAATCTTGGAGAATATGACCCAAATCTGGCAGTCTGGTTATTGTGTGGCCTCAAGTGTTGGCACTTTACTTTTGTGAAACCTTGGGCATCCTTCTCTCCTCTTTACCTTGTATACCCTGAGGAAAGGGTCTCATTGTAAATAGTGACTTTTTTTTTTTAGTACTTGGACATCATTGAATAAAAATGTGGTGAAAATCTGTCGCTATTTGGTTTGCACGCATGGGCTGGTTTTGCTTTGTTATGACCAAGGTACCTCTTAATTTTTCCCTTGTTTCTGTCCATTCTAGGTTTTGCTTCTTCCATGCTTTCTTTGAGGCTAAGAAGAAGACTTTCCAAATACGTGAGACGAATGTCCTTCTGTCAGAGCCGCTAGATGAACAGGCTCATTCAGTGGCAGAAAACTACTTGTTTGGGTAAGGATTTTGCTTGCATGCTTTAAGCTTGGAAATTTATCTTTTTTCCTGAGCATAAGATCAGCCTGCAAATGGCAGGGCAAGAGGTTTGGGATTGTGAGCTGCTCTTGGAGCATTTGTTTGACTCCAGGACCAGGAAATGGCTTTTTTTAAGGAGATCCTAGATGGATTTCCCAGAGATCCTTAAATTTTGTCTAATAAAAACATAAGTTTACATGGCAAAGCTGCGGAGTACGTGTGCGATGATCAGTTGGATGTAGAGCTGAGCTTAGACTGCTTTTTCTCATAAGCTTTCTGTTGCCTCTGTTGCAAACTGGAAGTGGAAGGACCCAGGAGAGAGGTGGTGGGGCTGTGCGGGTTGCTGTTGACTTGTCCGCTCTGCATGCGGGCTGCTGATGGCTCAGCAGTCCTCCCTGTTCTAAGAGAGATAGAGTTGGTTTTAGGTGACTGCCAAAGCTGGTACTTCAGCCTCAGTAGAGGGAAAGCAGAGGACATGGTGGGACACAGAATGGGAGACCACTGAGAATAATATTTAGTGTCCTTGGGGGCACCAGGTGTGCTTGGGGACAGCGAGACAACGAGCTGTATATTACTGTGCTTGGATACAAGCATGGGTTGAAACTTAAGCTCTGTGGTTTTGTGTTGAAATGAGTGACCAGAGCTCTGGCATGAGAGTGCTCCACCGGTGGATGTTATTTTGGAAAGTGTGAGAAGGCTGTCTGGTTCCTCTGACAGTAACATGCTGGCTGTTTTTCTTTGCAGGTTACTTCAGACTTTAAACACCCTGACTGTTTTGGGGGATACAGCAAAGGCTGCAGCCTTGAGGGAGAAGCACGTCCATGGTGTTACTGCAGATGGGAAGCTGTGGATCTTTCTCCTTGTTGAGTACGCCAACAAGCTGCTCTCCAGTGAGCATGTCAAAGCTGTGAAGCCTTTTACCAAGGGACAGAGGGATGCCTGGGAGAGGTGAGAGGCTTGAGGAGCTGGGTGCTGGGTTTGTGAGATGAGGAAGGTGGAAAAGCTCTAATCTTAGTCTCTCTTTGGGTCAGTAAAAGAGAGATTGTGTTCTCTCATCTTCCTGCTGTTGTTTTGGCTGCCATAGTAGAGCCGTTTCAAAGGCAGTGGCAGTTCTGTTTCTTCCCTTTGAGTATTCTGCACCTGTGGCTGGATTTTGGGATGCCTTTCTGTTTCTGATCACCCCGTTCCTTTCTTCCTGTTCCTTCTGTGTGTTCATTATATGAAGGTGGCCATGTCCTTTTCTATTTTTGCTCATAGTCCCTCTCCCAAACATGATTGTAACTCTGCTAATCTTTTCTCTTAATAATGTTTGTACTAAATTCTCAGTGACTCTTCTCTGGTGCTCTTTTCTGATCTTGATTTTCCATAAAGATCTATGCCTTGGCTGTAGTATTAGGAATCTAGCCTGTACCCAAGTGCAGAGTTTTTTAGAAGCCACACACCGTGCGATACTGTTGTTGGGTTAAGATTGTGTACTGTATGTATGTCCGATTTTAATAAATTCAGTGTGAAGTACAGAAAATGGTACTATAGTTTTGGTCATGTTTTTAGTTTGATCATAAGAGAGGGTTTGCTGTTGTGGTTGTGAAAGACTCAGAAGGGTTTCTTTCTTCAGAACACTTCAGGCTGTGAAGAATCTGCAGAAGGAAAATAAATCAGACAGTGCCAAAGTCATTGCTTTCCAGCAACTTCTGCTTTTAATGGCCATTTGTCTTTTCAAGGTAAGACCTCTGAAGCATATCTGAGTGGTGTAAAATGGGCTAATAGCTAGGCTTTCTGAACACTGAGCTGGAGAGTTTCTTTATGTTCAGAGATCCAATCTTTCACAGCCTCTGGCTTCTGAAAATGGGCAACTGGCAGCTAATAAACTGTGATTCTTACAATGACCATAGATATCAACTTACAGGCGCAAAGCTTGGTCTGAGCAGTAGTTTTGCCCTTGATTTGCTGCTGAGTGGAGTAATTTTTACTTAGTTTCATATTTTCTTCTGCAGAGGGCTTGTAGTAGCTGATTTTATTATCTGTACCTATTTGGAGAGGTGCCTAGATTTGGGGTTTGTTCCTTCTGTTGCTGTTGGTAGTGGGGAATTTGGAGAGGATGTTTACGCTCTGCTTATGATCAAACAGAATCAATCTGAAACAATGGATGTTCTGAGTGACCTTCTGAAATGCACTGAGAGGGCATTCAGCAAAGACCCTAAGAAGAAAAAGACTGGTGAGTTCTTTCTACAGAAAGAAATGGAGGGGGATCATTAATGGCTTGTCAAAAGACAGAAGATGGCAGTTTTGCATTAGTGAAGCGCTCTGACTGCACGGGTTCTGGCTTATCCCCAGGAGAATCCCCTCTCCTTCACTCTGTTTCTTTGTCTTTCTAAATCTCTTGTCTCTTGCTCCAGCTCTCTGTCTGCATCCTCGGTGAGTTGTGTTCGTGTGTGCCTCTTAAAGGATAGGTGAGCTTCAGAGCTGGCCATTGTTCAGATGAGCAGTGTCCAAGGGAGTTCACTCTTTGAGTCCTTGTTCTGTGCTGTCCAAGAGCTTGACTGAAGTGATATCCATCTGCCAAGGCAAAGCTGAGGGCTCTCCTAACAGCTGGCAGGCCTGAAACTTGGTACTTCCAGAGCTCAAGTTCTGGGCAAACGAAACGTGTCCTGTGTGTAGATACAGCCTGTTTGCTGATTTGGGCTAGTCCTCGTTTAGGGCCTGCGGAGCCAGGTTGGGACTTGACCAGGAAAGAACCTGGCTTGGTCTTCTGGCTGCCTCTCTGACTGTGGTCTTGTTGTCCTCTTTAAATCTCTCTGTAAATCTGAGGGTACTGTGAAAATAAAAGCTGTAATTCTGTGGTGGCTTGGTTGTATGTAGATCAGGATTCCCAAACTTTTAGACTAATGGACCAGTTTCAAATGTCAACACTTTTCATGGACTGCAGTGACTCCTGATTTTATTGGAAACACTATAATAAAATGTATATGCCTTTGCTGACTAGCTGCTGATTGCTTTAATGTGGCCAAGTAAGTGTCGCGTGGCTTGCCGAACTGCTAATCTAAGTAATGATTTAATGAGTAGCAGGTTTTGTTACCTGGTAAGGCTTTGCGGTGGCCTAAAGACAATTTTAGTCATGTTTATGGTTAATAACCTCCCAATACAGCTACAGTCGTAAGCTTCACACTTGAACATTTCTGGTCTGTGTTGCTGAATGCGTACTTCTGATGGTCAGCCAGAAGGATTATCTTTTTTTCCTTGGTGAATATTTCTTTAGTCTCTTATTGACATGCCAGTGCAGTGTTTTTACCCTTTCCTGTCACTGTTTGTTCCTGTGCAGGCAACGCAGAGCCGGGATGGGTTGAGGTGATGGTGGAAATCCTTCTCTCTCTCCTCGCCCAGCCCAGCCTACTCATACGTCGGATTACCAAGAGCGTGTTTGTACGGATATGCCCTAACCTGACCAAGAGGGGCTTGCAGCTGATCCTGGATGTAAGTGAGGCATTAGTAGGGCATTGTACTGTTCGCCTGTCTTGTCCCTAACAGATATACAAGCATGTCTCTGGGATTTTGGGATTAAATAAAAGCCTTCTTGATCTGGAAAATATCTGACATAATGTGTGCTACTGAATTTTAGAAGTAGCTTGCAGAGACTTGTTTTTTTGGGTTTTTTTTTTCTTTTTTTTTTAATGGGAACCTGAGATCTGCTAATTTTAAGCTGTATTCTTTGGTAGTTTTAGGCTGAAGAAATTCCTGAGCCAGTTTATATAGCTGGTAGATTTTATATGTGAGTATAGATGGTAACAACTTTTTTCTAGAAAGGCTAAGCATAAAGGTGCTAAAAATAAGGGAGACGGAAAATCTGAATTGACTGTACCACTGAGTAAGGTGGTGGCTCCTGGGAGAGTAATATGTGGATTGCAAAGATGAGCTGTCACGTACTTTATATGATGAACCTAACACTTCATTTGTAACAAATCAAAATGTGTGATGTCACCAATCTCTTCAGTTTTCTCCACCTTTTTTGTTTCTTATTAGAAAGAACTTAGTGTATTAACAAACATGATATTATAAACCAGAAAGTTGAATGCCCTTACTTACTGTTTCATTATTCCGCTGGCTTACTGTGCCAAAATTCCTGTCTGTTCAGACAGAAATTCATCAAAGCAAAACACTGAAAAAACGCAAATCCCTCTTTTTCACAGGTTCTTGACCCATACCAAGAGCAAAATGAAGAAAGTGCCGTTGTTGTAATGGAAGAATCGGACAAAAAGGTCAAATCTGCACAGAACATGGTAATTGATGTGCCATTGCCAGTGGCAAATACTCTTCGGACCTTTACTGTTTAAAAATTATGTTTCTCCTGATCTGTGGTAGTAGATGTAATTGCATTTCTCTGTCTTAAGTAAAATGGGCTGTTATTCTATTACGATTTATTTTTAAAGTTCAACACACAAATGGCTTGTTGGAAGTGCATGTTTATTAGTCTCTTGGCCTTGACGGAAGATGCTGTTGTAGGTATGGCTGTTTGAATAGATGACTTCCTCAGAACAGATGACTGCATCCTGAAATTAGCACAGGCCTCTCTTTTTTGCAGCCACAAACTGAATCGTTGCTGTGACGCACAGCCATCTGAATTCAAGATCTTGGGTTTTAAGATCTGCAGAGATTTGAGTCACAAAGCATTGCAAACATCAGCAGAAAGGAGAGTCAGATGGGGGCTGTTACTTCGGGTGTTCCTTGGAAGCTTCTTTCTGATACGCATTTAATACGACAGAGAAGTCTGTATTATGTTCTGCTTTTAGCTCTTGTGAAGACCTGGTGTCTCATTATCTGGGGACTGGAAGCAAGGCAGTGGGGTGAGGGGAGGCTTGAGTTTTTATTGCTGAACAGTGATACACTGATACACCTGAGAACTGAGTAGGGGTTGAAGAATGGTGGGGTCAGGAGATGAATTTTTCTTCCTCAGGACGAGGAAGGAAGCAAGGACTCCTCAGATGAAGATGACACTGAGGAAGAGAGCGACAGTGGAGACGAGGAAAAGAATGGAGAAGTTGATGATGATTTTCGCAGTCAGCTGATGAATGTTCTCCAAGCAGGGAATGCATTGGTACGTTTTCACTGCCTACCTTAATACAGATACCAGGAGGTTTGGGGTGGTGAAAGATTACCTAATACCTGCATGCTATCAGAGCCCATCAGTGAGAACTCTGGCAGTCATCTTTGTATCGCAGTTGAAGCAGGAGGTCGGGATCTGCAAAGCAAGATGTGAGCAGAAGTCACGTGTTCTTTTATTTATTGTTAGTATGTCTTGAGTGCTTTAGCTTGTCTAGTCCAACCTGATACAGCTTGTATTCCTACCTGCAATAAATGAGATTGATGTCAACTAAAGAAATGAGATATTGTTAGGTGGTGCCTGTGTTGGCTGGCCTGTGGAGGAGTATGAGCCCTGTAGGTCACTCTGGAGACTTCTTGTAGCAGTATTGGAGTGTGGTTTAATGATTCATGTAAAGGCTACAGACATAGCAACACACTAACCCCTTTACTGAAGGAGCAACAGCACAGAGGGAGTCAGTGTCGAAACCTCAGCCTCTTCCCTCTCCTGATCCTCTAGCTCTATGCATTAGTACTGTGCAGCCAGAATTACCTGATAGTCTAGAGGTAGCTCTGTCCCTGCTATGAATCCGATCTTGGCGAAGTACGTGAAATGACATGTTGTTTTTGCATTCTAAAAACAAAAGGGAGGAGAGGAGAGTGATGAAGAGCTGGATGACGAGGCTATGATGGCTCTTGACAAGAACATCTCAGCCCTTTTTGCAGAGCAGCAGAAACGGATCCAGGAGAAGAAGAATGCAAAAGAGAGGATACGGAAAGAGGAGATCCTACGCAGGGATTTCAAGATTAAGGTGGGCGATGAGTGTTTGATGTGAAGACTTCTAGCTTACTAGCATGTTAGTTGTAGCCTACTGCATGCCGTTAGCTACTTAACACTGAACGGCTTGTGCATTCACGTATGTCATAAGCTCCTGGAGGCTGAGACTGGATTGTTCTAACTTTGTACAGCACCTGGCACAGCAAGGTGGTGGTCAGTGGCTGGGGGCTTCACACACCTACTTCAAAACAAAAAAATAGGACTGTGCTATCAAAAGGTGAACTGTGGTTTCCATTTGCTGATCTGAAATACTTCAGTTTATTACATCCTTCCCCACACCTACCGAAAGGACAAGCTTGATGTGCCTTAGTGTGGTATGTATAAAATCCCTCTGGTAATTTTACAAGCTTCTTTGTGGCTTGTTATGCTAAGAAGATCATGAGGATTATGGGTACCACCCCCTGGTTGTTTGTGACTGTAATGCTGACTTCAGGCCGCCTGGTGTCAGCATGGACTGTCCAGGATATTCAGGCATCCAGGGACAGCTCCGGCCTCTCACGTGTACAAATGTCTGGTGTCGGATTAGCCAAGATGAAGGCTGAATGGTGTAGCGAGCCAGTGCCTTCACTGCAAGTTGGTTTGGATGCTGTGCTAGAAGAGGCTGATTTTATGCTAATGCACTGTTTGGAATTCAAGGGAGGCTTGCAGGGGTGACAACTGTCAGTCAGTGGTGCTAACAGAGATCTGTGCCATGTTACAGCGACTGCAGGTCTGGCCAGGGGGCAGTGATTCTCCCAGCTGCTGTTTCTAAATGGTGTCACTGCATGAAATAAGGCTGAAGTCAACAGACAGCCTTTAATCTTCAGTTTTGAAGTTTTTAGTCTTCAGTTTCTCATGCCCTAACAGTACAAATGATGGCAGAAGGTGTACAGATCTGAGCTGCAAATAGTTTTCTTCAGCCCCCTCCAGCTGCCTGAAGCACCTGCTCTGGGTGGATCCACCATGTTGCCCTGTCTATATTAGTTCTCACGTCAGTAACTCTGTGTCTGCAGGTGCTGGATCTGATTGAAGCGTTCCTGGTGAAGCAACCGGAGAACCCCTTGGTGTTTGACGTCATTGAGCCCCTGCTTCAGGTGATTGAACAATGCATGACCTCAGACTCTGAGAAGCAGGAAGTTGACTTCCTCCAGAAAACAGCCCATATCTTCCAGTAAGTGTCTGTAGTTCTCCAGATAATAGACAGTGGCTTTTGATAGACACTAGTGGTGTTGGTTGAATCCCAGAAATTGGCCTTTCTAAGGTTGAAGATCGTAGATATTCTTATAGATTATGTAGAATTAGGTTACCAGCACCACACACACACACATACACCACTTAGTAATAACCTGCCAGAGAGAAATTAAGATCCTACCCTCTAAGATCAAGGGTAGATTTGGACTAGATATAAGGAAGAATTTTTTTACAGTGAAGGTGGTGAAACACTGGAACAGGTTGCCCAGATGCCCTATCCCAGGAAACATGCAAGGTCAGGCTGGATGGCGCTCTGAGCAACTTGACTGAGCTGAAGATGTCCCTCTAGAGATGACCTTAAAAGGTCCCTTCCAACCCAAACTATTATATGTTCCTGTGATTTTTGTAGTCTAAGGGACTTCAAGTGTCGAACCTGTTTGCAGGTGGAAACCTTAAGAACAAACATTGGTATTGCAGGCACAGTGCCGTGTCACTGAATATCTCCACAGGCCTCTGACCTCCAAGTCAGACTGTGCAGCAACTCCCTAGGCTTACAGAGTTGCTACTGTGGCTGGAACGAAACTCCCATCAAGTTATTCTGAAGACAGGCAGAGTGCAAATTCTCTCTGTTCATGGCCAGAAATGAGGCACGATACAAGCTAGACACAGACATAATGCATGGTGCATGACATGATGTGTCCTCTGTTCACCGCTCCCTGACATCCCTAGCACTGCTCTAAAGCATTTTTAGCTCTGTTCTCTACTCCCTTTTGAGAAGCAGTTCTGCACTAACAGGGTTTGAGGCAGCCAGTCCCCTTTGTGGGAACTCTGGAGGAAGGTTGACTGATGCTTAAATAGGTGCTTGAATGTGAAGAGAAAGTCTCCTCACCCTTCTTCCCATAGCAATGACTGCCTCTTCTGCTGCCCACAGCTGGCGCTGTTTTTGTGTATGTGTTGCCCTGAGCCCAGTGGTGAGGGTTCATAGCCATCTGTTCCTCAGAGCTCGTTCTGCAGGTAATGGTTTCGGGTTTGTTTTTAATGCTCTTTCAGGAACTCATTGTGCCGAACTAAACAGTACTGCAAGAGAGTGGATGCCCTGCAAGAAGATTTGCATGCTTTTGTGGAGAGGCTTGTGAATAAAGCCTGCAAGCACACTGAATCTTCAGTGGCACTGTATTATTTCAGGTAAGTGTTAAAAATGAGCATTTCTACTCAGTGCTGTGACCATAGCTGGCCTGTGAGCAGGCATAATGTTTCATGTTAAAACAGTTCAGAGAAGCGATAGACTTGATGAAGGTTGGGTGCCAGCGTCTGTGTCTTACGTGAGGGCTCGTCAGTCATCGTGGCAGTCTGAAGCATTTTCAAACAGATGTCTATTTTTTGGTGATGATCATCTGTGGGCTTTGTGATACTGGAATGGTCTGGTACAGCTTTGCTGGTAGTGATTGATAGCGCTTCCTTGAGGCTTCATTGGGGAGTAATGAATTGTGTGTGATTCAGTGTGGGGATGAGTGTAATTTATAGTCAATCTGAAATGGTCATTCTGCAAATACTCTGGTTTCCTGTCTCCATGATAGCACAGGGAGGACAATAATGATTATGAGTCCTGACTGTACGCACCGGTATTTGCTCCTTTGCCACTGAATGCAGGTGAATTAGGATAAGCCACATGTCTGTCTGTTAGGAAACCTGAGCAATCTTGCTGTTCGCTGGTGTAAATTGGAGTGCCATTTACCAGTAGTTGCTCCTGTGACTTGCAGGTAGTTTCAGGAGGACTTTGATACTCAGTCTGTGTATGCAGTGGCTACCATATTCCATGGTCAACCCAACCCTGTGTCATCGGGCAGTGTTAGCTTGGTGGCACACCTGGCTTGTGGCTGTGCAGGAACCATGGTACTTACGGCAACACAGGGCTGGCTGTGTGTGCTGCATGGCTCCGACAGCTTCCTCGCAGTGACAGTCCTGAGTGAAACTGTGCCGATTAATATAACATTTCTCAAAAGCAGCAGGCTGTCTGCATGCTCTCTCAGTTGCTATGCCTGAGTCCTCCAGCCACACAGCAGCCTGGGCTGAGAGGGTTGCACTGCAGCGCTGGCTGAGCTGTGCAGGCTTGGAAATCCTGAGTGAATGCAGAAGTCCTCAAGAGTGCTAGTCAAAAACATGAGCTTGAGGAAACCAGGTTGATGGTGGGGATGTGTGACTGCAGTGACAGATAATGAAATGATGCAGCCTCCTAAGATTTATTTGTCTTTAAGTCTGGCAAGAGTGGGTTAGACTGAGAGAAGGGGCGTGCTTGGGTGCTTTAGCCCCCTTCGTACAGAATAAGCTGCCTGCATCACTTGGCCTCTGCTGTCAGGTGTCTGCAGTAGCACCGTAACACTGTGGTAACTGCTATGTTCTCTGCTTTTCCTTTTCTTTTTTAGTGCCTCATTATACCTGCTCAAAGTGTTGAGAGGAAATGTGTCTGATAAGTCGCCAGCTCCTCCTGCCTCTCTGCCAGAAAAACAGAGCAACACCACCCCGCAGGCTTGTCAGGTAAGACAGCAGGCTGCTCGAGACAGTGTTTTTTGCCAGTAAGGTTGCATTGCCCCGTTTCGTTGAGTGGGTTTTGCTTAGTCTCACTGTTTCTGCTGTCTGCAGATACCTGTCTCCATGATTTGTTTTCCATAAAGCTGTCGTGTTCCCATCCCCTGCCGGCCTTCGCCCTCTTGCCTTTGCAGTGCCTGCTGCCTGTAGCCACCAGGGGCTGCTGGTGTACAGTGGATCCAGGTTAATTGCCTAAGAAGCCTGATGTGTATTTATGCTGCTCTCCTGGCTGATTTGCTGTTTTTCCCATTAACCTCTTGGCAGTCACTCTTGAGTTGTTTCCTGGGAGGGTGCTGAGGAGCAGGGAGGTACAGGACAGTGATAGGTGAGAGTGAACTCTTGTCTCTCTGAGGGTTGGGGTGAGTTATCTCAGGGTGACGAGAGTGTGGAGCAGCCCTGATTTCAGTGGTAGTTGTTTGCAAGGAGACTCTTCATGCAGTTGTGCTATGGGTGCCTATTACTCGGGGAGACTTAGTGTCTGGTTCCCTTTCACCTACTATCTCTGCTGCGTTTCACAGGTCTCTGAATTTGTTGACTCAATATATTGGGCAGGCCACTCCAGTCACCTCCACTAGAAATCTGGCAAGTAGTGTTTCACCAGCTAGTCTGGTACTTGCCTCTGAACCTCTCAAATTGCGTGCAGGAATTAGTAATGCCTTAATCCTGTTGACATTTTGTGGGGGAGGAAAATAAACAGGACTACCTCACGACAAGGGAGGGCCTTGAAATTACAAACTCTGAGATGATATTAGCAGCTGAAAAGATAGCCAATGTTTCTGAGGCTTAGTGAAAGACCATGAGTGTTAATCCAGGCAGCTCTTGTTCTGTGCTGGGCCTTTCTGGGAAGAAAAACAGATCTGTGGGGAATATAAACAACATACTTGACGTTGAGGCTAGAGTGAGACATGCTTCACAGCATCGCTGTACTTCCTTGTCCTTCCCAGGTAAAGCTATTATTCCTGCAGGAACAGAGCTGTGGTCTTCATCAGCCGAGAACACAGCCAGCAGCTGAAGTGAGTTGCTGCTTTGAGGGAAGTGACACAGTTGAGTTTGTGGGATGCTGCTGGTGCTGACATTGTGTTGAGGCCTGGAAGGTTTTGCCGTGGGGAACCAGAGACAAAGGTGTGGTGTGTTTCCAGGGAGCAGTGCTTTGTGAGCGTAATCCGGAGCTTTTCAGTAAGCAGCAGAGTGGAACTAGAGCAGACCCAATGATGCAGTGGCTAAATTTATGGAAAAGCCTGTTACTACAGAAAAAAATGTTTACAGTAAACATTGCGTGGGAGGAAAAATGCTTTTTTTTTTTCCTGCAGATGTGTATGTCAAAGAAGTGTTAAGTATAGACACTTCACTGGGAAACTGAGGTCCTGGATTTCAAGATCCATCTACTCTGTTCCACTCTAGCCTGTGCTCTGCTGCCGTAGCACTGGAAGTTCAACCTGAGAACGGGACACAACGTTAACATGGCTTTAACTTGCTACATAGCCATGGAAAAATTGATTGGGCAGGGGTTCACAAAAGGACCATCCACTGTTGTGAAGATCACAGGTTTGACCTACTGGGCCTTAATTTTTCTTTCTTCCCAGAGAGCTGTGTTTCCCTGGCAGTAGGAGAAGAGTCAGGAATGTCAGGACGCAATGCTCCGCACTGCGCTCTTTATTCCCCACTGTGTTCTTAGTTCAGGTCCATACGGCCTGTGCAGGTCTCAGCTGGTTGCTGGGTGTCTGGATTTCTTGTTTGCCACCAGAGTGGGATATGAGGGCATTTACACAGATCTGGGATTGCTGGATCCCTAATCAGGGCTAGGGCTTCTCTGCTGGGTACCTAGAAATCCTGGACATAGCTGCTAAGTGTGTGGTAGATCTAGATATCTACAGATGATAATACCTACAGATTCAGGTAGCTCTACAGCTGAGAACACCGTGTGCACAGCACAGCTGCTGCAGGATGGTCTTTGAGTGGTCTGTGAACCTAATGTGTGTTGGACATGCCTACCACAAAACCTGGAAGTACGGCCCCCACGCTACACCACACTACATCCAGTGTATGGGGTCTTTCTAGAAAGCTGTGCTGCCCTTCCATAACATGGTCATACTGCTGTCGGTACTTGGGAGAAGAGCATGTTTGGGGCCCACTTTGTTGTTTCTTCATGGTTCTGTGTTGTATCTCGTAGGCCTGTATCGTAGAAACTACCCAAGAATATCTGGTTGTTTGAAAAATCTGTGTGCACTGGTTGAAATTAGTTACTTCGTTGCTAGTCATTCATCCATGCATTTCACTGGGATTTTTTTTGTTCTGCTTTTTCCCTGTAGCTTTTGAGCACCGGTTGTTTGGATATGGAGAGAGTGACTGTGATATATCAGCAAGCACTGACACAATTCTTGACTAAACGGAACAGTGCCCTTACAAGCTCCATGTTCTGTGATCTCTTCAGACGCTTCCCGGTAAGTGTTGCTGACTCTGTGGTATTTGTCTTCCAGTGGCTCCAAAGTACAATTGTAGTTCTAGGGAAAGTAGGGAGAGAAACTTCTCCACTTTATTGAGGGCTTTTAAAATGGCTGTAAGGTTTCCTAGGATCTTCACCTGCTCAGACTCTTAATACTGTGCGTTTTGATAGCAACTCTGCAGAAGGCCAGGATCTCATTTGTGGTTTGGATTGGGATACTGCATGGAGAATGCAGATTAACAGAAGGCTGCTCTTTAAAGCATAGCCTAAGAAGCCCTATTTTTTTACCAGCGTTCAAGACAACGTGATTGAGCAAGGTTTTCACAAAGGCAGAAGGGGTAAGCTTGTTTAAACAGCTAATGTAGCTCTGGTCCAGCTTTGCTCTGGCTACATGCTCAGTTTCTCAGTTTTATTCCAGGAAGGCTGTAGAGTGTAAAGCCTAATTGGAATCCAATCTGAAAGCCGGATATTCAGACAGTATCAGTGTCTGAAATGTTTGAGGTATTTCCTGCAAACTTGACCCATGCCTGAAGCTGGTCTCCACTATGAGGACAGCCAGTTTTTAAGAAATAGGCCTTGGGTCTGAATGTTGTACAGTTCTTTGGGGATTTTTAGGTCAGAATGTGATAGAGACAGTTGCCGGAAGCCCTTTCTCAAGGATTTCAACCTTTTAGAACTGATGCCTGATGGGAGGGTGGGAAGAAACATAGGCTTGTGTAACTGGGGGAAGATGCTTTCAGACTCTGAGGGAATCCATGCAGGAGAGAGTTCTTTTGCGTACCAGGTTTCTTAGGACACCAGCCCACGATGCCACCCATGTAAGCTAGTGAAATAGGGGGAGGAGAAGGGTTGTGTGCTGCCCACGTGAACAGCAAGCTTAAGATCACATCTGCAGGTTTCTAGATCCTGTGGGTTCCATGTGACTGTTCCTTGCAGAAACGCCTTTTAAAACCTTTAAGCTCATCCATTTTATAAAACAAAAGTAATGATACACACAGATATGGGCCAGTTTAAAGCTGGACTTTGCCAACTTGCTGGAGCTATCTGTTCTTTTACTAGTCTTCTTATCCTCAAAAAAGAAGCCATTTCAGGTGGCGTGGTTGGAATAATCATCTGCACAGTATGTCAGTGAACTGTGCAGCAAACTGCTGTCCATGCTTTGTCAGGACCATACCTTCCAGTGCCTGATAGATGACATTAGAGGTAGGCCAGTAAGGTATTTGCAATCCAGATGCTTTCTCATTTCTTTTGTCTGGATTCTTTGTGCCCCTCAATTTGAAAATACTCTTGTCTATAAACATAGAAATTGGTGGATTAGGCCAGAACAGAGGTTCATCAAGCTTTGCTGACAAGTACCCCTCCTCTAGAAAGGTTGTTTTGATCAACACTTGTTACAGAGGACAACTTTAAAATAGCCTATCTCCAGGGAGGCTTTCCTCCTGACACAGTTGTTTCTGGCTCCTTTAGCACGTGGGTTCACATCTCTCCCCAAGCTCTGGCATTCTCCAGTCTAACTCAGCATGTTCTCCTTTGCCTGTGGGACTGTTCCTCTGCACAAAGTGAACTGCCTGTGTAAAGTATCGGGCAGATGCAGACTTAAACCAAGAACCAGGCAGAACGTAAGAGATGAAATCTTTGCCTGATCTTTCCAATTTAAGAGTTTTGCTGCTGATTTCCTTGAGATCAAGATTTCACTCAGGGCTGGTGTGAGCAAAGCTGTTAATTTTCAAATAAGCTGTTGCTGATCTCTGGGCACTTTTCTTTCTTGTGGCATTTTCTTCTCACTCAGGAAGCTGTGTAAAATACAGACTGCTTTGCTTGAAAAACAAACCTGTCTGTCAGCAAACCACTAATAAGAGACTGTGTCTTTCTTTGTTACAGATCATGTGTAAGCCATTAGTAGATATTCTTGTCAAGTCTATCACAGCGGGAGCCAGGCAACATCAGCAGGTAAGAAGGAAAGCAAACAAACAAAGCTGTATTAAACAGTCAATCGGAGAAGTCGCTTAATCGTGGCAGGTCAGATGATGCTTAATATGCTCATTGCTGCCTTTAGGGCTGCCCAGTTTCGAGAAGTGGGGTTCCTGGGGGGAGAGCTTTTGCATGTACTTCCTTACTGTGTCAGGTGTGTGACTGAAGTTGTGGAAGTAGCCTGTGTATTCACAGTCATGGGCGTTCTTTGGTAGCATCTCCTTTAAAAACTGACGGCAGCTTTTGGGGTTGAGGCCTGATTGTTGTCGGGGTTGCCTTCAGTCACTTACTCCTTGATTACTTCCTTAATGGTAAGATATTCTTTTGTATTAATGCAGCATGTTGTAATCCTTGCCTCCTAACGCTAACTCGAGGTTAGCTTATTGAGTCTGTTATGCGCCTTGCCAGCTGTCCTGCATTTTCTAGGCCATGTGCTTCTGTGTCTGGTTTAAAACCACCTGTACTATAGATCCGATTTTTGATGGTTGATTGCATGTGCATGCCTGACTAACACAAAATTAGTGGAGCCTTATCAATAAAACATTGCAGGGTGACTGCACAGCTCACTGTTGCATGAGCAGGGAATGAGGCCTGGCTGGATTTTCACTGCAGCATGCACTGCAGGGGGGGTGCCTGCCACGCAATTAATAACCAAAACGCCTTTAGGCCAGTAGCACTGTGTCTCAAACTTTCCCACCCCCTAGCTGTAACATGTGTCTGTCCCCTGCAGAAGTGCATCCTAAATTGACCTTTCTGTTTCATAAATACCTGTTCTATTGTTTCCAATCATTGGAGGGAATGTGAAGAGCTAGGTATGTGTTTAAGTCAGGCTGCTTTACATTGTCAGTGTAAATTGCATTTCAGGCTCTTTTACCCAACAGGAATGGCTCTGATTTAAACAAGAACAAAAAAGAGTGAAATAAGCTATTAGTAATCTCAGTGGATAGAAATAAGGATATGTTATACAAATAACAAACAAATTAATTATAAGGCACATACATGATCCTGTCCTCAAGAGACTGAGAACAGCATCCCAAGCAGACAGCTTCATTTATATGGGTATCTTTGCTTCCCCACAGGGAATAGCATTGTCCATCTTTCAGGGCGTCCACAATTATCTGCTCAAGCTTTGCTTCCAGAGCCTGTTTATCTGTGGGTGGGAGGAGTATAGGAGGACATGCAGTGCACTGTGTGTGGGAGACTAGATAGAGAACATGGATATACTGCTGTTTAAACAATGGCAACATGGAGAGTAAGCTATGTAAAGCCTGTGGAGTTTGGAGTTGCAGCTTTACATTTTTTTGTAGACTGCTTCCTTTTTAGGAATTCTGGCTTCCCTTCATCAAATGTCCAATTTACCAGGCTTTCAATTACTTTTTCCCCCTGATTCTCAAAGCAAATCTGTTTTGGTGGTATCCTAGGGCAGGGTAGGGGGAAAGCTGAGTGGGTGTATGTGACAAAGTGATGTTGTGGGTAAAGCAGATGGAGAACTTCTGTGGAGTCTCTGCAGCTTCTGGCAGCCTCTGGGGGAGTGAGGTGGAGGGGCTCAGCTACCAAAAAGGGCTGTCCTAACTCAGAGTCCTGAAGACACCAAAGGTCTCCTGGTATCCTGAATTTGGCCAGCCCGGATGGTTGAGGCAAGTGGAGGAGTCTCCCATTTTCCACCCCTGAATATTGGCCTCTTATCATTAAACTAGCTTAGTCCCAGCGACCTGAGGCTTAATTTCCCTTCTAACGTTCCTGTTATTAATGCTGATTGTTCTGGCTGTGCCTGCTGTATCTGTATGAACAGCTAATCCCACTGTGATTTTGACTACTTGGCTCTGCACATGCTTTTGGCAGGGAGTCCTCGGGGCCTTGCTGGGTGGGGAGAGCCATGCTCTGCGTGGAAGGTGGAGGCTCGCCGCTCTGACCAGGGTCTTGTGTTGGCCTGGTCATGAGCCCAGGGCTCTGGCCCAGTGGGGCTGCTGGCCACCATCCCAGCTGGCCTGGGGGAGGCCCTTCCCAATGGGGCAGGAGAAGAGGATGTGCCTTCAGGTTGGGTTTTTAAGTAGTTTTGAACAAAAGGAAAAGTGGTTCATGAGGAGGATGTAAGGGGAGTGTTCCTTCCTCCTCACCCCAAGTACCTGGAGTTCGTGAGAGCAGCATGGAGGTAGGGAGTCTGTTCCCTCTCTATTCTCAGCCAGACCGGTCCCTGAGTTGTTTAAGGCCTTTAAGACAAGATCTTGTGGCCACTGGCGTACATGTCCAGCTCTTACTTCAGGCGTCTCTGCTCTCGCTGGGTCCTCTAGTGTCAAGGCAAACTTAATCACTGAGTGATGGCCCTGGACTAGCCTGGTGGAGGTGGTTTGCAGCATGTTTCGCTGCGTGCTCGGTAAGCCACAGAGTGTACAGCAAGGCCTAGAGCTGCCTGGGCTCTTGTCAAGAAACAGCAAACCCAAACTGTATGTGTGGTGTTGTTCCTGTGCCTTCTGTTGTGGACTGCTGCAGGGCTGTCGAACTCGATTTCTGGGCAGTTGTAACGGAGAGAGGATCCGCTAGGAAATGCAGGAGCTGTTCAAATGCTGCTCAGCTGGCGTTGGCTTTGAGAGGAGCGGTCTGGGCTCTCCAGCCCCAGCCATTTGTCCTGACCCTGGGGACCTCGATATCCGTCTGGTGCCCAAGTGTTAGTGCGGTTACATTGCAAAGTGGACATGAGGATGATTTGGCTGAAAACTTAGCTTCACCCTGCATGCATGCTTTTTTTCCCCCCCTTTTGCCGTGTTAAAATTAACTTTCATCAATTCACTGGTCTTGTTCGGGGCACGGGGATAGTCGGTGCAGGGGTGGCAGTGGCTGGGTGAAAGCTGTGATTTGTTTCACCAAATAACAGTGTTTGTTCACGTGGAACTATGGCTTCTGTGAAGTGAGTATGAGAATATTGGAGAGCGGAGTTTGCTTGTGTGGATTGTTGGCTGTAGCTGATGACTCAGGCAACTGGGTCTTGCACTGCTGCAGCCTTTCTGTGCATCCTGCCTCCCTCAGCTGCTCACCTCTAAAACCCAGAGAACATCGAACCCTCAGCAGCAGTGTTGTGTCTGTGAAGACAGAGGTGTTTGTAGCTATCGGATGGGTCTCACATGCCATGCTGGGAGGTGCATTTCTGTGGCCTGTGTGACTGCTGTAGAGAAGGGTCTTTTGGAGCTATCCGAAGGCAGGTGTATCAGAGGGTGCATCTTGATGCAAAGCCTACAAAAATAAAGGAAGCTTTAGAACAAAAACTTTAGGTAGTGTGTCTGACATCGTCAGCCCTTTTCCACTGACACTGCTCCTACCTGCCTAAAGCAGCAGTAAGATTGTTCACCTCCATACTAAAGTAATTCGTGAGATAAAACAAACAGCACTCTGGGGGGTGAGAGCCCTTAAGGCAGTTTTAAACTTGGCTCCCAGTGGTTGGGTTGACAGGTTTTTTTAGCAGTAAGCTCTACCTGTATAACAAGTTTTAAATTGGAATGGTGAATTTGCAGTGGTCTTATTGAGACTGAACTTGAAACTGAAGCTTGTACATATGGCCAAGTTCTGTTCCTCTCATATTACTCCTGGAGTGTGGCTGCCTGCAGGAGACAGTAGTTCTGCAGTTTCCCTGGAAAAGGAAAGAGCTGGAGAGACAGGTGTCACTTGTGAATGGGGGAAGGAAGGGCAAGGGATATCTGTTTAAACCTATATGTCAGAAAGGTACGAGATGAAGATCTGTGTGACAGTGGATCTGCAAAATCACCTTGTTTCAGGCAGTTCATGCATCTGAGCTGGACTTCTCACCTTTTGTGAGACCACACTGAATGCAGGACACTATGAATCATATTCTGCCAGTTCAAATGCACCGTGACTCTGGCAGCTGGGGCTTTGAATGCTCAGTGTTACCTGTTGGCTAGCCTATTTTCCAGCTTTGTGTTTTTTGAATTGTGGAGCTGAAGAAAAACTGTGGTCCCAAAGGTGTCTCTGTGCAAGTTAAAATGCTACAAGCTTTTAAAAAAGGAACACACTAGTATTTGGATATCTTTCATTTATTGAACTGAGAAATCTGGTGGGTTTTGCTGTGTTTTTTTTTTCGTTTCTTTTTTTTTGTTTTTTTTTTTTTTTTACTACAGTAGCAGTGGTGATCTTTTTCCTAAACTCTTGCTGATCCTTGCTTTCCCGTATGTATAAGGTGAACCAACATATAACTTAAGCTGCACTGTCTTCTTACAATATAGCTTGGCTCATGCCTGTGATGTGCTCTTGCACTGTTGTCTGCTGTAGAAGGAAGTGGACAGAAATTGTATGAAATCACTGCATTGTGAGGAGCTACTGTGAATTTTTTCTAGAGGACCTTTAGTGTGTGACAAGTGTTACAAATTAAAGTAAAAAAGAAAGAAGGTGGTAAGGAATGAAATTTTTTGGGTAGTCTAATCCAGCTTGTTGGATGCAGTTCTGAGGACAGAGGTCCTGAAAATCAGTCACGCTATGACCTTGTACTTACTGTAGTGGCCAGCAGAAATGTTTTCAGTGGTAGGAAAACAAAACTGGTGCGCACATCACAGTCTTGTTGTACATACAGGCAGATTTAACAGCTTTCTCTTAACCAGAAGGTGCTTACACCTGAGTAAACTGTAGCTGACATCCCATACCTGCATGCATACCTGCATACAGACATGTGCTCTAAGTAGCTTACGTACAAATGACAGCTAGGGATGTAGTGTTCAATGATTAGACTGATGTGGGAAAACAATAAGTCATCAGAAATGGAGCTTGTGTTTTACCTTTGAGTTGACCTGGTGCTAATGAATTGCATTAAGCTTTGGGCACAGATGATCCCATTGGCAGTGCAAAGCCCTACAATTAGCCAAGCAGAATGTGTGTGGTGCCAGCAGGTGGGGGGGGCAGGTTGTGCTGTTTTGTTGACTAAAGATGTTGCTGTCAGTCTGATGTCTTCCACAAGCGCTGAACACATTCTCTCAAATTCTGTTTAGAAAAAAATGTGCATGAGCTTGTTCTCGCTTCCTTCTTTCTTAATGCAACTTGATCTTACTGCTGCAATTGTCTTCCAGGAGATGACCTTCAAATTACTTCCTTGTGCCTTGTTTCAGTGGGTGCAGTGTTGCTTTTTCAGTATGCACAAAAGGCTTGGTTTTTTAGCTTGTGCTGATGTAGCGTAAACCAGAAATCAAGATGTGTTTAATTTAATGATTGTTGCATGACTCAGCTACGTACCAGAACCCTCCTGAGCCTTAGGTGAGGAATGTCTTCCTGGTTTATTTTTAGCAGCATCAGTATGATGAGGATAGCTACAGTAACATCTAGTTCTGTAAATGTGCGGTCTTGAGCTGTCCCTCCGATGCTGTTACAGCACAAACCCCTCGGTGGTGCGTTGTTAATTGTGGTGAGGTTGTTACTGCAGTGCCCCCCCTGCCCCTCTCATACGTGCTGGCTCTGCCAGAGGACAGGATGAGTCTGTGAAAAAATTCTTCTGCCCTAAAAACTTACTCTGTTAGTCTGGGGACTGCCAGAGGACAGAATGATGAACTAGTGCTTCTGCCCTAAAAACTTACTCTGTTAGTTGAGGATCAGGTGAAGAAGGAAAACGTGTGGCTGGTTGCACTGCGGTACCCAGGCTTGCTGCTGATGCAGTCTTCTGCAGGCAAATGCATATTCCAGGTGCTAGCTCTGAACTGGAAACAGGCTGAAGCACAACCTCTCTGGAAGCCTGGACTGGAATAAACATGCTTTTCCCTGAGAGATCCAGCTTGTTCACCAGTGTTATTGGAACCGGTCTGGAAAGGAAGAACAGTAAATGAGACACCCACTGCTACCAGCAGTAAGGTGTTGTTTCCGTCTTGGTTGTACTGGCAACACTCAGACCACTTCTAGTCTGTAACTTTTTCCTAGGGTTTAGGCAAATGATTTGATACCTGTCCCATGTTCTTTTCCTTTGGGAAAGGTACTAGGAGTGTACATTTCAGTACAATTACTAAGAGCCTTTGCAGTTACGTCTGCACTGTGGTCACACATCAGTTTGGATACATCCCTGTCGTCTTATTTACATTTAAAGCTATATTGATTGAGGATGTTGCAGTAGCTGGGAACGTGATGATGCTATATTTGTCCATCAAGTGAGTTTATGTTCTTGTTTAGAACTCTGCAAAGCTGATGTAAGTGCAGAGCTGTCATGAAACTAATAAAAGTCATTTCACTTAGTGTTGAGATGAGAATGGGCACTGAGACAGAGTTCAGAATGTCATCTTATGTCATAAAGATTCATTAATATTTCAAAATGTGTTTTTATAAAGCAGCCTGTGACAAGGAAGCCTTTAAGATCTGGCTAATAGTGTATTTTAGGTAAGTTGATAATTAATCTTGGTCCTTTGGCAGTCTCCCCAAAGGGATCAAACATATATAGACATAATTTTACAGAACTGAAGCAAGTCTGTGCCAGAGCTGCCATCACCAGAAGAGTAAAATATGATCCCAAAGTCCTGCCAGAGAGGACTTGGCTGGCTGACAGTTATCTTTCTGAACGGTTTATGTTCTATGTAAATATCTGAGTTAAAAAGTAATTAAACTTTAATACAGCAAGAACAGTAAAAGCACTGCAAAGCGTCAGAAGCCAGTACCCCTCTGTGTGTATGTGTGGGAGTATTCCTCATCGTGCTGTGATAGATGGATGGATCTCTACATTAATGCACCGTGCCTTGCCTGCATTCTCACAGATACTTTCCAGCAGGTGGTAGAGGAAGTGCTTGTTATGGAATATTTTGCATAAGCTTTTACTAATAATGAAGCAAAATAAACCTCCCCAGATAAGTACCAGCACCAGTTCAGCTCTACCTCCTTCGCGTCAGAAATGAGAACAGGGCTGCTGATGCTAGCTAAGCAATAGGCCGTGATGAAAGGTGCCGTTCCTTCAAAGCACCCTCCATCCCCTTGGCGGAGGCAGGACATGCTGCACCTGTGTCCTCCCTGGAGCTGTCACTAGCGGGAGGTTCATCCTGGGGTCCGGCTGAGGTGGGCAGACCTTCAGAGGGTGAGTTACCCAGAGGCAGCGACAGCTTCTTGTGTGAACTTCGCTGTGTTACAGTGGCTGTTGCCTGCAGACTTCTTCGTTTTTGTCTTCCTTTGTTCGGTATGCACGCTCTCTTCAATGAAGAAAAAACGTTTGCAGCTGGAAAACGTATGTAAAACTGACATGCTTTGGCTCCAGTCAGTGTCCTGCTCCTGTTTTTGTTTTGTGTAAGTGGATGGTTAAGGAGATCCTGTGTTTTGTAAGGTAAAGCTGAACCATGGGTGGTCTCTTACACATTTTTGAGCTATCTGATCGTGAGCCAGCAAAGCCCTGTGACATGAACTAGCTCTAGGTATGTAAACTGTCCGTTTGAAGTTAAAGGAGGAACAGTTGAATGCTTAAGTGCTTTGCTGGGTCAGGGCCAGAGCACTCTACATTTTTATGTGGAGATTTTTAATTCCTAGACCTTTAGGATGGTTGTGGGTGTGGACTGTTGTATCTCAGCCTTTCATTTTTGAGAAGGTCTCTTGCATTGGGAGAGCACAAAGAAACTGTCTTCCTTTGGTGAGCTGGAGGATGTTGACAGCATCTATAAATAGTCTCTGATGTTCTTTGGAAAGGTGTCTGATGCTGTAGTAAAACGTAGCACTCTGCAATGAACTGCTTTATAAGCCATGTTTCTCTTGTCCTTTCCTCCTCCTTGCCTCTGTTCTGATTCTGGAGATACAGACTGTTTTTTCTGCTTACTGCTGTTCAGCTGATTGTGTTGGTGATCCTGTAGCAAATCCTCAGTAACGGAGGAAACATTCTAGTCTGTTGCTGGGAAGAAATAAGAAAATTAAAAGGTCACATACTCCTTAGTTGTTACTGTAGACACAGCTGCAGGCAGGAGCTATCCAAGTTTGGGACTGATCAGTAGCATTAGCAGCCCTGCGTACCGGGTGGACTTGCGGAGTTAGATGTATACCATATTGCAGTGATTTTCCAAGACTGAGTAATTTCCTAGCCTACTAAATTAAACTTGCCATCTGACACATGGGGAGTTGATAGTTTTTAAAAAGAGAGTGAACCACCCAAGCGTGTTTTGCTCAGCCTGGCAAACATAGCCCCTTCGAGGATTTGATGAGTAGATATTTGTGTAGAGCAAATAGGAAAAGTTTGCTTGGAGGCAAGGTCATTGCCATGTATTTAATAACAGCATAACAAAAACAGGAGAGGAAGAAACATCTGTGGTTGTGAAGAAATTGATGACTCAGTCATATAGCCTCAAGTTTTATGCTACAAAATATTACAAAAACATCAGGATAAAGACCTGTTTTGTTGAAGTTTTGGGTAATGATTTCTGCTGTGTTTACAGTGGGCTATTGGATCTTAGTTTGGAAATACTAGTAAATGTGTTGGAAGGGTGTTTTGTTGGCAAATAAAGAAAGATTAGGGCTTCTGCAGCATAATATGAAGTGTCAACCCGGGCTGTGTTCACTGACAAGGGTGTTCTGAAGAGTTTGCATAGGAAGTGGTAGGTCCCTTTTTATTGTTGCTCGGGAGTAGGGTAAGAATGGGGTTTGGCTGCTTCTGTTTCTGCTTCCCTTTGACATGTGTTAAAATGCCACTCTGCAAAAGTTAAGACACAAGACAGGAGTTTGGATTTCTCTGCAAGATTTCTGAGCAAACCCCAAGCAGAAAAGGATCTCAAGCCCTGTCCCTCTCCCCAAGGGCGAAGTGCAGTCTGTTATGTCACGGTGCTTCTCTCAGTGGATTCTGCAAAATGAAAAGGTCTGCTGGCGAGCGTCCGAATCAATGAATCTGCAAAGTTCAACCCAGTACAATTTCCAACCTTTTTTTTTTTTTTTTTGCTTAGCAATGCTGTTTATTTCAATGTTCCAAGGTAACAATTTTACTGATGTGTGAGTACTTTTTTTTTTATACTGCTTGGAAGCTAAACTTCAATAACTGACGATTGAGTGAATTGGAATTTTAATTTCTCATTATCTGCTGATAAATGTTCTCAAAAGATGAAAACCTTTGTCCTTGCAACATCAAGAGTGGTCTAGTGAATTGGGGACAGAGGCTAAAAGGCACACAGTGTCTAGGCAACATGGGGTATTTTTGAATGCATACTGCTCTTAAATCTCTGAAATTACTAAATTTGACTTTCACAGTCTCTGTAAATAGGCTGCGTTATGCGGTAGCTGCCTTCTGAATAGCCTAAATAAAATCCGATTGCATGTCTCTCCTGAATTGAGGGAAATTCATGTTGCTGTGCAGAGGAGACATCTGGTTTAGAAAGTGTTGGGAGAAGCAGCTAGGTGAGGGAACTGGAGGAGACAGTTTTGGTCTTACCAACGTGTGCACGTAACTTGAGGTGTCAGTGGAGCTTCTTGAGGTTTGCTAATACAATGTGTATGTGTGTAAAATAAAAATTGACAAAATGAAAGCCTTGGGGATAGGTTGGGGTTTTTTTTTCAAGAGGAAATCCAGGGTCGAAAGAAAGGCTAATGCCCCAGATGATTTTGCAAGAGGTTTCTTGATGTTTGGTAATGTCTCTTTGAGCCTCAGCTACTGGGATGTTCTGTGAGAATCTTTGCTTTGATTTCTTCACAAAAGAGCATTTTCTTGCTCTGGTGTTTAGAGTGAGAAGCTTTTAAAAGCAATGTGGAAATGCTCCAAAATAAACAGGGCAATATTAAGAAACATAATTGTCTTTGTTGTTTTTTTTAAAGTGTTACTTTGTTCTTAACTTGGGAGAGAAGTGTATTTGGGAGTGGAGAGGGAAATGGGCATATTTTCTGATTTTTATTATTATTTTTTAATGAGGGGAGAGGGTTGGATGCATTGCACAGAAACCATTGTAATTCTTTTCTCCTCTGGTCTCAGTGTGCCCTATGGTACCAATATTCCCCACCAATGTTTCAGTCCTGTAATTGGGCATTACGGAAAGAGCAAGAAAAGATCAGTGCTCATGGGTGCTAATCTGTGTTCTGCTACTGATTTATCTTGTGTTCCCATGGCTCACTTAATTATAGCATCTTTTTATTTTTCAAGAATTTAGGATAATAAGATATTGACTTTTTTTTTTTGGAGGGAAACATTAAGACTGATTGGCCTTTCTGATATGGTAAGTGGTTACCCCTGGGAGAAATGAGTCTCTGCATTCACCAAAGCAGCAGACCAATATATAGATTGTTCTGTATGAATTGCTGTGTCCTGAGGGTCTGTCTGTTGGCCTCTGGTGAAAGAAGAGCACAAGGTTGATAATGTCTTTCCCAACCCCGAGTGCTCACTAGTTGTATCTTTGTTGTATGCAAATGAAATATTTAAATCTAGTATCTAATACCATCAGCCAGGCTTGGCCCAGGAGTCCAGTGTGTTATTTCACAAGTTCATTGTTTTGACTGCCAAAATGTCCTGCAGACCCTTCATCTCGGGCAGAAAGCCTACCAGTGAAGCCCAGTATTTAACGTACAGACAGCCTGTGAAAAATTGCAGTGTTTAATCTTCTCCCTGTGTCTACTGACTCATCTCTACTGCCTTTAAAATCGAACAACATCTTATTTCTGTCCCTAAGTTCTCGTTAGGTTGTGGTGATCATAGAAGGGAGCTTTGATTTTTTTTTTTTTTTCTCCTTTTGTTTAAATTAGTTTTTAATGATTTTCCCCCCTCCTTTCCCAGCTGCCAACAGAACAGTGCTGAAGGAAGCAGCTGTACATGTGCTCACTTGTATTGGGCACAAATGTCCTGCTGCAGTGAGCAGGCTCTCACAAATGGGCTCCTCTGGTTAGGCAAGTACAAGATGAGGCTTTTGCTCTGACAAGAACATCCTCCAGAGCACTCTTCGCAGAAGAACCAAGCATAGAAAAAATCCACTCCTTGGTAGCAGTGGAGAGAATGTGATTTGCAGAGTGCTTGATTAAACAAATTAGGTAATGATGTTTTAGGGCATGACGAAACCTGTATGTAAGTGAATACAATATATAGGCCCTGGTCTGCAGGCAGGCTGCTCCTGTGTCTTGACAGCTAGTCCTGGGTTTTCTGCTGGCTCAAGTACATTTAAAAAACCATACTGGTGTGACTTTGTCAGTGAAGGCAATGACTGTTTTTACCTGTAGAGCTAAGGCTGACATAACTCGTGCAGGTGCAGCTGCATTATATAAAGATGGTTTCCACAGGCTATAGCTCACTCCACGTTTTGAGCCTGACTGAGCCGTGGTGGTTTAAGTGCTTGTGTCTTACAATAGCTGTTTTCATGTTGTGGAGGAGGAGGAGGAGGAGGAGGATGTGCCAGTGTAGCTAATGTGATAAAACTTTCTGTAGTGTAGACAAGTACTCGGTAGCAGCAGAATGAAGTTAACAGCCCATCTGATCGATGCGACAGCTGCTGTTCAGAGCCTGGGGAATAGTAGTAGAATTGTATAGATTTCTTAACTTGTCATTGCTCCAGCTTAAAGCAGGACATCTGAGCCATGGGTGAAGAGGTTTATGAAGGATAATAAAAATAAAGAGGAGAAGGGGAGTCAGCAGGAGGGGTAGAAAGATGGAGATTTCTTCACAGTCTGTTTTGTCTCAGTTGCTGTCTTCCAGGGAGCTTTGTTTGTTTTCAGTAAGGCAGTAAAACCTCAAATCCAGAAGCAGAGCTTCCAGCGTGGGGACCAAGATCTGAGTGTAGCACAACGTCCGGTGCATTTGGTTTTCCCATACTTGGAGGCATTTTAGCAAGAGATTTCCACCATCCCTGAGTCATTGGTGTTGAGCCTCTCTTATGGAGGCGAGATCCCCAGTTTGTCTGCTGCCGAGCAGGTGATTGCTTTCCTGTTTTTTCCATTGCTGAGATAGTGACTGGGAAGTTTGCCCGCACTAGAAATTACTGGAGTCATGTGTTCCAACAGCTTAAGAGGACACACAAACCCTTGTGTTTGCAAACTACTGTTTAGCTTCTTGAGAAACTATCTAGAGGGAGGGATTTTGACTGTTTCAGAGGTTTAGGAATAAAAGTTAACATAAAAAACCCACAAACCCAACAGAGTTCATTGATAATTTTTTGCACTCAAGAAGACCTAAACAAATCATCTACCTGGTGATGATCAAATGAGCAAAATACGCCTTGTGTGACAATTATTTTCAATGTGCTAGTATACAAGCTGTGGTGAGTTGTTTGAAGGTTCCCAGACAGAAAGCATCCTGCCTTATATGTGGAAATCTGCTTTTTTACTAGGAAGGAAGAACAGGTACAATGTACTTTCCATGAAACTGGGTTGCCGTGCAGGTTGGCTTATTCTAAAACACTGAAAATCGCAAGAGCCTGATGAGCTAGGATGTTTGGTGGGAGTATGCTGAGTAAGATTGCCTTTCTCGTCCAAGGTTGTAAACTGTGATTTAGGTGTCGCTTAAATGCTTTACATGTAATTAACTAGCCTTGCAAAATTTTTCTCATCTGTTTGTTGCAGGAACATAATTTAGGCTGTAAAATATAATTTCATTTTGATCACTTTTTGGCAAGGAGAATTTTGTTTCTAGGCTCATGAATCTCCTATTTGTTGTTTCTTTGGCAGGATCAGGCTGAGGGAGGGCTAGGAGGAAACTGCTTTCTGACACAGAGCATGGTGGTTGGTGCACGGGGGAGGTGTGGGAGCAGGGGGTACTGGCTGGCGGGTGGGGGGTTCTGGTCAGTGTTTACTGCATTATTGTGCCTAGTCTGTTTCTGAAGGCAGGAGGGCGAACTTGCAGACTTGGAAACTGGCATCTGGTGGGACCACTGTGCTACCCAAATTGTATCCTGCTCATGTTCTGCCTGCCTCTGACAACAATATTGGACCTTGTCAAGGCTGGCTGAGGGAACGTCTTGAAAGAGCTGATCGATCAGTCTGGAGACACTGGGTTGTAGCAGGAAATATTGAATTCAGCTCCTGAGCCAGATGATCATGCAGAAGAGACTTTCATGGTCTTTTCTGGGCCAACATGAGCTCTCTGTGACTCTGCTTGCAGGCACCAGGAATCTGTGTAGTGATGGATAACCTGGCTTTCCTGCCGAGAGCCGGCCGCAGAGTCTAGGCACTGCACTGTGTTGGTGCTGTCACGCAGGCCTGTTTTGCCCATATCCCTGCATGCAGCGGGCCCTGCAGAAAGGAGCTCTGCACAGGAGGCTTTCTGGTGCTGGGTGCTGCAGCGTGGTGCGCAGCAGGGCTTCGGGCTCCGCTTCAGCCTGGTCATGTCTCTGGGCGAGGCAGGACTTGAGAAGGCAGCCAGGAACGGAGTGCAGGAAAGGTGCTCCCTGGGTGCCTTAATCGGAGGGGACAACAGGGTAACTTTAACTTAAAAGTAGATGTCTGATTTATGATGCTGCCTGGGAGCACAGGCAGCACATTTTTAAACCAAGAAATAGTTATGGAGATGCTCGGGTGTCCGGCCATGGGCAGTTCCGCATAGCTGAACATGGCAGCCGTGTTGTCGTAACAGTCCTGCTTGTCGCAGAAGGAGCACTTTCCACTCTGAAACCTTTTAGATAGCTTATAAATGAGAATATTGGCCCAACTGCTTTTCTGTGCCTTGTTTCAGCAGTGGTGAGGAAGTTAAAAATTAATTTTTGTTCTCAAAAATAGTTTTCCTAAGCCACAGCCAGGGCTTTGCCGGGTCCTCCCGGCACCTTGAAATGGTAACATATATGGAATGTGGGTGCATGCACCATGTGTGAAATACTGCAGTTACAGCTTGTGGATTGAGGCAAATTGATTTGGCAAGTGTTTCTGAATCACCTCTGGTTTTCACTTTTTACATCTAAAGCCTTCAAGTAAGTTTTGTGTGTTTTAAGTAAATAATTGGCATTTCATGCTTGTTCAGTGAGGATGCTTGTTAAGGATCTTGAAGGATAATTTTTTGTTTGTCCTTAATTTAGGAATGAGTCCTTTTTGGGTTTTTTTTGTCTTCTTGCCTTCCCCAGAGAATTGGCAGCTTGGTCCTGTTGAGGTCAACAGGCTGTGTGAAACTCCAGACTTTTGAGTTAGTCACAAGTTTAAGTCCTTACTGTCATGACAGTTCCTAGCCAAGAAGACTATGTTGCCCGCAGTGCTGGAGTGCTCAGTCTTTTATAATTCTGATTGTTGTGTATGAAGGAGCATTAGGAAACTTGCATATATATAGCATACATTGAACTGCCGTTGCTTCTGAACAGCCTGCTGTGAATTTGCTGTATGGAACAGGGAGTGCCATTGTTGTGGGCATTATTCTCCTTTCCCTCTCATAATATGCCCCTTTGAATAAGCTGCTAGGCTGTTCCTAACTTGCACTCTGTTTGCCAAGCCATTATCAAACAGCTTATAGGCTCAGAAATGCTCAAATGCATGAAACAAATGTGGTAAAGAAAAGCAAGCCGTGAAACTCAAGACTGCTCTGTTGGAGCCTTTCTCTCCATTGCACGCCCAATGTAAATGTAAAAATAGTGTAGTTTAACTGTGGGAGCAGAAATGGGGATAGATTGGCACTTGCTTCATGGCTTTGCATGCTGTTTGTTTTCTTTTTACGGAAGCTTTGACAGTAATTGGAAAAGACTTTTGCTGTGGTGCTCTGGATAGTAATAAATGACAGGTTATTCTCCTATAACCAGTAGTCCTGTAAGCTGGAGCTTGCTGTGCGTTTGGGTTTTTGGCGTTGTTTTTTTTGTTTTGTTTTTTTTAAAACAAAACATGTAACAAATTGCAGATAGCTGAGGAATTTGTTTCATAGTTCCACTATTTCTTAAAATTCAAAGAAAGCTTATTTAGAATTTCCCATATTCTTGGCATATGTTCTTTTACCCCAGCTTTCCTGGTAGCATTTGTCATGAATGCAGTATATGATTCATGTGATTGCAGTCTCAAAGGGCTTGGTAGGTGAGAATTTCTAGAAGTGCAATTATTTTTTGCCATATCCCTATGGTTGTAGAATAGCTGTAATGCTGAGGATTACATACTGAGAGCTGCTGTTTTATAGTGTGTGCTGGCACTGAATCAGATGTGCTGGCAGGTCAGGTTATGCTGTAGCTTTGCTGCTGTAGTGTGTATGCCAGAACAGAGACATCAGTGCTCTGAAATACCGGTAGCCTGTGTAGTGTGACACCGCTTGTGTATTTTTGTCTCTTGGACTTCCAAGAGCAGTGAAATGATGATAGCACTAAAGCTCCTGATGCTTCTGCGGCTCTAAAAATACATTGGAGTTGCACAAAAACCTGTAATTTTCCAGGTAACCTTTTCTGTTTTTATATATATAATGTGTATATAAAGGGAAAAATAAACTCTTGCCACGCTGGTGACATGCTTCATGTAGATAAAATAAAACTGTGTCCACGATGCAAAAAATGTTAGGCGCAAGGTGGGGAAACTCCACCTTGATGTCTTTGGTAAGCATTTAAACTCCCCACTGCTGCTGTTATAGTGCGCAGGGGGATCTGATGTAGCTCAGATACTGTCCTGGGTCAGACCTAATGAGACCTTTCTGCCTGCCATGTGCTTCAGGCAAGCCAGTTAAACTTACTGCCTCTCTCCTGTAAGCTGGGAATGCTATAAGGGACTTTGGAAGGGTTAATCAGCTGTAGCCTGCAAGCTGCTTTGAGATCATCTGGCGAAATGGCTGTGTGAAAACTCAGGCTTGGTGTTTGGCGCGTTGCAGTGTGGGCACATCTTCAGTTTCTTGCTGCTCTGGTGGCAGTGGGTAACTGCTGATTTCAGTGTCTTTTCTCATGGGAGTGTGTCTGTGTGGTATCTTTTTTCATTTGCTTGCAAAGCCCCCTCCAGCCAGCCTCCTAAAACACTTGGGACTGAAAAAAACATTTATTTTCACATCACAGACAAGTGTCTTCCTATTAACAGTGTGCTTTTCTTTGAAAAACAGCCCTGAATTTAGGTCATGCCTTCATCCCTTTAAGATTGCAAACAGAATCACTTCATCATTGCAAAGGCTTGTTTGGTTTTGGCTTTTCTCTTTCCCAACCGCAGTGATTGAAAGACATCTGGATCTATTCCCCTCCATCCAGCTCACCTGGCTGGTGACTGGGGAGAGCTGCTCTTCTGACCTACATGGCTACTATGCCTGTGCTAGATATTTGCTTTTAATAAGAAAACAGTGGCTGAATTGGTAGGGGTTAATCTGTTGCTTGCCATTTTAAATAGTCAGGCTGCTTGCCTTGTCCTTTACGGCGAAGGGTAAAGGCAGGTTGTATAAGCCAACAACCCGCCAGCCTGCACTCCTTTTTAGCATCTAAATGAGGTGGATGAGCACATCTGGGAATTACCAGCACATCTGGGAGCTACCAGCACATCTCGGTTACTGCAGTGAGCACATTTACTATTTCAGAAAGAAATCTTGACCGTTTATACTGAATGGCATTTTGTGTAATCATTGTAGGTAAGAAAGAAAGCAAGCAAGCTGGCTGAAAATCACAGGGTCAGCACTGCAGTTAGTTATTGTTTGTTGTCGTCTCCCACATGGACTGATAATGAGCATTTCTGCCTCGTTTAGTCATATGGTTGACAGATATATGTGGGAGTGTATGTATGTATCTACTATCCTTGCTTGAATAGACTTCAATTTTATTTATTTTTGTACTATTTTCTGGTCTTTCTTTTTGAAAACTGACATTAAGGAGAAAATGTTTTGATTAGGCAACTGGGTGGCTCCTAGGACACAGGATGGGATTCTCCTCTGCCCTTAATAAAAAGCTCTAATGTGGCTGTCAACTGCTTGTAACTATTCTCATTTCAGAGATTGTGTGTATGGGGGGACGACAGCTTTCTCTTCTGAACTGGACTGGTGTTTGGTAGCTGGGACTCTTGGGTCTTCTGCTGTTTTTGTCCATTTTGTGAAGTGTTGATAATACTTGATGCTCTCGTAGGGCTGTCATGAACACAGCAGGCTTGATTTGGCACGGAGAAAATACTGAGAATCCCCTATGATATTCTTGGGAACAGTATTGTTCTGGCAGCCTCCAAAATTGCCAAATGCTTAGAAGACATGCAAAAAATTCAGTGATGCTGGGGAGGGCAGGAAGGAGAGGGACAGGACTGAGCCATTGTTGAGCTCCAGGTCTGTGCTGGATTTTGTGGGAGTGCTTTCCAAACTTCGAATCGCTGCTGGTCTGTGACGTGATGGTAAAACATGCAGCTGGTCCCTGTAGCATGTGTAAAAGACACATCATGAACATGTTCAGGGTAAATCATGGAATCGCAGAAAAGTTTGGGTTGGAAGGGACCTTAAAGATCATCTCGTTCCAACCCCTCTGCCACAGGCAGGGACACCTTCCACCAGACCACGTTGCTCAAAGCCCCGTCCAACCTGGCCTTGAGCACTGTTTCCTACTGGGTTTACCGTTGGACTGGGATTGAAGAACTTGGGTTTTAGTTTTGATTCTGCTCCTGGTTTTTCTGGCTGACTCCGCTGATGTCAGTTCCTCTCCCAGTGGTTTAACTTTCTGTGTTTAACTGTGCAGTTTGCCTTGGAAAAATAGGCTACGTGAGAGCTATGTGTTAATAACTAGCTCTAGGAACAGAAGAGTCACTGACTCTGTGAGGAATGTGATAACCTTAAACTACCACATAGCATGGCACTGGGCACTGAGGACCTTGTAATTATTAGTGTCACATCTGCTCTCTGACTGAGACGTGCTTAAGCCAAATTTGATTTCAGCCACCAAGTAAATATTTTATTTTTATTCTTTCAAATGAGAAGAGTTGTTTGTGATTAGTACTAAATTATCATTGAATTGAAAAAATCGTGAAACACAGGATTGTGTTTACAGCAATAGCAATGTTTTAATTACGTGAAACTCAAAACATATTTTCTCTTTGCTTGGATCTAATATATAGGCTGGAGGCATGAAAGCTATGAGTGTGACAAAATTACTAAAGGATGATAGCACCAGCCAGGATTATCAGATGACTGGGTGTTTCAACTTACTCGTTTATGACACACAGGAGGGAATGTCCAGTGGTTTTTTTTCCTTTCTTTTAAAATAATATTCAAGCTTAGTGCTTGCTGAGCACTAGGTCTTGTTCTGGGTCTATTCTGTCAGTCCAGCATTTGAGTCTCAGTTCTCCAGAGCAACTTGTTCCTTTGCATGGCTTGGATTTCTTTTCCTCACTGACTTGCAGTGCTCCCACCCACTGCTGACTGGGCTGACTGATACATTTCCTGAGCAGGCCCTTATCACTGTTGCCTCTGGTCCTCTGCTTGCCTCTTGAGTAAATCTGTAGTTCTGAGGTACTATCAGGATGGCTTAACAGGACCCTTCTCTGTGCTTTTGCACCCACTTGCAGTATGAATGCTTTTGTAATTGTCGAAGAAGAGATGGTGCCTTGAGCTTTATGACCCTGCCGGAGCCTTTCAGGATGAATTATGGCCTCTCATCTACTCCAAGGGTCACGTTCTCTTTGTAATTGCACTGAAGTGCCTTTCCACTACATTTAGTACATGCGTGCAGACATGCCATAATTTGTTCTGTAAGACACAGCCTCCCCATAATTACAAGGAATCTGTAAGCTTGCCTGCCTCGAATATGGCATTAGGGTGCTTTCTCTCATTAAAGCAACAAAAGTCTTTTGACGTAGGTTCCCTGCCACATTTTCTCCCTGAAGTAAAGAACAAATTTTCTGTTTGTGAGTGAAAGCTTGCTCTATTTGGATAATTCTCTTCATTGGCCATACTGGTGCAAACTGGAGGTAAGCTTGCATAGATGTGTGACATTACAGAATCACAGAATGTTCGGGGTTGGAAGGGACCTCTGTGGGTCATCTAGTCCAACCCTCCTGCCAAAGCAGGGTCACCCAGAGCAGGCTGCACAGGACCTTGTCCAGGCGGGTCTTGAAATCT
>Ga0065711_1002379_pt1 | contig 34286 bp, 19 predicted proteins | sample Hoacrofraction12_FD_59098 | JGI IMG/M metagenome (GOLD analysis project Ga0065711, IMG submission 59098) | Hoatzin crop microbial communities from Cojedes, Venezuela - Epithelial fraction 12 v2 (version 2) | ecosystem: Host-associated > Birds > Digestive system > Esophagus > Crop | place... | reverse complement strand
GGGGGGGGGGGAAGGGGATATCAAGTTAAGAAGTTTGTCTGAAAACTTGTTTTCCTGAATGTTCCAGTCTGATTTTTCAGACCACAGCTGTGTGACACCCTCACAAACCCTTATGATTTTGCTCATTGCTAACTGGATTGCAGTATTTCTGATGTGCATTGTTGCTATTTTGCCCCAGCAGTACCTTGTCTTTGGTCTTCAGCCACTTGTTCTGCCAACCTAGACTTCACACTGAGTGATAAACTCAAACCGTAGAAGTCTTCCCTGTCTCCGCTTGGAAAATCTTCTATCATTCGTAAGCTCTTTTTCCACTTAATTTTACTTCTCCTCGTCTCTCTACCTGCCCACAGTCCTGCTCGTTATCTCAATTGTTATCTATAAAGACATACGCCAATTTGCTTTGCACACTAAGCCAGGAGCATATATTTACCCTGTGGCTTTACTTGCTGCTCCTACCACTCTCTACCCCATCTCACACGATTTACCAAAGCTGCTAACACTGCAGGTAGCCACGGTAAATATAAAGAGCTATTATTCTTTAGCTAAAGTATAAAAGGAGGAAATTTATCGGGATCCACTTTGTTTTTTGCTGATGCAGAAAGGGGACCCCAAGGGGAGACTGTGCTGCATCAGACATTCAGTATCTCAGCAGCATCTACGAAACAGTTGACTTCACTGCGCATCCCTTCAGAAGGCTTGTAAAGCTTATTAGCTTCACCGCTGGCGTTACCCTGAGCCATACCAGCTCCAGCAAGCGAAATGCAGGGCAGGTAACATGTAACATCCAGCAGTGCCCCTAGTTCCAGCATATTAAGTTGTCAGTGTAATTAAAGTTAACTGTTTCAGCAGGTGGTTAACGCCGGCGTTGAGGTACTGCACGTGAGAACCTGACGTACACGTAATAGAGTCTTTGCCTGCTGACTGTGGTGGTGTAGTACAATCTCCCAGGATAGAAACAAAAGAATCAATCAGAAATAGCTGCATTTTATACTGTGCAATAGGCATGTCCACATGGCATCACTGGAAAATTGAAGACTGTACCAACAAAACTAACCCAAGGAAAGGGAGGTACATCTATGTGTATGAGGGTAGATCTTTACTTGTACTTTGGCTGCTGCTGCTTCAGTCATCATTTTCTATCCATGGCAAACTAAGATGTAATTTATCATCAAATTAATCTGAAAGAAAAATTAATATTTTTATGGCATTTAGTACTTTTCAGTACTTGAAAGTCTCGACACTGTCTTTTAGCTATTGACTTTTTTTCCTGGATATTGTTCTTGTTAGAGATGTACAGTTCTCTGCACATTCTCCTAAAGACCAGGAACAAAATTCCCCATAGCCTTAGCAGACTTTTCCCTTCATGTGCTCACAAGCATTGTTGTTCCTCAAGGTGATTAATACACCTTTAAAACATTGCAAGCAAGCATCTTTCACATCTTATGTCCTATCCCTGGCGAGCCCCAAGAAGAGGCCATAAATCCCTTGTGTTATACCCAAGCCACACCTGGTTTATTCTCCCGGTCTAAAGTTCAACCTACAGCAGATGACTCCAGCAATATGCACTTTAAATATAAAGTCCATACAACTGTTAATAGCATATCTCTATATTAATAAAAATAGGCTCCAAAACTGTTCTTTTTGCTTAGGAGTACGTTACTGTCCAGATTTCATGTTTTATAAGAGGCAGAATGCACACAAACTTGCAGGTTAAGGGTAATGGCTGTGCAGCTCATTAAAGGAAGCAAGCTAAGTGGTTTTGTGATGTTATAAAAGTTTTACTGAAAAAAAAAAAGCTAACAAATGTGTTCTGCGTGGAATTGTAAGATGTTGTGAATGACAAGTTCTTGTAATTAAAAACACTATAGCAGAACAGTGGCTGTAGAAGACGGAAGACTGGCTATAAATTTAATTTAAAGTGTATTCCCAGGGATTTCTGAATATAATTAAATTATAAACTGTATTTTTGTAATTTCTCAATATTTACCTAATTCAATTTGTGTGTTTCTCTGAGCAGAATTTTGTTCTGCTTGGTTATGCCACATGAGATTGAATTTTACGGATGTAAGAAATTTTTCCATCCATCCAATAACTGAGCAAAACTAATCAAGAGTAAACCGCAGAAAGTGAATTAGAAAGCAGAGACTGTTTTTAATCTTACATCTATTTTACTTGGTACAACTCAAGATAATTAAAATTCATTATGCGGTAACAATGAAGCAGGTAAACTGGACTTGATCTTTGTGAAAGGCATGTGGAAGCCTTGACACCAATTCATATTACGTTTTCCAGTACAAAGCAAAGCAAGCAAGGCTTTAAAAAGAGTAACTAAGTGTTCCCACGTGCCAAGACACCCTTGAGGCTTTGGGTTTACCTGTCACAGTGCTCTACAGCTGCTGTTACAAAGCCCTCCTTGCATGCAAAGCAGTCTGCTCGCTTTGCAGGGGCGCAAGCTCCTACTACAGCCAGTACCTTTGACAACACACTGGTGCCAGTGCCCTGCTGCTTACCACCAGTTTCTACCTCAACTGGGTTAACTCTAATCATTCAAAAGGCAGGCAGTACAATTTACAGATGATAATACACAACAGCCAGTAATAGATTTGCTGACAGAGCTTTTGCAGCTGCTACCCACGAAGATGTAAAGCCATTGGAAATATAAGGAGTTCAGGGTCCTATGTGCCATGTCCACATCCTGGGATTAGAATCCATGCAGATCTCTTCAGAGAAGCACCGTTGTTTGGAAGTCTTCAGTCATTTACAGGACTAATTTCTCAGGAAGTATTCTAATGAAAGACCTTTCTGTAAATATGGGAAATTCTGGCAGATTGATTTGACACGGGAAAGGAAATTCAGGCAGCATGAGATCACCCAAGTTATTAATAATGAGCCAACCACAATAATAATGTCATGAGCTTTTTAGTCAACTTCCCTTGCTTTTCTCGTGCATGTAAAGCTGAAACAATGACCAGCTGTGGTCAAACACAAAATAGTTCAAACACTAAATAGGGGAGGAAATAAACGCTACAAAGACCACAATGCTGGCTTAGCATCTAGGATTCTCCTTATGCTCTGACAAACACAGTCCAAGCTTCGCAAAGACCTTCCCTAAAAAGACTGGGCTAAAGATAACATTAGTCTACTTTCAAGGTGATTACAAGAACCTTTGCTGTGGGATTCTACTATATCATCAGAGAAGATACGCACACGTTAAACACACAGGGACACTCTCAGAAGGTGTTTGGCGCCACTAATAAACATCACACTATTTGCAAGATAAAAACACTCAGTGCTCACCTCATTGTGCCTTATCCCCAGTTCTTAAATGACCGTATGAAGGAATACAACCTGATAATAAAGTTTGATGGTAGGTTGTACAAGACATGATCATCTGGCCAGTTATTTTCATTATCTCTGGTACAGGTCATGTTTAAGGGTGTTTTTAAAGGTTATATGAGCAAATACATNAGTAATGGAAAAGGCTAATTTTGTTAGCCCAAAGGACTGTTTACAATGACTTGCAATGCATGGAGAAATCCATTTAAGCATTCCAGATGAAACATAAAATTCGAGCTTTAATTAAAATTTGATCTAGAAAATTAAATCAGACGTTTTTCCCCCCATACTTCAAAAGCAGTATTGAATCAACAGCTTTATTTTACAACTTTCATAAAATTTATTCTGTTGAAAAATATTCTGAAAAAAATCTGTTTTAAAACTTAGAGGAGTTGCCAGAAGCAGGGCTTTTTAGAATGAGAAGTCAAAGAAAAATACAAATTAAAAATAAATTCTGAAAGATGGTTCCTCTTCTATGTTTCAAAATCTCACCCGGAACACAGCTTGACACAACAGAAGATTCTACTGAGGGCTGCTTCTAGACTCTTCTTTTCCCAGTGATGTACAATGAATATTGCTTCTAGCAGAAATAATTCTAAGAGCACCAGAAAATGTGCATAAATTATTTATGCCAAACTAAATTACTTTCATGCATGAACTCAAAAACATTTTTTAAAAGTTTATGGCAATGACGTGTGTTCTGTAGCTGAGCTGATGTAATAAAAATCATGAAAAAGAAATCAACTGCAATGCAGAGATTAGCCAGTTCAGACTTAAGGTGCCTTAGGTTTCTCAATAGCATTTAGGAAAAGCATCAAATAGATTATATAGCAATGTATAAATTAGAATTAATTTCACTGAAGTTTATCCAAAACTGGCATAAGGTTTATCAGAATGAGGACATAAGTTTGTAATAAAAAATGCAAGTGCTGATGTACAGTGACCGTGCCGTCAAATTAACAGCGATTTCCATCTCAGTAAAGAGTATTTATCTCTTGGCATAGACCATTGGCTTCTTCAAAGAGCTGCTTCTCACCCCAGCTGGAAAATGGGCAAGTGGCTTTTTAACAGGATTCAAAGACGTTTTTTCTGTCTATGACTTTTTATTGCCTGAACATGACTAACATGCAAGGATAGATATATTTTGTGTAAAAAATGGGAAAAAAAGAATACTGGAGCAGAACAAGGGTAACGAAGCTGGGGGCATAAGGTTTCATAGCGGAAATTTCAGGCCTCTTCCAAGCCTTATTTCTAGCATCAGTTCTACACTGCTTGCAGCAAGGACGTTGCTCTGCCTATACAGATCTTGCATTGGCCGAGATGCAAGAGATGGTCTTCACTCCCAGAGAGCAACAATTCTCCTTTCACTTCCACCCAGTCTGCACCTTCCCGGCCCCCCTGTAACTCCTGTGCTGCCAGTAGTTACCAGGAAACAGGGTGCCTGTATGTCCCTTCCTATGTCTGACAAACACATAGGTGTTGAGTTGCCAGAATGAAACAGAGGCAAACAACAAGTAGAACTGTCTGGGTCAACATCAAAACGAACCCCCTAAGGAGAGCACACAGGCTGCTTACAGAAATCCAGCCACCAAAAGCAGAAACACAGATCCGTACCCTAAGTACGAGTAGCACATACATATGACCACCATGTCAGAAGCAATTTTACCAGACCCTGCCACGAAATACACAAGTAGGAAAATCCTGCATCTGTTCCAGTGTCCCCCTTCAAGGGAAACACATTGCAGAAGCAGATCCACTGCTCGCTTTTCCGTAGGAACCTGGCTGCACAATGTCCATCATACTTCTACCGGACGTATGAGCACATACATCCTCTGTCCACACCACATAAAAGTCCTGCTTTCCTAGACTTATTTCCTAGACATTTTCCTAAATTGAAATCCATGTTCCTTTGTACCATTTACTTTTTTTTTTCTATTTCTATAAAGCCCACTAATCCTTTTATTTCAGTCTTATAGCCAGGAAGGAAAAATTTATTTATGTTTTAGCGAGAAAAAAATGGCCAGACATTCTGAGCTGTGCAAGTGAATCCAAAGGAAAGTACAACTGATCACACCACACAAGGCACTTGCGCAGCTGTTAGGCAGCACCAAAGCCTTGTGGAGAGCAGTTCATTCCGAAGAGTGAAGAGCTCATTACAATTTGTTCTATAATTTGGCAGTGATATCCAGCTAGAGCTTTCTGTTTGAAGAGAAGTTTGAAGAAATAGCACTGAACTGGAACCGAGAGACAGCTCTGTTTGCATCTCAGTTCTCTTGGACGCAATTCTTTTTATGCCTTATTTCCAAATATCTTTGTCAGAAAAATAATTTTATCACTTCACAATCATGTGATTGTCAGCTGATAAATCTTGATACTTATTAATGCTTGATATATACTTGATACTTATTAATAACCATTGATACTTGATACCTTCATACTTATTAATAGCCATTTCAGACATCTTTGCCCTGTAGCACAAATAATCACCATTCACCACTTTTTCATCTATTTTTCCTTAATATTCTGAATGATCCTATGTTTGAAGCTTTAGGGAGCTGTAGAAATTAATTACTACACACAAAGGACTAGTAGTGTATTTAAGTTACCTTAATACGTATTCCTTTATATCACACAGGGATTCCATTCTATTGCTATAAGAGGAGCTAAACTTGTCTTTGTGAATGGATCTGACTGAATCGGTTTTATCTTTTTTCCTGCCTGTGAGTCACTCTCACCCTGAAATCACCATCCAACAAAACACACAGGAGCGTGAAGTAGCGCACTGAGCAGCAAGAGTTTGGTCAGTCACATTACCTCTGCGGGAATTAGGACATCATCCCAAGATTAATTTCAATAATACTTTTGAAATAAGTCAGGTAGGAAGCCTGCATAAAATGCATAAAAAGTTACTTAAAATTTTCTTTATGAAGTTTTCCCAAATTATCTACTTACAGTTGTTCTAGTTACCATTTATCTAGTTGTGCATTCATCATATTGAGGGCGTTTTGGGGTGATTTTTTTGTTTGTTTGGTGGATGGTTGCATTTGGGACTTGTGGGTTTTTTTTTTACTGATGAGATTCCTTTCAGAAATAGCTTCTGCACTTTCCTATTCACAAATAAATTCTTACTGTTCTCTGGTAACATCTTCTCATAGCCTACGCTGGGCTATGAGAAGATGCTGTGTACTACAGAGAAACTGGAAACACTTCTCTCTGAAAAATCAAACCCCTTTTTTGAGCCCTAGCACGGCTAAGCACCATTTTTTAGTATTTATTAGTGAAAATGTAAAAGAAAACTCTCACTGCTGTAGAAATGAAACAGGCTTATCTCAAATGTCAGATATAATTTGGAGAGGAAATGTGTTTGTGAAGAGGGGAAAAAAGTATTTCTTTGACATGACTTAACTGACAGTTACTGATGCAAAATACTGAGGAGTTCTTCAGTAGCATCAGGAGAGGTCTTTGGGTATGGGGCTATAGGACAGAAAGTATAAATAATACTAATATTGACCACTACCATTTTAAGTAGAGAGTTTTGTGAAGCACATACGTGCAGTCTGCTTTAGAAAGGTAGCGGCCCTTGGGTGCTAACGACAACACTCAGCTGCAGGTGGCCTGAGCTGACCTGTGAAGAAATGAACTACGGGCAATGGCACAGCCGCTGCCCCTCAGGCAGGGTCACTGTGACTTTGAGATAAATCACTTGAATTCAAACACAACAGTTCCTTCTACCACATTCTAGCATTACGAAATTAATTCTGATTTAAGTAGAAAATGACCCTCATAATCTTCTGCTTTGCTCACATAGGGATTCATCATTCAAAGCTCTTCCGTTCGCCACAGAGCAGCGGCACATCGGTGCCAGGGGCCCTGCCAGCTGGGGTGGAGGTGCAGGGCCCTGCTCCGTGAGGAATGCCCTGCCAGCTGAGCTGGGTCCCCGCTGGCTACCATGGCAACATTACAGCGCTGCCTCGTCTGACCTTCACACGAGCAACAACGGCTCTTTGAATCAGTCAGGGAACGGCTACAAGCTCCCTTTCTCAGGACCCGCAGCGAGGTCTTGAGCTGCACCTTGAATAGCATGGGAAGACCAGATTATGCCTGTCCACAAACGCCACCATTTCTGCAAAGGACATGGCTGAAAACCCAGATAATATTTCTGAAGACAGGAATTCCAGGGAAACAAGTACTCAGCTCTATCTGGCAAGCAAGACATAAGCCACGCTTTCAACTTCATTTGAAGAAAAGCTATGTTATCATGTTCAATGGCCAAAATTGCAATTTGAAAGCTTTCCAATGATACAAATATATCTTACCTTTACCAGGGATAGCCTTTTCTGATCTGGATGCTGTCCCTTAGCCCCTCTAATCTGAAAAGGAAAGACTATCTCCTCCCTCGGCAACAAGCTGTGTACTTATTTCCCATGACATGGGCAGTTTTCTCCAGCAGCTTACAAAGCTCTGGCAACATTAGCAAATGTTGTCAAGACAGTGCATTCCAAATGGCACACAAATTGTCAGGGTTGATTTGTAAACACTCCTTTTCCAAAGCGTGTCTCAGACAGAGTATCTAAACCCATGTGAGAGTTTCCATCTGTTTCTTTCACCTCACTAATTCTACGAGGAGAGGTGATCTAATTCACCGAAGTACCACTATACACATATATAAACAGCTGCAGAAAGACAACCACTGTCAGGTAAGGTCCTCAAGTTAACCAAGAGAAAGTGGCAGGAAAAAAAGATGAAATACAATTCTTTCCCATTCTCTACTTGTTCTGGGTAGCCAGTTTTGCTAGACATTTTCAGCCTAGCTCTAAGAGTGCAGCTTCAAGCAGGAGGTGATGTACAGCTGCAGGTCACTGATTTAACACTGGCTCAGTCTGCTGCTGCATGACTTTCGGTCATTCAAACACCTCTGTAGCATCGGGCTGAGAAACACATCAAGCACATCCTTCAGTAAGCTATAAGCAGCAACCTGATACAAGCACCTGACTTTGAACTACTTTGGACTACTTTCATCATCTTTACTTGTGTAGTAAGTAAAAGTTTGGAAATCAGAGATGTAAAGTGGGCTGCTTGCTATCAAGCTCTTTACTTCAGGCACTGCAGCAGTGGTAATTAATACACTTCAGCAACAGAAATTACGTCTAAACTGCCTATGGAGGGTGAGGATATGATATCTTTCTTAACCAGTGTCATCAGTTCAACAAAAATCTTAGAAATGAGAAGCAATTTGTTTTCCAGAGTACTTTCAGAGCTGGCACTCCGCAGTTCTGGTCGTCCATACTGAAGAACATGAACCCGAGCTAAAATGATAAACAGAAGGACTGGGAAGCAGAGCAGCCACCTCCCCAGGAAGAGAGCTAAAGATTGCCTTCATGCAATCAGCCTAGCAAACCAGAGAGTGGGAGGCAGGACCTGACTGCTTCCCACAAATACACTGATGTGAAATACTGTGGGGAGTAAGTGCTGCTCAAGCTGAAGGACAGCACTGACCCGAGAAATGGGAATGCAGTGGCTGATTTTAAACCGAAAATTAGGAGGTCCCTAGCCAGAATAGCGATGATATTCTGGGACTGCCAGAACAGAGGCCAGCGGAGACAAGCAAGCTACCTTGAAGATGGAGTATAACACATTCACAAGGGGAATTGTGTGATGTGGTGGCTGTGGTAGCAATATCACCCAGAATGTCTTTTCAATCCCGAGTTCTTGAATACAGACATAAAATAAGGAAGAACTTTTTTTCCCCTCCTGCTTAGATAAGGTACAAAGAAAAAGCTTTCCTATGCAGATAGCTACTATTTTGCAAACTGCAGGTGTGGGAGAGCGGCCTTTCAGTAACAGGTAGGCTGGAAAGCTAAAGAGTGATTAATCAAAAAGGACAAAAACCTCTTAATTATAAGGTTTCTCTTTAAACATTTCAATCCATGTAGAAATACCTTCCAGAAATACCAATTAGCTGCATCAGAACAGCAAGCAATCTATTCCCATTTATGTCTATGTGACACTCAAAATCTCAATCCATGTTTCATGAGTTTCTCTGCCGCTTCTGATATGCTGTTTTAGAAATAAATAGCTTTTTAAGTGTCAGTCAGGAAATTAGAAAACCGCCCCATCATAATGAGACACAATTTCAGCTCGCTTTGATTGGAATTGCAGACGCCAGCCCTGACAGCAGCCAGTTTCACTGCTCCCACAGTGAAAGGCTGAAAGCAGGATAGCACATTCCCAGTGTCATAGCACAAGAAAATCTCACTGGCAGGATTCAAACATATGACATTCCTACCAACTACACATAGGGGTAGCCAATGGGCATATTTACTAGCCTTCCTGGACAAAAAGCAACTCTTAATGTTATATTTTCTAGTTTCATTCTCTTTTCTTGAGAAAACACATTACCGTATCAAACATGTAACGTATTTTTCAACAGAAAGTTGAAGCAGGATTAGCCTGACTGTGCTCAAACAGTACTGAAAGTTATTTGCAGTCTTAAAGTGCAGACAGCGTTGGCTAAAATCCAAGCTAAGATCCTACTTGTTTGACAGTCAGACTGCATCTACACACATTTCTCTCCCACAGCTTCATTTTAGGAACTGTTAGGCCTTAAATCCTATTTGCTTCCCAAGGCCAGGGCCTACCCGTGCCATTCATTAACATGCAATGTTGACCAGTACAGAACTCATGAAGATTTTGTTCTTCATCTGCCGAAGCTGCTAAGCACAGTACTACACCGCTGTTAATAGTTACAGATTACAGGCAAGTATTTTCTCACAGCTGCCACGACTCTCCAGTAATTGGGGAAGCTGGGATAATGTAGGGAGATTAAGTACTTCAAACAACTTTTAAAATGTCTCTAAGCAAGAGAAATTAACTCGTGTTGAAGCACTCTTGGTCCCCTGATATTATACAATTTTTAAAATCATTTAAAAACTGAGCAAGATGCAGAGATCTGTATCAACCAACAGATGCAAGAGCATCCAGCACAAGCAGATCTGCCGACCACTGTCAGTCCCTCCTGCCAACCCCCCCTGCTCACTCCCAAGCTCAGCTCAGCCTGCAGCACAACCTCCTCCGTAGTCAGGAGGGCCCGTGAGCAAGGAGGCTTCTCTGGGACAAGAGGCTCCAGAGCAATGGAATCAATCCTGCCCTTGCTCACAGGGAAAGGTGGTGCATGCTGGTGCGAGGTGCTGCTCTGGAACATTTTAGGCTCTGTTCCCAGATTAGATTCATCTCATCCTGAAGCACACATGTTAAAACACATGTTAAAGTCATGCCCCTAATGCACAACTTTCTTTCCATCCAGTGTAAAGGCAGTACAGGGTGATGAGGTCGGGTAAAGACATTCAAAGTCAGTCCTGGGTGAAGGGCACATGACAAGAGCTGAAAAGCAACATCCAGCAATATTGATGGACGAGTCTGAAGCAAATGCCTCCCTTCTCTAAAACTGGGGGGGGTGAAGCCAAGATCTGGAAAAAGGCAACTTTTCTTCAGTTCTCAGTATAAAAATCAAGATGATGGATAAGAAAAAACCCACAAGGCATGAACACGAAAAACAGTCCCCCTAATAAAGCTGATCACAAACACTGTTCTCTCTGCAATTACCTCAGCACCTGCTACCCATTTAAAAAGTGCCTTTCATTTCTCACACATCCTACTAGATTTTCAAGAACAATTAAACATATTTACAGGTAGCAGCCCGGTCTCATGGCTGTTTTTGTCTCAGAAGCATATTTTCCTATACATGGTTACCGGACTTTGGACATGGAAATATCAGCCAAGAAATCAATCACTCCAGCAAACTATTTCTCTTTTTTTTTTCAAAATTCTAAGTGGATATTGTCCCTGACTGCAGGCAAACTAAAATTTGAGTATTTGCTAAGTACATAATTAATAGACTGTACCTGGTTTGCTAAATATTCTTGATTCTCTTGGTACTTGAAGAAAAACCTGCAGCTTTATGTACTTGCACTCCTTAGAGGGAGAGCCTGTCCCTGTATGGACCCAACCGCTGCCCCAGCCGTAAGCTGAACAACACTCAGCCTGCAGCTGCCACGCAGCATATCCACAGCAACTACATTTAAGCAAGTTTATTTGACCACACAGACACAGATAATATTTCATGTGCTAAGGCTAATTTGTTTCTAGTCCCCTGCTTAAACAGCGTGGTGATCCATATCTGGGAAATCCAAACCAGATGCACCGCTATTCACACTCGTGCCACCACTTGTGCTGTGGTGGTACCGGCCCACCCAACTTCCGCAGTGCTTCAGATCTCGCGACTGGTAAGGAATCCCTTGCTGATGCCAAACACCTAAGACCAGGCATCAAGCATCAGGCAATCACTCCCCATGCTATGTAGAGTCTTCATATGTTTCCTGGATTAAGCTTTTGGGGTTTTAGGCAAGTGATAAAATCGCACAACAATTGTATGGAGAATGGGCAAGAAAGCAAAGTCCTGATACTCCTTTTTTTGGTGCTAAATGTTTTGGGGTAATACAGAAGGTTTATACATATCTCTACCTCTGACTGAAGCTCCAGTTTTAAAGAGAAAAAAAAACCCAAACATATAACTCCTATACAGTTCCAGCGCTTCTTGGAGCTTTGACTGGGTATTTGTTGCTGGATATTGACTGGAAACTCTGCACACCAAAACACTTCAATCTCATGAAAGTACCTTTATAGTTTACTATTTAAAAAAAACCAAAGCATAATTGAAACAAGAAGTACCAGAAATCTGTGCAGTGTCTGACTGTTTTATAGTAACTGACACTCTGGTTAGAAATCACTTCCTTGAAAAATGCTGTATCTGAATCTCTTGCATGACTTGAAATTGAGAATTTATTTAATCTTCTTGCAAATGTTAAAACATGCCAGAAGAATAAGACTTAAATCTATTGAGATCTTCATGCTGTCATTTTACTTTGCTCTTCATTCTCTCTCTCGGAAGTAATGCCAGTTTTTCGTGATACTGAAAGCCTGGTTTGCATTCATTCCTGACATAATGCTTCCCATCATTCAACAGTAATTTTTAGAACACAAGAATAAGGTGACTAGACCTGATTAGAGCTAATTCTACAAATGCATCACTTTATCCTGAGAAATCAGATGAAATCATGCATATAAAAACATGTTTCAATGTCCATTCCTTAGATCTTTGCAAAGCTTAATCTCTTATTCCATACTGTCTCAGAAGTGAAATGAAAAAGCCAGTTGTTTTCAAGATGGCCATTAGCTAACAAAAATGAGCCTGTCCATAAATAGTAGCTGGGGATGCTCACATAGTTGCCATAGGCCACTAACTTAAAAACAGCAACCTAGAATAATTTCTAATCTATTAGAATTTACACATGGCCTTTCTTACTAGAAGCTGGACACTAACTTTTTTAATGTTACCAGCAGAGTAGGCATACAGTTTGCACTAAGTCCTTCAGAATAGATTTTAGGATAAACAATGACAAACATAACATACAATTACAAATCTAAATGTCTCTGGAGCCTGCAAATTCATTTCTGCCTTTTCTGGTATTCCTTCCACTTTGTTATATTAATGAATAAAAAGGGGAATCAAAATATGAAATGAAAGTTGAAATCAATAAAGTCCTACCCCTATTATCGTTAAAAGTTTAAAACTAACTGTACTAGGTTTACAGAAACTAAGAAACAGGATTTTGAATAATACGTTATTGTTTCATAACAAGTTTGTTACCTGTCCAAAGTAGAACCAGAGAGTGATAAATCGTAAGAATAGCTAACGAGCTACAGAAAGCTGCTGAGATTGCCAAAAGAGATGGGTAACTAGGGGAAAGGTAATTCTGGCATGGGGAGATCACGACCACCGATTCACAGACCACCTACCCCGATTACATCCCAGACTCAAAAGATGAAGTAACTGAGCATGCATACTAATTTACATGCCGGACAAAGAGACTTTAACCAAACTTTTAATAGAATAGCATTGCATATGTATTAGGAAGATGAATATGGTAACATTAAGTGTACAAATGACTGTTGATTTGTGAACAAGGTGTGCTGTCTTGGGACAGGCACCCATATTTGCACAAATATGCAATAAAATACCTCTTCTCTGTGCGTATGTTGGCAAACTGCACACCGGGTAAACTAACCCTGATTTTTGGGACAACAACTTGACCCTGATGCCTGGAAGGAGTAGTAGGTCCACATTACACATTGAAAACCTGCATGCAGCCATGTCAAAGGCACTGGGTTGAGTCAGCAGAGCCAATTCCTGCTTCTGCAGCACTCGCAGGACAGCATCTTAGGCAGGTGCGTGTTGACAACGCTATTATTGAGATCACAAGCCAAGGCCTTTCTGGCAAAGGAAGAGGCTTGCTGCTCATCCCTCCATGGAGCTGAACGGGGGCACTTCATGGAATCAAGCCATTATATTGAACTAGGGAGGAAGGAACAGCAAGAAGTCCTGATATCGTTCCCTCCTGTACCTACATACTCACAAAGCCCCATGAATGCAAGCCCACAAAATAGAATTAGCAACTCCCATTTGTTGTGAAGCTAGGGATGCTACACTCACCAGTTATCCCACTGCACTGAGCAATGAGAGGCTTTTCTTTTATACCACTGTCTCTGCTTGAAATAGCAGCCTAGACTAGAAAAATTGGTTTTTACTGAGCCTTTAATACAGATATGGCTTTTATTTGAACCACCAGAAAACAGCTAAAAATATGAAAGAAAACCTTGGGAAGCACAGAATTTGTGTTACTTTCATCAATGCAATAAGCCTCCATCTCAGCTGCACAGCCCTCGCTCTAAGTCCTGTTTATCTGCAAGAAGTTTTTCCTCTAGACATTTTATGAAACTTTTGTTAGTGAAGAATACATGTGAAATGAAACTAAAATTTGTGCCATTTAAAAAAAAAAAATCTTTATCTGTAAAGCCTTGCTCTGTTGAACTCCACTCCCACAAGCATATAGGATTAAGATACAATATACTTTGTCTGAGACAAGAGTTTTATTTTCTCCAAGAAGATGAGCTTTTTTCATTCTCAAGACATTGCTGGTTTGGTCTACACAAAAGGACAACCAGCACTAAAAGTAAACAGTTCTGTGACCTTTCAGGGGCTGCACACAAGGGTCTCCAAACTTGAGTCTCAGCTCTGCCCCCCCAAAAGACACTTGGCTAATCCTCAAAATCATCCACAAGCTACAGTCCTGACCTAACACTGGCTGTAACTCTACACAAGTTCTGACCCTGACACTGCAGTGAACAAAAACATCCAACTTCAATAACAAATGACTGCTGCCCACTCAGCCATCGTCCTAGTCCTACCGGCCTTCTAGGCTGAACAACCAACGCAGTTTTTCAGCCCCTCTTGATCTAGCCCTTAACACCAGCTTTGATCTTACAACAACATGCAGCTAAGCCTTACCTACATGTCTCTCGTAACCAATGTTAACAGGCTTCACCCCGTACTGCTGATCTCAAACTCTCTCAGGCTAGAAATAAGAAATAAACCAAGTTCTTCAATCCGTTGTGTTTCAAGGCCTAACGGTAGCCCTGACACAGGACACAGCCTTACACAAACCTGGCACCTTGCAACAGCAGCATCTGATCACTGGCTGACCAAGATCATCTTCATCTTCATCTTGCAGGCGTAGAAAACAAACAATACATGTATCTCTCTAGCTCTTACTATATAGCCTTACTCTAACCCCAAACCTACACACAGCAAAACCGCAGTGATCTTCCCCTGCATAAAAACTAACTGTAAGACAGTTGGATCGAACACAGGCAGAGAAGCCATCCACTTAGTTCTTCTCAGTGTCTTGAGTCTAAAACCTTACCACCCTTCTAACCTAAGCTCACAGAAGCCCCAGTGACACAACTAACATAGACATAACTAGCAATGAATAACATAATCCCAAAGAATTTCACCCACCAGTTGTCTCATGTCAGCCTTCCTAATGTCCTAAAGACATCTTTTGTGTCAGACCAAACTGAACTGGCCGCCCTTGAAGTTTTGGAATCCATCAGTAAGCTCTGCTGTCTGGCCAATGTCATCCAAAGCCTTAACCCATACTCTCACTTGACCCTGCCTTCACACACGTGCAACCCCAGCTGTACTAGAGCAAATCCCCACCCTGCCTCGGCACAACAACAAACGTCGGTGTTCAACCTCTGCCTCACCCAATGCAAACCTAATCCTATACTCAGCCTAAACACGCAGCCCTGTGCACCCTAAACACTGCACTTTGAAACTACAAACTGATTGTCCCAATTTGCAGCCAGATTGGGAACCCTGACTCTGACCCCAACCTCACTCACAGGTCAAGACCCTCCTACGGCCCAGGAACAGGCTCTGAAAATGCTTGATCTGCTGGCACCGTTCCCATCCTTGATGCCTTCTCAGTAAAGTGTAACTGTATAGCCCCCATTTTCACAGCCGCTGACAACACCCCCAAATTTATCTCCAGGTTTAACCATAACCCTGCAGCCCACATCTACTGTAGTCATTTCGCGTTCCAGAATCAGGCCTCCTCAGAGTCCAGCGAGCCTTTAACGACACGGCTGTCACCCTGTTAGCTTCTGCAGCTCCGAACTCTGCCCCTGTGCTCTGCAGCTTTAACGACTGCTGACTGACTCACATCTGGGCAGGAACTAGCCAGCAATCCCTCTCGCCTGCCAACAGCAGCCTCCATCCTCACGCCCTGATGCCACCAAATCCCCAGCCTCCACCCCTCCTGCCAGGCGAATTCTAACTCCAGCTTCTGCCCACACCGGGACTCGGGGCTACTGAACGCCTGGTGGAGCTGAACCCCCAGACGAGCTCTACTGCTGCTCTGTGGTGAAACACCAGCTTCGTGTTGGCTCAGCGCACAGCACGCATCTTCTGAAAAGCAGCATCCTGCAACTTGAATAAATTGTCTGTTCAGTGTCCTTAAAGCTCAGAGTCAATTATGCAAAATGAAAATTGAGAGTAAGGCAGCCACCCACAGAGCGTGCAAAGGGAAATAAAGCTATTGAAATCAGACTCCTGCATGCCTTAATTACAGAACTACACCGGAGGGGAGAAAGAGAGACCTGTGGGCTGAAAACTAATGATCAGCAAATAAAGAACAGTCATCCCAAGTCTCACGTGCAACCAGCGGCGTTTCCAAGCAGCTGGTTTCCGTGGCGCAGTTACTCGGAGCTGGCAGAGGTACCGAGGCCCGTGGGACCGGTGCCCCAGCTGGAACAGAATTGCACTCTCAGACTCTCTCAGTAGTTAACCGTCCACTTCTGCAAGGTGTCTGTTCAGCCCAGTGTTCCCACAAATTCCCATACCACATGCGTTACATTAACTATCATGCTGTCGCAAGTAACAGTTTCTGCCTTGAAAACATGTAATCAGCAAAGTGTTTTCCTGACAAATACGGCACTTAATTTTCCTATAAGAGATTAATGCCAGCAAAAAGAACATGCTGCTAGTATGCAAAAGCTAAAGGAAGGAAACTTCAAATTTCTAGCATCACAGACTAACAGATCACAGTTAAAGCGGAGAAGAGACTCATCTAATAGACGATTACTAGCAAAGCTAGCACAGAAATTGGCTTCGTGGTAATGCTGACATCAACCGTTAAATATCTAGTTAAATACTTAACGAGTAAATTTTAGGATTAGTATTGGAGCTCTGGTTATACGAGGCATTGCAACCCACTGGGTAATCTTGCTATAAAGAAGCACAGCATACATTAAAGCATTTAGGTTGTGAGCATAGGCTGGATTTTTATATTCCTTGCACATCACTTATAGTTATGACGAAATTGTACAGCCCACTACATATGTATAAGGTATCATTCCACTGCCACTTTTCAGAAATATAAATGATTGCATGATGCAAAAGGATGGAGAATTAGTAGGACAGACTCTCCAGCCCTTCTGTGTGGTTATAGCTTTTCCAAATAAAATACTTTACTCAGAATAAAATATTCTACTCAGAATAAAATTATGGGGAGGAAAAAAAGGCTCTGTAAAGAAAAGAATGAAGATTTGAAACAGCAAGAAATAAAGACTTTCATGTACAGAGAACGAAATGAAAGGACGAGTGAACTTCTCACTCTCCACCTGGCTCCCCCACAGCGTTGTCTGCATGGGCCTCTAGATCAAGCACCCAACAGCCCCTGCTGGGTCCACCATGGGCAGCCCTGGCTGTTCTGCCCAGCACGCCTAACAGGAGGCACCAGTGCTGAGGTTGCCCAGGAAGCCCAGAGACTCCAGACCAAGAGAAAAGTCGCTGCCCAGCCCTGGATGCTGACAACACAGAGAAGGAAGGGAGAAGCATTTTCTCTGCTCCCACCGGGCACCAAGGACGCTCTTTTGTCTTTACACATGAACTCAGTAAGACCCAGGCTTCCAGACAGATGGTTCATCAAAGAGGAAATGGTAACATCCTACTTAGTCCCTGCTTTCAGTAAAAGCACCTCTCTTAGAAACGGCAATAGGATATCTGTATTTATAAGGATGAGTGAGGAAGGGATGTGTCCTTCTTTGACTTTCTAGAGATATTCAGAAAGGTCACGAGCACGGGCATTACCATTCTAACAGAACACTTTCCAGCAACCACCCTGCTACCTGGAATACAAAAAATACGTGTGTTTAATATCATTATAAGATCAGTAATAACTAGATTACAAATTGCATTTCTTTCAAGCTTCAATTTTGCATTGGTATAGTCTCCATCTTTACAAGAATTATAAAATAAAAGAGCAACGGTTATTAGAAAGAAAACACAATCATTTGAACGGAAGGTCAGTAAGTAGACAGGGACCCTGTACACATCAGATAAGCATCAGATTTTATGTGGTATACTATGAAATATATGTTAAGCAAATACAGCCCTCCTCTTGACAGCACAATTGTGAATGCAAAAGGTCTTTCAGCCATAATCTAGAGCAGAGACGAATACAGCCACAAGACCAAAGCTAGAAGCAGAAACAGAACATCAGCACCTGCTCAGCCATATGGGGACTGCCTACAATTATTCACCTACTGCTAATGAGTTTCACTGGTGTTCCTTGCCAAAGCATCTGCTAATTTCTGTTTGGCTGTTAGCAGCCCTTCAGAGGTCATTTACCAATGTCCTTTGTGTAGAGGCTTCCAAATAAATGTCAATTAATAGGTGATTGAGAAGATTAAAAAAAGATACACCACCCTTAAAGCTGAGCTTTACAACAGATACCTATAGTAATCTAAGAGCCTTAACTGAAAGGTTAAATAAGTACCTGAGCTGAAAGAAAGAACTGGATCTTCTGCTGCATGAGAAATTCCAACAGTGAATTTTTTTTGTTCTGAATGAAAATGTCAGCAAGAGCAGCCCAAAAAACTCAACCAAAAAACACACCCCAAAAAAACAAAAAAAGAAAAAACACCTTTTTTTCTTTTCAGAACTACCGAACTACTAATTCAATTCAGAACTGCAAATACATTTCATTTTACTAGTGAGGAAAAAATGTTTTACAGAAGCAGAAACAAAGTCATTGAAAATGACTGAAAATTAAATAGAAACAATAAAATAGAAAAGGCCATTTCAACGTAATTTAGATGGGACCAGGTTATATTAAACTTTTTCCAAGATTGGCAAGTTCCACAAAATATTTTGCTTTTTTGTTTACAACAGTAAGAGTTAGCACAGAGTCTGTTCCACTGATTTATTTTTCCATCATGTTTCACTAAACATTCAGGGAAAAAAGCAACCAAAGCAGAGCTAGAAGTATGCCGATTAAATTCAGATGAAGACCACAAGCACCAAACTCCATGTTAACTGTCACAATTTAACATCACCGAGTTGAAAGGTATTGTTTCTCTGCATTCACCTTAAACAAACTTTTGCTTCAGGATTATATAGCGAAATTTGTAGCAGCAGCATAGTGAGAGGAATGGCACACATTTTGTCCTGATTCTCCACCGCTTTACACCCTGTGTAATTAACAACTGCATACCGTAAAGAGCTGCAATATTTTACAGCCACGCTGCACAAGTGCAAATCACTACACCAAGTACAAAGAGATGACTAACTGGGCACTGAGTCAGCGACATCCGAGGTACAAAACACGAAACCTGTGTTTTTGGGTGATTTCAGCTGTGGGAGGCCGAGCATTTGGATGCAGCTGTTCCCCAGCTCAGGGTAGCATGGCTGGGTGCCCTTGCCCAGCCCTGCTTCTGCCACCCGGCAAGCCGAACTGTTGCTCCCCTAAGAGATAGGGCAGAGCCAAGTCTGTAATAATTCAAAAAAGGGAAGACAATTGGTAAACTGCCGGCTCTGGAGCTGATCCTGCCATGTGTCAGTCACATCCTGACAGGTGCTGAGCAATCAGATTCCCATCCATGGGAGTTTAGCAGCCCACAGAACGAGGCCTGAGTGAGCAGCAGAGGCTGTAAGTGAACACGTACTCTGCAGTTTTTATTTAACTGAACTCACGGCTAATGAAGGAACATTTAGAGAATGAGCTAATTTCTATGTTTATTACAGCACTGAGCAGAGCAAAAAGCCTGGGATTAATCCCAGCAACCCACGAGTTTATTTGGAAGAATAGAACAAATCCTAAACTGATGTTTTGAAACCAGGGTAAATCTAACCCCATGCCTGCTTTCATGAAAGCTCATTATCTTCCTTTCTTTAGTCAAAGAAAGTGGATGTAAGCTTGCTTTCCTCCCCTACCTCTTATTTGAAAGCTCTGAAAAGGGAGCTGTCGCTCACTTGGAGGGAAAGACGATCTGTTTCTGGTTCTTTATAAAACTAGGCTGCTCTTAAATCCCTTGTATTTTCCCCACAAAACCTACATATTCTCTGCCACTTACAATGTTGTCCTAACTCATGAGGCAGCATTGAACACATCCTGTGAGGTCTTTGAGGGATTTTAGCTACTGGAAGCAAACATCCAATTTGTTTTTTTCACAGAAATTCTGCATCCTTTGTCTAAATATCTCTATCACTCAGGCTCTTAAAGCTCCCCCCTTCTTCCAGAGTTCACCATGCTCACTCATGAATTGCTGCTTACATTTTCCCTACTTTAAATTCTCTCCCTCTCCTCTGTGAGCACCAGCTCTTGCTTCCCCTACAACAACCCTAAGGTAGAATTGCTAATGCCCCATGATAATAGACCATGCCAGAAGCAACTTCGTGGCATTTGGGTTTTTTACATAGCCAAATGTGAAACACCAGGCTCGCTTTACAGGAGGACGTAAGCATTTACAAACTGTGGGCTCAACTAATGAAGTCCTGTAAAGCAGACCGAATCCTTTGAGAAATGTTCATCAGGAAGCCCCTCTCCTTCCCATGTCGTATGTGGCATATGAGTAGAGGAGGGCTAAACCTGAGGAGATTAACAAGTGTCGTGGGCAGCTACACAGCGGGTGTCACGTTTCCCTTTCCCATTACAGATTTGGCTTTAATGGGTGTTAGTAACATTTAACACTGAGTCGGTTGCCAGTCAGATTATAAAAATGCTAGCACTGACCAAGAGAAATGCTGTTCACCCCGCTTCAGAAAACTCCGTAACCTGTCTGAATGGGGACAGAAAAGTGTTGGGACTCGCCCAAACTCACCCTCAGCAAGAGATTTCTTCTCGTAGCAAAGCTGCGTGGTAGAGATTCAGATTAGCCTTCGGCCCAAAAGGCAATATGCAGCAAGCACCTCTTCACTTCGTTTACAAATAAGCTGCACAGTGAACCTCCTCCTGGGGCTGGAGAAACTCTTCACATAAACAACCTCGGTTTGCTGTCAGTTTATTACAGCAGTATTAAAGAACAGCTTTCTATGGCTTCCAGAAGAACGCTTCAATTATCTTTGGCTTGTACCTTTTAATTACTTTTAGACAATTACAAAAAAGATTGCAGCTCATTTCAGACTAGGTCCAGGCTGCCAAATCACTGCAAGTGACTTTATAGCAATTGCAAGCCAATGAGAGCTAGCAGCCTGTGACCATCTGCCTTCCTCTGCCCCTCATTTCTTAGTATTTACAGCTAGAGGTGGCCAAAAGGGCAGCTGCTCTGTGAAATGCATATTAAAACTGAATGAAAGTCAAAGCCGAGAAAGCTATCCTGTGTCAGTTTGATAAAAAGAAACAGCTCATCCTCATCCAGTTATACACATTTCCTTGTCATAACGTTTGAGTATATTACTTGAAGCGTGAAAGAGGAAATAGAAACAGACTCAGAGATCCTCATCTAGTTGTGATCCTACATAAACCTGTTGTATAGGTTTATCTATAGAGATGCTTTGTTGCATATGTCCTTCTATACAGCTAGGAAAGCTATTTGAAAAAACTTTTCCATGCCACTAATTCTTTTCTGTCTAAAATCCATTTGCTTATATGTTTTTAAATAGCTACAAGAAAAAAGAAAAAAGACCACACGCAAAAAAAAAAAACAAGCCCAAGCCCAAACCCAGGCAAGTGGTATGCATTCCCTCCTGCCCTCTCTGCTGCTTGGGAGGTTCTCTCTCCCACCCTCTCTGCCCCAGCGCTGCCCGCTGCAGGCTCCCCGCCTGCCGTCCTTTGCCCTCCCTGCTCCCTTCAGCGGAATGAGATGCCAGCACACAACTATGTTAAAGTCAGTTCTAACCCTTGTTTCTGTGGCTAATACAGGTCACCAAACATGCTTAATTATTACAAATTAATGAGCTGTTTTCTTTACTACGTCCAAATGTAGTGAAGGTGATATCGAGAGAAAACCGAGGAAATGGGAGAGGGATGGGGGGGAAAAAGCAAGAGTAACAAAGGTATGCCTAGAGTAGCTCTGTGAAAAAAACACAAAGTTCCTTTTAATTTTATTTTTAAGTTTGCAAGCTAATATGCCCACAGAGTTAAATTAAACATGGGTCTTGAATTAAAAGCACACTTATTAGCGATTCATCCACCAAATAATTAAAATCTAAGTGCTCCCCCTCAAGGACAGAATATCCCAATACAAGTGGGATTATATAAGCAGTTTTCTGCAAAACTAAACAAGTATAACATATTCAACAAAACACGGTGAGAATTGCAACGGGAGCTATGGTCACAGATTCCTGGGTCTTCCCAAGAGAGTCCTGGGTAGGGGTTAGAAGGCAAAGGCAGAAATATATCTCATCCTAACGACTGCTCGAATCATATTACTATGGCTCGGGGGAAACATCCCAGCTTACAGAACTCAAACAGATGGGCTGTTTACATTCTTGCACCACGTACAGGCTTTATGGATATCGTTACCACAACAGAAAATATTATTCCTGTAAAATAGTATTTAAGAGGAAAATATTGGAAACCCAAGTAGAAAGAAGGGTCTAGAACAGATGAACTGAAAAAGGAATTTTGATATAGCACATATTGTTGAAAGCACTAAATGTGGGAAAATGTCAAAACATAAAGTCAACAGAAGAGGCACACAAACCTGCATTTTGTTTTAGAGAAAACATCTTCAAAAGACTACTGTTATCAGTAGACACGTTTGCTAGTCACACCCCACAATGCTGACTTCATGATTACTAGAGTTAAATTTTGGTTCATTCTTAACATACCATCAATGAGTTTCCCATAAAGGTGGCCAAAGCATCAACCAGAAACAGAGAAAAGATATCCTGTGTGCTCTCTACAGTGAGCCTAATATTTTATATATATATACACACTCTAATATTACCATTAAAGGGTTGTGTCATATGATGACATAACCATATCAGGATGCTAGTAATAAAATACCTGTTTTGAAGGACTCTCACTTCACTCTAGAATAACATTGATCATGAGGTTCAAGTCTGCTTTCTAAAATTTCATGTAACTAAGCACATAAATTTAATTGGTAGAACAAGCACTCGTCACTACTAGAGCTTGAAAGTGGCAAATCTTTCCAAATAGATATGTTTACAGCGTGTTAAAAACTTTTTTCAGCATAAAAGCTTCCAAATAACAGTGTAACAAGCAGAACCCCGCATTTTAAATGAAATCTGACAATGAGTATCCGAGGCTACGCATCCTTGTTAGAGCTGCATAAATAAGCTTCACCTATTGAGATGTCCAGCAGTGTCCATTAGCGTGGCCACAGGCTGCTGGCATCTCCACGCCATTCCAGGGCTGCTTCCCAGGTGCCATGGCGAGCCTCAGAGGCTGCTGCTGCTTGTAGCCCTCCCGCTACAAACTTTTCTAAAAAGGAGATGGAGCAAAGGAGCGATGACACTGAACTAATAAAGCACTCCTCACTTCGGCTGTTGGAAGGCTCATTCACTGGCCCTAAACAGGGAAAAGTCCTCAAAACGGAGCGACAGCATCCCTCTCTCTTAACACAGCTTGGGGTTTTTTTTATTCTACCTTCACCAGTGTTTTATCCAGCCTGATTCTAAAACAGGCCCAGCAATAAGGTTTCAGTGCTTCCCAGGAAACCGTTTACGCAGATAATAGTCCTCATCAGGAGGAAATTTCCTCCTAAATATTCAACCGAAATGTTGCACCCAGCTTGTTCTCATCCTGTTATTTTGGCTGTAACCAAACAAATCAGTCCTTCATCTCTGTTGTGCTTAATCTTTGTAGCGCATTGGTTCTTTCATTACCTTCCAATTTGTGTTGGAATTCATCTCATTTGCCAAAAATCTTTGTTTTAATGATACCTACCATCCAGCCTTCTAAATTATGAAGTTGTAATAGTAGAAAAAGGGCTTGCTCCGTGCTCAGTAACAAGGTTCCCAGGCTAGCCAGAACGGCTCCTGTTGCTGTTTGCACGGCACTGCAGCTGCCATCTACCAGCCTGTCCTTAAGTTTCTTTTCTCATTACTTTGCTTTCCAAGTTTCTACCCCAAATCTAATCTGCTCCCTTGGATTATTTTTTGCTTTTCATATGCTAGTTTGCACTTCTTATAATTAACTATAGTAGCCCGCTTACTGATTACATAGCTAGATCTCTGCCCCCGAGCTATTACTCTTGCCTCTAGAAGTGACCTTCTTACACATATAATAACTTTGAAAACCGACTGCTCTTCATCAAGAAGTTACTTTAACCTGACCCATGCAGCTTGAACTTGGCTCCCATTCGCCCCAGTGTTGCAATTTTTACGATGCTACTGCTGCCATGTGCACTTACGATCTGATGTGCCCTTTCTGCATCTTGGCTGCAAAAGCCTATGGTCTGGACAGCTCTTGCCCTGCTCAGCGAAACAGGACATCACGCCTTCGAGTATCAGTGCTCCGAGACCCTGACACAGCAGTAAGCTGCTCACTAGTCTACAATATGCTCCACTATTTCTTTTCACTAAAGAAAATCCCCCCCCACCTGAATTCAGAAAGCCTCTGAGGTCCTGAGAAGTCTGTACTTCTCCAGTCTGAAAATCGCAGATATTTTCTTGGAAGAGCAGAATAGTGAAGGAGAGTAAGCTCTGTTCTCCCTCCAGCCCCCTGTAACAGCTGGGAGTCTGAAAGTAATTGCTAAATATGACGAAATGCCTTTAGACACACAAAAACAATAGAAAAAAAATCTGCCTCCCTGCAGCACAGCAACAGTAGGGAAAATAAACTTGTTTATCTTATCCCTTTCTTCTGTGTGTTACAGAGTTTATTTGTTCTTGGGACACGCCGATTGTTATGCATGGATGCATCAGTCACTTCTTGCAATCACTGAATTTGGAGATTATGAAAATAATCCTGGAAAAGAGCTTATGAAGCCAGCTAGTCCATTCCCCAGCTTCAGGAGCAGCTAAAATTTCTAATTTCTGATATATTGTAACTTATTCTTAAAAAAACTCCAGTCTTACAGAGCCCATGACCTTCCTGTCAATCACATATAACAGTCTGTTCTCCATCACACTACTACCAGTAGGACTTTGACAGTCTAATTCACCCCAGAACTGGCTTTCTGTTGAAAACAGAGCGAGACTTGTGCTTCAAGGAAACATAAAATGCATTATAGAAGAGTAATGTGCTATGGTAGAAAGTATCTGTTCAATCTGTTCAAGTCACAGAACTATGTTCCTTTTAAAGGCTGTCACTGGACAGCCAAAAAAAGTTGCTCTTTGCCCAGCCCTGGCTGATGCTGTGGCATCTCCAGAAGGAACTGATTACCCATCGGTTTTGGCAGCGTCTGGGAAAGCACTAAAGGGAAAATATTTTAAAGACCGGAGGGGTACAGGCTAGGAAAGAGACTGAAATCCAGCCAGCAGCACAAATGGAGCCTGGGAAACAGAAAAGCACGTATAGATTCAGGTGTCTGAAGGGACAGAGAGTGAGAGATTTACAGGGAGCCGAAAGGGACTCAGTGGAGTTTGTCAGCAAACAGGACTCAGAACAAAAGCAGCAGAACCCACTGTGTTATGATGTAGGGAAGACAGTATTACAACTCCTGCTGTACTCTGTTTTAGCTGCCATTGAACTTTTTTTTTATTAACCATAAAATGCTAATGGTTCTTGTTTATATGCAAACAAACATTGACTTTTAAATCTCACAACCTCTTTCCAGTTTGCTTTCTCTAGGGAAAAGATCTAGGTAAGGCTACTCCAAAGGCTCAGGATCTCATCACACGTGCAGAGCTACAGGCCTAGAACATACCCCGGTGTGCCAGTGCTGTACCCAGCACAGTTATCGGAAGCAACTATCACAGTACAGCAGAACACAGTCAGTGAGAAAAGCTGATTTTTCTGCCGTGGCCTGAAATTCACGAGGCTGCACTTCCACCTGAGCAGCAGAGATCTCTCAGTTCCCTCCGCAGAGCCTTTCCGCTCAGATCTGCAGATGCACGCTTCGCTTTCCAGCGGCCGGAGAAAAACTTGCTGCATTTTCCTACTGTTCTCAGAACAGATTGCAGCCCAGGGATCAAAAGCCAGAATGGAAGTCACGAAAAATGCTGCAGAGTTACACTGGATAACATCTTGCAGCCCAGCTTTTATGTTTATCATACGCAGAGCTTTTCTGAAGCTTACATTTTAGATTCTGAATACAGCTGTGTAACGCTAACCAGAGCGCCAAAGGTCACCCAGCCGCCACCTGCCCCGATCTCCAAGCAGACTGCTAGAGGAATGGCAAAACAGCGGATTAAAGGATTTGTAGGTCATGACAAACGTAACTAACAAGCACCACTTTGGCCATACCAGGTAATTCCAGAGCAGACAGCTGTTTTGGATCGCATGGCAACAAGTTACCAAGGCCACATGCATGCAAAGCTAGTTTAAACTTCCACAGGTAGAGAAGAGAGAGTGATGCAGATCACAAAGCCACAAAGGGATCTGCATCCATATTCTGGTTGCTACTGTGTGTGGAAATCTGTGACATCTTCACTACCATTACTGCTTTGCAAGCTAAATTAAAATCAAAGATAGATTAATGTATCCATCTTTTCCTTTGTAGGCATGCCTTAATATGATGTTACTGGGTGTAGCTTTAGTGTCTCATTTTCATGTCAAGTGGGAGAGAAACCTCACTTCTCACGAAGATACTTACGAACTTAGACATGAAGTCAGAGCCAGCAACATATTTTGAGCATCTGCACATCTTGCTAGATGTGAAGCTTTAACTTTTTTATATTTCCAAAGAGGGTAACACAACTCCAGTATAGACTTCTTCCATTTCGTCAGGCATTAGACAGAGGCAAAGGCGCTTTGGGTTATGAGTCCTTTGTCTTTAGTCTTATCAAACACTGCATGCAACTCTGTGTTCTGAAGCACCTCTAAGGCACAGGTCTCTAGATGCACCAAAGTAAGAAGTCCTACTCTGACAGGATATTAGAGAAACATAAACCCACACTCCCAAAACATGTAATTCAGTAGGGAATGATTGCTTCTATGTCCTTTTTTAAAAAAAAAAAAAAAATCATAAAGCATTGATATAGAACACTTTAGAGTACTTCCTTATGATACTGACTAAAGACTGTGTAATTAGCCCTTCAATTTCCAGTTCCAATACCCAGGCTATTAAAAGCCATCTTTGTGAATTCACATTTGAGTTTTCTCAGTTTTATTCCATTTGAATTTAACTTCAGCTAATTCTTAGTAACCAACTCGATAGCAATCAAGTCCTCCCTTCCATGCCACCACTTCATACACTATGCAGAGAGAAGTCCTGCTACTTAAATCTTGTTGCAAACATAAAAGTTAGGAACTGGGGTGTTTTTTTTCACATAAACCAGTACAAAATGGAAACACTGTTTTTCACCAAAAAGGTCTTGGTACATTATGCTTCACAACAGATAATTAGAGCCACAGGGTAAGGCAATGTTGTTTACAATGCAGAATGTCTGCAGCTTAAGTCCTACCCAGGGGATGAGCGATTTGCACAGTCATTAGGATTTTGAATGTTGCTTTGACAGATGTTTTGGGGAAAATAGTCTGAAAAATCCTGGAAAGATGTTTAAGCAATAAAGTTGATGCCTATTTTTTCCCACCTTAAATTGTTTCTTGAAGGCATAAGAATGTATATACATGATCCTGAAGTTTGGCCTCTACTTCCATGCTTCAGTGCCAGTGCCTTTAAACAGTAATGAAAACTTAAAATACGCCAATGTTCAGACTTTCCACTAGGCTCATACCCCAAGAGCTCAAGTTTCATCCTATTTCATGGTTTTTCAGTGAAGCAATCTCATAAGTGCAAGGTCCTGCACGTGGGTCGGGGCAATCCCAAACACAAGTACAGGCTGGGCGGAGAGTGGCTCGAGAGCAGCCCGGAGGAGAAGGACTTGGGGGTACTGGTGGACAAGAAGCTCAACATGAGCCGGCAATGTGTGCTTGCAGCCCAGAAGGCCAACCGTATGCTGGGCTGCATCAAGACAAGTGTGGCCAGCAGGCTGAGGGAGGCGATTCTGCCCCTTTACTCTGCTCTGGTGAGACCCCACCTGGAGTCCTGCATCCAGCTCTGGAGCCCCCAACATAAGAAGGACATGGAGGTGTTGGAGCGGGTCCAGAGGAGGGCCACGAAGATGATCAGAGGGCTGGAGTACCTCTCCTACGAGGACAGGCTAAGAGAGTTGTGGCTGTTCAGCCTGGAGAAGAGAAGGCTGCGGGGAGACCTTACAGCAGCCTTCCAGTACCTGAAGGGAGCCTACAGGAAGGATGGAGAGGGGCTTTTCACAAGGGTATGTAGTGATAGGACAAGGGGGAATGGCTGTAAACTATAAGAGGGCAGATTTAGATTAGATACCAGGGGGAAATTCTTCACCATGAGGGTGGTGAAACACTGGAACAGGTTGCCCAGAGGAGTTGTGGCTGCCTCCTCCCTGGAAGTGTTCAAGGCCAGGCTGGATGGAGCTCTGAGCAACCTGGTCTAGTGGAAGACGTCCCTGCTCATGGCAGGGGGGTTGGAACCAGATGATCTTTAAGATCCCTTCCAACCCTTACCATTCCATGATTCTAAGTAACCCTGTGACTTTGCTCTCATGAGACCATCAATCTCCACCATGCTGGCCCCATTGGAAAATGGATCTCAGCCAGGATACGATCCCCCAAAACGTGTATAGTGATGACAGTTGTTCTTCACAGTGCATTATTTCATCGCTACTAGTCTGCACTACTTTCTCTAAGGTCAACAGTATCTGAGAATTGCTATACTAGACCTCTGTAGTACAATACAATTTCTAGTACAAAAAATTTCTTAATTTGATTGCTTTCATTCAAACTTTTACTTGTTCTTAATACCTTCAGATACCCCAATTCTCTACCACTGTCTCTTTCCCCAACTCCCTCGATCCCTGCAAGATTAAATACAGACCATGCAGGCTAACACTGTAACAGCATTACAGCCAGAGTCCCCAAGGACAGCTAGGGGCTAAAAAGGCTGTTTTGCCAGACCCCAGATATTTACATGTGGGGTAGCCCAGTCTCCTGAAGCCCACCTCACTGAACACAGCATGCTGGCAGCATTTATCCTTTCATAAACTGACAGTTCCCACCTATGGATGTCTGTGTTTCCAGTACCCTGCTCTCCCTCAGTTTTACTCCAAACATTACTGGATGTAATTGAAACTTATCAGTCATTTACTGAAGTACAGAACGAGCTCAGGAGTGCTCCAATGCAAACTCCAGGGGCTAATTTTAAACAGCAGAGCCATTGCCCTTTCCTTCTGCAGTGCTGGCAAACCAGTTGTCTTTGAATATTTGGTCGCAGCTTTCTAAAGTCTCAGGAAATATCTTCACTTTAACAAACAAACAAGAAACAAACTCAGCACATACACACAAGCAATCCAGTCACTAATAAGATCAGTAGTCTTACTTTAAGCCATATGAAAAACAGAGACCTGCCACAGATCTGAGAGCCTCTTTTTTTTTCATATTAGAAAAGTACAGGGTACAGCAAGCATTAAAATTGTAAGAGGATATTGAAGCCACCGTACTTTCACACCAGCTGGGATGACATTTTCAGTAAGCCAGCAAGTATAACAGAACACGCTCTCAAGAAAATTGTGTTACTTCAATAAACAAGTTCCAGATCGTTTTTCTTTAAAATTATGCACCAGAATATAAATGCCAGAGAAAACAAAAAAAACCATGTATATAATTTTTGCTGATTAAGAGCCAAAGAAACACAGACAATCAGAAGCGCAGAACTTCAGTCAATGTTAATTTTGTGCAAAACAAACAGCTTCTACACAAAGCCTGCAAAAGGGAGAGGAGCACAAGGGAAAGTCTGCACTTCTGACAACAGGTAGAAGGACACACTGGTCAGGCTGCTCAATGCTCTGTGAAATGTTGGGAGTTTGCCTGACATCCTTTCAGACCAACAGCATTAAATCCTGCCGAATCCCCAAGACTTCTTCTGTCCTTATCCTTTTATGCCTGTTCTATGCCAGCCAGCAAATTCCAAAATAGATTGCCCACAGTGTCTACCTAAAATGAACCACAGTAACAGCTGCCTTTACATACAGCCCAAAGAAACAGATTTCTTTAGCCAGAATTTAATTTCCGACTATTCCTTACAGCTCAGGCAGGAATTGCCAACAGCTTGCCAACAGAAAAAGAACTGTGTGTGGCACAACACGGAGTTGGTGGGCACCTACAGAAAAGACGAACAGCGACTAGCTCTTTTGCAGCTATCGTAGGAACTTGCTCAATACAGCCAGGTTTAAAAGGACAGCTCAAGAAGTATCCTGGAATTTAAAAAAAAAAAAAAAAAAGTCCTGTTGGTCATCAGGTATTTTGCAATTTATTGTTAGGGCACAGTGTCTATCATTTAGATCCATAGGTTAGTTACTTCCTTTCACAGATTCACCATCCAGTTTAGTACCCTGTGTTATGATCATTAAGAATTTGCATCAGTTCAGTTACATTATAGGAATCTGCTCAAATTTGTGAAAAATTATGTAAGGAAATTCAAGTGGAGAAAATAAAATGTTCACCATTATTTGCAATCTGCTTTGGATACACAGCAAACAAAAAGTCATTTCTTTCTATTCATTAATATAACACTTCCTGAAGCTTGACTTAGAACTAGTTAGCCAACATGATGCAATAGAAAGAACTTATTGACATTTTTGCATTTGACATCTTTGTTCACACAAAGAAAAGCAAAGACCCAGCCAGATCTTTCTGAAGATGTCAGACACTTTGATGTAGGGGTAAAAAAGCAGCTTTTTCCCTTTTTACAGTAAGAGCATTTTCAGAACATACATTAAATTGTTACCACCATACTTTTCAACACTCTGTCCTACTGTGCTGTTATTACAATATTACTCATACCTTTATGTGGCATCTGTAAAATTGTGACAGCTACGAAAGCCAGTGTGAATTTATTCCAGTAAAAATTATGAACTACTTTTTCTTCCTCTAAGCAGGTGCAAACTCATATATCAAATCCTGAATTAGGTCCCCACACAGCAGCAGGGAGAAGATTGGAGAAATAGGATTGATTGATTCCTTTTTCTTTAATGTGAAGTTTTCCCTGTTTCAAAATCCAGAATTACTTGGTCTGATTCTTTTAAACTGTTGCCAGAATTCATTCTGTTTCAGAAAGCCTGGAGTCAAAAATGCCTTAAAGACAACTTAAAGCTATCATTTAAAGTGATTTATGTAAAGACTGCTGCATCATACCCAACCCAAAAGGCCCAAGATGAGAGCAAGAGAGAGAGACAATGTCTGCAAATGCAAGCATAGGATGATACCTTAGAGACCTCACCCCAGTTTTATAGCCTCGTTTCCTACTTGTATTGTATGGATTTCTCTTTCCTTAAGCAAACCTATCTGCTTACTCATTTTTTTTAAGCAAAACAGTTTTATTTTGCTTTGCACTAGAAAGCAGCCATTTTTCATAACACTCTCAGCCAATTAAATGATTTTATATATTCATTTGTAACAGCATAACAAAGAATCCAAAATTAGTTTGCTCTCCTGCTTTTCACTGTTTCTGCATGCTTTTATAATATTTAGTCTATAATTTTATCTCCTCCTCTGTCTTCCTTTTCTCTACTCTGCTTGTGTTTTATAGAATCCTGTTCCCATTCTTTCAGACTTTAACCATTTCCACGTTTTCTAACCACTTTCTCTTCCCACCTTTTTCAACTCCTGCTCTTTCCTTTCCTCTCCAGCAGGATTTCCTCCCCCTTTCCTAAGGGAGACACACTGGACCCGCAGGGGTGACAAGAGGAGGGTTCCAGCTCCCTTCTGCTACTGGCCTGGGAGCACTTCAGGATCTCCTCCCCTACACCAAACTCAGCGTAAAGCTCTTCCTTTCACTACTCTTCACACAGTGGAGAAAGGGTTGGGACATCAAGCTCACGAGTTGGGTCACCACACAACTGCCAGGCTCTATCAGTCTCTGCTCCTGCTCACTTCTGAATGCTGAACCTGGGCCCCTGTCCCACCTTACATCAAGGCTTGTTCCTCTGCATTGGCTTCCTAGGAAAGAGATCCAGGAAGGGAGGTGGAAAAGCAGATATAATGACTTCCTTAATCTGAATGGCAGGACTGCAAGACACCCCGCCACGGGCACTGACTGGTCAGTCGACTCGGTCTCTAGCTGTTTAGTTCAGACCAGCTTTGATACAGAACCACCTGGTGGGTTTTTCTACATTGTACTTTATCTATGTAAATAACAAAATGTTCAAGAACACAAGATACCTTAAATTTCTGCTTACTTTTGGTTGGTTACATATTGGAGGAGCACCGCAGACGCCAGCAGAACGTGCATGGTGCCTTTACACCCTGTCTTGGGCCCACCATCAGCAAGGCTGGTCTTGCTGGGAGCTGCCCGACTGCTCTGACACCTGCTGCAGAGAGCAGTGCTGCTGGGCTCCTGGGCTTCCACTGGGGCTGTGCATTGTGGACATGCCTAAACGCATAACAGGGACGAATTCTGAGCATTGTTTAACCAAAGAGAGAATGGGAGCAAGCTGCAGCAAGGAAAATTCTGACTAGACATAAGACAAAAATATTTACAGCGATAGCAGTTGATCACTGGAACAATGTTCAGCGAAGCTGTAGGATATACCTGGAGGTATTCAAAACACAGCTGGACAAGTCCCTGAACAACCTTGACCTGACTTTAAAGTTAGTCCTGGGTTGCACTATATGACCGCCAATGTTCCCTTTCAATGTACCTTTAATATGAGATCAAGGACCAGGCAAATATTGTAAGCTTGTGCGCCTGCAAATCTTTGTAGATGTATATCCAAAAGTAGTTTTATTGTTAGCTTTGTGGAAATCATAAACCATGCAATGCAACATCATTTGTTTCTCTGTTGTTCTTTGCTGCCTTCTCCCTAACCTGCAATAACTTTTGAAACAACTGAGCCAACATCAGATAGATTTGACAGACAGAGGTCTCAAAGCTAATCATACTTCTAAATATTTCGAAATATATTTAAACATTCACACACACTGAGCAGTCACACAGTTGGAAACAACCAGAGCACATGATGTCCCTTGCCCAGCTGGTAGATGGAAGATAGCAGAGGTACCATGAGAGCATGAAGGAGAACAGAAGATATTGTGGAGATCGTGGTGCAGCCATGAGGAATACGGAGAACTAGAGTTTGTTCTAGGGACAACAGTACAAGTTCACAGGAAACTTGACTGCAGCCTACTGTTTATGGAATGCCTTGTTATTTGTGTCTGTTTGGTCTTACCAAACGAGTAGCAGGTGATTCAGAGGACAGTGCAAGAAGCCTGCAATAGAGGGATGGAAATGAATCATCTCTCCTTATAGGAGACATTGCGATCTGCACATGGACTGTGGTATCTGAGCCTTTCTTCCCACAGGGGGAACTGGGAGGTGAGAAAGGAAGAGTGTATCAGATCTTTAAGAATCAAGCCATGTACCTACGGATAGGATGGACACTGACAGAGAAGGCTGGAAACTCCACAGAGCAGAGTTTTGCTGAGATCCAGTTGAAGAGACCAAATGAAAAAAACAATGCCTCCACAACTGCTGCATGAAGACTTACAGCAGTGAATAAATGGGCAAAGCAAGAGACTCCGTTTGAAATGGGAAGGTAATAACGCCATCTCCTCTCCACTGTGCAGATGGCAGCTGCAGCCGCTGCAAACACCAGTGGCAGCTGACCGCACACCAAACCTTGCTGTGCCCCGAAATGCCATGGGGAGGGGGGGAGGTTACGGCTGGGCCTCTGACATTAAACGTTTTACAACATTCCTGTCTCCCTGCCTCAGGGCTTCATGAATGAAAAACAGGCATAAAGGGACTGGCAGAGCCGGCTGGCTGCAACACTGAGGCAAGGTGTAAGACAAAGAGGATAGCAGTGTACCTGAGAGGTGTCAAAGGAGTCTGAGAGAAAAAATTGGGCAGGAGAACATGGATTTAGTCCATGTGTAACCACGGTGATGGAATTAGTTAATCATAAAGCACGAACAATGCTGCTATGTCCCTTGTACAGCCCTACCCATCTGGACATTAGGTCTGGGAACAGAGGGTTTAAGTCCCTAGGTAATCATTAACGTTAAACAATAATGGTGAAGGGGATTTTTTTAATAGAAATAGCGTTACCAAATGATTGCAGGTGTATTTGTGGTACCTATCTATTGTGTGAATTAATTGAAGCAAAA
>Ga0065711_1029936_pt1 | contig 34287 bp, 20 predicted proteins | sample Hoacrofraction12_FD_59098 | JGI IMG/M metagenome (GOLD analysis project Ga0065711, IMG submission 59098) | Hoatzin crop microbial communities from Cojedes, Venezuela - Epithelial fraction 12 v2 (version 2) | ecosystem: Host-associated > Birds > Digestive system > Esophagus > Crop | place... | reverse complement strand
CATTGCCCCTTGTCCTGTCACTGGGCACCACTGAAAAGAGCTTGGCCCCATCCTCCTGACACCCACCCTTCAGATATTTATAAGCATTTATTAGGTCCCCTCGCAGCCTTCTCTTCTTCAGGCTAAACAAACCCAGCTGCCTCAGCTTTTCCTCATAGGAGAGGTGTTCCAGTCCCCTCATCATCCTCTTAGCCCTCCGCTGGACTCTCTCCAGTAGCTCCTCATCTCTCTTGAACTGGGGAGCCCAGAACTGGACACAGTACTCCAGATGGGGCCTCACTAGGGCAGAGGAGAGGGGAAGGAGAACCTCCTTTGACCTGCTGGCCACACTCTTCCTAATGCACCCCAGGATCCCATTGGCCTTCTTGGCAGCCAGGGCACACTGCTGGCTCATGGTCAACTTGTCATCCACCACTACACCCAGGTCCTTCTCCGCAGAGCTGCTCTCCAGCAGGTCTGCCCTGAGCATGTACTGGTGCATGGGGTTGTTCCTTCCCAGGTGCAGGACCCTGCGCTTGCCCTTGTTGAACTTCATCAGGTTCTTCTGCACCAAATCTTCTGCATCTCCTCCTGCTCTTCTGTGTTTCCTCCTGCTCTCTCCTGCATCTTCTACTGCTCTTCTTTGACTATTGCAGCCTTGTCCCTTTCACATCATATCAGTATTTTGACACCAAAATCACCCTCCAACCCATATCTAAGTACATCATCTCACCCCAATCTGTCTTTATAGTGTAACAACTAGCATTTAATCAAGGCCATTTTTTGTGACTCTATGAATGACATCCTTCAAAAATCAGCCCTGTCCTAGTCAAGAAATGGATTCAGTTACCACACTGTGGAGCACCACTTTGCTCCGCTAGCACAAAGCATGTGCTTCAAGTGCACGTATATCTGAGATTTATTACATGCTGCCATCGCACATGGAGCAAACTCCTCACAAAATCAGACAAAACCTACAAAGTCACAGCCATATCCTCACCAAGTATTTCCTTTGTACTTAACTCTGGAAACAGGCCCAGAACACACTGCCAAATGACTGTCTGTGCTACATGTATGGCTGGGTATATCTGAGAATACAGTCTCATTAGTATTGACTTGTCCTCCTGCTCCCTAGTCCTTACATATCTGGCTGTTTTACACACCTGTTGCATGTTTGACTAAAAAGTTTCTTTTTGCTATGTATTTTTACTGTACCAGATACATCAATGCAATGATCCCAACCTGAACCTGACCTGCCTAACTTGGTGGAAACAGCAAGAGTACTGTTATGTTGCTGCTGTTGCTATGAGAACCCCACTGGCTTCGTTCCCACCAGGAATTCAAAATAAGGGCTCAGATACCCTGTTTTATGATCTACAAAATCAATTGTGGTGAATACCATCACACTCTACGTCCCTAACAAAATTTAAACTTCAAGTGGAGTGAAATGGCAGACTTTTGGGTGACACTTATCTGACTTAACTTTAGCTTTCTATCTACTTATCTACCCTACATGAGTTAGGAAAGATCCCAGTACTGAAAGAAGAGGGAGTTCTCGACATTATTTGTCTCATCTCATCCAAAGACTGTGCCAGGGCCAACCAGTATCTTCAGCTCCTGGAGAAAACATCTCTGCGGAGTAAGTCTAGCCACCTAGCTTAGAGTAGCTAACTTCCAGACAGATTAACTTTGGTGAAATTTATAGTGTCTTTGTTGGGTATCATTCAGTTTTTGTGCGATCCAAAATAGAAGGACATCCTGCTTTTATCCTCTCTGATGTGCACTTTTTGGCAAGATACACCAGCAGCTTTTTGTATCACCACAAGCCAATGATAAAGTTGTCTGAAGGCATCTGTTTGGACTGACACTGCCTGTGGAGTGACCATGATATTCCACAAGACAAGAGCAGAATACACTGGAGGCACATGGGATGGAGACAGCTCCTTACCTATTTCTGCATTTCCAGCCTCCTGAAACTCCTCTCCAGTATTCAATTTAACTGGCGGCTGTGTAGAAAGCACAGTTTACAGCACAATCACAGAAACTGCCAAGTTACACCCAAGTGTTTATAGTCAGAGGCAAGATTACTCTTTCACACACACTCTGCTCAGTATTAATACAATTGTAATTTTAGCTGCAAAAAAACATTTAATCATCAAGGAGTCATCAAGGAGATTATTCAGTTCTTTGTAACACGTAAACAAACATCATAGCTACTCTGTGCTCCTTCTTTTCTCAGGTGAAACATTGTTTCACTGCTTATATAAATCCCTTGTCTTGAGAAAAGTTAATCTTTAACAGCGAGATGTGGTTAATAGAGTTTTCTGACTAGCAGCTTTGGCAGTCTACTAAATCAGTGTAGGGTGTGTGCTCACAGGTCACCTGCAAAAATAAATGAAGCAAGGAGTCCTGCTTTTCCCGTATTTGCAAAGAAGGCCTGAAGTCACTCCCAGCATGGAAAGACTTGACTTTTGATTAGTGATAACAGCTTGGTCACTCAGTTTTCCCTCTTCACTTGCCATTTCTTTGGAGGAATAGGAACCAGAGTAAGAGTGTCACAGCAGAAATCCAGTAAGTGATGAGTGCTTAGTGGTGGTCCTTTCCTGTCCGTCTCTGCCAGAAGCCTGGCTAACATGGGATTATGTCTTGCACTTCACCCTACCCTCTCGCTCTCCCACAGCCCTAGAGACCTCCCAATACTGCCTAACCAGCACGCTGTTATGCTACCTATAGCTCCTCTTAATGTGTATCCCCATCCTGCGTTTAGGTTACGAGCTGGGTAATGCTTCTCCATGGTTATCTGTGGGCTGACCAGCTTCTGGCCCCATAGCCCAGCTAATGGACGAATTAACCATCTTCCCACTAACAGGGTTTTTACTCCTCTAGCCAGTTGCTGTTTTCCACAAAATCTGTAGGAACTACAGTGTCTTGGTTCAACTTGGCTGAAGTTGACCAGTACCTTCAACGGTTACTGTGAGACCAAATGATGGACATACAAACAGGTACACAGAAAACAAGATCCCACGTGGTCAAGCTAAAATAATTTTTAGCTTTTGTAAACATCCCTCTTGTTTTCCACTGTACTTTTACATTTGGTTTAGTAATGTCATGTTCCCCCTACTGTGGATCAGAGGAGTTTGGAAGGACAGGCAAAGCAAGGCAGAAAAGACGTATAAAAACTAGTAGAAAGATAATCCACACTCTTCTTTCCAGTTGTTTCGTATCACAAAGGAAAAAATGGTCATTTTTTCTTGACCCATTAATGTTTTTTATCACCTGTTTTCCAAATGGATCATAAGATCGTGATGATTGGACTGGATTAGGAAATGAGGAAATTATGCATGCTAATGTAATGTGTTGCTAAGACACACAAAGTACAGCACCCCTTGTATGTTGTCCTGAAAAGTCCTGCTCACTTCTCTGCCTGCAACAACTCGGTCTCCCAGCACTGGCATGGGAGTTCTTTAGCTACCAGAGAGGGACAGGAGCTGTGTAGTCAGACACTTGCTAGAGCAGGGCTTCAAACCCGCCTCTTCCCCTTACCCTTTCAGGTGAGCAACCTGTGCTCTTGGGTGACAGAGAGGTACCCCAAAAGCCTTGAGAAAACTTATACTGAATCATTCTAAGGATTTGGAACCTTAAAATAAGAGAAAAAAAGAAACATCAGAGCTTGTGTATGGAGAAAGAACTTGTCATTACGTGGATGCATACAACCGCTCTTCCCTGCACTCGATCATAACTTCATGCCTCTTGCTGCTAATTGCCCAAATCCTGATAACAGAAAAGGAAGCTGCAAGGCTGGTGTTTAAGCATTGACAGCAACAGACTCTTTGAACAGCTTACAAAGATTGACCCTTTTTGAACGGTGAACCTTGAGGTATGCCAGAACCGTTCCCAGGGCAGAGTACTGAAACTCAGTACAGCTACTGCAGGTACCGAGACAGGACGCCGGCAAGAAAGACAGATCAGGTGGCAATGGGCCTGGCTAAAACAGAGGAGAGTGCTTCTCTGAGGGCTACAAGCACAGGCAGAGACCCTTGCAGGGTGAACACGCGGAATGACAGACACATCAGTTACATTACCGAGTGCGCCCTGTACGCATATTTAGCAGACAGGACCTAGAGGTTTGAGATGTGGGTTCTGTGCTTCTGGCGGTGGATCAGAGTTTTTTGTGATCAGCCTGCATCCATTAATTAGATCAGCTTTGGGGGGAGCAGGGTTGTCTGTTGGGGTTTTTCCTCATGCACCACACTTCGTGTGTTTTTATGATGTGTAAGCACCGTGTCTTGCTGCCTTTCAGCAAGTGGATAGACACAGATGTGTGTGTACGCGTGCTTGTGTGCTCCCATGAAAGAGCCTTGCCCACGGGGGCACGTGGGTCTGTGCAGCCTCCGCGGGGCTCTGCAGGCCTGCGGGGGCTAAAGGAGTAGGGGATCTCACCACCTGCATGGGCACACCTTTTGCGCATCTGACAAACTAACGCTCCTTGTAGGATGGAGGGCAATAGAGCCTCCACATAACTGAGCAACACAGGGTTTTAAACCATAAGATAAAAACCAACATGAGCTCTTAGAGACGAGGTACAGGGTGTGTAACTCAGGCTTTTGATACCTTACGTGGCTGTGGGGTGTATATCTGACCTCGGACTGATGAGGGCAGTGTTTACTTTTGGAGCAGTTGCTGAGGAAACAGCAGATTAGCACAGGCCGTCAGAGAAAATGCTGATTCTTGCGTGAGGATGGAATTATGTGCCTTACATTGCAGAGCGCAGCGTGCGCATCCCACAGTTACAGCCTGCAGAGACCAGCCGGAGCTCCCCACCACCCTGCGCATTGGGGTCCCCAGGCTGGGAGCGGAGGGACACAGCTGTCACCCAGGGGTCACAGCTGCCCCAGCATCTGCTCCGGTTAGCTCCCAACTCAGATGCTTCATTTTGATTGTGTGGTTACTCAGCTCACAATTTTCAAAACAATAGTTTGCATTAAAGTATTTTAAAGAGAGAAATATATGCAAGGGGGAGCACTTAGATTTGAAAATTATAAATGCTTTGTCAAATCTATTAATAGCATAACTTAAATTAAATAAACTTAGAGGTGTCTTTACCATATTGCTGGTGATTCAAAATCATCAAAGAGAAAACATGCAGAAAAACGATGACACAGTACTAGAAACTATGTCCTGAAGGATAGAGTCCACTTAAACTGTCAGCCACTCTTATGGGAATTGATAAAAGGTGTTTTACTCTAGACTGAGAAGGTTTCACTGGTTAAGGTGAAACATTAATATTTAAAAATGAAGGTGTTTTCAAAAAAAAAAGGTTACAGATGTATGGTATATGTCATTATTAAACAGAAGAACTTGGTAATACAGACAGAAAACGTACAATTTACAAAAAGCATTGGAATACATTTTTCAAATGTGTGCATATATATTTAACATAAATATATATGCATACCTACCTCTAGCTATGTTTCAAACTATTATTACTTTTATAGAATCACAGAATCACAGAATGCTTTGGGTTGGAAGGGACCATTAGAGGGCATCTAGCCCAATCCCCTTGCAGTGAGCAGGGACATCTTCAACTAGACCAGGTTGCTCAGAGCCCTGTCCATCCTGGCCTTGAATGTTTCCAGGGATGGGGCCTTCACTGCCCCTCTGGGCAATATGTTCCAGTGTTTCACTGCCCTTATCGTAAATAATGTCTTCTTTATATCCAGTCTAAATCTACCCTCGCTTAGTGTAAAGCCATTGCTCCTCGTCCTATCGCAGCAAGCCGTGCTGAAAACATTTTCCCCATCTTTCCTGTAGGCCCCTTCAGGTACTGAAAGGCTGCTAGAAGGTGTCCCGGCAGCCTTCTCTTCTCCAGGTTGAACAACCCCAACTCTCTCAGCCTTTCCTCACAGCAGAGGTGCTCCAGCCCTCAGATCATCTTTGTGGCCCTCCTCTGGACCCACTCCAACAGCTCCATGTCTTTCCTATGCTGAGGGCTCTAGAGCTGGATGCAGGACTCCAGGTGGGGTGTCACCAGAGCAGAGTAGAGGGGCAGAATGCTCTCCCTTGACCTGCTGGCCATGCTGCATTTGGTGCAGCCAAGGATATGGTTGGCCTTCAGGGCTCCGAGTGCACATTGGTGGCTCATGTCCAGCTTTTCATCCACCAGTACCCCCAAGTACTTCTTGGCAGGGCTGCTCCTAATCCGCTCATCCCTCAGCCTGTATTGATAGTGGGGGTTGCCCCGACCCATGTGCAGGACCTTGCACTTGGCCTCGTTGAACCTCATGAGGTTCACACATGCCCACTTCTTGAGCTTGTCCAGGTCTCTCCGGATGCCATCGCGTCCTTCTGGTGTGCCAACTGCACCACTCAGATTGGTTTCATCTGCAACCTTGCTGAGGATGCGAATGATCTCACTAAGTCATCAATGAAAATGTTAAACAGCACCAGTCCTACTCTGGAACTCTGAGGGACACAACTTGTCACTGGCGTCCATTTGAACATCGAGCCATTGACCACTACCCTCTGGCTGCGACCTTCCAACCAATTCCTTTGCCACCAAACAGTCGACACATCAAATACATATTTCTCCAATTTAGAGAGAAGGATTTTGTGAGGAACTGTGTCGAAGGCTTTACAGAAATCTAGATAGATCACATCCATACCTCTTCCCTTGTCCACTGATCTAGTCACACCATCATAGAAAGTCACTGGGTTGTTCAGGCAGGACTTGTGCTTGGTGAAGCCATGCTGGCTGTCTCGAATCACCTGCCTGTCCTCCATGTGCCTTAGCATAGCTTCTAGGAGGATTTGCTCGATGATCTTTCCAGGCATAGAGGTGAGGCTGACATGTCGGTAGTTCCCAGGGTCCTTCTTCCTACTCTTTTTAAAAATGGGCGCAATGTTTCCCTGCTTCCAGCCACCAGGCACTTCACCTGACTGCCACAACCTTTCAAAGCACTGCTTTTGATTTTCACCCAAGACTATAAAGTAATTTATATAATAACTGTATGCACTCTTTTCTTTAGATCATGGTGTAAATTAGCTTAGGCTATTATATATTTCCAAGCAGCTGAACAGTGTATTTATCACTTCATACTACTGCAAACAGGATTATCGTGAACATACCAAGCTTTTAGTGCAAAAGAAATACACTTTATTTGAGGAAGTAAGAAGAGGTTACAGTGATCTCGGGGGGAGACCAAACTGCTACAGGTACATTCTGGAGCAAAATTCTGCAGGTCAATGAGTATTTGTTTAAAGAGATGTACAGAAACATCACCTGGACATGTATTTTAACAAACATAGAATATGAAAGGAGAATGGCTATTATTAAAGCTGTCTGGTTAATTTCTAAGAGTGATAAACTCTTTCCTCGTTTCCAAGCTCACAGTGCAGCCCGTGCACATCATGAGCTAGAGGACAGGCTTTAATTAGAGAAGAAGGTGCTGAATCAGCAAAGCCTTTCAGCTCATGCCAAACTTTAAACACACGTTTAAGTAACACTATTTTTCACATCTTTTGCTCAGAGTGCTAATGACTATATCTGTGCTCATTATGACCACTGAAATGTACTGCCATAAAAAAGTTCACACAAAGCATGGCCATTCCTCAAGCACTTGGCTGAAGAAATGCGCACTCACTCTGATACACTCAAAATGATCTGAGTGTGAAACAAGAATGGACCCCACCATCTTCCTTTCCCTTGTAGTCCCCCCGACTCTTATCCCCAGAGCTTCACGTGGCACCTCACAAACATTTCTGCCTCTGCCTCTGGTTTTGCAAACGTTATCCTCAGATGCAGATAATTGGAGGTCATAATTTTGTGAATCAGTACTATTAAAATGCAGAAGGCTTAAAAAGAAATGTAAATTGTAGCAACAGAAATACAGAGGTCATTCATTCATTTCTAATGATGTTGTGGTATATTTTTGCACACGTGGTATTTCTGTAAGAGTTTGTTTAGACTGTGAAGACCAAGTTCTAATTACCTAATTTCCATATCCTTGTGTGTAGGTGTCCTACTGACTGGATCTCAGCCCTTAAAGATGCTTAATCAGGAAAATCTGTCTGTCATTTGGGGTGAATTTGATCATCATGACCCCATCCTTAAATCTTTAAAGCAAGTATGAAACAAAACACTCATGGAAAAAGGATCCTGAACTTGGAGAACATGCCGACAACAGGCAGGAATAAAGATTTTGTCTCTTAGAGCGTGTATTTGGGGCAGGGTACAAGGAAACTATCATCTTTAGTGCTAAGATAAGCATGCCTAGAAAGGCTGAATGCACATTAGCATTTTAGCTCAGAGCAGTGCAGTTTTGAAGGCAGCCTCCTCATCACCCTCACTTGCCATGCATAGTTTCAGTTTGTGGAGCAGTTTGCAGCCACAGAAATCAGATCCTGGTGGAGAAAGCCATCCAGGACTCTCTGCCGCAGCAGCCCATGCGCCTGTCGAGAGACCTGGGTTTGGACCGAAGAATGATCCTTTGGACACCTTCAAACCATGTGGCCAAAGGAAACTACTTTAGCATCAGAAGTCTGTTCCAAATCACCTACTTAATATTTTCTCTCTGTGTAGCTAAGAGTAGGGAGTTATAAAAGAGAGAAATTTAGCCCTCAGGTAACATTTCTCTCAGCAGCAGTTATAAAAATGTAATTGCACATGCCTCAAATCATGCTGGAATACATTTGTGGTGTTCAAGGCCAGCAGATGAATACTTGGCCTGGGCAGCTTTCCCCGAGAAAACTGTGTGTTTATCTTTACTGGTGGTAATCACAACCACCTAAATTGATAGAGTGTATAGCCCTCCATTCACTTGTACCCCTTATGTTTACTTAGAAATTACAAAATCAAAGTCATTTTTCCAGCAACATGACCCTAAAATGTCTTGCAGGAGTGAACACTTAGTGTAACACGCAGGTGCTAAGCAGGTAAAACAAATATGCACTGGGATGAGAAATAAGGAGACCTGAAGTCTGCATGCATAGTCAGGCAGTGTAACTACCCCACTTGGGTTGCCTATGCCTATCTGAAACCCCACAGCTTCATTTCAGGGCTGTGCTTTGCATTCTCTGTCCAAAATTAAAGCCAGAAGAACAACACTGTGACATTATCCAAGTGTGGAAGTGCCAGCTGAATCCTCTCTTATAACCCTGCGGGTTTTATACAGAAGGGAACAGAGCCAAAGAAAAGAGAAGCTGCTCACCAAAATCTGTGTAAGAAACCTGCTTGGGAATCCCCATGTAGCTTCCACATTCCTGTGGCCATTCCCTCATCCCAGCTTATCAGACCTCTCTCTAGAAGTTATTAGTAGGTCCAAGATGTGACCTACTTCTTTCGCAGATTGCATCCAGTCACTACCTTGCTTGCCTGCCCTACTCCTCACCCAATCCTTTTTTTTTTTTTTTTGGCTTTTAAAAGCTAAATCTTGGAGTTTCACATTAAAATAAAAAGACTCTTGTAACTTGAGAAGCACCAAAAGGGCTGCTCATAAAATAGCGTCAAGTCCTTTCCTCTGCCTTGGCAAGGGCAGGAGGGAGCAGGGCAGCTGGGGCTTCCCCACCATCACCAGGCAGAAGCATCCTTTTCCTGGCAGCCCAGCCCAGCAAGCCCCAGGCTCACGTCATGAGTCACATATTCCAGGCTTGCACTCTTTGTGGGGAAACCTGGATGAATCTCAGACTTGTCCTGTCTTGATTTTGACCAAGGTATGTGCTGATTTGGAAGCTCCTTTTCAAAATCACCTGTACAGCCCTCCCTCCACCATGCTTCATCACAAGAAAAGCAGCAGAAGAAAGTACGCCACTGACAAAACAAATTACAGGGATTCCATGAAGATTTCTGTAACATTAGAGTTCCTGGGATTGTGATTGGTCTTGAGATACATTAACGAACGCATTCTCCACAGTGTAATTAGATGGAGTAATTCCAGTTGTAATCTAGATGGCTGTAGCTACTACTTGTTATCCATGCACCTCAAAACTGCAAAACAGAGCTGCTGCCCTCCCAAAAATCAGTGTGTAAGTCTGAAAAATTTAACCTCAGCGTTAAATTTTCTTGACAAGCATACAAAGCATGACTGTGTTAGTTATAACCAGTGCATGGCTGATATCTTTCTCCCTTCACACTTCACAGAGTTCATATGAACTCAATCAATGCCTCTCTTCGTTAATGTTTAAGTGTTGAAATGGTTGTCTGTGCTTTGTCAGTTGGTTTAGATTAAATTTCTGTTTTCCACTGCAAACGTAGCCCACATTAGTGGGACAGTAGAAAGACGACAAAGGAGGACACTGAGGGTTACTGCAGATGAGGGCCTGAAAGCGTGTGACTGGTGGATGGGCATGGGTATCTAAACATAGGCATTTACAGAATTGCTCTCCCAGTCTCATTTGCAGTGTAATAAAACTTTATTATTAGAAGTACAAGATTAAATACAAGAGAGTAGAACACACGCAATTATCACGTGAAATAGTAACTAGAGAACATACAGAGTATCGTTGCTGAAATATGAGTACACTTATTTTATTTGTCTTTTTAGTTGATTAAGAAGAAGGCAGCAAATGCTAAAGTTAGATGAAGATAACAGGTCAATAAAAGACTTATGTCCTATGCAAATCACCACATAGTCATGATGCAGTGAAGACACCATGCTTGGATTCTAAACAACTTTCATTTCAGTCCTGCTTAGAGAGTTGCTATTCCAGAAGCAAGTTCAAATGCCATGAACACTGAGAAGTATCATAGTGCTCAACAGGGGAGTGAAATAAATACCTTGTTTTAAACCCTAAAAAGGAAGACTAGTGATACAACAGACTAATATCATTTTGACTTCTAGAAAGTACTAAGGTCCTTGCTTATATTAGCCTTAAGTGTACCAAACTGTTAAGTTAAAACCATACTGGAAGTCTGTCCTTTGACCAAAATAACTGTCAATGCAATCTTCCACAAATACGGCAACCCCAGAAACTGAGCTGCTTTGTTTCATGCTCCACAGGCAGTTACCCAGAAACGGTCTGCATGCATCCAAATCCAACACTTAGGCCACAGAAGGATCACAAAACTCCAACCAAATCCCACAGGTACCTAAAATAGAGTTGCATTTTCAACATTGCCATAAAATCCCTTTTCATTCATCAACAGGACTGCAGGGTTCTCGCCCATGCCAGCAGTGGAGTAAAGCAGTTCCATGTTTACAGCTAAATGCAGCTGACCTAGAGAGACTGGTAAACACTGTTGACCAGTTCAGATGATGCAATATTTTCCATACAACCTTTAAAAGGCAAATATAATACTGTAAGGTAAAGTGAAGGGAGATGGCTAAGAAAGAAATGCAGGTCAATTACATTTTAAATAACATTTTTATATTCTTAGTTCCATGATTCAGCACCATAACTATGTACGTGCTTGTAATAAAGGAATAAATGTGTTGTCTGAAATGAACCATGGAATACGAAACATTCCTGGGAGTAAGATCACAAATCACGTAAAACATACAACAGTCCAAAATTTCATGGCACTCCTTAGAGTTACCACAAGACAGACACTTGAGGGACAAAACTGAAGAGAAATAGCGAAGTAACTGAAAACTCTCCTAAAACAGTCCAAAAAAAAGAAATAGTCTGCAACCACACACTTTAAACGGGCCACTGACTGTGAGGTCCTGTAACAAACCATGTTTTGGTCTTCAGTGAAGTCTGGCAGACGGGGAAAACTCACCAAAGCAAAACCTGGAACTCCTTATTAGAGCATTCACTCCAGTTCCACAGTGGAAATGGATTCATCCCCTCTATATTATTCATTACAAAGAGCTTTTCCAGGCAAGTCATTCACTTGTTTGCGTCTGCATAGAACACAGTGCTTTGCGAAGACAACATCTACTCTTTACACTCATGGGCAAGTAATAATGATGATTTCTCTAACTCCCTAAAGGAAGTGGCCTGATCAACGCCATTCATTTTGATCTGTTTCTGCAACACCAAGCAAAAACCAGCACATTGTTATCACCTGCAGCCACCTCTTTTGGGAGCCTTTCTGTCCTTCGGCATGGGCAGCCAGGAGCCAGGCTCAGGGAAGAATGGACTACTGAAAACCCAGTCTCTGCACCTACTACTGGTCACCAAAGCAGAGCTGACATTGTAACAGAAATACTGGGCTGCTTCTTTTCACACGCTGAAGAAAATGGTTGCAGTGTGAATATTCTTTAACACAGCACAGCTATGTGCCACCGGTGTGTAAGACAGAGCAGTTCCTAATCCTGTCTCTTAGACTAAGTTTGTCATCCTCCAGCAGTAATAACAAACCATTTATCTGTACAACTGCCTGGCTGGCAGCTGGAATTGCCAGCATTATATGATATTTGATAAAGAGACTAAGGTCTTATGTCATTACCATGTACAGTAATAAGTTTATCTCCATGCACAGTAATAAGTTTATCTCACTCTTTCAACAGAAAAAGTAGTAGAAATAATAACGGTATCTTTCCTATGCTACTGTTAGACAAAGGTCTGTGTAAGTCACAGGGTGTGTTATGGCACAACTAATTTCTAGTTGCAGAACTTGCTATACCAGTGAAGACTATGGCTGGCCAAGTGATTTCTCTGGATTTCATGTTTGTATTCAGCTGTGCATTTACTGATTTAGATTTGTGCATACAAGCAGTAGATCTCTTTCTGGGACTCAGCCATTAGTGATGTTCAGAATATCCCTTCACTCTCAGTACACCGCTGCTGCATTATGTTGACAAATACCAGCTCAGTCCCAGTCCTCAGCGAGCAATGAGATCCCACTTGCTTGTGCTGTTTTCAGTCTTTTTTCCGCTACAAACCTGGAAGGAGAGGTGAGGTTTGTAACCTGTCACACTTTGAAGCTATTTCAGTAAAATGTGAGGAGATGAGAGAAGTCCTTCAGTGCAAAGAGCCTCATGCCGCCAACCTCCTTTTCAAAGATCGTAACTGCACAAGCTCTCTGAGTAGAAGAAACCTCAGCTACAGCAAGATGCACAGCAGATTCATGTAACTTAAATCTAGGTAAATTAATTTTGTTACCTAAACACAATCATTTAGTGCCACTGACTACAGGGTGTCCAAGATATCTGCACATTCCTTGTAGACGTGGTGCAGGGTCTAAAGTCTCAAAAAGACCCGCAACTTTCAAGAACTGCAGCTGTTGGCCAAGCAGGATACCCTAAGAAAGCTCAAATAGCACTAGATACCTAGATGTTGGCAAATTAATGGGTAATATTTCAAGGAAAAATTACACTTCTGGGATTATGCAAGCATGGGCTTCCTTTGAAGATGATTGAGAGATAGGTTCTTCCAGATGATGACTCATCTGATCATCCTAGATGAAGATGCTTCTCACAGGAAATGTGTCTTAGGACAAGGTGAACCATTCTTGGGGGACCTTGCCCCAGTCTTTAGATCAGACTTAGACATCTAAACAAAGACATCTACAGGACTGTTCATCATCAAGGATGTGCTAGTGTTGTGGTCCAGCTATTCTCATTATTTCCATGTAATCCCTCTGCTATATCCTTGTCTTATTCTTGAATAATTCTCCAGATACACATCAATTCCCTTCTATCTCTTCAGATCTCTGAATTTCAAATAGAAAAGCTGAGTGCTAGAATGAAGTTATTGTTTAGACTTCTTTGCCAAATTTCTATTTGCCTGAGAGAAAACTAATGCAAATAAACTATGCTTGTCAAAACCTGAATGTTTAATCATAGAAAACTCCAGAACTGCAATTTCCTTTCATTCTGAATTGGACCTCAATTCAACGCAAAACCTAATTTCAGTGTAAATAAATTATACTCTCTTTATGCTAATAACAGCGCAGTTTTCATTGCCAGATGTATGAACTATTTCATTGCCATATATATTAACCATATGTTCAGCTACACTATTTTGTAATCAGCATTTCATACAATACAAATCGTAGAAAATATTCCATTTACATCGATCAAAACATTGGTACATCAATGAGGAATATTTCCTTGAATTTTTCTGGTTATTTAGGAGTACTTTGCCGAGTATTATACACGAAAGGGAAGTCATCATGCTGTGGAGATGGCAGCAGCTGCATGACAAGGAATCTTAGAGACAGGCAGGGATTCCTAGGTGTTCAAGTGATCACGAATCTGGGCTACAGCACTATGAGCATGAGTCAGAACCCCTCGTGGTGTGGGGTTCCTGACATAGCAAACTGCCAGCTCTTTCCAGGAAAACCCAAATGGGAAAAGAACACAAGAATGTACAGGTCATGAGCTGTGGGGTTTTTGGCTTTGTGAATGAGTAGGCATCGCTTGGATGATTTAAAAGGACCAATAACTTTTTAAAATTTTTATCAGTGTCGTCTCCTAATTGTATTTCAAATCTGTTATAAGCTCAGTGAGGACTTTGTAGTGAGTGTCTATGATTTTTTCCAGAAATTACTAGTACTTAGAATTAAGGGAAGACTGTATTATAAAAAGACACAATGAAAGCTCAAATGCAGAATTCTTCGCCTGTTTTAGTAAGAAGCACACACTTGTTACTGCACCACTAAGTGCAAGGCATCGCGTTAAGAAGACTACACATCTAAAAACATAGGCTGGCTATCACAAAATGAAATGATCTTGTGATATGTTAACGGCTAAAATTTTCCAATGCTATGACATTTCTGATCTGTTTGTTTTTTTATCTTGATACTATTACAGAAGGCTACCGCTAGATGTCAGATTATGAACGGGCCCTACTAGTCCCCACAAATGCATTAATCTAGTTAACAGCTGAATTAGAGGAAAATGTTGCCCAGGGTAAGGGGAAGGGCTGGGAAAAAAAAGGCAACTTTATTGATCTTAAGCTTTTAGCAATACTATATTACTGTTCTTCTAGGAAGAAACACACCTTTGTGGCACACAAAAATACAGGAAAGCTGATGATGTCACCTTCTTCCTTTAGGCTTTTACACTGTTTTTAAAGCATCTTTCAAAATGAACCCTGATTCATTACAGTAACTTTTTTAAGCATTACCACAATGCTAACATTAAATAACAATATAAAACTGAGACACAGAGCTTACCCAATGCAAATTAAAATCATATAAGGAAGAAACAACTGGTCAGATCTAGTTCCTTCAGTCACTATAGACTTACGTATATTTACAATTCAGTTGGCTCAATGTTCTGGCCCTTCATTCCCATGCTCACAGCTAGATTGCACTAACTGGCTTGGTGATGAATTATCATACTACATTTACATCTAAGCAGGTTGGCAAACTGGACACTGCAAAGAAAAGGAGGCTTGGAACATCCTCTATGTCATTTTATGGAGTTGATGAGTAGTCTCCGTAGCAGGTTAAGGAACCTTGTGCAAAGATCAGACCTAAGAAGACAGCCCTGAATCACATCCTGGTACCCAACAGAAGGACCAGCCTCAGATTGTGAATCCTGCTCCTCTGTCATCATGGTCACAAATTCCCAGGACAAGAGCTAGAAAGGAGAGGGATGGGGAAAAGGCAATGTTCTCTGCAGAAGGACAAAAAAGCTTTCCACTTTCATCAGGATACATGACAAGCTCTGCATTTTGTGATTGCCCCAGTTTAATCTGGTTGCTCTATTGACGTTTACAGAATAAAAATGTTCTTCAAAGAACTTAATTCTCATCCAGTACCTTGTGTAAAGTGGAATGATGCAAATGAATTTCGATCACAGTGAATGATATTAAAACCAAAGCTGATATCAGACTTATCCCTTCTCAACTATGGAGGGAAAGCCATGGGATAGAACACATAAAACATTGAAATCATGAGTTAATTACTTAGGATGAGAAAGGGACTTTAAATTGCATAAGAACGATGTTTTAACACTATTTCAGTGCATTTCACAGCCTTATTCCTTCAGCTGAATGCTCCCAATAGGTGTGAATCATTGTGCTTGCACTACTGGAGATATGATCTCTTTTCTAAATCTGAGTCTCAGTATCCTTCCTAGTCTAAAGTGTCTAAATTATTCCTTTTCACCAGAGTCTTTCAGTTGCTGTTCATGGTGACAGCTGTGAAAAGGCACCTTCTCTCATTACCTGCTTCCTAGGTTGATGCTAGGTTATCTTTCCTTACAAGAAAGAAGTGCCTTTATTCATTAAGGATGTAGTTTCTGAAACCCTGTGTGGTGAGGATTTTTTTTCTCTTCCTTCTGCTATTATTTGCTACATCATCATGACTCTTTTCCCTTTGATGGTCCACTTGGGACCCTGGTACTTGGTTTTGCTGCAGTGAAGGATTCAGAGGGAAAATCATATTGACAGCGCAGAGAACTGGACCATAGAAACAAAGGTACATGGAAATAGCTTATAAATTTTGCAGATTTAAAGACTTCCTATGAAACAATCCTTGAAATGTACAACCAGAAATCAATCACACCTGTTGTGTGACAGGAGGCTTCATGTTCTTAATATGAGTGATTGCTAGTTTAGTGTTAAGCCCATCCTGAACATCTTTGCAAGATCAGCACTGGAACAGTTATCAGCTTGTAGTGCTGAGGTGAAAAACTCTGAAATGTCTGTGGGACATACTGGTTCCTTGTTTCCAGTAAATTAAGCAGTGTCAGAGAACTAATAATCTATACTGTTAAACTATTAACTTGGTCCCTGGCACAGAGTTGTCCTGCAGATACCAGCATTTGGACATGACTCAGGAGTCAGTGCAGTTTGGAGACCTTCCTCAAGAAGCAATCTGCATGTACCTGCCCCCTTCTGAAAGACAATTTCAGATAAGAGGAGAGCAGTTCCAGGCCTATTGATTTTATTAGTGCAGCGATACTCAGTGTTTGCTCTTTGCAGCTTGATAGCTTGCCACACTCCTGTGGATAAGCATAACATGCCCAACCGTGCTTTCTTGTTTATACCATCAGATTTTGTTCCTATCTGATAGGTAGTCTGTCATCCACCTGGGTCTTGCCCGATCCTTTCCCCTTCAGCGTGCTCTGATAGCACATCCAGGTTTTAGTAACCTTTCTCTTGGGAACTGATAAGGTAAACAAACCTGACTCTTACTTCGAAGTCAGAGGTCCAAGCTTAAAACCCTGTAAAAAATTTAAAAAGCCTTTTTTTCTGAATATTCCACTGCTTCTTAATGGGTTTTTTGAGAGCACATCCTCTCATTCATCTCAGTCCTGTTTGGGTGAGTTTGCTCGATGGTGCCACTGAAATCTACTGCCATGAGAGTTCCTGTTCAACGCCTGCTGTTTGTACAACCACGCTCTATAAAATCCTTCTCTACAAGGCAGACTTAAGACTAATGTCTTCTACTACTGTGTCACTTGGGTTCTAGTCAAATCAACTACCAAATTTAAACGTGTCCAAGGCATCAGACAAGCCACTGTCTGCAGACCTGTCTGCCAAGTCTCAGGCTCTTCAAAGCTCTGGTCTAATTTTTTTTCTAATTTGCCCCAGAGCTCAGCTTTCATCTGCCTAATTTCAGCATCCATATAGATTGTCTCATCTGAAGAATTTAGGAGTCCAAACCCACATTATTTCTCCAGTCCTTCAGTTTACCAGGTAGGTCCAACACCAGCCATAGATACTGAGCCAATCGAAAGTATTCCAAAGGACACAAACCTCACCACTTGCACAGATTGCCACTATCTCCTCTGAGTTTTTGTGAATGTTCGCCAAATTTGGTCTTCTGAGAGATGGGAAAATTTTGTCTTTTCCAAAAACCAGTGTAATTTCGGAATCCTGATCTCTAACACTCAGGTGGTAAGAAGTACAATCATCTGCCCATGATGGAAATACCTGTGGGTTTTTTTTTAATTATTTATTATTTCATTTATTCATGAATGAATATGGACATGCTTTGGGCCTCGGCTGTCCCACTGATCTTTCTGTGTTGATGTATCCTACTTACAAATACCAGCCTCCACTGGGGTTTTGTTTGCAAAAGGATGGCTTGAAAGGGATCCAAGCATTGTATGGTACATTCTGTATACCTCTTTAAGAAAAATCTACTTAACATGAAACAAAAATAATTTCAGGCAGTTTCTGCCTCTTTTGATGCTGTTACAGTGCTGGGAAAAGCAATTCTTCAGAGTTGGATCAGGTTTACACTCCCTCTGTCATCCAATGTGCTAGTCCTGAGTATTTCCAGATGTTTTGCACAGTTTCTTTGTTTTGTACAGTTTCTCAATGTTTTGTATAGCTTCATTTTGGAACAACCAAAACCTGAGTTTATCTGTTGGCAATAAGCTTTTGGAAGAGATGAAAACTGTATGTTCTCTTCAGACTTTGCTCTCTAGCTGTGATAAAGGAGATGAACACTTTTTTTCCTCCAAAGAGATTAAAACATGACTGCCCTGGAGTCAGTCATAAATTCCTTTATACCTGGGGGAAGACTCTGCTTTCAAAGGACTACAATATCTTGACTGAAAAAACATTCTGAGAGATAATGGTATCTGATCTGTGTGAGGGTGATCATTTCCCTCACAAGGAGACCTTTGAAAGCAAGGCCACAGTCTGACTTGGGCTTATTACCTTCTGAGCAGATACTTCAGAGGCTGGGGAGGGTGAAGATGGATGCATGCCCTTTCTGTGAGAGCATCAGTCAAATTATCACTTAGAAGAGGGTGGTCAAAGATCACTTGCATCCCTTTGAGCTCAAGTTTGCACCAGAATTGCGGAATCCTAATTCCTCTCCTGAGCCGGGACAACTTCTCCCTCTTTGCTGGCCAGCCACTTCAGCTACTGTGACACCAGGGACCAAAGGGACTGAGAACCTCTTCTGTGAAAAATTTAAAGTTCTTTCAGATAACAATCAACCAGCAAGCTGTTTAAAGATGTAACAATCACTGTTTCCCTTGGGCTTTCCAGACTTAAAGCAGTTGGCACATTTATACCATTTTGGAGCAACAGTCCACTGAAACACCACATACAGCAGCCACACTTCTCCACAGCCTACCATGACCTGTCAGGGAGTCATGCAGGATATCACTGGACTTATGGCTTAGCAGCACTTTGCCGAAAATCATGATTGTCAGCAAAATTCTTCAGAAAACAAAGTAAACTTCCCGAAATAAAATGTGATTTATGTAATTTTCAATTTTCATCAGGAACTGAAAAATTCCCCAGATTTCACAAATTGGTTGCCATATCCGTTGTGGCCTGTGAGTCATCCCCTAGATATCTGGCAGGAAGAATTTTTGTAAAAAAGAGATTTTTATCACCACTCAGTCTCTCATTCTGAGGCTCATAGAGGAGATACCACCTGCAAAAATGCCTGACAGAATCTTAGAATGCTTTGGGTTGGAAGGAACCTTTGGAGGTCTTGTAGTCCAACCCCCCTAGAGTGGGCAGGGACATCTTCAACTAGACCAGGTTGCTCAGAGCCCCATCCAACGTGGCCTTGAGTGTTTCCAGGGATGGGACCTCCACTACTTCTCTGGGCAATCTGTTCCAGTGTTTCACCACCCTCATGGTAAAAAAATTTCTTCCTTATATCCAGTCTAAATCTACTCTCCCTTTGATTCAAACCATTACCCCTTGTCCTGTCACAACAGGCCTTGCTAAGAAGATAGTCCCCCTCCTTCCTATAGCTCCCCTTTAAGTACTGAAAGGCTGCTAGAAGGTCTCCCTGAAGCCTTCTTTTCTCCAGGCTGAAGAGCCCCAACTGTCTCGGCCTTTCCTCATCGGAGAGGCGTTTCAGTCCTCGGATCGTTTTTGTGGACAGACCAGAGATAACACGACTGTAACTGGACAAACGCGTGAATCGGTGCTGGGGACTGATCTCCAGCTGTAGATACAAACAATCTGATCAGATGAGAAAGAAATCATAGGATTGATATGATGAGGCTACTAGACTGAAATGTATAATATGGCATTTCAGATGGAGCCTAAAACCTAAGGCTACGTCCGTAGCAAGAAATCAGATACACTTTGAGGCCAACAGGCATGAAACAGCAAATTTCCATGATATTAAACTCTCTTAATTTCAGAGGTAGGTTGGCTACGTCCAAGCTGGTAATTGGGAATTGTCCCTGACCCATGACATGTCCTGAATAGTGTCTGGGAACCACTGAGAATGTTGGTCCAAAATGAACCACCCAAGAGTCACTCCAGCAATTTAGCAGTACAGAGGATTGAGTTCTAGTGCCTGGGAATGTTTTTCAGTACCACAATATTTACTAATACCAACCATAGCCTGAGCATCCATCCATCTCTTCCAAACTCCATCAAACACCAGGCTCACAGATGCCAGTGCAGCAGTTTCTAGTGAAGCCCGCAAGGCAAAATTCTTTCTGCTCTTCTCACCCAGTCTCCTTCCTTTTAATTTTGTGCCCATTTAGTTAGTTTCTTTTTCATTTTATGCCTGGCAGTCTGACAAGAGTGTTTAGATGACTTTGACAAGAACTCAAATCAGAGTTGTGGCTGCTGCAACCATTTCACAAGAGGCAACTTAACAGTGGTTTATAGAAAGCCATGACACCACAGTAAAAAAAGGGAAGAATTTATAAAGCAGGATATCCTTTGGAGACTGACACTACTCATTCAAAACAGATGTGAAACATGTTGGTCTACTGGTGGGATGAACAGACACAGGATTATCTTGGAGAGCTGATCCGGTAAAATTGCACAGAATATTGTTGGACACACACACACACGAGCATATGCATGCATATATGTGTGCATATGTTTTTATAACTTTGAGGATGACCCAGCCAAAATACTACAGAGGTACTCTATGTGTATGGTAGCTGCACATGGGCAAACTGCACTTGGCAGATTTGCAGTCCTTTGACTCTCTTCTACTCCTCCTGCCAACTCACACAGCCTTCAGGGTAGCTATGGGTTTACTGTCACCAAGGTAGCAGTCCTTGTTGCAGTAAATCCAGAAGGTTGCAAGGTCCAGAGGGACCTTGTCAGGCTTGAGACGTGGGCACGTGTGAACCTCATTAAGTTCAACAAGGCCAAGTGCAGGGTCCTGCACCTGGGTCGGGGCAATCCCAAGCACAAAAACAGTCTGGGCAGAGAAAGGATTGAGAGCAGCCCTGAGGAGCAGGACTTAGGGGTACTGGTTGACGAGAAGCTCAACATGATCCAGCAATGTGCGCTCGCAGCCCAAAAGGCCAACCAGACCCTGGGCTGCATCAAGAGAAGCATGGCCAGCAGATAGAGGGAGGGGATTCTGCCCCTCTGCTCTGGTCTGGTGAGACCCCACCTGGAGTCCTGCGTCCAGCTCTGGAGTCCTCAGGACAAGAAGGACATGGACTTGTTGGAGCAGCTCCAGAGGAGGGCCACAAAGATAATACGAGGGCTGGAACGCCTCTGCTGTGAGGCAAGGCTGAGAGAGTTGGGGCTGTTCAGCCTGGAGAAGAGAATGCTCCAGGGGGACCTTATGGCAGCCTTCTAGTAGTGGGCCTGCGAGAAAGCTGGAGAGGGACTTTCTGCAAGCGCACGTAGCGACAAAACAAGTGGTAATGGCTCAAAACTGCAAGACGGTAGGTTTAGATTAGATATCAGAAAGATTTTCTTTACTAAGAGGGTGGTGAGACATTGGCACAGGTTGCCCAGAGAAGTGGTGGATGCTTCCTCCTTGGAAGAGTTCAAGGCCAGTTTGGGTGTAGTTTTGCGCAACCTGGTCTAATGGAAGGTGTCCCTGCCATAGCAGGGGTTTTGAACTAGGTGATCTTTAAGGTCCCTTCCAACCCAAACCATTCTATGATTCTAAATTCAGTGCAGATTTTCTATGGCCTCCTCTCAAAAGATTCACTAGAGGATGAATCTGTTTTCCACCTGCCAGAAGAAAGCCCTGCAAAACTATTCTTTTCTGCATGTTCCACTTTCATCACATGTTCTGATTCAAGCATGGAGGAGGATGCTTTCTTGACCAGAACTTCGTGCTGCCCTCGGCTATCTGTCGTGAAGAATCTTGGGCTAGACCATCCTAGCAGCAGATGTTGAAGAGTAGAAAGGACATGAAAAGGTGACAGCGCTTTCACTTAACCATAGATATCTATTATACAGGTGATTACAAAAAAGTTAATCCTTACTGCCAGTGCAGAGTAACAAGCACTTTCTCTTGTGTTGACTAATAGCAGTGGCACCTTTTCCCTTCAAATTCATATTCAAGAAATGTATCTGCAACTGCACTGCTGGAAAACTGACAATTTTTGTACAACATCTTTCCTTTTTCAGGCCCTCATTGCTGGGTAACTCAAGGATTGCAAATGCCTAGCCCCCCTTACACCATCTGTGACTTAGGGTTTTCCAAAAAAGTGCAGCACATGGATGCAGTGGCCTACCAAAAGTAGATGCTCTTCTTTGTGGGAGATGAATATTACACATATTTTTGTTACAGTCTGACCCTTTTGGACTGTACTTCTGTTGGAAAACAAAGATTTTATTTTTCACCAAGGAAATGCAGAGAAATTAAAAGCATTGGAAAGGTGGGATACGTGTGAACAAATGCAGACGTCTACAATGTATATGTCAGTATATGAGTATTTCAAGCAAGACTCCTGTTATACTCAATCTGGACCCGTGATTTACTCCAATCTCTGAATAATAATTTGGAGGGTGGCTTTACTGAACAGTGCTAAAGCCAAACAGAGATTGCTCTGCCATCTCTCCAGCCTCCCCAGGGCTGCCGATTTCATAAGCAGAGAGTTACACTTTCGTGCCATGGTTAAACACAAAGCACAGGCGTGGTTCATCACATCTTGGCTCCTCCAGTTTCAGAGGTATCAGTGTTTAGAAGATCCACAAAATACTTATCCCATGTTCACCCAAACAGTACAAGGCACAAAATAGTCCTGAAATATACTGTTAGCTAAAGATCTTCTGTAAACACCAAATCACACCAGAGGAAGAGAGCAAGAGAGGTCACAGAGATGTACTAAGTCCCAGGCCCTTCACCTTCAGAGAATGTGTTAGATATGTGTAGTAGATCCCTTCTCACCATGAGCGTCTTTTCCACCCTCACTACTGCTTGCTCTCTCCCCAGGAGGATGCTGGGGAGAAATATGCACAGCCCAGAAGACAGTCTAATCAAACCTGCATTTAAAACAGAATCAATCATGCTTAAAATTTTCTACCTCCATCTAAGCAGAAGTGCAGTTTGAAATATTTACAATCGCTAAGGAAATAAAGAATAAAAATATCTTGAAATTGCTAAAACGATATGAGAATCATAGAAAAACAATTAAATCTTTTCACATATTTGACTTCCTAAATAATTTTGATTACTTATATCTCGTTTAATACATTGGGTTTTTTCTGACCTATCTAAATAATTTTAATACGGTTTCTTTTGTTTTCATAATGAAATGGAATAAAAAATGGCAACTGAAAATTGAAGGAAGAGGCAATTATTCAAAAAAAAAGAAAAAAAAATACATGACTTTTCCAATAAAAGTTTTCTGGAAAATTCTGACCCACCTATCTTACAATCAACTCCCACTTACTTAGCAAATGAAATAAAGATGCAGAGTGAATGCAATATTATTACAGCTGTTCAAACCACTGAGCAAACACATTGACATTTTAAAGAAACCACATTCAGAAAAGCTGTAAAATCTTCTTAGGAGGTATTAAATTCATTCGATTGGTGAATACAGACCATGTGTATTTTCTGGCACAGGCATGAGTAATAAAATAAAGAAGGATGGAACCAAACTAAATGTCTGTGCTACTGTAGTTAGTACTTAGCAAAGTTGCTATGGAGTGTATCCGACTTTACATGAAGACTAATGCTGGAAGTAGAATTACAGAATAGTTTGGACTGGAAGGGACCTTTAAAGGTCATAGAGTCATAGAATCATAGAATCATAGGTTGGAAAAGACCTCTAAGATCATCAACTCCAACCGCCAACCCAACACCACCATGCCTACTAAACCATGTCCCAAAGTGCCACATCTACATGTTTTTTGGGCAGCCTGTTCCAATGTCTGACCACTCTTTCAGTAAAGAAATTTTTCCTATTATCCAATCTAAACATCCCCTGATGCAGCTTGAGTCCATTGCCTCTCGTCCCATCTGCTCAGGCAGTTGGATTGGATGATCGCTGTATGTCCCCCCCAACTGAGATGCTCTGTTCTATTCTATTCTATTCTATTCTATTCTATTCTATTCTATTCTATTCTATTCTATTCTATTCTATTCTATTCTATGTTTATTTTGGCATAAGACCTACAATAACAAAAAAGTGAGTGGTCCACATCGAACCCATGAACGCTAATAACAAGTGGAGGTGTTAGTTTGTACTGACAGCAGCATTTTAGAATCGATTTGACAATTGAGTTGGTTGACAATGAATGTATCAATGTGCTACAGTCAGTGGAGCCCAGATAGCCAAGCGTGTGCTACCTTTGGACACTATGTGTCAACAGCTCCCGTATTGCTAAAAAAGGAGCTGGGTTAATGCAGATGTCAATGTTGGCTAACGGTGTTAGCGGAATCTCTGAGGCATGTTAGTGGGACAATAATGACCACTGCAATGAAGAAATTGGTAAGGAAGTCCCAGACTGAATGTCTATAAAATAAACAACCTTTTTTTCACAAAAAGGTATTTATATTAAACAGTTGAGAGCAGAAAGTTCTGTCTTTTTTCAAAATATATACAACTTGTCTAGAGCATGAGAAAACTGAAAAGAGAATTGATAACAGCCAGGCAAACAGTTTTCCCTGTAACAGGTAGCAACAGCTACTGACATGCATTCAGCACAAAACATGTTCTGCAGGTGTTCAGAGGTACCGGTCAACAGCAGATGGTGCTCACCAGGGCTCGTATCTCACGCTCTTGTCTGGGAGCTTTGTCTAGAGATGGTTGTGAAGCACTTCTCAGTGATTCAACCACAAACAAATACATGTGGATCTGCCAACAGACATTTTTGCCTACAGATAGCAGTAGGGGCATTTCACAAGTGCAGACAGGATGTGGCAAGCACGAGGTTCAATCCCACAAGTTCTTCACCAAGATTTTTCTTCAGGACAGAAAGTTAAAGGTGCATGAGCATGAATTTCTCTTTTCTGTCTGAAACATATCCTTGACACTCAGGCTAAATTTAAAGTACCTCAGGAAGAGCCTAGATTTGCAGCAGCATGGAGCTTAGCACATACTATAGGCAAAGGGTAAATCCTTAGCTACACCAAACTTCAAGCTACTCCCTTACACTTATAATTGCACCCATACAATTTAGCTCAAAGCCAGCTTGGCTGTCTTTGAAGTACACTGCTTTCAAAGTAGACTATAGAGCTGCCTTAAATCAGGTTAGAAACTGGTTTGATCATGAAGGTTAAGTTCATCCTGTCAAACTTTAGAAACTCAGTTGCCATATGAGAGGCCTGAGGGTATTCAGAACATCCATACAGGGCTGGCAGATATGGGACAGGACACATGGTAAGGTCATGCCCTCTGGACAGGCACTTGAAGGCCAGGTAATTTATTTATAGGGTCTTTCAAATAGCACTGGACGCTTACGTTTAGACAGCTGCATCAAACATTAGGTGTTCAGAAGTCAAACACCTGGCGCAAGATCCAGTTGCCTACATCTACATGCGTAGTTCTGGCTATTTCATGCCAAAGACTCAAGTACCCAAGACACCACACAGACCAGGGAGACATGACACAAAACAAATGGGGGCCCAGGTCATTTTAGAGAAGCACTTGGAAACCATCAGGGCCACTGCACCTCAGATTTCCTTACGTACTTATGTATGAGCAATTCAACTTCATCCCTAACTTGGTTTTGAGTTCGAGGTTCAGATATTTGATTTGGTATCTAAAATTAATACAGCTGTCTACATGTAAATTAGTCAATGGAGATCGAATTATAGAATAGAAGAGCCTACAGAACTGATCAAATGTAAGTGTCTATTCTTGTTTATCTGCCATCTGAAGTCATGGGTCTCAATTCTGCCCAAGCTCCTAAACCAGGAGTTTCCCACTCATTAAACATTTCACTTGGCAGACAATGTCTAGAATTCAACACCTAATTCCCATACACCTTTGGGGCTGCAACCCTGAATTTGAGAATCCTATACTAGACCCTGCTGTAACAGAACAATCGAAAGCGTGGGTGTGAACCTCTGCTTGAACTTGACTCCCCAAACTTTATATGCCGAGACTTAAACCTTATCACTAGTAATTTAGCATTACACACTTTTTCTGTATTTTTAAAGTTCTATGAGACCTGTTACAGCTCCATGATGTAAAAAGCTGCTAGGAAACAAGCTTGGAAATATGAACTTGTATTAAGTCACGCAGATTTCATGTTCACTCTGAAACATGCATATGTAGCTACAAACTATTGCAACACAGCCCTTAGAATGAGCTAGTTCCTCTAATGAACACTTCCTTTTCACTTTTTTCTTTTTTTTATTTTTAAGGATTTATTTACTTATTTTCTGGTCCAAAAAGCCTATAAATATAACAGACAGAAGGAAATGTGATTAATATTGTGAAAATAATTTCCTAGATTGGCTGCTATAACAGTCCTCAGTAGGTCATCATATGGAAGTAGAAGAAAGTGAAAACTGGACCATGAGGACCAGAAACATGCTTACTCCTTTTCTAAGCTTTTTATTTTGTGTAAACATAGATCACAGCAATATAAAACTATTCCAATAAATAGATCAATGATGGCAATTTGAAGAGTTTCAGTCTCACCTGTGAAACTCCTGGGCCCAGAATATTGTTACTTTTCTCCTACCTATAATTAATTCCAGTGAAATTCAATGAGAAATCCTTTCTGACCACTTCTTAAAGACTTACATTTCCAGGGAATAGGGTGACATAATGGGAAACCACTGCAGAAGCTATGATTAACCATACCCTTTCCCAACAGAACCAGCAAAACGTTTTTCTGCAGGAAGAACTGTTCTTGTGGTTTAAGCGGTCCTGTGCAAGGCAGATGAGCAGAGCAGAAAATATTCACACCCATTCAGTGTTTAATTACTTGAGTTTGGTCCACAGCCTCTTCAGCCTGACCTTTCATCAGCACAATCTGTTTTCACCAAGGAAAAGGTGACGACAGAGCAGAAGTTAATCACCACTTCTCTGTTTTAGTTTGAAAGATCTTATTGCATGATCTTGTGATTGAGGCCTGACACAGTGACTACACAACTATTTACTTTAAAATAATGATAGCGGATTTGCATATAACTCATTAAAACACTGGAGAAGTATAGTTTAAAGTGTGGACATGCATGAAGTCTGGTGCTTCCTCTTATCATCCTATTGTCACTGTTCTTTACATTAAACCAAGGAAAATTTGTGTTTAAACATATGTAGATTTCATATTCCTTCCTTTGTGTCTTTGTATTCAACCACAAATCTTCTCCATCAGAAACTATTCCAGGCAAGACACGTCAGATGGCTTCCAAAAGATTAGCCAATGGATCAGGTTTACAGAGAAACTGCAAATGTGTAGAACCGTTGCACCCAAAGCAATTTAAGCAAGAGCTTCTTTGTCTCTGTTCCATTCGCTTACATGACAGAAATAGCCATTTAAATCCCCAGAGGAGCTTCGGACCAAGGTATAATCATAGAATCATAGCTTGAAAAAGACGTCTAAGATCATCAACTCCAACCTTCAACCCAACACCACCATGCCTACTAAACCAAATCCCAAAGTGCCGCATCTACACTTCTTTTGAACACCTCCAGGGATGGGGACTCCACCACTTCCCTGGGAAGCCTGTTTCAATGTCTGACCACTCTTTCAGTAAAGAAATTATTACTAATATCCAATTTAAAACTCCCCTGATGCAGCTGGAGGCCATTTCCTCTCATCCTATTGCTAGTTACTTGGGAGAACAGACAAACACCTGCCTCACTACAACCTCCTTTAAGGTAGCTTTAGAGAGCAAGAAAGTCCCCCCTCAGCCTTCTCTTCTCCACACTAAAAAGACCCAGCTCCCTCAGTTGCTCCTCATAAGACTTGTTCTCTAGACCCTTCACCAGCCTTGTTGCCCTTCTCTGGACACACTCCAGCACCTCAATGTCCTTCTTGGAGTGAGGGGCCCAAAACTGAATGCAGTACTCCAGGCGCGGCCTCACCAGTGCCCAGTACAGGGGCACGATCACCTCCGTACTCCTGCTGGCCACTCTATTCCTGATACAAGCCAGGATGCCTTTGGCCTTCTTGGCCACCTGGGCACAATGCTGGCTCATGTTCAGCTGGCTGTCAACCAACACCCCAAGATCCTTTTCCGCTGAGCAGCTTACCAGCCATTCCTCCCCAAGCCTGTAGCGTTGCATGAGGTCGTTGTGACCCAAGTGCAGGACCCAGCACTTGGCCTTGTTGAACCTGTTGGCCTTGGCCCATCGATCCAGTCTGTCCAGATCCCTCTGCAGGGCCTTCCTACCCTCAAGCTGATCGACACTTCCACCCAGCTTGGTGTCATCTGCAAAGTTACTGAGGGGGCACTCAATCCCCTCTTCCACATCATTGAGAAAGATGTTAAACAAAACCGGACCCAAAACTGAGCCCTGGGGAACACTGCTTGAGACCGGCCACCAGCTGGATATAACTCCATTTGTCAGCACTCTCTGGACTCAGCCATTCAGCCAGTTCTTTATCCAGTGAAGAGTACACCCATCCAAACCATAGGCAGCTAGTTTCTGCAGGAGGATGCTGTGGGGAACAGTGTCAAAGGCCTTATTAAAGTCCAGATAGACAATATCCACGGCCTTTCCCTCATCCACTAGGTGGGTCACCTGGTCATAGGAGGAGATCAGGTTGGTCAAGCAGGATCTGCCTTTCATGAACCCATGCTGGCTGGGCCTGACCCTCTGGCTGTCCTTCACATGCCCAGTGAGCGCACTCAGGATGAATCTCTCCATAATCTTGCCCGGCACCGAGGTCAGGCTGACAGGCCTATAGTGGGCCATAAATTTGTTATGCCTCCCCTCAGAGCTGTGGAACCTACACAGAAGAAAAACTGATCTCATTTCAGGTATTTGCAATTCATGGAATGATTTTTAGTCTTCTGTCCCACTTCTTGTGAATGGATCTTCCTTTCTACCTACTTCAGAACAAAGCCAAATGGGAAAAAAAGTATGATCCAAAACTGACACAAATTTTTCCCTGTTTTGGACTACCACAAATTACCTCCAGCTTTGCACTTCCAAGTGAGATTCCTGCATACTCATCCCTTTATTTTCTACTGCCATCAGTGAAAACCAAAAATTTTCCTTCTCTAGCTCTTTGAGCAAAAAAGTGCAAGCAAGATTTGTCAACCATGTTGATAAAAGGGAACAGCTATTTATTGCTGTCATTGAATTTAGCAGACATTATTGAGCAATTATGAAAATCAATATAAACTTACAAGGAAACCATTGTCAAGAATTTATGAGGCTTGGTCAAAGCCACAAAACTATGAGAAAACTCAGTAACTCTGAAACTGTGCCCATAAAAGACAGGCTAAGATAAAGGCAGATTACTTTTCCAAATATAAGAAATGCAGGTGCCATTTTAACAGATAAATTCTCCATGTCACCAAAATCTTAGATTAAGAATCTGATTTTATTCAGCAGTAGACCTCCCAGATGCAAATTTGGAGAAGTCATTCCACCATCTCTCCACTGGAACTGAATCCCCTCATACAAGGAAAACAAGACATTTAATCAGATTTTGGCCTTGTGGATAGAGAAAGGAGAGGAATAATTACTCCGCAGAGGAGACGAAACTATTTCTGGGATTTTATGCACTAAGCAGTTGATTGCTTTGATGTTTGTACATTTTCTAGGTTATTGAATAAAAATATTTTAAAACACCAAAATAAATAACTAAATAAACATTAAAAAGATGTTTGTTCTAATTACAAATTATCAAAATACAGCTGCCAAGTGACACTGCTATCACAGTAGAAAACATCATTATTTGTGGACTTATAAGTTAACAGTTCATGTCTACAATACTTGTATTTAAATATTTTTACACAGACTTGTAAACATGCCAAGAAACTTGAATTTTAATAAATCTAGCAAGATGCTGTGCACTTATGTTCCATCAACAATGGTAATTTTCTAAATAAAAATTAAATAGGATATTGGAAACTACCTATCATTTGTTATGTAATTTTTCTTCTGCGTATTTTCAGTGTAGTTTTGAGAATTTTAACATAATATAGTACATCTGAATCACTCAGGTCCCATTGTTTTCCAATTTTATTCATGCCAAAATTTTTGAATCAAAGAAAAGATTGCAAAAGATGGAATTCAGATTCAGACTTGCACAATGGAAGTACATCTTTCCCTAATATTCTGGTTTGTGTCCGTGTACAGAGAAGAGTATTTTTTTTAATATCCATGACTTATGAAATTAACAACAAGCTTATTTCATGTCACTAGTGAAAATATTCTGAAGTATTAGCTAAGCTGTTTACAAAAATAAATGTTTTCCAGTTTTAGCGTGAAAAAGGGTCCCATCGATTACCACTAAATATTTTCAGCAAGATAATATTTTTCTGCTTATTGAAAAAAATTTTTGTGTTGTTCTTAATTTTCTCTTTGAAGAGACATATTGTGTCTGCTTTTCAACTTGTCCTTATTTGTGGTGTGGCATTCCTCAGGGGTGGATATTGGGATCGACACTGTTTAACATCTTTGTCAGTGACATGGACAGTGGGATTGAGTGCACCTTCAGCAAGTTTGCCAATGACACCAAGCTATGTGGTGCAGCCAGCACACCGGAGGGAAGGGATGCCATCCAGAGGGACCTTGACAGGCTTGAGAGGTGGGCCTGTGCAAAACTCATGAAGTTCAATAAGGCCGAGTGCAAGGTCCTGCATCTGAGTTGGGGCAATCCTGAGCACAAATACAGGCTGGGCACAGAAAGGATTGAGAACAGCCCTGAGGAGAAGGACTTGGGGGTGCTGGTTGACGAGAAGCTCAACATGATCCGGCAAAGCCGTATCCTGGGCTGCATCAAAAGCAGCCTGGCCAGCAGGTCAAGGGAGGGAATTCTGCCCCTCTGCTTTGCCACCTGGAGTCCTGAGTCCAGCTCTGGAGCCCCCTGCACAGGAAAGACATGGAGCTGTTGAAGCAGCTCCAGAGGAGGGCCACAAAAATGATCAGAGGGCTGGAGCACCTCTCCTAGGAGGAAAGGCTGAGAGAGTTGGGACTGTTCAGTCTGGAGAAGAGAAGACTCAGGCGATACCTTCTGGCAGCCTTTCAGTATCTGAAGGGGCCTACAAGACAACTGGAGAGGGACTTCTTGTAGTGTTTGTAGTGGGTTGTGGTGAGGCAGGTGTTGGTCTCTTCTCCCAAGTAACTAGCAATAGGACGAGAGGAAATGGCCTCAAGCTGCATCAGGGGGGGTTTAGATTGGATAACAGGAATAATTTCTTTACTGAAAGGGTGGTCAGACATTGGAACAGGCTTTCCAGGGAGGTGGTTGAGTCCCCATCCCTCGAAGTGTTTAAAAAATGTAGACGTGGCACTTCGGGATATGGTTTAGTAGGCATGGTGGTGTTGGGCGGATGGTTCGACTCGAGGATCTTAGAGGTCTTTTCCAACCTATGATTATCTGATTCTGTGATTCTATGATTTTTACAAGGGCATGTAGTGATAGGACAAGGGGTAAAGACTTTAAACTAAAAGAGGTCAGATTTAGATTAGATATAAGAAAGAAATTTTTTGCTGTCAGGGTAGTGAGACACTGGCACAGGTTGCCCAGAGAAGTGGTGTATGTTCGCTCCCTGGAAGTGTTCAAGGCTGGTTGGATGGGGCTTTGAGAAACCTGGTGTAGTGGAAGGTGTCTTTGCCCATGGCATAGGGGTTGGAGATAGATGGTCTTTAAGGTCCCTTCCAAACCATTCTATGATTCTATGATTTCTGTAAAGTTGAAAAAAGAAACTGTGACAGCCTACTTCATAACGTGTTTTTCTTACTGAAGGCTGATGCAGATAGGTTATAATGATATCATTCTTCATATTTTTTCTCTGTGAATTGTGACAGAGTGGCAGCTGGTGAGAGAGGGGTGAAGACATCTGAAGGGAAATGCAGGCCTTACTGAAATCAGTGGTTGTTTTTCTCTGGCCTCAAGGGGTCAGAAGTTTCACCCTGAGACTCAAGGCTTTTGGAAGCCAGGATCCCTAAGCCTAGCTTCCACATATAATTTAAGGTAATTAGAAGTGTGTTGTACCATGCTTATGTAACTAAAATAGTACATAATAAATCCCTTATGTATATATCTTCCTTGTTTTCAAGTGTCTCATGCCCTGTGATTTATAATAATGGCTATTCTGTTATTCTTGCATAGTACAGAGTTGTATAACTCGAGAAAATAAAGCAAGCACTGTTTGATCTAGCTCAACTTAGGTGTCACAGAAAGGCTCTGCACGCCTAAGTGGGCACTGATATTTGGTATTAGCTCTTCCTTAAATATTTGTTCCCTCTCTAGAGAGCTCACAGTAACCACTGTCATCTCCCATTTTTCCATTGCTGTTGTACTTTATCATAAAATCTGAGGATAAATACTGAAAACAAAGAATTTCTGGTGTAACCTGAGCACACCCAGCAAGGAACATCTTAAAGGACAAGGCCCTCCCATGCACAGAAAGCATGGAGAAAGAATTTTTGGCAAGAAAGACCTCTTCATAGATGTCCTTCAAAACGTCCACTTGGAATCTCTGTCTGGGAAAGCAGCTTACTGTTGAAACACCCTGTCCCAAGCCTAGGCACTAATCAAGATAAGAGTGCTCTTGTATGGACGTACTGCCCCTTCACATGGGCTCTGGTCCTTGCCAGATTTCTGTGTCTTTGGCTGTACAGCTCAAACCAGACGTGTCTTGCTGGGAGCCGCTGTGGATCTCTGGCACAAAGCAACATAAATCGCTGAATTCTGAGGCACCTAGCTTGGGTCCACCTCTGAAGAGGCCTACTCCTCTCCAGAAAGAGACTGGGGAACCTAGGCCCTTAGAGGACTATCTTTTAGATTAATCCCTCTTTTGGTGTACTTCATATTTTGATTTTTGTTAATATTTTGTAGCTTAAAGATGAGCTACAGGAACCTTCCATTTCACCTCCCCTTTGCCAACGCTTACTCCCTGTACTACTTCCCTTATAGCATCCTGTTTTAATGATATATAGCAAGAGAAGCTGCTACAGTGATAATCTTTGGAAAGAAAGGTAATTCAAAGGTATTGAAGGGGAGGCCACACTTCTGTGCTTGTTCTGTAAGTTCACTGAATTTTATACTCAGTACTGCCAAAGTACATACTGCAGATAACTCAGTGGTGGATTACTCTGCTGATTCAAGAGCATAGTTAGTATGTAGCATCAAGGATAGCCTCTTTTTGTACACACCTTTGTAGCTCATGGAGACTTCTGCTGGTCAGGGAGGCAACTGGTTCATGTGTTTGGATCTGCACCTGAAGTAGACGTGCACTATTATGGGAATGAATAGCGCAGTTTTCTGGTGTGTAGCGTGAAAATAGGGGAGAAAAAAATGGAGCTGGAAGGGAACTTTGGTGCTAGAGCCTGGTTAGAACAAGCTTTGATCACTTTTTTTCTGAAGAGACATTCTGTTTTCAAAACGAAAATCTCCCCACTGTTGCTCCATATTTCTTCCTAGCCATGTTCTGCTTCCCTGTGACTCACTCTTACTTCAGCTTTTGAGACTGCTATTCCTCCTCTTCTTTAACTGCACTGTCTTTTAAAGTTGTTAACCTGCATTTTGTTGCTGCTTATGAGTTTGACTACTCTGACTTCCCCATTCAAAAAATAAGCATATCTGAAGCACCCACATACTAAAACCATAGTATTCCTGGGCCACCACTTTCCCTTGAGGATGTGCATGAATGAATAACAGTGAAGGGGTCAGTACTCGGCCCAGTCTTATTCAACTTCTTTGTCAGTGACCTGGATGAATGACAGGGTATACCCTCAGCAAGTTTACTGATGACACCAAACTGGGAGGAGTGGTGGATACACCAGAAGGCTGTGCTGCCGTTCAGCGAGACCTGGACAGGCTAGAGAGTTGGGCACAGAGGAACCTGATGAAGTTCAACAAGGGCAAATGAAGGATCCTGCACCTGGGGAGGAACAACCCCATGCACCAGTACAGGCTTGGGGCGGACCTGCTGCAGAGCAGCTCTGTGGAGAGGGACCTGGGTGTCCTGGTGGACGACAGGTTAACCATGAGCCAGCAGCGTGCCCTGGCTGCCAAGAAGGCCAATGGGATCCTGGAGTGCATTTAGTGTGGCCAGAGCTACTACCACCCCTCTACTCTGCCCTAGTGAGTCCCCATCTGGAGTCCTGTGTCCAGTTCTGGGCTCCCCAGTTCAAGAAAGATGAAGAGCTACTGGAGAGAGTCCAGCGGAGGGCTACAAGG